>Ga0068859_100004652_pt1 | contig 13981 bp, 10 predicted proteins | sample KBSSwiS22_FD_66585 | JGI IMG/M metagenome (GOLD analysis project Ga0068859, IMG submission 66585) | Switchgrass rhizosphere microbial communities from Kellogg Biological Station, Michigan, USA - KBS Switchgrass S2-2 | ecosystem: Host-associated > Plants > Roots > Rhizosphere > Soil ... | reverse complement strand
TGGCCGAACAACGTCGCCAGCCGGGCTTCCTTCAGCGCGACGTCGTAATAGGGATCGAAGTTGTCGACGCCGACTACCGTCGCTCCGCGCGCCAGCAACGACCTTGCGGAAGGCATGCCGATGAAACCCGCCACGCCGGTCACCAGCACCTTCACCGTGGATGCCCGCCTTCCTGCAGCGCCCGCAACTTGGCGTACTTGAGGAAACTCGCAAAGGCGCCGATCGCGATGTGGGCGAAGCCCGCCGCTCCATCGAGGAAACCGAGCTTGAACACGTAGAAGCGGACGAAGCGCGCCACCGGCGACAGCATCATTTGCGCGGCGCTGGCGCGTTCCCCGCGGGCATGCATCGCCGTGGCCTGCGCGGATGTGTAGCGATTCTGTTTCGCGATGTAGGTGTCGATCGACTCAGCCGAGGCGTGCAGCAAATCCCCGTGGAGTATCGCTACCGGTCCGTCGGAGACGACCTTTTCGTGGACCACGTCGTCGGACCAGCGAGCGCGCCGGCGGTTGAATAGCCGGATGTTCCAGTCCGGATAGCCTTCGCCGTGCGCAAGCCAGCGGCCCAGGAAGCGATTGCGGCGCGCGATGGTGTAAGCCGCCGCCGCGGGTCCGCCGCCTGCGAATAGCGCACGGATCGCCGCCTCGAGTTCCGGTGTGACGCGCTCGTCGGCGTCGAGACAAAGCACCCAATCGTGCCCGGCCTGCGCGACCGCGAAATTCTTTTGCGGGCCGAAGCCTTCCCATGCATGCGCGATCACGCGCGCACCGGAGCGCGTGGCGACGGCTGCGGTATCATCGCTGCTGCCCGATTCGACGACGATCGCCTCCACGGCAAACGCCGCGGACGCGAGGCAGTCCGCGAGTTCGTGCGCAGCATCGCGCGCAATGATCACCAGCGACAGGGGAAGCGGTTCGGACATGCACCGTAGGAGGGCCGCGAAGGATTCCCGCCGATTTTACGTGGTTTGTGCCGCGCATTCGACGCACATTCGCGTTTTCGCCCGGCACCCGAGATGAGCGGCGTCCTCGTCGTGCGCCCTTCTTCGCTCGGCGACGTCGTCTATGCGCTGGCGCTGGTCTCGGACATCGCCGCGCATCGCCCGGGCGTGGCGGTAGATTGGGTCGCCGAAGACGCGTTTGTCGATCTGGTGCGACTGGACCCGCGGATCCGCCGCGTCGTGCCGCTCGGCCTCCGCCGCTGGCGCCATTCCCCTTTGACGCGAACGACATGGCGCGACATGGCCGAATTCCGCCGCGCGTTGCGCCGGGAACATTACGACGACATTCTCAACCTGCAGGAGCAGGTCAAAGGCGCCGTTGTGTCCTGGTTCGCGCGCGGGACTCGTCATGGGCTCGACCGCGCCAACATCCGCGAACCGATCGCGACCATCGTCGACCATGTGCACCATGCTGTGTCGCGCGACCTGCACATCGTCGACCGCTGCCGGGGAATCGCCGCTGCTGCGCTGGGCTACTCCGCCGACGGTCCGCCGCGCTGGAGTTTCGTGCCGCCTTCCGCCGCGGCCGCAATGCCGGCCGGGCCGTATGCGCTGGCATTCCACGCGACGAGCCGCACCGACAAGGCGTGGCCCGAGGAGCGCTGGCGAGAGCTCGTCACCCATTTCGCGCGTGCAGGATTCGCGACGCTGCTGCCTTGGGGCAACGAGAATGAGCGATCGCGCAGTGAGAGCATTGCCAGCGGATCGGAAGGCGCGGTGGTGCCGCCACGACAGACGTTGCCGGAACTGGCGACGCTGTCGCGGCACGCCGAAATCGTGGTCGGCGTGGACACGGGCCTCACGCACCTCGCAGCCGCGCTGGGCACGTCAACCGTGGCCATATTCACGGCAACCGACCCGCGCTTAGCCGGCGTGGCCCGTACCGGCGTGCACGCGCGCGACGCCGGAGGCAATGGACATGTTCCGTCGCTGGCGGAGGTCGTGGACCTTTGCGCGCAGCTGCTGCGGCAAGCGCCGCGCTGCTAGCGAAGGCGCGAACGCCGATGGCACGCCGTCTCTACACGCTGTTGTGGTGGCTCATCCTGCCGCTGGTCCCGCTCAAGCTCTGGTGGCGCGGACGGCGCGAGCCCGGCTATCGCGTGCGTATCGGCGAGCGCTTCGGGCGCTATGACGGCACTGCGCCCGCTCCTCGCGGCGACGTGATCTGGATCCATGCGGTGTCCCTGGGAGAGACCCGCGCGGCAGCGCCTTTGCTCGAGCGCGTCGCGCGCGCGCTTCCCGATGCGACGATCCTCCTCACGCACATGACCGCGACGGGTCGCGCCGCCGGCCATGCGCTTTATGGCGATTCCGTGCAACAAGCGTGGCTTCCCTACGACGTGCCGTTCGCCGTCGATGCGTTCCTGACGCGCTTTCGCCCGCGCTTCGGGCTGCTGATGGAAACCGAGGTCTGGCCCAATCTGGTCGCCGCGTGCCGCGAGCGCGACATACCGCTTTGTGTCGTCAACGCGCGGTTGTCCGAACGATCGGCCGCGGGCTACGCGCGCTTTGCCGCGCTGACGCGCCCGATGTTCGCATCGCTCGCGGGCGTTGCCGCGCAGACTGCCGGTGATGCCGCGCGCCTGTCCGGCGTGGGCGCGCGGGATGTCACGGTGACCGGCAACCTCAAGTTCGACGTCGCGCTGCCCTCCCAATCGGAATCGCTCGGCCGCGAGTTGCGCGTCCTGTTCGGCGAATCGCGGCCGGTCTTCCTCGCCGCATCGACGCGCGATGGCGAGGAGGCGCTGCTCGTCGACGCGCTGGGGCGACATGCGTTGCCGGCGCAATCGCTGACGCTCATCGTGCCCCGCCATCCGCAGCGCTTCGACGCCGTCGCCGATCTGCTGCGCGCACGAGGCGTTCCTTTCGTCCGGCGCAGCGATAACGTGCCGGTACCGGTTGATGTCGCCTTCGTAGTCGGCGATTCGCTAGGTGAAATGGGAGGCTACTGCGCTGCGGCCGACGTGGCATTCGTCGGCGGCAGCCTGCTGCCGCTCGGCGGGCAAAACCTGATCGAGCCGATCGCCATGGGCACGCCGACGATCGTCGGCCCGCACACGTTCAATTTCACGGAAGCGACGAACAATGCGATCGCGGCGGGCGCGGCGCTACGCGTCGCCGATGCCGACGCGTTGGTTCTGGAAGTGGACGCGCTGCTCGCCGACCCCGCGCGGCGCAATCGGATGCGCGCCGCGGCGCTTGCCTTCCACGCCGCGCATCGCGGCGCCGCCGACCGCCTGTGGAACTGGCTGGCGCCGCGCCTGCCCGCTGCCCGCTCAGTCAGCCACTGAGTCAGCCACTCAGTCAGCCACTCAGTCAGCCATTCAAGCGACGATTGAGGTCTGCCAGGTCCTGCTCGTCGAGCGTTCCGACCGCGGCCTTCAGGCGCAACACAGCAAGCAGGTATTGGAAATAGGCGTTGGCGAGATCGCGCCGCGCCGAGAACACGTTCTGCTGCACGTTCAATACGTCGAGGTTGGTCCGGATGCCCACCTCAAAGCCAAGCTTGTTCGACTGCAGCGCGACTTCCGCCGACTGCACCGCCTGCTCGTTCGCCTTGACCGATGCGACTGCGCTGTTGACACCCGAATAGCCGTCCTGCGCGTTGGTGATGGCGCTGCGCTTGGCCGTCTCCAGATCCTGCCGCGCCTTGTCCTGCAGCGAAATGGCTTCGCGCACACGAGAATTGACGAAGCCGCCGGTATAGATCGGAACGTTCAGCTGGACGCCGATCAGTCCCTGCGCAGAGTTGCTCCGGATCCCGCTGCTCACGCCACCGTTGCTGCCCTGCGGGTTGTAACTTGCGACCAAGTCGAGCGTCGGATAGTGCCCCGCCCTGGCGCGTTCGACCTCCAGCGCGGCAATCTCGTAGTTCGACTGCTGGAAACGGTAATTCATGTTGCCCGTCGCCGCCTTGTCCACCCAGTAGTCGAGCGAGTTCGGGCTGGGCGGCTGGGGATCGAAGCCGATGCCGACGCGCTTCAGGCTGGTCGGGAAGCGTCCGATGATCGCGCGCAGTGCCGTGCGCCGGCGGTCGAGGTCGTTCAGCGCCTGGATCTCGGTGGCGACGATCTGATCGTATTTCGCTTGGGCTTCGTTGGTGTCCGTGATCGTCGCCGTGCCGACTTCGAAGTTGCGCTTTGCCTGGGCGAGTTGCTCGGCAACCGCCAGCTTCTGCTGCGCCGCGAGTTCGACGTTGAATTCGGCAAGCAGCACGTCGAAATAGGCGACTGATGTGCGGATGATGAGGTCCTGCTGCGCGATGACCAGCGTGAAGTCCGACTGCGTGACCTGTTGCTTCGCCTGGTCGTAGAGCACGACGTTCTGATAACGATACAGCGGCTGCGATGCCGACACCGTCAGGCTGTACTGGTAGTAGTTGCGGTTGAAATCGAGCGTGTTATCGCTCGGCACATTGAAATCATAATTGTTGTAGTTGACCGCGCCGGTGGCCGACACGCTGGGCAGCAGACCGGAGCGCGCCTGCGGCACGCGCTCCTGCGTCGCCTCCCAGAAGGCGCGCGCGGCGGCGATCTGCGGATCGCTCTTCTGCGCTTCGCGGTAGATCTGCAACAGGTCTTCCGCCGCAGCCGAGCCGGCGGCGAGCGTGGCTACCAGTGCCAGCGACAAGGCTACGCGGCGGGAAAGGGAACGCGGTAAATTCATTTGGCAGTCCAATTTCATCAACATTCAGTATCGGGGCATCGCAGGGTCGACCTCGAGCGCCCATGCTTCGACGCCGCCGCGCAGATTGTGCACATTCGGAAAACCATTCTGCGCGAGCCACATCGCAGCCTGCTGGCTGCGGCCGCCGTGATGGCAGACCAGCACCAGCTCCTTGTCGTTCGGCAGTTCCGCGCGTCTGGCCGGAAGTTGCGCAAGCGGAACCAGCAGCGAGCCGTCGATGCGGCAGCGCTCGAATTCCCAGGGTTCGCGCACGTCCACGACCACCGGCGCCGCGCGCGCCGAGTCGGCGCACCACGACGCCAAGTCCGCCGCGGAGATCTGCGTGATCAAAACTGGAAGCGCGCGGGCGCCGCGGCGTTGACCAGCGGCGCGACCACGGTCTCGAAGAGATCGGTCGTGACGCGCGAGCCCGGCGCCGCCCATTCGACGAGACGCGCGGTCATCACCGGCAGATCGCCGACAATGGCGAAAATGCGGCCGCCAGGCTTCAATTGCCGGAAGAAATCCTCGGGGAGCAGCGGCGTCGAACCGGTGAGGACGATGGCATCGAATTGTTCGATGCCCCATCCGCGCGCGCCGTCGCCGACCTCGCAGCGGACGTTGGCGATGCCGGTCCGGTGGAGCGTGGCGGCCGCCGCAGCCGACAAGGCCGCGTCGATTTCCACCGTCGTGACACTTGCGGCGCGGCGCGCAAGCAACGCGGCCAGGTAGCCGCTGCCGGTCCCGATCTCGAGCACGGCTTCCGCCCGTTTGAGCCTCAACTCCTGCAATACCCGGGCTTCAAGTTTGGGCGCCCACATCCGCGCACCGTTTGCGAGCGGCAGTTCGAGGTCGGCGAACGCAAGCGATCGGTAGGCGTCCGGGACGAACTCCTCCCGCTTGACCTCAAACAGCAGGTCGAGGATCTGCTGGTCGAGCACATCCCATGTCCGGACCTGCTGCTCGACCATGTTGAAGCGTGCTTGTTCGTAGTCCATGGCGGAGGTCATTGTCCGGGGCGTGGATTGGGCGTGACAGGAACGAAAACCGTTAACTGACTCGCGGTCAGTTATTATGCCGCCGCGCATTATCTCACGTCAACCCGGCGCATCCTTTCACGGGAATCGGCCACTCCCTCAGTCCGCCGCCGCACCGGGAGACGGCAGCGCCACGCCATGTGCGGCCGCCTTCCTGGCCTTCCTCGCCTTGCGCCATTCATGCAGCTGGTCGAGGTACGTGTAGAGAACCGGCACCACCACCAGCGTGAGCAGCGTTGACGTGATGACGCCGCCGATGATGGCGCGGCCCATCGGCGCCTGCGTTTCGCCGCCCTCGCCCAGCCCCAGCGCCAGCGGCGTCATGCCGCCGATCATCGCCGCCGTGGTCATCAGGATCGGACGCAACCGCACCTGCCCCGACTGCAGCAGCGAATCATGCAGGCTCGCGCCCGCACGGCGCGCGCGATTGGCGAAGTCCACCAGCAGAATGCCGTTCTTGGTGACCAGGCCCATCAGCATGACGAAGCCGATCATCGAGAACATGTTCAGCGTCGAACCCGTCGCCAACAGCGCCAACGAGACGCCGATCAGCGTGAACGGCAGCGACATCATGATGACGACCGGCTGCGTGAAGCTCGCGAACTGCGACGCCAGGATCAGGTAGATGAAGATGACCGCGAGGCCGACGGCCGCCATCAGCGCCGCGAACGATTCCTGCATCATCTGCGCCTGGCCGCCGACATCGAAACGGTAGCCTGGGGGCAGCACGGTCTCTTTAAGGATCTTCTGCACGTCCGAGTTGACGTCGCCCGACGGCCGTCCTTCCGCATTGGCGTAGAGCGCGACGCGACGCTGCAGCTCCTGCCGCTTGATGATCTGCGGCGAAGTCGTCTCGACGATTTCCGCGACCTGCCGCAGCGGCACCATGCGTGTTTCACCGTCGGGGCCCTTCTTGCCGGTCGACATGTAAAGGTTGCTCAGGTCGGCAGACAAGCGGCGGCTGTCCTTCGGCAACTGTATATTCACTTCGTAGTTGTTGCCGTCCGGCGCCAGCCAGTAGCTGACGGTGTCGCCGGCGAGCAGCGGCCGCACGGTCGCGCCGACCTGCTGCACGTTGATTCCCAGGTCCGCCGCGGCGTCATTGTTGAGATGGATCGCCAGCGCGGGCGCGGCGGCCTTCTCGGACGTCTCCATGTCCGCAATGCCGGGCACCTTGGCGACCTTCTGCGCGAATTCGTTGATCAGCATCGTCAGCGTTTCCGGATCCGGCCCCAGCAGGTTGACCCACACCGGACGGTCCCAACCGAACGCGCTTTCGATGCCCGGAATGGACTTGAGCTCACTCCGGATCGCCTTTTCGATGTCCTTCTGCGAGCGGGTCCGCTTGTCGCGGTCGACGAGCTTCATGTTGAGCCGCGCGTAGTTGCGTCCTTCATCGGTGCCGACCGTGGTCATCATCAGGTCGATTTCCGGAATGCCCTTCAACGCCGCCTCGACCTGGCGCACCTTGTTGTCCGAGTAGTCGAGGCTGGACCCCACCGGCGTGTTGAGGCGCAGCGATGTGAAGCTCTGGTCGGTATCGGGAATGAACTCGGTGCCGACCATCGGAAGGATCGCGATGCCGCCTCCGAACGAGAGCACCGCAATGGCGATGACGCTCTTGCGATGGCCGAGCGCCCATTCGAGGATGGAGCCGTAGAGGCGGTGCATCCACTCGATGAAGTGCTCCACTTTGTCCATGAACCGGCCGAGCCACGGGAGCCTCCTGAACCGCGAGCCCGGCGGATCGTGCCACACCGACGACAGCATGGGGTCGAGCGTGAAGCTCACGAACAGCGACACCAGCACCGCCACGGACACGGTGACGCCGAACTGGAAGAAGAACTTGCCGACGACGCCGCTCATGAACGCGATGGGCACGAACACAGCCACGATCGCGAACGTCGTAGCCATCACGGCGAGGCCGATCTCGTCGGTGCCCTCGAGCGCCGCGGCGCGGTGGGTCTTCCCCATGCCCAGGTGCCGGACAATGTTCTCGCGCACCACGATGGCGTCGTCGATCAGCAGGCCGATGCACAGCGACAGCGCCATCAGCGTCAGGTTGTTGAGCGTGAAGCCAAAGCCGTACAACGCGATAAACGTAGCAATGACCGAGATCGGCAGCGTGAGTCCCGTGATGATCGTGCTGCGCCAGCTGTGCAGGAACAGGAAAACGATCAGTACGGTGAGGCCGGCTCCTTCGAGAATTGTCGACTTGACGCGGTTGACGCCCTTCTCCACCTCGTCTGCGACGGAGTTGACGATCTTGATCTCGACATCGGACGGCAACCGCTTCTTCAGCCCTTCCACGGCGACGGCCACGGCCTTGCCGGTGTCGACCATGTTGGCGTCCTGCGACTTCTGCAGGTCGAGCGTGATCGACGATCGGCCGTTGATGCGGGCGATGGAATCAGGCTCCTTCTCCCCATCGATGACGTCAGCGATCTGGGACAGGTACACCGGCGCGCTGCCCTGCATCGCGACGATGATGCGGCTGAACTGCGCCGGGTCCTTGATCTTGCCTTCGACGCGGACGATCGAATCGTTCTGCCCGCGCGTGATGCGGCCGGCGGGGACGTCCTGGTTCGCGGCGCGGATCGCGGCCGCGACCTGGTCGACGCTGATGCCGAGCGCCGTCAGCGCCGTCGGCTTGATCTGGACCAGGATCTGCCGCGTGATCCGGCCGTTCACGTCGATGCGCGCGACGCCGGGAACGTTTTCCAGTCCCTTGACGATTGTGTTGTCGGTCAGCGATGTGAGATCGCGCAGGCTCAGCGTCGGCGACAGCACGGCGATCGAGACGACCGGCTGCGTGTTTTCCTGGTCCGCGCGGATGACCAGTGGCTCCTTCACGTCCCGCGGGAAGCTTGGCCGGGCCAGCGAGATCTTGTCGCGCACGTCCTGCATGGCTTTGGTCATGTCGGTCGACATGCGGAACTCGGCGAATACCTCGCTGCGGCCTTCCTTCGAATTGGAGCGGATCAAGCTGGCTCCCGCGACCGTATTGATCGCGTACTCGAGCGGCTTGGTCACATCGGTCTCTACGACTTCCGGATTGGCGCCCGGATAGGACGTGAGCACCAGCACGTAGGGAAGCGAGACGTCGGGCATCTGCTCGATGCGCAGACGGTTGTAGGCGAAGAGCCCCAACACCGCGATGCCGACCATGACCATGGTCGCGAATACCGGGTTGTTGATCGATACGCGAGTGATCCACATGGGGGTTCTCCTGTGCGTTGGGCCTTGTGAGCCGTCAGCTGGCTTTCTTGGGCGTGGCGTCGGCGGCGCGGACCAATGCGGGCGCGCCTTCCTTCAGGTTGTCGAACTTGGCGGACAGAACCGGCACGCTCGCCGGAAGCTCGGTCTTGACTTCGACGCGTCCGCCGTCGTCGTCGCGCCGCCCAACCACCACGGTGCGCTTGGCCAGCTTGCCATCCTGGATCGTCCAGACATACGACACGCCGGCTTCCGTGCGCACGGCGGTCGACGGCAGCGTGGGGACCGGCGCGCTGGCAGTGAGCGCGATGCGGCCGGTGGCGAACATGCCGCCGCGCAATGCCTGGCCGTCATTGGGGATGCCAACGAACACGAGGATCGCGCGGGTCCCGGCCTCGGTCGACGGATTGATCCGCTGGATGCGGCCCGTGAACTTGCGGTCGCCGAACCCATCGACAATGAGATCGACCGCCATGCCGGGCTTCAATTCCGGAATGTCGCTGGAGGGCACCAGCGCCTGCAGCTCCATGTCCTTCAGGTCGACGACCGTCACCAGCGGAGAGTCGAACGCGACCTTTTCGCCCGGCTGCACGTGCCGCTTGGCGACGACGCCGGACAACGGCGAGGTCGCGACGGAGTCGCGCACCGCATTCTGCGCGACGCGCAACTGGGCCTGCGCTGCCTGCACATTGCCCTTGGCCACCTCGAGCGACGATTCGGCGTTGTCCGACGCATTCTGCGAAATGAAGTTCTGCTTTAGCAGCTTCTGGTTCATATCGTTGGTCTTCTCGGCCATTCCGAGTGTCGCCTTGGCCGATTGCAGCTGCCCCTGGCGCTCGAGGACGCGCGCCTCGAGGTCGGCGGCATCGACGCGAACGAGCATCTGCCCGGCCTGCACCGCATCGCCCTCGCGGACCGTGATCTGGCGGACGTCCCCCGATACCTTGGCCTTGACCGTGGCCTGATTGACCGGCTGCATCGTGCCCGAGACCGGCAGCCAGCGGGGCATCGCCTTGGATTCGACGCGGGCCAACTCCGCCGCGCCGAATTCGAGCGCGGTCACCGGCGGCTTGCTGTCGCCGTCGCCACCCTTCTTGGAGGCACGCAGCGCAACCGCCCCGGCCGCGCCTCCAATAACCAGTACCACTACCAGCGCCCCGATAATCCGGCGTCGCGTCAACTTCACTCCCATGACTTTCCCCCATCCACGCCGCTTGTTTAAGGCGATCGGCCTCGCGCAAAGCGCTGTCGCCCCCGGCCATCTCCCTGTTGGATGCGGCCAGAGGCTTGTTTGGATTCCAAGGTCGGCATTGTCCACGCCGGTAGCCGATTCCGGCAACGGCAGCGCGACGAAGCGCGCCCAGCGGCGACAGGCTGCCGAAGGGGCCGCGCGACGGTTGCTCGCCGTGCCGGCTGCCCTGGCCGCGCGTTGACACTGCGTCGCGTAAGGCGAATAATATTCTGTTGTCTCACTCAACTTAAAGAAATTTTTTCCGATCGGGAGGAAGTACCCATGACCCTATCCAAGAAGCTCGGCCTGACGCTGTTTGCGGCCGCGCTTGCCACCACCTACGGTTGCGGCAAGGAAGAACCGAAAAAGGCCGACGCGCCCAAGGCGGCCGCGGCTGCTGACGACGTCGTCGTCGTGAAGATCGGCCACGCCGGTCCGCTGACGGGTGGCATCGCCCATCTGGGCAAGGACGACGAGAACGGCGCTCGCCTCGCGGTCGACGAAGCCACCGCCCGCAAGATCAAGATCGGCGGCAAGACGGTCAAGTTCGAGCTGATGAGCGAGGACGACCAGGCGGATCCGAAGATGGGACCGACCATCGCCCAGAAATTCGCGGATGCCAAGGTCGCCGGCGTTGCCGGTCACCTGAATTCCGGTGTCACGATCCCGGCGTCGGCCGTCTACAACCAGGCAGGCATCCCGGTAATCTCGGGTTCAGCGACGAATCCGAAGCTGACCGAGCAGGGCTTCAAGAACGTCTTCCGCACGGTTGGCCGCGACGACCAGCAAGGTCCCGCGATCGCGCAGTACCTTGCCAACATGAAGATCAAGAAGGTCGCCATCGCCGACGACGCCACCGCCTATGGCGAAGGCCTCGCGAACGAAGTCGAGAAGACGCTGAAGGCAGCCGGCGTGCAAGTGGTCGCACGTGAAAAGGCGACGGACAAGACGACCGACTTCAAGGCGATCCTGACCAAGATGAAGGGAAAGGCGCCGGACGCCGTCTTCTACGGCGGCATGGACGCCACGGGCGGCCCGATGATCAAGCAGGCGCGGGAACTCGGCATCAAGTCGGTGTTCAGCTTCGGCGACGGCGCGTGCACCGACGAAATGGCCAAGCTGGCCGGTGCCGCGGCGGAGGGGCTGATCTGCTCGCAAGCCGGCCTGCCGGCTTCGGCCGCGAGCGCGCAGTTCAACGACGCGTTCAAGGCGAAATACGGCGACGTCAAGCAATATGCGCCGTTCTTCTACGACGCCGTCGGACTGATGATCGCGGCGATGCAGAAGGCGGATTCAACCGATCCGGCCAAGTACCTGCCCGAACTGCAGAAGATCAGCTACAACGGCGCCACCGGCAAGATCGAATTCGACGAAAAGGGCGACCGCAAGAACGCCGAGATCACGATCTTCACGCTGAAGGATGGCAAGGTCGTTCCGGTCGGCGTGGTCAAGGCGGGCAAGGCCTCGTCGTTCGAAGACTTCATGAAGGAAATGAAGATGGCAGCGGCGCCAGCCGCCCCGGCAGCTCCTGCCGCGGCACCGGCGATGGCCCCGGCCGAGGCGCCGAAGAAGTAATCGCGCATCGCACGGCAACATCGAAAGGCGGCGTTCCTCACGGGACGCCGTCTTTTTTTGTCCATCACCGATGCCTTGCATCGAAGCGGTCAGGGTTCCGCTGGCGCGCGGGAATCGCAGGCACCGGCCTGCGGGTTCCCGGCGCGTCGGCGCTCGTCAACACACGACTTCGCTTGCCGCGCCACCCGCGACGGCCGGCGCGACCACGCGCGCCAGCGGAACCCTGACCGCTTCGACGCGCGGCGATGGAGCGCGACGCCAGCGCGGAGTGGGCCACCAGCGTAGGGCGAATCTGTCGCCATCGGCGCAGTGCGTGCGGCGCGCGGCGGGTAGTCGTGTGTTGACTGCCCGCCGTGCGGCGAAACACGCACGCGACGATACGCCGGGCGACACCTGAGCCCGAGGCTGGTGGCCCGCTCCGCGCCAGCGCAACGATCAAGTCGACGATGGGAATGCTGACGATTGCCAACGCCGCGCTTGCCGCGGTTCCCGGGTTCGGCCCACAATCGCGGGCGTACTAACCGAAGGTCAGGGGAGTTTCTGGATACATTCCTGCAGCAGATGGTGAACGGACTGACGCTGGGAAGCGTCTACGCCATCGTCGCGCTGGGTTACACGATGGTCTACGGGATCATCCAGCTCATCAACTTCGCGCACGGCGAAGTGGTGATGATCGGCGCGATGGTCGCCTACACCGTCATCGTGACGCTGGTCGGCGCCAACACCGGATTGCCGCCGGTCGCGATCGTGCTGCTGGGCCTGCTGGCAGCCATTCCGGTCTGCATGGGCGTCGGCTACACGCTCGAACGCGTCGCTTATCGCCCGTTGCGCCGCGCACCGCGCTTGGCGCCGCTGATCACCGCGATCGGCCTCTCGATCATCCTGCAGCACCTGGCCCTGATCATCTGGAGCCGCAACCCGTTGCCGTATCCGCAGATCATCCACACCGTTTCCTATCACATCACAGCGACGCCCGACGGCGCGACGATCACCAACGTGCAGGTCGCGATCATTGCCGGATCGCTGGCGATGATGGGCGGCCTCCTGCTGCTCGTGTACAGGACGAAGCTCGGCATCGCGATGCGCGCCACGGCGCAGAACCAGGAGGTCGCCGGCCTCATGGGCATCGACATCAACCGGGTGATCTCCCTGACGTTCGTTATCGGCGCCGCGCTCGGGGCCGTTGCCGGTGTGATGGTGGGCAGCTATTACGGCATCGCCCACTACCAGATGGGATTCATTCTCGGCCTCAAGGCGTTTTCCGCCGCGGTGCTGGGCGGCATCGGCAACTTGGCGGGCGCGATGCTGGGTGGGCTGCTGCTCGGCATCATCGAGGCTCTCGGCGCCGGCTATGTCGGCGATCTCACCAACCTGTGCAACCTGTCCGGATGGTTCGATGCGCTGGCGCAACGCTGCGCGTCCGATCCCAATCTCACGTTGTTCGGATCCAACTACCAGGACGTGTTCGCCTTCCTGGTGCTCATCGCGGTGCTGATCTTCCGTCCGTCCGGGCTCCTGGGCGAACGCGTTTCGGACCGCGCCTGACGCCATGCACAGCCTTTTCGACGTCCGCCGCAATCCCAAGCTCGCGTGGGCGGGCATCGTCCTCGTGGGCGCCGCGCTGCTCGCATTGCCCTTCGTCATCGCCTCCGCCGGCACGTTCTGGGTGCGGATCACGAACCAGGCGATCCTCTATTGTTTCCTGGCGCTCGGACTCAACATCGTCGTCGGTTTCGCCGGACTGCTCGACTTGGGCTACATCGCGTTCTATGCCGTCGGCGCCTACGTCTACGCGCTGCTTGCGAGTCCGCACTTCAACCTGCACCTGCCATTCTGGATCATCCTGCCGATGGGTGCGGCGGTTGCCTGCATGTTCGGCGTGCTGCTGGGCGCGCCGACGCTGAAGCTGCGTGGCGACTACCTCGCCATTGTCACGCTCGGCTTCGGCGAGATCATCCGGATATTCCTGAACAACCTGTCGCAGCCTGTCAACATCACGAACGGGCCGCAAGGGCTGTACCTGATCGATCCGTTCCGCATCGGCACCTTCAACTTCGCGCAACAAGAGACGATTCTCGGCCTCGACTTCACGGGACCGGTGAAGTACTACTACTTCTTCCTCGCGGCACTCATCGCGGTCATGGTCATCAATATGCGCCTGCAGGACTCGCGCATAGGTCGCGCGTGGGAGGCCATTCGCGAGGATGAGGTGGCGGCGCGGGCGATGGGCATCAACACGCGCAACATCAAGCTGCT
>Ga0068859_100004645_pt1 | contig 13993 bp, 14 predicted proteins | sample KBSSwiS22_FD_66585 | JGI IMG/M metagenome (GOLD analysis project Ga0068859, IMG submission 66585) | Switchgrass rhizosphere microbial communities from Kellogg Biological Station, Michigan, USA - KBS Switchgrass S2-2 | ecosystem: Host-associated > Plants > Roots > Rhizosphere > Soil ... | reverse complement strand
CTGTGATGTCTGTGTGGTCTGTGGACCCAAGATTTTTTTGTCCACAGACCACACAGACCACACGGACGGGAGAATCGCCCGCGAGGGTGCGGTTCTACCGACCGGCCCTCGGCCGGTCGAAAAGGCAGTCCGCAAGACCTCCGCGTCTCGGCCCGTTCGTGATGTTCGAGTGGTTCGTGGGCATCTGAATTGCGGCGTCGCCGCGACGATCCCCGTCAGTATCTGTCCGCTACGACGGCTGCGAGGGCAGCAGTTCCGTCACCCCCCGGTCAGGCGCTTCTTCCTTCCAGCGCACGGAACCGAACGGCCGCTCCAGCATGCGGCGGACTTTCAGCGGCTCGGGGCCGATGTGCATGGCGCGGGCCTGGTCCTGCACGGCGCGCTCGGCCTGGGTCGGGCGGTTGCGCTGGCGCAGGTAGTCGAGCCAGGTCGGGCAGGTGAAGCGCTCGGTCCACAGCTCCGGATCGGCGATGTCGCGGGCGATCGACCAGTCGTAGGCGCCATTGCGCTGGCGGGTGTGCTGGAGCTCCTGCATCAGCCCATGGAAGGTGCGGGCCTGGCGCGTGTCGATCCGGTATTCGAGCTGCACCACGATCGGGCCGCTGCGGTTGGTGATGGCCATGTTGACCTCGGGGTCGGCCAGCATCTCCTCGGCCTCTTCGTTGGTGCCGTCTTCGCTCGGCAGCTTGAGCCACAGGCCCAGCGCCACCGTGCCCAGCATCAGCACCGAGGAGACCAGCAGCGCTGTATCGACCCCGTCGCGCTCGGCGAGCGCCCCCCAGCCCCAGCTGCCGACGGCGATCCCGCCTGCGATGGCGGTCTGGAAGGCGGAAAGCGCCCGGCCGGACACCCAGCGCGGCGTCGAGAGCTGCACGCCGATGTTGTAGACCGTGACCGACAGCGTCCAGACCGCGCCTGCCGCCACCAAGGCCGGGGCGGTGAGGTAGGGCGAGCGGCTGACGCCCACCACGCAGATCGCCGCGGCCAGCACCAGGGCGCCGATGCGCACGGCGGTCTCCGGCGACAGCTTCTGGCGGACCCAGCCCACCTGCAGCGCGCCCAGCACCGCGCCCACGCCAAAGGAACCCAGCATGATGCCGTAGGTCGGCGCGCCGCCGCCCAGCAGGTTGCGCGCGATGAGCGGCATCAGGGCGGAGAGCGAGCCCCCGATCATCCCCATCAGGGCCGTGCGGATCAGGATGGTGCGGATGCGCGGCGAATGGATCACATAGCGGAAGCCGGACTGCACGGCCCGGCCCAGCCGCTCCGGCGGCAGGCGCGCGGTCTCCTGGGCGCGGCGCCAGAGGAACATGACCACGAACAGCGGAATGTAGGTGAAGGCGTTGGTGGCGAAGGCCGCCGTCGCCCCCGCCGCGGCCACGATCAGCCCGCCCAGCGCCGGACCGAAGCTGCGGGCGATATTGTAGCTGATCCCGTTCATGGCGATCGCCGAGGGCAGGATGCTGGACGGCACCTGTTCGCTGACCGAGGATTGCCAGGCGGGGCCCATCAGCGCCATGCCGCAGCCGATCAGGAAGATCAGGCCCAGCAGCATGTCGGGCGTCACCCGTCCCAGCCCCGAGAGCACGGCCGTGCTGGCCGCGCCCACCAGGGCGACGCTGAGGCCGATCAGCACCACGCGGCGGCGGTCGTACATGTCGGCGATCGCGCCGGCCACCAGGGAAATCAGCATGGTGGGGGCCATCGAGGCGGTCTGCACCAGGGCCACCTTGTCGGCCGCCGGGGTGAGCTGGGTCATCGCCCAGGCCCCGCCGACGGCGCCGATCAGCATGCCGAAGTTGGACAGGAGGCTCGCGATCCAGATGCGCCGGAACACGGCGTGTCCGAACGGTTCGAACAGGCCGCCGAACGCCTTGCTGGATTCGCGGGCGATCTCGCCCGAGGTCTGGTCCACGCCGACTCCTTGGATAGGTCTTCTGTCTAGTCCGGTGCGCCGCCTGCGTCACCCGCGGTCGCAGGCGCGACGCGACGCATTGCCTCGGCGCGCGCGGCGATTCATACGGGGAGCCCTCTCGAATCGCAGCACCCTCGCCCCATGCCCCCTAAGGCCGCCGCCCAGTCCGATATGTTCGACGACGCCCTCAATCCGGCGCCGGCCGCCCCGCTGGCCGAATCCCATGAGCCTCGCCCCGGGGCCAAGGGCTCCGGCTATTCCGCCAAGGACATCGAGGTCCTGGAGGGGCTGGAGCCGGTTCGCAAGCGGCCGGGCATGTACATCGGCGGGACCGACGAGCGGGCTCTGCACCACCTGTTCGCCGAGGTCCTGGACAACGCCATGGACGAGGCCGTGGCCGGCCACGCCAAGGTGATCGAGGTCACGCTGGAGGCGGACGGCTCGCTGACCGTCAAGGACGACGGCCGCGGCATTCCCGTCGACCCGCACCCCAAGCACCCCGGCAAGTCGGCGCTCGAGGTGATCATGACCGTCCTGCACTCGGGCGGGAAATTCTCCGGCGACGCCTACGAGACCTCCGGCGGCCTGCACGGCGTCGGCGTCTCGGTGGTCAACGCGCTTTCGGAGCGGCTGGAGGTCACCGTCTGGAAGGACGGGTTCGAGTGGCGTCAGGTGTTCGGCCGCGGCCGGCCCAAGGGCGGCATCGAGAAGCTGGGCGCGACGCGCAAGCACGGCACGGCGATCCGCTTCTTCCCCGACGAGGTGATCTTCGGCGAGGGCGCGGCCTTCAGGCCCGCCCGCCTCTACCGGATGGCCCGCTCCAAGGCCTACCTGTTCGGCGGCGTGGAGATCCGCTGGAGCTGCGATCCTGCGCGCATCCAGGACCAGACCCCGGCGCAGGCCGTCTTCCGCTTCCCCAACGGCCTGGCCGACTTCCTGGCCGAGCGGGTCAAGGGCCTGGAGACCGTCACTCCCGAGCCCTTCGCCGGCCGCTACGAGCGCAAGGGCGAGGCCGGCGCGGTGGAATGGGCCATCGCCTGGACGCCGGCCGGCTTCGGCGAGGCCGACAGCTTCATGCAGTCCTACTGCAACACCGTGCCGACGCCCGAGGGCGGGACCCACGAGGCGGGCCTGCGCGCGGTGCTGACCCGGGGCTTGAAGGCCTATGGCGAGCTCACCGGCGAGAAGCGCGCCGGCCTGATCACCGCCGACGACGTGCTGGCCCAGGCTGGCAGCATGATCTCCATCTTCGTCCGCAACCCCGAGTTCCAGGGCCAGACGAAGGAGCGCCTTTCCTCCCCCGACGCCCAGCGGCTGGTCGAGGCGGCGCTGCGCGACCCCTTCGACCACTGGCTGACCGCCCAGCCCAAGGCCGCCAGCGCGCTGCTGCAGTTCGTGGTCGAGCGCAGCGAAGAGCGGCTGCGCCGCCGCAAGGAAAAGGAGGTCGCCCGCGCCTCGGCCACCCGCAAGCTGCGCCTGCCCGGCAAGCTGGCCGACTGTTCGGCCGGCGCCATCGACGGCGCAGAGATCTTCCTGGTGGAGGGCGATTCCGCCGGCGGGTCGGCCAAACAGGCGAGAGACCGCAAGACCCAGGCGATCCTGCCGCTGCGCGGCAAGATCCTCAACGTGGCCTCGGCGTCCACCGACAAGACCGGCGGCAACAAGGAGCTCGCCGACCTGATGCTGGCCTTGGGCGTGCAAGGCGGCTCGAAGTTCAAGGAAGAGGAGCTGCGCTACGAACGCGTCGTCATCATGACCGACGCCGACGTGGACGGTGCGCACATCGCCAGCCTGCTGATCACCTTCTTCTTCCGCACCATGCCTGACCTGATCCGCTCCGGGCGCCTCTACCTCGCCCTGCCGCCGCTCTACCGGCTGAGCCACGGGTCGAAGGCGATCTACGCCCGCGACGACGCCCACCGCGACGAGCTCCTGGCCACCGAGTTCAAGGGCAAGACCCCGGAGATCGGCCGCTTCAAGGGCCTGGGCGAGATGATGCCGGCCCAGCTCAAGGAAACCACCATGGACCCGGCCAAGCGCACCCTGGCCCGCGTCACCCTGCCCCGCGCCGAAGAAAGCGTGATCGACCTGGTCGAGGCCCTGATGGGCCGCAAGCCCGAGCTGCGCTTCCGCTTCATCCAGGAAAACGCCGAGTTCGCCGCGGCGGACCTGGACGTCTGAGGGGACGGTCGCTTCGACGCTCGGCGCAGCCTGGGATCGCCGAGCGAGCTGCGGCGCCTCAGCTTGCGCCGCGTACTGATGTCCGCAGCGGCTGCCCATCGGGAACCGGTTAGCCACTTCTTCAAATCCTCATGCGCTCATTTCAAAATGACCATGATTTTGGAGAAAACCCGGCCCGCGGCCGTCGCCGCGTCCAAGGTCCTCATCACCGGCGGGGCGGGCTTCTTCGGCTCGCTCCTGGCCAGGCGCCTGCTCGCCGACGGGCGCGAGTGCGTGATCCTCGACCTGCAGCGCACCGACATCCGCCATCCCGGGCTCACCGCCGTGCAGGGCGACATCCGCAACCGCGACCTGGTCGAGCGCCTGTTCCGGACGCACCGGTTCGGCGAGGTCTACCATTGCGCGGCGATGCTCGCCCACGCCGTCAAGGACGCGCGGTTCCTCTGGGAGTCCAACGTCGACGGCACGCGCAACGTGGCCGACGCCGCGGCGCGGTCCGGGGTGGAGACGCTGGTCTTCACCTCGTCGAACTGCCTGTGGGCGGAAAACCTGCACCGGCTGGTCCGCGAGGACGACACGCCCGCGCCGGTCGAGATCTACGGCCGCTCGAAATGGGCGGGCGAGAAGGTCCTGGGCGAGTATCGCGACTGCCTGAATGTGGTGTCCTTTCGCTGTCCGACCATCATCGACGAGGGGCGGCTGGGCCTGCTCGCCATCCTCTTCCAGTTCATCGAGGAGGGCCGGAAGGTCTGGGTCGTGGGCGGCGGGCGCAACCGCTACCAGTTCATCTACGCCCAGGACCTCGCCGCCGCCTGCATCGCGGCGAGCGGCCACGGCCGGTCGGACCTCTTCAACATCGGTTCGGACGACGTCACCTCGCTGGGCGACAACTACCGCCATGTGATCGAGCGCGCCGGCACCGGAGCCCGGGTCGCCTCCCTGCCGAAGGCCCCGACGCTGGCGGCGATGCGGCTCGCCCACGCGCTCAAGCTTTCGCCGCTGGGCCCCTATCAATACCGGATGATCGCCGAGGACTTCGTCTTTGACACCACGCACATCAAGTCGAAGCTGAATTGGCGCCCGACCCTGACCAATTCGGAAATGCTTTGGCGCGCCTACGACTATTATCGCCAGAACCGCCGCGAGATCGAAGCGCGGGCCGACGTGTCGGCGCATCGCCAGGCCGCGAAGATGGGCGTCATCCGCCTGCTCAAGTGGATGAGCTGAGCTGCCCGGGCGGCCGTCGTTCTGGATCTTGAGAGCGGCAGATTAGCCCGCCTTTGATCCACAATGCTGCAACGCGTTGACTTGAAGGCGCTGCGCCCTATGTTCCGCTCCGCGCGACGACTGCCGTCCGCGCCGCCGCGGCTCGGAAGTCTTCGGACCACCCCGGCCGCCCATTATTGCCATAGATGACTGAATTTTCTGACTTAGGCCTTTCGGCCGCGACGCTTCAAGCAGTCGCCGACACGGGCTACCACACCGCGACCCCCATCCAGGCCCAGGCGATCCCCATCGCCCTGGCCGGCCAGGACGTGCTGGGCATCGCCCAGACCGGCACCGGCAAGACCGCCGCCTTCACCCTGCCGATGATCGACCGCCTCGCCGCCGGCCGCGCCAAGGCGCGCATGCCGCGCGCCCTGGTCATCGCCCCCACCCGCGAACTGGCCGACCAGGTCTCCGCCTCGTTCGAGAAGTACGCCAAGGGCCAGAAGCTCTCCTGGGCGCTCTTGATCGGCGGCGTCTCGTTCTCCGACCAGGAGCTGAAGCTGGACCGCGGCGTCGACGTGCTGATCGCCACCCCCGGCCGACTGCTCGACCACTTCGAGCGCGGCAAGCTGCTGATGACCGGCGTGCAAATCATGGTGGTCGACGAAGCCGACCGCATGCTCGACATGGGCTTCATCCCGGACATCGAGCGGATCTTCAAGCTGACGCCGGTCAAGAAGCAGACGCTGTTCTTCTCGGCCACCATGCCGCCGGAGATCACCCGGCTCACCAAGCAGTTCCTGAACAACCCCGTGCGGATCGAGGCCTCGGCCCCCGCCACGGCCGCGACCACCATCACCCAGCACATGGCGCGCATCCCCTCGCCCGACCCCAAGGCCAAGCGCACCGCGCTGCGCGCCCTGGTGGAACGGGCCGACGTGAAGAACGGCATTGTGTTCTGCAACCGCAAGCTCGAGGTGGACGTCGTCGCCAAGTCGCTGAAGGCGCACGGCTTCGACGCCGCCCCGATCCACGGCGACCTCGACCAGCAGACCCGCATGCGCACGCTGGAGGCCTTCCGCAAGGGCGAGCTTCGCCTGCTGGTGGCCTCCGACGTGGCGGCCCGCGGCCTGGACGTTCCCGACGTCAGCCACGTGTTCAACTACGACGTCCCGCACCACGCCGACGACTATGTCCACCGCATCGGCCGCACCGGCCGCGCGGGGCGCACCGGCCAGACCTTCATGATCGTCACCCCCGCCGACTCGCGGAACCTGGACAAGGTCATCAAGCTGATCGGTTCGGCGCCCGAGGAAGTGGTGCTCGACATCGACTGGTCGCAGGTCAAGGACGAAGGCCCGCGCCGCGGAGGCCCGGAGCGCGGACGCGGACGCAGCGGTCCCCGCGAACGCTCCGGTGAGCGTTCGGGCGAGCGCAGCCGGCGACCGTCCCGGGAGCCCGCCCGCGCCGAGGCCGCGCCCGCCGAGGTCGCCGAGGCCGCGCCGGCTCCGCCGCCGCCGGAGCGCGTCCCCGAACCTGCGCCCGAAGCGCGCCGTCCGCCGCGCCACGAACGTCACGAACGCCCTGAGCGTCACGAGCGTCGTCCCGCCGCCGCGCCCGAGTCGCCGCCGCCGGCCGCGCGCGCCCGCGGCCGCGACGACGACGACCGCAGCCAGGTGAAGGGCTTCGGCTCCGAAATCCCGGCCTTCCTCAGCCGGCCTTCCACCCCGACGCCCCGAAAAGACTAGGGAAACCGGCGGGCGCTTAACGGGTCGTTTGGCTCTGCGCCCTAAGTTCGGCTCCACGCGCAGGGCCACTAAAAGGGGGGGCGTCGGCGCGCCGAGGAAGGCGAAATGGCTGGCGACGTCGAAACCTTGCTCCGGGGCCCGAGCGCCTTCACGGTCGCCCGACAGGCCATGGACGAGATGGAAAAGCATCGCGTCTGGCCGACAGCCCTGAACTTCGAGCTCTGGACCTACTTCGTCGCCGCGCCCGACAGCGCCCTGGCCCGTGAGATCGCGCGGATCATCAACGCCGGCGAACCCTTCACCGACAACGTCTCCGACGAGCTGGCGGCGGCCTACCTGCCGAAGATCCGGCTGAACGACCAGATCCGCGACGCGGGCGACGCGCTGTCCAAGGAATTGGCCTCCGTCTCCCAGGCCATCCGGTCGGCGCAGAAGTCGAGCGCCGCCTACGGCGAGACCCTGGCCAGCGCCAGCGAGCAGCTCGCCGAGGACCAGGACCCGGCGGCGCTGCGCGCGACCGTGGAGACCTTGAGCGCGGCGACCCGCCGCGTCACCCGCGAGAACCAGGTGCTGGAACGCCGGCTGGCCGAGTCCACCGACGAGGTGGAGCGGCTGCGCGAGCACCTTGAGCAGGTTCGCCGCGACGCCACCACCGACGGCCTGACCAACCTCGCCAACCGCAAGGCGTTCGACGAAGAGCTGGAGCGGGCCTGCAGCGAGGCGGAACAGAACGGCGAGGCGCTGACCCTGGCGGTCATCGACATCGACCACTTCAAGAATTTCAACGACACCTGGGGCCATCAGACCGGCGACCAGGTGCTGCGCTTCGTGGCCAGCGTGATCGGCCGCATGGGCGCCCCGCCGCGCTTCACCGCCCGCTACGGCGGCGAGGAGTTCGCGCTGATCTTCCCCGGCGAATCGGCCGGAGCCGCCTTCATGGTGCTGGAGGAGATTCGCTACGAGGTCTCCTCGCGGATGCTCAAGCGCCGATCGACCAACGACGACCTGGGATCGATCACCGTCTCCTCCGGCCTGGCGGAACGCCGTACCGGCGAGCACGCGCACGCCCTGCTGGAGCGGGCGGACGAGGCGCTCTACGCTTCCAAGCGCGCCGGCCGCAACCGCACCACCGACGCCGACCGCAACGCCAACGCGGCGTAGGGGTTCGGGCGCCCCGGAGGGGGACGACGAGGCGCTTGCGAACCTCGGTCATTCCCTCAATTCTGACGTGTATCCCAACGCCGAGGACCCTCCCCTGCGCAGCCTCGCCTTCGCCGTCTACTACTGGATCCTGTCGGTGTTCTACGCCCTGGCGGCCTGCGTGCTGGCGCTCCTGCCGGGGCGCGCGCCGATGGCCTGGGCGATCCGGCTCTATACGCGGCGCATGCTGTGGGCGATGCGCTGGATCGCCGGCGTCAAGGTCGACCTGAAGGGCCGCGAGCGGTTGCCTCAGGGGGCGTTCATCATCGCCGCCAAGCACCACTCCTGGGGCGACGGCTTCGTGATGTTCGCCAATGTGGACAACCTGGCCTTCGTCACCGGCGACCACCTGGAGAAGATCCCGCTGTTGCGCGGCCTGCTGCGCAAGCTGGGCGCGATCGTGGTGGATTCCTGCGGCGGGCCCGAGGCGCGCAATGCGTTGTCGGACCGCGCCGCCGCCGCCGCCGCCGAGGGCCGGCGCATCCTGATTTATCCGGAAGGCCACCTGGCCAAGCCCGGCGAGCGGTTCCGCTACCGCAGCGGCGTCTACTACATGCAGCGCGACTTCAACCTGCCGGTGGTGCCGGTCGCCACCAACCTGGGCCTGTTCTGGCGTCAGCAGGACTTCAAGAAGACCCCGGGGACCGCCACCGTCGAGTTCCTCGATCCCATCGCGCCCGGCATGGACCGCACCGCCTTCCTGAAGCATCTGGAGACGGTGGTCGAAGGACGCACCCAGGCTTTGATCGCCCTGGCCACCGGACAGCCGCAAAGCGCCTCGACCCTGGTCCCGACGCCCGACGAAGCGGCGCGGGCGAGCGCCTGAGCCCGAGGCTGCGGCCGTCGGCTTGACTCGCGCGGAAGTGGCGTGCGTGCTCGTTTCGCGGGGCCATCCATGGAGCGACAGATGCAGGACACCTTCGCCACCCTCGCCTCCGCCGCCGTCGAGCGGACGCTGGCCTTTCCCGGCCGGTTCCTGGAGAATCCACTGCGGGCGGCGGCGCTGGAATGGCTGCGGCGGCGCAACGCGGCCCTGGACGGGGCCTTCTACGACGTCCAGGTGATCAGCGACGCGGAGACGACGCGCCTGGCGCCCTGGCTCGCCCACGAGGGCGCGGTGGTGGTGACGCCGCCGCCGGGCGCGGGCGACCTGCGAGTTTATGAGGACCTCGACGCGTATGTCGCCTCGGATGACTGGGGCGCGGTGCGCACCCTGGCGGTGGCCGGGGTGGGCAGCTCGGCCCTGGGCGCGGCGGCGCTGGCCCGCAACATCGCCGAGGCGCGCGGCGAGGCGGTGGCCGCGGTGGTCTCCGGCTACGGCTTCGCCGACCTGCCCACCGAGGCGCTGGGCGGCTGGCTCCTATTCGGCGGCCTGAACAGCCTGCGCCACGCCTTCGAAGGCCTGGATGCGGTCTCGCGCCTGTTCGCCACCAACCTGGCGGCCATGGAGCTGACGGACGGCGTGGGCCTGGCGCGGGTCAGCAAGGACACCGCCACCCTGGCGGCCATCCTCGCCCGCTCGGACGCCGGGGTCGACCTGCTGGTCGGCCACTCGAAGGGCAACCTGGTGATTTCCGAAGCCCTCTACGGCCTCAAGGACCGCGAGGCCGCGCGCTTCAAGGCGCTGACCCACGCCTGCCGGGTGGTCACGCTCTGCGCCAAGATCGACATGCCCAACGGGTTTCGGGTGATTGACGTGGTGGGAGAATACGACCTGTTCGGCGCAATGAATTCGCGGCCGGACATCTGGTCGGACGTCGTCGTGCCGCACGCCTGGCACAGCACCAATCGCGAGTTCCCCTTCCACCTCGGCTTGGACGTCGTGGCCGCGATGGGCGAGGCCCTGGCGCAGCTCGCCCAGCCGCCGCAGAACCAGCCGGCGCCCGCCCCCTCCCCGGTCCCGGACCTGCGCAAGATCGCCGTGCGCCTCCTGCCGATGACGGCTCCAGCGTAGGAACGCCCACACGCCCCGCACGTACTCCTGCGACCCGGCGGCCCCGCGCCGCCCAACGCTGAGGAGATTCCGATGACGACATCCGCCGACGCCATGCGCGGCCAATTCTGGCGCGAACTCTCGTCGCTGCGCACCGGCATGCTGGGCCTGGCCGACCGAGACACGCACGCCCAGCCGATGACCGCCCATTTCGACCAGCCCGACGGAGCGGTGTGGTTCATCGCCCGCGCCGACAGCCCCCTGGCGAACGCAGCCCGCCGTTCGGCGAACGCCATGTTCACCTACACCGCACGGGGCCACGACATGTACGCCTGCATCGGCGGGCGGCTCGAGGAAGACCGCGATCGTTCGATCCTCGATCGGTACTGGACGCCGGAGGTCGCCCGCTGGTTTTCCGACAAGTCTGGCGCGGCCCTGCTGCGCTTCGAGCCCTCCGAGGGAGAGGTGTGGATCCCCGGACAATCCGCCGACGCCACCAAGGTCAGCTTCCGTCCGGAGCCGCGGAAAGCCGCGGCGATGTAGCCGCGTCCGCCCTGGGCGCAGCTAGGGCGCGCTGGTCCCGCCGGCGCTCGACGGCTGCGCCTGGGATGTTCGCAGAAGCGAGGTCAAGTCCTCGACGGCCAGGGTCAAGGCCGCCACCTCCTTCTCGCGCAGGGCGTCGACCTTTTCGTGCAGGAGTTCGATCTCGAGCTCCGCCTTCACGTTGATCCGATAGTCGTTGGCCGCCTCCTGGCGATCCACGTCCTGCTGGCGATTTTGGCTCATCATGATGACGGGGGCGGCGTAGGCCGCCTGAAATGAGAGGGCCAGGTTCAGCAAGATGAACGGATAGGGGTCCCAGCGCCGGACGAAGGCCGTGACGTTCAGCGTGACCCAAATGACCAGCAGCACCGTCTGGATCACGATGAACGGCCAGGAGCCCATGGTCGCCGCCACATGGTCGGCGATTCGCTGTCCGGGCGTCAGGCCGGGCTCGTCGAGGCGCGGGACCAAGCCCCGCTGCTTCCGGCGAAGGGCCCTCAACTCCAGGAGCAGCCTCGCCTCCTCCTCGCGCAGCTCATGTTTCAGCGCTTGGGCATGGGTCATGGTCGCGCCTCCGAGGCGGCTGCTCAGCAGCGATGCAATCAGAGTAACTCAGCTAAGGGCAACCTCGCCCTCCTGACCGCGCCCGCGCTTGCATACGGCGATCTAGGGTGGCTGAGGTCCGTCGGGCGAACCGACGTCAGGCTCGATCGGAGGCGGAACGACGGACGCCTCTTGGGCGCGTCGACGCGCGGCGAAGGCGAAGGCCGCCATCACCGAAAGCGGCAGGACCAGCGCGAGGGCGCCGACAATCTCCATCATCACTGGCCGCCGCCGAGAGGGTTCGGGGCGCGTGCGGCGCGGCGGCCGTGCAACCGCTCCCGCTCCTCTCGCAGGCGGTTGTTCTCGGCGGTGATATCGACGATGTCCGCCTCAAGCTGGGCGAGGCGGCGGCGCAGATAGGTGTTCTCGGTCTCGAGCTGGTCGGCGGTGCGCTGGGTCATGCGGGCTCCGCTATCTTCTAGAATGAAGGCGGTTGAGCGGGATGACCCGGTCGCGCGGCCCGGCGCGCACCTCGGCCGATCCGCCCGCGTCCTCGACCGCCCGGGCTGCGAAGCAGGCGCTCGCGATCGCCTGCGCGCGCGTCAGGTAGTCTCCATAGAACCCGTCATCCTTGACGACAGACCAGACGCCCGCGGATTGGCTGATCCGGAATATGCAATTTCGCCCCGCCGACGGCGCTATCAGGCTCATGGCCGCCGCGCCATCCGCGAACACACCCGTATCAAGGGAGGCGCGAGGGCCGCGGAGAGCGCGCAAGCGATGGCGGCCATAAGCAAGATCGACATGATTGAGTTCTCAAACCCACGCATCGAAGGATGATCGACCGCTTCGCTGGCGGCACATCCCCAATGGCGAGGACTCAACATACGCCCGTCGGCGGCCATAAGCCAGCACTGGACCGTCGACAACGAAGAATAGGAAGTGGGCCGGAGCACGCTTTATCGGTCAGCATCGGTCGTCTATCAGGCGGATCGCCTCGGAAATGCTTTTCTCCGATCCAAATATGCCCGGGGACGCTGCAAGTTCGTCCAGTAATTATTATTATAGCGTGGAACTTCTGCACTGTTCCGGCGTTGCAAAGCTGAGGGCAGGATATGCATCCCGCCCAGGAACCCCTTTTCATGCACAAGAATCTTTTGGTCGCCGGCCTCGCCGTAGCGGCCCTCTTTCCCTCGATCGCCCTCGCCCAACAAACCTGCGAGCAGCAACACACCAACCGCACCGTGGGAACGGTCGCCGGAGCCGGAATCGGAGCCCTGGCGGGCAGCGCCGTCGCCGGCCGTGGCGACCACACCACCGGCGCCATCGTGGGCGGGATCGCCGGAGCGCTCATCGGCAACCAGGTGACCAAGGGCTCGGCCGACTGCGCCCATGCCTACGGATACTATGACGGCGCGGGCGCATGGCACGCGACCGACGTCGCGCGCGCCGACGCCCAGGGCTATTACAACCGCGGCGGCCAATGGATCGCCGGCGCCCCCAACGGTTACTACGACAGCCAGGCGCGCTGGGTCGGCGCGAGCAGCGACGCTTCGGCGAGCGGCTACTATGACGCGAACAATCGCTGGGTCCCCGCCTCGGCCGACGGCTACTACGCCGCCAACGGCGAGTGGGTTTCCGGCGCCGCGAGCGGATACTACGACAACGGCCGCTGGGTCTCCGGTCCGACGACCGGGCGCTATGACGCCCGAGGCCGCTGGATCTCGGGCGCTGCGAGCGGCCACCGCGACGCCAACGGCGCGTGGATCGCCGACGCGCAGCCTGGCTATTACGACTCCAACGGACGGTGGAGGGTCGGCGCGGTCATGGGCTATTACGACGCCCGGGGACGTTGGACGGCCACCTCGACGCCGGTGAGCGGCAACGATGCGAATGCGATGTATGACTCGCGACCGAGCCTGAACGGCTCTCGCGACTTCCAGTCCCGCGTCGCGCGGCTGGACCAGCGGATCCGCCGCGGGATCGACGACGGCAGCCTGAGCCGAATGGAAGCGAACCGAGCCCAGCGGGAACTGAGCTCCATCCGCCGCGAGGAAGCCCGGATGCCGCATCGCCGTGGCCGGTTGAACCAACGCGACGACATGCGCATCGACAGCCGGCTGGACAGCCTCAGCTCCAGCCTGCGCCTGGCGCGGGAAGACGGAAACCGCACCTACTGACCCTGCGCGCCGGCCCACCTCTGCGCGCGTCGCCAACATGACGCGAAGCTGAACATCGTGGTTCAGGGTGGGTTCAAGGCGACCTTGCCATAACCGCTCCAACGCCCGCCGGGAGATGATCTCGGCGGGGAACCTGAAGGAGCAGATTATGACCATCAAGGGGATGACCAAGGTCGCCGTCGCCGCCGCGGTGTCGGGGGCGATGCTTTTGCCGGCCACCGGCGCGTTCGCCGGCGACAAGACCGAGCGGGCGCTGATCGGCGCGATCCTCGGTGGCGCGGCCGGCGCGGCCCTGTCCAAGGGCGACACCGGCGGCGTGGCCGCGGGCGCGGCGGCCGGGGCCTTGGTGGGCCTGGCGACCGCCAAGCCGAAGTATTACTCGCACCGCAGCTATTACCGCGCGCGGCCGGTCCAGCAGACGCGCTACTACCGGGATTATCGCCCAGCCCGCGACTATTACTACGCGCCGCGCGAAGCCCGCTACGACCCCTACGGCCGTTGGTGATCCTCCCCGACTCCGTCAGGCCGCATTCGCGGCCTG
>Ga0068859_100004638_pt1 | contig 13999 bp, 8 predicted proteins | sample KBSSwiS22_FD_66585 | JGI IMG/M metagenome (GOLD analysis project Ga0068859, IMG submission 66585) | Switchgrass rhizosphere microbial communities from Kellogg Biological Station, Michigan, USA - KBS Switchgrass S2-2 | ecosystem: Host-associated > Plants > Roots > Rhizosphere > Soil ... | reverse complement strand
CCTCGGATCGCCCGCAGCGAGGATTCTGCCTCCCTGCGCGCAACTGTTCCCGCCCCAGTCGGTGATGACGCCGCCCGCGCCTTCGATGATGGGAATCAACGCGGACACATCCCATCGATGAAACGTGGATTCCACGATGAGATCAATGAAGCCGAGGGCTAGCGTTCCAAAGATATAGCAGTCACCTCCGAAGCGGCTCATGCGTACCCCGCGCTGCACGCGGCGAAAGGCAGCCTGTTCGGTTTCCGAGAAGTAGGCATCCGGATGAGTCGCGCATAGGGTAGCCTCGGACAGGTCCGCACATGACCGCGTGCGCAGTGGCCGGTGCACGCCATTCGTGATCAACTCTGCCTGCCCGTTCACGCCGATGAAGCGTTCGCGCAAAACGGGTTGATCGAGAATGCCGAGCACGGCGTGGCCGTCCTTCTCTAACGCAATAAGTGAACCCCACTCGTACCTGCCCGTGATAAACGCGCGCGTCCCGTCCACAGGATCGAGAACCCACGTGTAGCCGTTCGCGGATGCTTTCTCACCGAATTCCTCGCCAATGATTCCGTCATTCGGCCGTTCGCGCTCAATCACGGTGCGCATCGCTTCCTCGGCTCCCTTATCGGCGATTGTTACGGGATCGAATTTGGCTTTGGCAGCACCTTTGTCGGTAATGGGAATCTGCTGCCGGAAGTAAGGCCGAATCACTTCGCCGGCGATGTCGGCGAGTTTGTGAGCAAAGGCGATGGTTTCAGAATCAATAGGCATGGCTCGTAAGTGTACGCCCTTCTCCCACCGGGAGAAGGTGGCGCGAAGCGCCGGATGAGGGATCCGCATGACCTGAGACTCTCCCCGGCGTGAGAGGACCTCAACTCACTCTCACTCTCGGATCGAGGAACGCGTAACACATGTCAACAACCAGACTTGCTGTCACCACCAGCGCGGACGAGAGAATCGTAATGCCGATGATCACGGGAAGATCCTGCGTCGTGATGGCCAGCACTGCTTCGCGGCCCAGTCCAGGCAGACCAAACACAACCTCCGTCACGATCGCGCCGCCCAACAATCCGCCTAGATCGATTCCAAATTGTGTAATCACCGGTGCGGCGGAGCTCCGCAGCGCATGTCGAAAAATGATCCGCCGTTCGGTGAGTCCCTTCGCCCGCGCAGTTCTGATGTAATCCTCACCCAGCACATCCAGCATCGCGCCGCGCGTTAGCCGTGAATATGTAGCCGCGGTGATCAGTGCGATCGACAACCAGGGCAGCATCAAGTGCCGCGCCCACTGCGCGACGCTCTCGGTCATCGGCACATAGGCGCCGGGAGGGAAAAACGTATAGCCCGCCATGTACAGTCGAAAGAACAGGAACAACAGCAACAACTCCCCCATGAGAAATGGCGGCATGGAGTAGAAGAACAACGACGCTGCGGTCAGCGCTCGATCGAAGAACGATCGAGGCCTTGTTGCGGCAATCACTCCTGTACCGACGCCAATCAGCAACCACAATGTCGCCGCGCCGAAGGCAAGCGACGCCGTAACCGGAAAGTCCCGGCGAATGACGCTGACGACCGGCTCGGATGTCAGGAACGATTCGCCCAGGTCTCCACGTACGATGCGACCAAGAAAGCGAAGATATTGCACGGGGACAGGCTGATCCAGGCCGAGCCGCTGCCGCACGAGCTGGATCGTTCGATCGCTGGCCTGACGACCTGCGATCAAGCGAGCGACGTCGCGAGGCGCAACGAAGAACAGGCCGAATACCAGCGTCGCGACAAACCACACGATAGCGATTCCCCACAGAATGCGGCGCACGAGAAATCGAATCACGACTTCCCTCCGGTTTCGGTATCGAGCACGATGGTCTGATCGTGCCGGGGATCGAACGCGTCGCGCACACTGTCGCCGAGAATATTGAAAGCGAGCGTCGTTCCGAGTAGCGCGGCGCCAGGAAACACTACAAACCACCAGGCAACCTTATAGAAGGCGATCGAGTCGGCCAGCATGTTGCCCCACGATGGCGTCGGCGGCACCACACCCAGCCCGAGAAACGACATCGTCGCCTCGAAGGCAATGGAAGATGGGATCAACAAGGTCGCATATACGATCAAAGTCGCCGCAACATTCGGAAGAATCTCGACAAACATGATCCGTAGGCTTCCGGCGCCGAGCGAGCGTGCGGCACGAACAAATTCGTGCTCGCGAATCGAGAGCGCCTGCGCTCTCACGACACGTCCTACGGACGCCCAGCTGAAGAAGGCGATTACGACAATGCTGATCGTCAGGCTCGGCCCCACGACAGCAACCAGCGCCAGAGCAAAAACAAGGAACGGCAATGACAGCACCACGTCCATCAGCCGTGAAAGAATGGTGTCGATGATCCCGCCGAACCACGCCGCGATAATGCCAACGAGTGCGCCGACCGCTACCGCCAAACCACTGGCAAGAACGCCGACGAGCAGCGATACACGTGCTCCGTACGCGATACGCACGAGAATATCCCGGCCTAATCCATCCGTTCCGAACAGGAACTCCCGATTGGGTCCAACAGGAATTCCGGACGGAGAAAGGCCCGTTTCGCGGAACTGTGCTTCGGGCGCGTGCTCGACCACCGCGGCAATCCACGGCGCAAACAATGCGACGAGAATCGTGAACACAATCCCCGTCGCAGCCACAATCGCCCAGCGATCCCCGCGTATCCTTTCAAACGCGAGCCGCCACGGGCCACGAGCCCGTATCGATTCGTTCATGACAGTTTCCCCGCAAGAGCCACCGACTCGCCGTCCTTCACAGGAAAGTGACATGCCGCGAGATGTTGCGCGGCGTCAGCCAGCCTGGTCGTTAAAGCCGGTTCTTCGGCTGCACATTTCGCCTCAGCCCTCGGACATCTCGGATGAAAACGGCAGCCGGCCGGCGGCTCGATCGGTGACGGAGGATCTCCGGACAGCACGATCTGTTCGCGCGCGGCATCAAGATCGGGATTTGGTATGGGAATCGCCGAGAGTAGCGCGCGAGTGTACGGATGCCGCGCGTGCTTGAAGAGCTCTCTTGCAGAAGCAATCTCAACAACCTTCCCGAGATACATCACCGCGATTCGATCGCTGACGTGGCGCACAACAGAGAGATCGTGAGAAATGAAAACGGTCGTCAGACCCAGCTCTTTCTGCAGGTCCCCGAGCAGATTGAGAATCTGCGCCCGAATCGATACGTCGAGCGCCGACACCGGCTCATCGCAAATCAGAAGGTCCGGTCGCAGCGCGATCGCGCGAGCGATTCCGATGCGTTGCCGCTGCCCTCCTGAAAACTGCGCGGGAAAGCGGTTGTAGTGTTCCGGGTTCAGGCCCACCAGATGCATGAGGTCCTGCACGCGGCGCTTGCGCTCCGCTCCTGACGCAACCCCGTGAATTTCGAAGGGATCTCCGATGATCGAGCCCACTCGACGCCTTGGATTCAGGGAACTGTAGGGATCCTGAAAAACCATCTGAAGTCGCCGCCGATAAGGGCGTAGTTCAGTATCCGACTTCGATGTGATGTCGTTTCCATCAAAGACGACCTTGCCGGACGTGGGATTCTCCAGGCGAATGATGCAGCGGGCAAGCGTGGACTTGCCGCAGCCTGTCTCGCCGACCAGGCCGAGTGTTTCGCCGCGCCGCACATCGAGACTCACGTCATCGACGGCGCGGACATACTGCGTGTTTCCGAACAGGCCTCCCTTAATCGGAAAATGCTTCACGAGGTGTTCGACTTGAAGAAGGCAATCGGTCACGCAGGGATCTCCGGATCCATCAACCAGCAGGCGGAGTGATGTTCTTCTGCACCCGGAACGGCCAGGAATGCCGGCATCTCGCTTATGCATCGATCCATCACGTGCGGGCAACGGGGATGAAACGGACATCCGGACGGAGGTTGAATCAGACTTGGGGGCTGGCCCGCAATCGCTGTCAAACGCTGCCCGGCAGCGTCGATCTGCGGAAGCGAACCGAGGAGGCCCTCTGTATACGGGTGGCTGGGTTTGCCGAACAAGCCGTGCCGAGACGCCTGCTCCATCACCCGGCCCGCATACATCACAATGACCTCATCCGCGCTTCCGGCAATGACACCGAGGTCGTGCGTGATCAGAATGATCGCCATTCCAAATTCGCGCTGAAGCCGGCCCATCAGCCGCACAATCTGTGCCTGCACTGTTACGTCGAGCGCCGTCGTCGGCTCGTCTGCAATCAGGAGACGGGGCTGAAGGGCGAGCGCCATCGCAATCATCGCGCGCTGGAGCATTCCCCCGGAAAACTGGTGCGGATAATCATCGATGCGGCGCTCAGGTCGTGGAATGCCGACCAGCCCAAGCAATTCGATCGCACGCTTGCGTGCGACTTCCGCAGTCACAGCCTCGTGCGCGCGAATCATCTCGGCGATCTGCCAGCCAATTCTGTAAAACGGATGCAAGCTCGTTAGTGGATTCTGAAAGACCATCGCGATGCCGGGTCCCCGAATTGCCCGCAATTCGGCTGCCGACAATGCCAGGAGATCGCGTCCCTCGAAAATCGCCTGCCCCAACACGCGCGCTCCGCGTGTGAGGCCCGCGACGGTCTGAGTTGCCACGCTTTTGCCCGATCCAGACTCACCAACAATCCCCAGAGTCTTCCCCCGCTCCACCTGAAACGACACTCCGCGAACAGCTTCGACAACGCCGTCGGGTGTATGAAAGGAAACCGTCAGGTTGCGAACATCGAGCAGCGGCTGCGTCATGATCGATCCTTCCCCGCATCCTTGAGCCATACACCCGTCATGTCACAGTTCAAACCCCACATATTGAGGAGGCAGTTCCGAATTCTCGACGAGTGATAGCGCACCATCTTGGTTTCATAGAGAGGAATGACCGCCTTGTCCGCCATGACCTGACGAGCCGCCTGTCCCCACACTTTCCGGGCATCTTCAAATCGGGGCAAAGACAGGGCGCGATCAACAAGCGCGTTGACTTCTCCGCTGTTGTAGCCGCCGTAGTCCATTGAAGCCTGGCCAAAGGTGCGCCCATCAAACAAAGGCTGTATCACCGATCGGCTGTTGTTGGCTCCGTTCCAGTCGGGATACCAGCCCACGAATGCGAGATCCCACTCGCCTCGCCGGGCATTCTCCGCTTTGGCGAGAAGGCGTCCGTAGAAGTCGCCGGCGGTGTATGACTTGATTTCCAGGTCCATGCCCGCCCGGCGAAAGCTTTCTTTCAGCGTTTGCGCAATGAGCGCATACGTGGTGTTTTGAATGTAGGCGAGCTTCAGCCGAAGACCGGGATGGCCTGCCCTTTGAAGAAGGTCTCTGGCCTTCTCAGGATCACCTTTATCCATCGGTGTTTTGTACATGTCCGCGCCGGCTTCATATCCGGTAACGTTGCTCGACACAGACTGACGCAGCGGATTCGAAACTCGAGGCCCGCCCTGAATCTGGACGACAGCGGCCTTGTTCACCGCATACTGGAGCGCTTCACGCACCTCAGCGCTCTTCAGAGCGCCTTCATTGTTTGGGCCAACCGTGTTGATCGAGAGATACCACATCCCGGCGTAGACATCGCCTGGCGGCGACAACAGCAGATTGCGATCACCAATCTCGAGCAACGATGCCGTCTCGGAGGTCGGCGGGGCCATGTCAAAGCTCATATCCGCTGTTCCGGCCGCAATCTGCAGTTGCGTGAGCTGTTGATCGATTCCCAGAGTGACCATGATGCGGTCCACATTTGCGGGTCGCGTGGGATCGGAGTCCGCCGTCCACGCCGGATTGCGCTCGAGTTGAATCAAGCGATTCGGGATGTACTTCACAATCTGATATGGGCCGTTGGAAATCGTGTGCTGGCGAAAATCCGGACTGTCGGGAAGGTACTCCAAATATTCGACGGGAACCGGCGACGCGAAGACCATCCCGAGAATATTGAGGAAGTCAGAGGCCGGCTGAATGAGCCGAAACACCACTGTGAAGTCATCAGTCGCCTTAACACCTTCAATGTCCCGCGATTCGACAAAACGTTTGATATCGGCAATGGTTCCGGGAACCTTCGCAAACGCATCGCAATAATCGGACATGCCGGAAATGGTGCTCGTGTAGTAACCGGGCGCTCCGGCAGGCACAACAGGATTGCAGAGCAACTTCATCCCACGCACGACATCCTGAGCGGTTACTTCGCGCGGTGGTGTTGTGTTCCAGCGCACGGCACGACGAAGATGAAACGTATACGTGCGACCGTCGGAAGTGATGCCGCCGTTCTCAAACGTCGGGAGGTTTTCGGCGAGGTCAGGAACGACATTGGCAGCTGTCGCAAAATCCTCGTTCAGCGGATAGGTGACGAGTTGGCGGGTGTAGGTCCACAACAAAGCCAGTGATGTTGTGCTGTAGGCACCGACCGAGGCCAGGTGATCCACGTCACTGAAACCGACGACCCTCAGCGTGCCGCCCCGAACGGGAGGGCCGGAATTGTCCTGGGTATCTGAGGCAAGGCGCGGCTCAGTGCAGGCAAAGGCGAGGACGCTCAGAAGCAGTCCGGAAACATATCGGCGTACCCGCAAGTTCAGCATCCCCCGAGAGTAATGAAGTAAGCGGGTGGAATGGTAGCGTCAAACGCTCCGCGGAATAGAACAATTTAGTCCTTCTCCCGCCGCGCCACCGGGAGAAGGTGGCGCGAAGCGCGGGATGTGGGATCTGCCGGTTCTGCAAATCCCTCACCCGGCCTTCGGCACCTTTCCCGGTGGGGAGAGAGTTAAAAGCTCAGTCTCGCCGCCAGCTGCGTCGTTCTTCCCGGCCTGGCGCTCGTTACCACTCCGAAATCACTTGCCCCGAGTGTCGCGCCCGGAGTGTTGAAATTCGCGTGGTTCAGCAGATTGTAGAACTCGCTCCTAATATCGAACTTCACCGTCTCGGAAATCCTGAACGACTTCTCCAGGGTGAGGTCCGTCGTAACGACAGGCGCCCCGCGGAGCACGGACCGCGGCGAATTCCCGAAGGTAAACGGTGCAGGTGCCACGAAGGCACTCGTATCAAACCATCGCGACACACTTCTCTCGTCGGACGACAGCGACGCATCGTGTACCAGGTCCGGCCTCTGCGGTCCGGCCGAGAACGCGTTGGTCGTGTTGGCTGCAGTCACAACACTGAACGGCGCGCCCGACATGTAGGTCTCGAGCAATCCTAGCTTCCACCCGCTCAGAACACCGTTCAATACCGTGTGGTTTCGAACAGCGGACCACGTGGGAATCTGATACGACACCGTCACGACCAGGTGATGGGGCACATCACTGCCGCTGAGGCCTTTATCAAGCCGGCGATTGTAGGCATCCATATAGCTGCCGGTATTCCCGTATTCGTTTGAAGACTCCACATCATCAAGGAACTTCGAGAACGTGTAGTGCGCCAGAAACGCGAGCCGGCCCAGGCGCTTCTCCGTTCGAATAAAGCCGGCGTGATAAGTCGAGTTGCCGATCGACGGATTGATCCACGTCACATTGCTGAACTGCGGATAAGGCCGCCTGGCCTGAGCATTCCCCGGCCCCATGAGTTCCGGAGCCACCTGATTCAAGGTCAGATCGTTTGCGGTCAGATGATGACTGACATTGGCGATATATCCGGCTTCAACAAGAAATCCCGGAACGACTTCGCGTTGAACATTCAGGTTGTATTGGTAGGAAACCGGCGCTACCTGCTCGGGATTGAAAAATTGAACGGACGTATTCGGCCGTGCGCCCAGAGCCACGGCTCCGAAACCTGGCGTCAGCGGCTGGCGCGTTACCTCAGGAAAACCGTCTCGCAGGCGAAACACGCTCTGAAAGTCGGCCTGAGGCACGACAAAGGCAGCCTGTGTAGAGAAACCCAATGCCGCGGTATCGCCGATCGTGTTGCTCACCGTTGATGCGTAGAAAATTCCGGCGCCGCCGCGAACAACAGTGTCCTTCAGTCCAGGTACTCTGTAAGCGAAACCGACCCGCGGTCCAAAATTGTTGGTATCGGTCGCAAAAGCGCGCTCAGGGGTACCATCGATTCCCGCAAACGTGACGACACCGGGCGTGCCCGACACCGGATTAATCGCCAGCGGATCGAAAGAGTTCATGGTGTTATCCACCGTGCGACGAGGAAATTCTGCTTCCCATCTCAAGCCGAAGTTCAGGGTGAGATCGTTCGTGACCCTCCAGTCGTCCTGTGCAAAAAACGACAAATACGACGCGCGGGAGCGGATCTTGTCTGACACCAGGATGCTCGCCGCGTTCACTTCACCCAGAAGAAGACTCGCGAAGGCGTTGCCTGTACCAGAAACGCCCGGCAGACCGGTGATCAGCGGACTGATCGTGAAGTTGCCGGCGGATCCACGGTCTCGAATTTCATCATTCGCTCCGGCGCGGAACTCGGCTCCGAACTTCATCGCATGCCGTCCTTTCGTCCATGCAACGGAGTCCTGAATCTGTTGGTCGACAATGGGAGTCTGAAAGCGAAACACGGCCGCGGGATTGCCAAGCGTGCCGTAACCGGGAATCGTAAATGCCGGAAACGCAGCATCACTCACACCCGTAAGCCCTATTGCGGCGGCGAGGTTCTCCTGGTACCCCGGGCGATTGTCGATGAACTTGCGTCGCAGATAGGTGTAGTGAAATTCGTTCAGAAGTCCCGGGCGAAAGATGTGAGTGTAACTACCAAGGAAACTTTGAACGCGAACATCCGTGATGTCGGCGAGGGGATCCGATTCTGGGATTCCGTAAGTTCCGGAGTTGTACGTATCGCTGTCGTTCAGATAGTAGCGGCCCGTGACCAGATTGTTTGAATCGAACTGGTGGTCTACTCGAGTCACGAAGATATTGCGGAACAACGTCGCGGATGTGCTGCCGACATAATTACTGGCATTGGTTATCGTTCCCTGGCGATTGGGCAACGGATAGTAATCGAGCACCGCCCGTGCCACGGGATCGATGCGATCTTCAGGAATCCGGTTGTTTGCGAAGGCCGCACGCGATGTCCCAACGGTGGTCGCCGGATCATAGATAAGTACGGGCTGGCCGCCGCTGTTGCGCAAGTCGGAGAAGTCTCCACTGCGATTGGCCAGGGTCGGGACCGTCGAAGTCACCGTGTCGCTTGTTCTCTGCCGCGTTTGCTCCCAGCTCGCAAAGAAGTGACTCTTATCCTTGATAATCGGTCCGCCGAACGTTCCGCCAAACTGATTGAGGCGAATTGCCGGCTTTTCGGCCGCGAAGAAATTACGAGCATCGAAGATATCGTTACGGAGGGATTCGAAAACGCTGCCACGGAATTGATTGGTTCCAGATCGCGTAGACATGGTCACGATGCCGCCGGTCGAGTGCCCGTACTCGGCGGCGTAGTTGTTGGCGATAACCTTGAACTCCTGCATTGCATCGACGGGCAGCGTGGTCAACTGTTGAGGCCGCGTCAGGCCGACTGCATTGGTCACATTGGCGCCGTCGAGCTGAAAAGTCTGGTTGCGAGCTCTGCCACCGGCGACCGAGAACACCGGATAGTTCTCGGCTGTTCCCGTACCCGTGTCGATCATCACAACACCTGGCGCAAGGCTCGCCAGCGATGATGCCGCACGATTCGGCAGAGGCAGCGTTTCCAGCTTCGCCCTGTCAACGGCCTGCCCGATGTCGGAAGTGAGGGACTCGAGCAGTGGTGCCGCTGCGGTTACGCTGACCGTCTCGCTGATGGCGCCAATCTGCAACGGCAGGTCGATCGCCAACGTCTGACTCACCTGAAGAACAATAGGACCCCGCGTCAGCTTGTTGAATCCCGGCAGTTCGGCAAGCACGTTGTAAGAACCCGGAACGAGAGCGCTGATGCGAAACACTCCGTCTTCATTCGTCAGCGTCTGTTGCTGGATCCCTGTATCGATATTGAGCACTCGGACCGTCACGCCCGGAATTGGCGCGTCGGTGGGATCCTTTACTGTGCCCGTAATCGTGCTCGACCCGGCCTGACCCAGAACCTGCGGAACGGTGCCTGTAATCAGAAGTAATAAGAAAAATGCCTTAAAAATGAACTGCCTCATCGGGATACCCTTTCCAGAAATTGTGCGGATGTTTAAGAGTCGGAACGCTTGTTGCGGACTAGTTGCGACAACAGCAACAACAACAGCGACAACAAGCAAAGGCAGCTTGCTGGGAGGAGAAGCTCGGAAGATGTGTTGAACGATTAGCCATATTCTTCAAAAAACCCTGGAAACGCTTACGGACGAGAGACGATCAGAGGACTAGAGACAACAGGGACAACAACAGCGGAACGAATCGGAAGCGGTGAACCTGGATGAAGAATGTGCCATTTGCGATAGAGCCGCGCGAAAAGCGACCCCGGTAACTATAGGGTGTTCCAGGTCCTCGGGTCAATACTTAGATTGACGCGGGCACGTATCTGTCGAACCGTTGCCAGACGATCGTGGTCTTAGTCGTATGAACAAGGTGATTTCCTCAGCACTCTTGATCCTGTCCCTGGCGGCTGCGCTTCACGCTCAATCCGAGTTCGCTCCTCAGGCGCTGCTCAAGCCGAAGTTCACCGGCTTGTACTCGATTCCACCGAATCTGGACGCGAGGGCCGGTTATGACACGCTTGCCGCGCGAGCCGGCATCAACATGATTTTCGCGCCAGGATTTAAGCCTGAGACGGTGATTCCCCTTCGTGTCGAGGGGCAAACCTTCTTCGAAGCGATGGATCGATACTCCCAGCAAACCGAGAACTTCTGGTTCGCCTGGGACAACAAGACCGTCATCGTTGCGCCAGGTACGCTAACTGCTCGACGTGACTGGGAACCCCTGACATTGAAGATTTTCTATCTGGATGCGGGAGTGCGCGATGAGGTTCTTGCAAACATTGCCAATACGGTCCGGACAAGTCTGCAAATTGGCGGCGGATTGTATTTCAGTGCGTCTGCTAAAGCGATCACCATCTATGCGACGCCTTCCGCCATTGCAGAAGCCGAACGCATGATTGCTGAAATGAGCCTTCGGAATCCTCCTCTGCCCTCCTCCGCACCGTTGCGCTTTGGCCTGGGTACCAAATTCCTGTCGATCGCTGAGGGCGGAAAAGTTCGAAGAGTCATTCCCGCAACCGAATCGCACATGGAAAACGCCCTGAAGGACGCCGTGTCCATCGATATGACCCAGTCGGCGGGTGCAGTCTATGAAAATCTCGCATTGATGGGCGGCATGAATGTGATTATCGACCGTGCCGTACGAGAAATACCTGCATCGCGCTTTCATGTAGAGGGGGTGGATCTCATCAATGCACTCGATCTGCTTGCGATCCAGACCTCGACTTTGTGGATGCCGCTGAATGACTCTACGATTCATGTGATGCGGGACACTCAGCAGAACCGTCGTGATCGCGAAGCAATGCAGGTCAAGGTCATCTACCTTCCGGAAATGGCAACGACCACCACGCTCAACGAAACGCTGAACCTCCTGCGCACCGCTTTCTCCCTGCGCGGTCTCTATCAAAGTGAGAACCACAAGGCGATTGTCATCAGAGACACGCCGCTCAGAGTCTTTCTCGCCGAAAGGACGATCGCAGATCTAACGAAGGCATTCGGAAAAACAACTTCGACCACGCTTTCAGCCGGAGGCCGCAGCCTGCTTGCCGAGAGTGGCTGGCTCCTGAGCAACGCCGACAACGCACGCCCTCATCTGGAACTGAAACTTCGCAGCCGGACGACGATCCGTTTCAACGACACTCCGAAAGTGATCTTCTCCGAACTGGCGGATCTTGCGGGCCTCAAAGTCTCGGACAATTCCACGATCAAGCAGGAGCCGGAGATCCCGTTCAACCTCTACAACGTGGATATCCTCGACGCCATCGACCTCTTCGGATTCCAGACGCGGCACTTCTGGCAGGTTGTCGATGAGCACTCGATTCGAGTCATTCCTGACACGCCGCAGATGCGACGCGATCTGGAGCCGATGATCGATAAAACCATCTTCTGTGCCGATACGAGTAAGGCCCCGACGTTGCTCAACGTTCTCAGAACCGTATTTGGCCTGCGGCAAATCTTCCTGAACGACAAGAACGGCTTTGAGATTCACGACACTGCGGAGAACGTGGCGCTGGTAGAAAAGCTGGTAGAGCTGCTGGGAACGGCTGAGCGTCCCGCTACCGATGTCCCAGCAACCACAGCGCCGCGGTAATTCCCGCTACTAACCGCTAAAGAACTGTCAGGCCGCCGTACTTGCTGCGGCCGCCGCCATGCCTTTCTCGGATACGGCCACCGGATACATCGGAGATGGAAACGCACGATCACCGAGCACTTCGCTGATCATCATGTTCGCATCGAAGTAAACCTGCCAATAATGGTCGTTGTGACAATAAGGCCGGACGGCAAGCACGGGACCGAATGGAGTGAACGAAATGACCGTCACCTCAGGCGCCGGAGTTGTGCAGACGTTGGGAACTGAAGCCAGTCTCGTCTTGAGTCGCGAAATTGCCAGGTTTAAATCGGCTCCTCCCGAGACCTGAGCGGTTAGCTCCACTCGGCGATAGGGGTTCGCCGTAAAGTTTTGAATCGTATCCGAGAAGATTTTGTTGTTGCCGACAAAAGTCCGCACATTGTCCGGCGTATCGAAACTGGTCACGAAGAGGCCGATCTCATGGACGGTTCCCGTAATTCCACCGGCGGAGATGAAATCGCCCACTTTGAAAGGCCGCAGCACAACGAGGAAAGCGCCGGCGGCAAAGTTCGCCAGCAGTCCAGCCCACGCCGTGCCGACGGCCAGAGCGGTGGCGGCGATCAGAGCAGCGAATGTTGTGGTCTGAACGCCGAAGTAGCCAAGGATGGCGACGACCAAAGTCACGTTAAGCGCTACCGAAAGGGCATTACCCAAAAAGCGCAGGACAGTTGGTTCGAGATGCTGCGTGGCCAGCGCCTTCTGGACCGCCTTTACCACGAAAGAAATTATCCACCGGCCGATGACATAGAGGACCAGGGCGCCAACAATCTGGAGACCTACCGCTGTCGCTCGATCTTGAATCATCTGGAAGACCGCACTCCAATTCATAGGGGCAACTCCTTGTTGAGATTTTGCGAGTCTATCACCACGTGTTGATTGGGTCGTTAGTCCAGGGCTGCGCGCTAGAGCCTGGTCTCCAGCACCCATTGCGCGGCAATGACTCCGCGATACTGCGCTTCCTCAAAGATCGAGAACCCGCTGAGATCGGAGTGCGCGAAATGAACCCGGCCAACCGGGTGTGTAAAGCGACGGCGATGCTCTCCCCATATGAAGCCGGGCCTGGGCCGCACCATGGCATGCCCCCAGCGCATGATGTCGATATTCCGAACGAGTTTCCGGATCTCCGGATGCGGCTTCGAAAGATCGGACAGGATGAAGTCGGTCCATGTCTGCCAGTCGGTCTTGAGCAACCGTTCGCGCTCGCTATGAGGCGAAGCGCCCGCCAGAGGATAGTAGTAAGTCAAAACCGTCTCGGGCTGATGCACGCGCAAGCTCTGATGTGTCGCCACAACGTAGCCCAGCGAATCGCTGTCGTAGATCACGTTGTCCCATGCGATTGGCGCGCCCGCCCGTTGTTCCGGAAACGCATCGAGCGTAAGATTCGCGACCATCCATGGCGCGTACTCGAACGCGTCGATGCCGTCGGATTTCTCCATGAGGTACCTGGCCTGGAATGTCGCACAGGCAAAGATGATTCGATCGGCACGGATCGTTGTCGATGTCTTGTCCTGAACGTCGAAGTAATCCACCGAGTCATCGCCCACTCGAAACACCAGCGAACCGGGCCGGATGTGCGGGGCCAGCTTCTCGCGCAAACGTTTGACGATCCATCCATTGCCTTCCGGCCAGGTAAGCACGGAACCCTCGTCAACATTCCGGCTTCCGAAGTAATGGAGGCCGGCCCATGCCGAGACGTCGCCATAGTCGCAGCCATAATCATCACGGCAGGCGTAGTTCACGTACCAGTGAAGGGCCGGGGAACTCAATGCGCGGCTGTCGAGAAAATCGCGGATGCTGACGGAATCGAGAGCCAGAAGGTCCTTCTCCC
>Ga0068859_100004637_pt1 | contig 14001 bp, 14 predicted proteins | sample KBSSwiS22_FD_66585 | JGI IMG/M metagenome (GOLD analysis project Ga0068859, IMG submission 66585) | Switchgrass rhizosphere microbial communities from Kellogg Biological Station, Michigan, USA - KBS Switchgrass S2-2 | ecosystem: Host-associated > Plants > Roots > Rhizosphere > Soil ... | reverse complement strand
GGCGGTGTTCGCGGCGTTCGGCACGAGGAACACGTGGTCCGGGCCGATGAGGTACTGGATCAGGTCGTCGACCACGCCGCCGGAATCGTTGCAGCACAACGTGTACTGCGCCTGCCCGGGGACGATCCGGTTCAGGTCGTTGCTGAAACAGGAGTTGACGAACGCGGCGGCGCCAGGCCCGGCGACGGTGGCCTTGCCCAGGTGCGACACGTCGAAGATGCCGACCGCCTCGCGCACCGCGGCGTGCTCCTTGAGCACGCCGCCTCCGGAGGCGGTGTACTCGATCGGCATCTCCCAGCCGCCGAAGTCGGCGAGCTTCGCCCCCAGCGCCACATGCCTGTCGTGCAGGGGCGACTTCAGCAGTTCGCTCATGGCGCTCACCCTATTGGGAATCGGGCGCGCATAGGATCGCGCGCATGCCCAGCGTCTCCCTGATCGACCCCGCAACCCCCGTCAAGGCCGATGCGGTGATCATCGGCCTCGTCTCCACCCCGGACGGGCCCGCCCTCGCGTCGGGTGCTGCGGCGATCGACAAGGCGTTGGACGGAAAGCTGCTGCCGGCCCTGAAGGCGGTCGGCGCATCGGGCAAGGCAGGCGAGGTCACGACCGTCCCGACGTTCGGTCTCGCGCCGTTCCCCGTGATCATCGCTGCCGGCGTCGGGTCCGACGCGACGCCCGAGACGTTCCGGCGCGCCCTGGGTGCTGCCGTCCGCTCGGCCGCCAAGCAGGCCAAGCTGCACGTCGCCGTCGACGGCCCGGTGGACGCGCTGGTCGAGGGCGCGCTGCTGGGCAGCTACTCGTTCACCGCCTACAAGTCCGCCGCAGCCAAGTCGGTGCTCAAGTCCGTCGCCTTCGCCGGGACCGACCGGCCCGCGCTCAAGCGCGGCAAGATCGTCGGCGACGCGGTGAACCTGGTGCGCGACCTGGTGAACATCCCGCCGAACGACCTCTACCCCGCCACGTTCGCCGACCGGATCGCCGCGCTCGGGACCGACGCCGGCCTCGCCGTCGAGGTGCTGGACGAACGGGCCCTCAAACGCGGCAAGTACGGCGCGATCCTCGCCGTCGGCGGCGGCTCGGCCCGTCCGCCGCGCCTCGCCCGGCTCGTCTACAAGCCGGCGAAGCCTGTTGCCCGGATCGCGCTGGTCGGCAAGGGCATCACGTTCGACTCCGGCGGCCTGAATCTCAAGACGCAGATGATGGAGTGGATGAAGTCCGACATGGGCGGCGGCGCAGCGGTCGTCGCCGCGACGATCGCCGCCGCCCAACTCAAGCTGCCGATCGAGGTGATCGCAACCGTCCCGATCGCCGAGAACATGCCGTCGGGCACGTCCTACCGCCCGTCCGACGTGCTGACCACCCGCAGCGGCATCACCATCGAGGTCGGAAACACCGACGCCGAGGGGCGCCTGATCCTGGCCGACGGCCTGCACCGCGCCGGCGAGGACGACCCCGACTACCTGATCGACGTCGCCACCCTCACCGGAGCGCAGCTGGTCTCCCTCGGCACCCGCGTCATCGGCGCCATGGGCGAGCCCGACTGGCGCGACCGCGTCGTCGCCGCCGGCAACGCGACCGGCGAGCAGTCCTGGGCCATGCCGCTGCCGGACGAACTGGCCGGCGGCCTGGACTCGTCCGTCGCCGACATCCAGAACGTCGCGGGAGACCGCTGGGGCGGCATGCTGGCCGCCGGCATCTTCCTGTCGCGGTTCATGCCGGACGGCGTCCCGTGGGTGCACCTGGACATCGCCGGCCCGTCCTGGAACGCCGGTGGGCCGCGCGACTACACGCCGAAGGGCGGGACAGGCGCCGGTGTCCGCACCCTGCTTGCGGCTATTCAGTCGCTCGCTTCTGCCTAGCGTTCCAGTCCCGCATCCGCTGGGGGTAGCCGACCAGTTCGGTCTCGTAGAGCGGGATCGCGTGCTTGTGGGCGAACGCCGCGGCACCCTCCGGGCCGTCCACCCGACGGCGGGTCCACTCCCCGTCCGAGGCGATCAGCACGACCGTCGTCGCGGTCACGGTCGTGCGCGGCTCGAGGTACGCCTCGACCCCGGTACGCGTGCGGACGAATTCGGCGAGGTGTTTCACGTCGGCCGAGTCGGCCTCGCGCACACCCGCGATGGGCTGCTTCTTGCGGCGGAAGAGACGCACGTGTTGCATCGTTCCACGAGAGGTATCCCCCACAACCGGGCGAGATCTCTTTATGTCAAAATAATTGCAGCACAGTTTCATTACGCGAGGAGCAGCAACCGTGGCTGACCACCAGTTCGACGTCGTCATCCTTGGCGGAGGCAGCGGCGGTTACGCCGCGGCGCTGCGGTCCGCAGAACTGGGCAAGACGGTCGCGCTGATCGAGAAGGACAAGGTCGGCGGAACCTGTCTGCACCGCGGCTGCATTCCGACCAAGGCGCTGCTGCACGCGGGCGAGATCGCCGACAATGTGCGCGAGTCCGAGTTGTTCGGCGTGAACGCCACCTTCGGCGGCATCGACATGGCCGGCGTGCACAAGTACAAGGACGGCGTAATCGGCAAGAACTGGAAGGGCCTGACCGCGCTCATCAAGTCCCGCAAGATCGAGATCGTCGAGGGCGAGGGACGCCTGGTCGGCCCGAAGACCGTCGCGGTCAACGGCGACAACTACACCGGGACGAACGTCGTGCTGGCCACCGGTTCCTACAGCCGCTCGCTGCCGGGCCTGGATCTGGACGGCGAGCGGATCATCGCCAGCGAGCACGCCCTGACCATCGACCACGTCCCCGCATCGGCCATCGTCCTGGGCGGCGGCGTGATCGGCGTCGAGTTCGCCTCGGCCTGGAAGAGCTTCGGCGCCGAGGTCACCATCATCGAGGCGCTGCCGCACCTCGTCCCGCTCGAGGACGAGGCCAACAGCAAGCTGCTGGAGCGCGCCTTCCGCCGCCGCGGCATCAACTTCAAGCTGGGCGTCCGGTTCGCCTCCGCCGAGAAGACCGACACCGGCGTGAAGGTGACGCTCGAGAACGGCGACACGTTCGAGGCCGAGGTGCTGCTGGTAGCGGTCGGCCGTGGCGCGAACGTCACCGGGCTGGGCTTCGAGGAGCAGGGCGTCGCCTTGGACCGCGGGACGGTCATGGTGAACGAGTACTGCCAGACGTCCGTCCCGGGCGTGTACGCGGTCGGCGACATCATCCCGACCCTGCAGCTGGCCCACGTCGGCTTCGCCGAGGGCATCCTGGTCGCCGAGCACATCGCCGGCCTGCCGGTCGTCCCGATCGACTACGCGGGCGTCCCGCGCATCACGTACTCCTCCCCCGAGGTCGCCTCTGTCGGCTACACCGAGGTGCAGGCCACGGAGAAGTTCGGTGACGTCAAGACCGTCACGTACGACCTCTCCGGTAACGGCAAGAGTGCGATCCTGAACGCCAAGGGTGCGGTGAAGCTGGTCGCCGCGCAGGACGGCCAGGTGCTCGGCGTCCACATCGTCGGCGAGCACGTCGGAGAGCTCATCGCCGAGGCGCAGCTCATCTACAACTGGGAGGCGTTGGCCGACGAAGTCGCCACGCTGATCCACCCGCACCCGACCCAGTCCGAGGCCATCGGCGAGGCACACCTGCTCCTGGCCGGCAAGCCGCTGCACGTCCACGAGTGACCACAACCGTCTTCGCATAAGGAGTTAGTGGGCCATGCCTACGTCCGTGACCATGCCCCGCCTCGGTGAGAGCGTTACCGAGGGGACGGTGACCCGCTGGCTCAAGTCCGTCGGCGACCACGTCGACGCCGACGAGCCGCTGCTGGAGGTCTCGACCGACAAGGTCGACACCGAGGTTCCCTCGCCCGCGTCCGGCACCGTGCTGGAGATCAAGGTCGCCGAGGACGAGACGGTCGAGATCGGCGTCGAGCTCGCGGTCATCGGTGACGCCGGTGAGGCGAGCGCCCCGGTTGCTGCCGAGCCGGCTGCTGCCGAGCCGGCTGCTGCCGAGCCCGGGCCAGCCCCCGCTCCGGAGCCCGAGCCCGCCCCTGCCCCGGCTGCTCCCGAGCCCGCCCCGGTCGCCGAGGCTCCTGCGGCACCGGCACCCGCCCCTGCGGCCGCTCCCGCGGCCGCCACCGCCGAGGATGAGGACGACGACGTCGCCGGCGCCTATGTGACGCCGCTGGTGCGCAAGCTCGCCACCGAGCACGGCGTCGACCTGGCCACCATCACCGGCACCGGCATCGGTGGCCGCATCCGCAAGTCGGACGTGCTCGCCGCCGCCAGTGCCGCGCCTGCTCCTGCAGCCGCCGCCCCGGCCCCAGCAGCTGCTCCGGCCCCTGCCGCGGTCGCACCCGCGCCTGCCGCCGCGCCTGCCCCGGCCACGGCGCCCGCACCTGCCGCGACCCCGGCTCCCACGGCTGCGCCCCCAGCTCCGGCCGCTTCGCTGCGTGGCCGCGTCGAGCCGATGTCGCGCATGCGCCAGGTCATCGCCACGCGCATGGTCGACTCGCTGCAGACGGCGGCCCAGCTGACCCAGGTCTTCGAGGTCGACGTCACCAAGATCGCGCGGCTGCGCGCCCTGGCGAAGAAGGACTTCGAGGCCCGCGAGGGCGTCAAGCTGACCTTCCTGCCGTTCTTCACGATCGCCGCGATCGAGGCCCTGAAGGCGCACCCGATCGTGAACGCCTCGGTGAACACGACGGACAAGACGATCACCTACCACGACGCCGAGCACGTCGGCATCGCCGTGGACACTGAGCGAGGTCTGGCCGTTCCGGTCATCCACAACGCCGGTGACCTGAACCTCGGTGGCATCGCCCGCAAGATCGCCGACCTGGCCGACCGCACCCGCAACAACAAGATCAGCCCGGACGAGTTGGGCGGCGGCACGTTCACGATCACCAACTACGGCAGCGTCGGGGCACTGTTCGACACCCCGATCATCAACCAGCCGCAGTCGGCGATCCTGGGTCTCGGCGCGGTCGTGAAGCGCCCGGTCGTCATCAGCGACCCGGACCTGGGCGAGACCATCGCGGTCCGCTCGATGGTCTACCTGGCCCTGTCCTACGACCACCGGATCATCGACGGCGCCGACGCCGGCCGTTTCGTCGGCACCATCAAGGAGCGCCTGGAGGCGGGTGCCTTCGAGCGCGCCCTCGGTCTGGCGTAGGCCCTACAGCGCGAGCGGCCGTCATTGCCTGCGGTCCACGATGTGGCTCAGAGCGCATCGATCGCCGCGATCAGGTAGGTGTTGCCCTTGCGCTGCAGGGTGATCCGGACTGGCGTGGGCGGGCTCGCCGCGGCGGCACGGTCCGTCTTGCCGGGACAGTGCAAGACGCTGCCGGGCAGCGTGATCTGCGCGCTGAGGACGGCCGTCGACGCAGTGTGCGAGATGAGCGCCAGCGCACCGTAGGACGTCCGCACCCCGACCAGACCGCATCCGGCAGGGACGACGGTCGCAAGCTGCGCGCGGTCCTTCGCAAGCAGGTCCCCGGCGGCATAGACCCGATCGAGCAGGCCGGCATCTCCCTGCGCGTAGGCCCTTTCTCGCAACCCGTCGAGCCCGTGCAGCACGACCGCGGCCGACTCCGCGTCCGAGACGACTACCGGCGCCACGGACGGCGGCGCCGACGAGGACATCGCCCGAGAAGGAGTTACAGAAGGGGACGGATGGTGGCTCGGCGGCTCGCTCGCCCGGGACTCGGCCGTCCCGTCCGTCCCGCCGGACAGGACCAGTAGAGCGGCGGCCGCCACCCCCGTCCCGGCGACCGCCGCTCCACCCCCCTTCAGCAGCCGGCGCCGGAGCAAGCGGCGCCGGCGCGCGACCGGGTCGGGACGCGGCGGCACCCGCACCGCCCTGGTCGGCGCGGGCGACATCGGCACTCCAGCGCGTCCCGCCTCGAACTCGACGGCCACCGGGTGACCGCTGTGCCGCAGGTCGAGCGCGAAGTCGGCGGCGGAGCCGCGCCGGTCCATGTCCGCCCCCAGCGCCCGCACCACGACCGCTCTCATTGCGACCGGCACGTCGGCAGCGGCGAGGGCATCGGCAGGCGGTGTCGACGGTTCGAGGGTCGACCCGGTGAGGGCGTGAAAGGCGACCGCTCCGAGGGAGTAGACGTCGGTGAGCGGGCTGGGCAGCATCCCGTCCGTCAGCACCGGGTCGAGATAACCGGGAGTGCCTCCGACCGTCGCGGTCGACCCGAGCAGCCGCGCCAGACCCAGGTCGGTGAGCACCGGTTCGCCGCGTTCGGTGAACACGATGTTGGCCGGGCTGATGTCGCCGTGGACGATGCCGACCCCGTGCGCATAGGCGACCGCCGAGGCGATTCCCGCCAGCGCGGTGATCACCTCGCCAGGAGTCAGCCGGCGCCTGGATAGCAGCGCGGCGAGCGACCCGCGCGGTGCGAAGTCCAGGGCGAGGACGAGCGCGTCGGCGAGGGCGACTGTCTCCCGCAGCCTGATCAGGTTCGGATGCTCCAGCGCCATCAACACCGCTGCCTCGGAGCGCGCGGCGGCCAGCGAGGCAGCGTCCGGGACGGGCAGGTGTTTGAGCGCGACCGCCTCACCGCTGGCGCGGTCGGTGCCGCGCCAGACCGTCCCCGATCCGCCGCTGCCGATCGGGTCGCCGAGCACATAGCCCGGGATCCGAGGGAACTGACAACCCATGCGAGTCAACGTAAAGGCGTGTCTTGCCCCGAACGCCGTTATCCACAGGGCGGATTCGACTAATTTCAGGGGGTGACCGCCGACGCTCCCACCATCCTGGCCACTTCCGGCGGCGTGCGCATGAGCGCGCGCCTGCGCTGGGAGATCGCCCCGCTCACCGAGTACGCCATCGACCTGGCCGGCGTGCAGGGACGGCCTCCGAAGGTCTGCTTCCTGGCCACGGCCTGCGGCGATTCCCCAGCCGTGGTCAGTGCGTTCTACGACGCGGCGGTCCTGCGCGGCCTGCAGCCGTCGCACGTCTCGCTGTTCCCGATGCCGACCGTCCCCGACATCCGCGCGCACCTGCTCGAGCAGGACGTGATCTGGGCCTGGGGCGGCAGTGTCGCCGGCCTGCTGGCGATGTGGGACCTGCACGGCGTGGGCGAGGCGATGCGCGCGGCATGGCAGGCCGGTGTCGTCCTGACCGGCGTGAGCGCAGGATCGATCTGCTGGCACACCGGCGGCACCACCGACTCCTTCGGCCCCGACCTGCGCCCGATCACCAACGGCCTGGGACTCGTCCCGTTCAGCAACGGGGTGCATTACGACAGCGAGGAGCAGCGCCGCCCGCTGTTCCAGAAGCTGATCGCCGAGGGCGTCCTGCCGTCCGGTTACGCGACCGACGACGGGGTCGGCGTGCTCTACCGCGGAACCCAGTTCGTGGAGGCCGTCACCGAGGTCGACGGCAAGGGCGCCTACTTCGTCGAACGTGACGCGCACGGGAATGCGGTTGAGACGCCGCTGGATACTCGACGCTTGTGACGTCCGAATCCTTCGACATCAACCGGGTGAGCTGGGACGAGCGGGTTCCGGCGCACGTGGCCAGTCCCGGCTACGCGATCCAGCAGTTCGTGGACGACCCGGACTTCCTGTCCCATGTCGTCCGTTTCGACGTGCCGCGCCTCGGTGATCTCACCGGTTTGCGCGGCGTGCATCTGCAGTGCCACATCGGGACGGACACCGTCTCGCTGGCCCGGCTCGGCGCGCGGATGACCGGGCTGGACTTCTCCCTACCGGCCGTCGAGGCCGGGCGCGATCTCGCCGCCAAGCTCGGTCAGGACACCGACTTCGTCCAGTCCGACGTGTACGACGCCGTGGCGGCGCTCGGTGGCCCGCGGCAGTGCGACCTGGTCTTCACCGGCATCGGTGCGCTCTGCTGGCTGCCCGACATCCGGCGCTGGGCATCGGTCGTCAACGCACTGCTCAAGCCGGGTGGGCGGCTGTTCCTCCGCGAGGGGCACCCGATGCTCTGGGCGGTGGACGACCGGATCACCGACTCCATCACCATCGGCTTTCCCTACTTCGAGACGCCCGAGCCGATCGTCTGGGAGGAGGAGGGCACCTACGTCCCGACCGACGTCCAGTTCCAGCACAACGTCACGCACAGCTGGAACCACGGCCTCGGCGAGATCGTCACGGCCCTGCTGGAGGAGGGACTGACGATCACGCAGCTGATCGAGCACGACTCGGTGCCGTGGGAGGGCCTTCCCGGCCAGATGACGCGCGACGACGCGACCGAGGAATGGCACCTCACCGACCATGCCGAGCGACTCCCCCTGACCTACACCCTCCAGGCCACCAAGCCCGGCTGGTAACCCCGTCCGGGGAGCCGTCGGCCAGCTGAGCGGAGTAACGTCAAAACCCGTGGAGATCATCCGGGCGGGGTTGGTTCCGTACGAGGACGCGTGGGCGAGGCAGCGCGAGATCCACGCGGAGGTGGTCGCCGGGGAGCGTCCCGACACCGTCCTGCTGCTGGAGCATCCGCCCGTCTACACCGCCGGCAAGCGCACCGAGCCCTACGAACGCCCCTTCGACGGCACCCCGGTCATCGACGTCGACCGCGGCGGCAAGATCACCTGGCACGGCCCTGGCCAACTGGTCGGCTACCCGATCGTCAAACTGCCCGACCCGATCGATGTCGTGGCATACGTCCGGCGCATGGAGCAGTTGCTCATCGACGTCTGCGCCGAACTCGGACTGCAGACCGGACGAGTGGACGGCCGATCGGGCGTCTGGGTCGACCGCACCCGCAAAGTCGCAGCGATCGGCATCCGCGTCGCGCAGGGCGTCACTTTGCACGGCTTCTCGTTGAACGCGAACCCGAGCCTGGCGCCGTACTCGAACTTCATCGCCTGCGGGATCCAGGACGCGGGCGTGACGACGCTGAGCCAGGAGCTCGCGCGGGACGTGACGGTGGACGAGGTTATTCCGCTGGTGGAGGCGCACTTGCCCACACTGCTCGAAGTCCCGGTCCGCGTAGCCTGAACTGGTGACACAGCTGGTGCCGGACGGCCGCAAACTCCTTCGTATCGAGCAGCGCAACACCGAGACGCCGATCGAGCGCAAACCGGAGTGGATCAGGACCAAGCTGAAGACCGGGCCGGAGTTCCTCGAGCTGCAGGATCTGGTGCGCCGGGAGGGCCTGCACACGGTCTGTCAGGAGGCGGGCTGCCCCAACATCTATGAGTGCTGGGAGGACCGCGAGGCCACGTTCCTGATCGGTGGTGACCGGTGCACGCGGCGGTGCGATTTCTGCAACATCGACACCGGTAGGCCCGCGGCGCTGGACCGGGACGAGCCGCGGCGGGTGGCCGAGTCGGTGACCACGATGGGGTTGCGCTACGCCACGATCACCGGCGTCGCCCGCGATGACCTGGCCGACGGCGGCGCGTGGCTGTACGCCGAGACCGTCCGGCAGATCCACGAGCTGAACCCAGGAACGGGCGTCGAGCTGCTGGCCCCGGACTTCAACGCGATCCCCGAACTGCTGGCCGAGGTCTTCGAGTCTCGTCCGGAGGTGTTCGCGCACAACGTCGAAACCGTCCCGCGCATCTTCAAGTCGATCCGTCCTGGCTTCCGGTACGAGCGCTCGCTGGAAGTCATCCGCGCCGCGCGCGAGGTCGGCCTGGTCACCAAGAGCAACCTGATCCTGGGCATGGGTGAGACTCGCGAGGAGGTGAGCGAGGCGTTGCGCGACCTTCACAACGCCGGCTGCGACCTGATCACCATCACCCAATACCTGCGCCCGTCCCCCAAGCACCACCCGGTCAGCCGCTGGGTCAAGCCCGACGAGTTCGTCGACCTGGCCGCCGAAGCCGAGCAGATCGGCTTCGCCGGCGTCATGTCCGGACCGCTCGTCCGCTCCTCCTACCGCGCCGGACGGCTCTACCAGCAGGCGATCGAAGCGCGCTCCTAACTGCCGCCTATCCTTGGCGGCATGGCCGAGAAGGACAAGCCCAAGCTCACGCGGGACGAGAAGAAACTGCTCAAGGCTGCCAAGCGCCAACAGCGCCGGCAGACCTTCACCAACCTCAAGCAGGCATTCACCCTCACCCGGCAGAACGACCCGAAGCTCATCCCGATCCTGCTCCTGTTCGGGCTGCTCGGTGCCGCCATCGGCTGGGGTTTGGTCTACGCGTTCACCGGCAGTTGGTGGATCCCGATCCCGTTCGCGGTGATCCTGGGCTCCCTGGTCGCGCTGATCGTGTTCAGCCGCCGCGCCCAGTCCTCGATGTACGCGCAGGCCGAGGGGCAGGTCGGCGCGGCCGGCTGGCTGCTGTCTCAGCAGCTCAAGGGTGATTGGACGTTCACGCAGGCCGTCGCCGGCAACCAAAACCTGGACGTGGTTCACCGCCTGGTCGGACGGGCCGGGGTCGTGCTGGTCGCCGAGGGGGCCCCCGGCCGGCTCGGCAGCCTGATCGCGCAGGAGAAGAAGAAGCTGTCGCGCCTGACCGGCGACACCCCGATCTACGACATCCGGGTCGGGACAGGCGAGGGTGACGTGCGACTGGGCAAGCTGCAGCGTTCACTGCTGAAGCTGCCGGCGAACCTCTCCAAGGACGAGCTGGCGGGGCTGCGCAAGCGGCTCTCGGCGCTGGATTCCGGCCGCATGCCGATCCCGCAGGGACCGATGCCGCAGGGCGCCAAGATGCGCAACGTGCAGCGGGCCGTCAACCGCCGCCGAGGGTGACGTTGACGTCCGGCGGACTCTTCGCGGCCGGTCCCCCGCAGGCGTATCGCGGTGAGCGGTTCGGCCTGCCCGAGTCCGGCTCCGGCTCGCTGTCGACGACCGGCGTGCGGCTCGCCGCGTTCGTGATCGACGCGGTGGCCTCGTCGCTGATCGCTGCGCTGTTCGTCCAGATCATCGCCAAGCCGTCCTCTGCAGAAGCGGGGCTGCCGCAGCTGTGGAGCCTCATCCCGCTCGCGGTGAACTACGTCGTCGGCATCCTGGTCGCCGGCCGGACGCTGGGGATGAACCTGGTCGGGCTGCGGATCATCCGGGTCGACCGCGATGCGGCGGTGGGCCCGCTCCGGGCGATCGTCCGGACCTTCCTGCTGTTCCTGCTGCTGCCGGCGGTCATCTGGGACCGGGACGGACGTGGCCTGCATGACCGCGCGACGGACACGGCCGTCGTTCGTGCCTGAAATGTCCGACGAGCGCCGTCGGAAACATTGTCGAAACAATAGGGACACTCCCCGGCAACTCGTCCGGCGATAGGGTCCAAGCAACCAAACGCCAGACGGAGGACGGATGTTCACTAGCCCCGAAGAGGTCCTGAAGTACATCAAGGAAGAGGGGGTCGAGTTCATCGACGTCCGCTTCACGGACCTTCCCGGCGTCCAGCAGCACTTCAACCTGCCCGCGTCGAACTTCGGCGAGTCGGCCTTCACCGAGGGCCAGATGTTCGACGGCTCCTCGATCCGCGGCTTCGCGTCGATCGACAAGTCGGACCTGAAGCTGATCCCGGACCCGACGACGGCCTACCTGGACCCGTTCCGCAAGGCCAAGACCCTCAACATCGCGCACTCGATCGTCGAGCCGCGCACCGGCGAACCGTACGGCCGTGACCCGCGCCAGGTGGCCTCCAAGGCCGAGGCGTACCTCAAGACGACCGGCATCGCCGACACCGCATACTTCGGCCCCGAGGCCGAGTTCTACATCTTCGACGAGGTCCGCTATGAGTCGAAGATGAACACCGCCTCGTACTTCGTCGACTCCGAAGAGGGGCACTGGAACACCGGCCGCATGGAGGCCGACGGCAACCTGGGTTACAAGACCCGGGTCAAGGGCGGCTACTTCCCCGTCTCGCCGTATGACCACCAGGCCGACCTGCGTGATGCGATGTCGACCGCGCTGATCAACTCGGGCTTCGAGCTCGAACGCGCCCACCACGAGGTCGGCACCGGCGGACAGGCCGAGATCAACTACAAGTTCGGCACGCTGCTGTCCGCCGCCGACGACGTGCTGAAGTTCAAGTATCTGATCAAGAACGTCGGCTGGGCCAACGGTAAGTCGGTCACCTTCATGCCGAAGCCGCTCTTCGGCGACAACGGCTCGGGCATGCACTGCCACCAGTCACTGTGGCTGAAAGGCGAGCCGCTGTTCTACGACGAGGCCGGTTACGCCGGACTGTCGGACACCGCGCGCTACTACATCGGCGGCCTACTCAAGCACGCCCCGTCGCTGCTGGCCTTCACGAACCCGACTGTGAACTCCTACCACCGCTTGGTCCCGGGCTACGAGGCGCCCGTTAACCTGGTCTACAGCTCCGGTAACCGCTCGGCCTGCATCCGCATCCCGATCACCGGCACCAACCCGAAGGCCAAGCGCCTCGAGTTCCGCGTTCCGGACCCGTCGGCCAACCCGTACCTCGCCTTCGCGGCGATGCTGATGGCCGGCCTGGACGGCATCAAGAACAAGATCGAGCCGCCGGCCCCGGTCGACAAGGACCTCTACGAGCTGCCGCCGGACGAGGCCGCACTCATCCCGCAGGTCCCGGGCTCGCTCAGCGAGGTGCTCGACGCCCTCGAGGCCGACAACGAGTACTTGCAGGAGGGCAACGTCTTCACCGACGACGTCATCGGCGCCTGGATCGACTACAAGCGCGCCAACGAGGTCGACCCGGTCCGCCTCCGCCCGCACCCCTACGAGTTCGAGCTCTACTACGACGTGTAGGCCTGAGACGCAACGAGCCCCCCGGATTCCGGGGGGCTCGTTCGTTTCCGGGACCATTTTCCAAGATCGATTCCGCCGGGATTCCGCAGGAGATCCGACCCAGCCCACGATTCCGCGGAATCCACCTCCCCGCGCCGGGTATCTTCGTCTCGAAGGCGGGGGCAGGTCTCCCCGTTAAAGGTCAGCTGAAGGTCCGGCGGTGGTCACCGTCCGGGCCTTCAGAGGTTCCGGACGTTTGCGGCTGTCAGCCGTCGCGGCGTAGATTTCGAGGCGCGGACCCGCCCCACTACTCGTGGACTCGGCGGGTCTAGCTGTTTCTCCGGCCGACCCACTCGCCGCCCGAGCTAGCTCGGGCGGTCAGTGTGCCGAGCGAGCGAGCCGAGCGGCGGAGTCGAGGTAGTCGTCGACGATCCCCGGCAGGATCTCGACATGGACGAAGGTGCGAGCGTCGACATCGAAAAGGTCGACGATCCTTCCCATCGCCAAGTCATCATCGTCAGCGACAACTACGATGGCTCCCGCCTTGATGATGGACGGGTCGGGCGCATCGGAAAGCCGAGTCCAGATGTAGCCAGTCTCGTCGATGTTGTGAAAGTCGACCTCCAGGTCGACCTTCACCAGGTCGCTGTCTGCGCTCACGATGCTCACCTCTCCCTGCGCTTCCTGTTCGGCTGATACTTCGGATTGTCCAGCGCTGGTCCCAGAATAGCGAGAAGCTCGGTCAGGAAGGCCTCCTCATCGACCTCGGAGCCGTCCGGGGCTTGGATCATCAGCGTCCAGTGGGGTGCAGCGAAGGTCGGAAGCAGGAGTCCGTGCCTGGCAAGGTCGGCAGCCTCGACCCGCCGGTATTTGGAGAAGGTCCTGAACTGCGTCCCCAACAACACCCACGCCTCGAGGTCGCTGCTCGCAGCGAACAGCGAGAGACCGCGTGCGGGACGATCACCGTAGGTGAAGGCCTCTTCCAGCAGATCGGCACGGCGGATCAGCTTCTCCTTCCGGTCTTCTCCGCCGCGCAGCAGCAAGACGAGATCCCGCGGGGCCTCGTCATCCCGGATGGAGTCCTCAAGCCTCTTCTTCATCCACGCTCCGTTTCGGTCGCTCGGTGAAGATGGCGGCTACGGCGGCCTTGCTGGACTCGTCGCGATCGGGCCAGAGGTGGCCGTACGTGTCGAGCGTGGTCTTTGCCGAGGCGTGGCGCAGCCGGGCCTGGACGGTCTTCACGTCGAGACCCGAGGCAATGAGCAGCGAGGCGAAGTAGTGGCGCAGGTCGTGGAATCGGAAGCCCTCAGGCAGTCCCTTGATCGAGTCGCGGGCCTCGCGCATAGCGCGCTCGATCACCCACGGCCCGGCGATCGGAGCGCCGTGCTCGTCGGTGACGATCGAGCGCCCCTTC
>Ga0068859_100004635_pt1 | contig 14003 bp, 13 predicted proteins | sample KBSSwiS22_FD_66585 | JGI IMG/M metagenome (GOLD analysis project Ga0068859, IMG submission 66585) | Switchgrass rhizosphere microbial communities from Kellogg Biological Station, Michigan, USA - KBS Switchgrass S2-2 | ecosystem: Host-associated > Plants > Roots > Rhizosphere > Soil ... | reverse complement strand
GATTGTGATTTTAGGCATGGCTGTTTCTGCGCATGCTCAACTCAGCCAGGACACACGATTCGCAATAATCGGTTCGCTGCAGGCAACCGAGGGTGCCGCGCGAATCCCCATGCCGCTGGGAAAAAACGGCGTTGAACTTTCCGCGAACGGGCTCATCAGTCGCGACAAACTCCAAAAGGAGCTTGCGGAGAACAGCCAGGCAATCCTTCCCGGTAAGATCGTGACGATCACGGCAATTGAGTTCAACGACAAGTCCATCGAATTCGAAATCGATGGTGGCGGTGCAAAAAAGAAAAACATCCTGTCGAACATTCAGATCGGCGTCGGTGGCGCGAATACAACTCAAGACCAAAAGAAGGAAACTCCTGCTGCAAAGGGTTCCAAGGTAACTCTTCTTTTTCCCAACAAGCTTCCCAGGGAAATGACCGCGGCGGAGATCAAGGATCTCCTGAATCCTGTTCTTGATTTCAGCAAGCAGAGCCTCACGAAGACCGGCATCGAGGCACTCCCTCCGGAGTTCCAGGAAGCGGTAAAAGCGAAGGAAGCAAGAGTCGGCATGGACGGTAATACCGTTCTTCTCGCGCTCGGCCAGCCGAACAAGAGGATTAGTGAAAAGAATTCGGAAGGTGTAATGCAGGAAGACTGGGTCTACAACGGCCGCGGCCGCCGCACGACGTTCGTCACTTTTGAAAAGGATGTCGTTGTCAAGATCACGGAGTACTAGCCGCTGGATTGCTTTGCTGGTGTGGATTCTCGCGATCTTCCTTTTCTCGACAGATTCTTTCTCCAGCAACGAGACATCGCGATTCATTGTTCCCGCGCTCAAATTCCTTTTCCCGTCTCTGTCTCCGGAACAACTGCAGATCGCGCATGTGATCTGCCGGAAGGCGGGTCATGTCCTCGAGTATTTTGTTCTGGGTGCTTTGGCCTGGAGAGCTGCCTCTGCAACACCCTCTGCGTGGATCAGGCCGGAGTTCCTGACCGTCGCGCTCGTTATTGCTGTCGCTTTGACCGACGAGTTTCATCAGTCCTTCGTTCCGTCGCGGACAAGCGCACTCGGCGACGTCGGCTACGACTTCTTCGGTGGCCTGGTGGGATTGCTGCTGATGCTAAGACTGCGAAATGAACCCGGGACTTTACATTCACATTCCGTTCTGTGAGCAGCGCTGCTACTACTGCGCATTCACTGTTGCCGTAGCCCCCGAGCAGACGTTTGCGCCGTATGTGGATCGGCTTGTTCGTGAGATTGGACTCTCCGGATTTGATAGCGATCCCGGCACTGTCTATTTCGGAGGGGGAACACCTTCGCTCGTGAATGCGGATCTGATCGGTCGGATTCTGAAGACGCTGCGCAGCGTGCCGGAAGAAGTCAGTATCGAGGTGAACCCGGGGACGCTCTCCGAAACTAAGGTTGAAAAGTATCGCGATCTCGGTATTTCGCGAATCAGCCTCGGCGCCCAGTCGCTCGAAGATGACGATCTCGAACGAGCGGGCCGCCTGCATAAGGCAGAAGCGGTGCTCTCCGATTTCGAGTTGCTGCGGCGACAGGGATTCACAAACGTCAACCTTGATCTTATTGCGGGCCTTCCCGGGCAGCAGTTACACACCTGGACGCGCAATCTCGATCGAGTTCTCGAACTCCGTCCCGAACACATCTCGATTTACATGCTGGACCAGGAGGAGCGCAGCGCCTGGGCGAAGCTCCCTGCAGGTGTACCGGACGATAGCGACTTCGCAGCCTTCTATTCTCTTGCGGAATCGAAGCTCGACGCGCACGGCTACAGTCATTACGAGATCTCGAACTGGGCTCTGCCAGGCCGGGAATGTGTTCACAACCTCGGTTACTGGTCGGGGAGTCCTTACCGGGGGGTTGGCGTCGGCGCGCATTCCTTTGACGGCTCGCGTCGTTTCTGGAACACGCCCTCTCTTGCAGACTACGCAGTAAGTCTCGATTCCGGCCGTCTTCCCATCGCCGGCGAAGAGATCCTGTCTGCCGACATCCAGCTTGAGGAAGCGTTCATGCTTGGTTTGCGGCAGACTGCGGGCATTGATGTCCAGAGTATTGCCAGACGTTTTGGTCTGACTTACGCGCCGGAGTGGTTTGTGCGCGCACGTCAACTGGAGGAGGCGGACCTGATCCGCTTTGATGGCGGCACCCTGCAATTGACTGCGAAAGGGCGGCTGGCCGCGAATTCGGTGATTGAGGAATTGTTGTGGCCAACACCGACGTCAACGTCGCCGCACTGCCCGTAGACGCACCGGGTGTCCGCGTGTTAACCCATGTTCATGCAGGTCGCGACATCGTGTCGCACGATGCCCGGAGAATTTGTGGAGGTTAGGAAGTCACGATGAGTCAGCGTGGAAAAACGCGAGTGGGAGTCATCTTTGGAGGTCGTTCCGGTGAACACGAGGTTTCCTTGCGTTCAGCGGAGTCCATCATGCGATCGCTGGATCCGGCAAAGTACGAGGTCGTGCCCATCGCCATCACGCACGAAGGTCGCTGGCTCGGTTCCCGAAATGCCATGGCGATGCTTTCCGCAGGGGAGGCTATTCAGGCAGCGCTGACGAGCGGAGAGCCGATGGCCGTCCTGCCAGAGCCTCGAGAAAACGGACCTGTCGATGTCTTTTTCCCGATCGTCCACGGGACGTACGGAGAAGACGGCACGATTCAGGGATTGCTCGAACTTGCCGGCATCCCTTACGTTGGCGCCGGCGTTCTCGGTTCGGCAGTGGGCATGGATAAGGATGTGATGAAACGTCTCCTCCGGGAAGCAGGTTTGCCCATCGGGGATTTCTGGGTAACGCGAGCGAAGGACATCGATGCTTTCACACGGGAATTCAGCGCAGAGTTGCCGTATCCCGTCTTCGTAAAGCCGGCGAACCTCGGGTCCTCCGTCGGCATCACCAAGGCACGCAACGCGTCGGAGTTGCCAAAGTCTCTCGCAGTGGCTGCGGAATTCGATCGGAAGATCGTCGTTGAGAAGGGCATTGATGCGCGCGAAATCGAGCTGAGCGTTCTGGGAAATGACGATCCGAAGGCTTCGGTTCCCGGTGAGATCGTTCCTTCACGCGAGTTCTATGACTATCAGGCGAAGTACGTCAGTGACGATTCTCGTCTTATCATTCCAGCGTCTCTGAACGAAGCGCAGGTGCGAAACGCGCAGGCATTGGCCGTGCAGGCGTTTCAGGCACTCGAGTGTTCAGGTCTCGCTCGTGTCGATCTTTTCCTGGAGAAGCCGACAGGGAAGTTCTTCGTAAACGAAATCAATACACTGCCGGGCTTCACGTCGATCAGCATGTACCCGAAATTATGGGAGGCCTCCGGGCTGTCCTATGCGGACCTGCTCGATCGCTTGATTGCGCTTGCGATCGAGCGCCACGCCGAAAAGAAGAAGCTGCGAACGAAAGTCTAGCGGGCCTGCAGGCGGTTTAAAGATCTCGCCACTCCGCACGGCCATTCTCGAGCACGAGGGCGCGTCCCGCTGCCTCTCGCGCGAATTGTTCGTGGTGAGTGACGACGATCTGAGTCATCTTCTCGTTTGCGAGTGCCCTCATCACCTGGAACACTTCATCCACAAGACGAGGGTCAAGCTGCGACGTCGGCTCGTCGTAGAGCATCACTTCCGGCTGCATTGCCAGGCTGCGCGCGATGGCGACGCGTTGCTGCTGTCCTCCGGAAAGCGTCGAGGGATAACGATCTGTTTTATCGCCAAGGCCTACACGGTCGAGAATAGCTCGCCCAAGATCGATCGCGTGGGATTGTTCCACGCGCTTAACCAGAATGGGAGCCAGCGTCACGTTTTCGAGAACGGTCAGGTGAGGAAACAGGTTGAAGCTTTGAAAGACCATGCCGGTTTTGAGACGCAGCCTGTGCAGCGCGGTCTTCTTTTCTTCTGAGAGCACGGCCACTTCTCCCGCATTCCACGCAACCGAAGCGTCGCCAATCGTAATGCGTCCGCTGTCGAACATTTCGAGGAAGTTGATGCAGCGCAGCAGCGTGGACTTGCCGCAACCTGAGGGACCCATCACCGCGCTGAGTTCGCCGCGAGGGAACTCGATACTGAGCTCACTGAAAATGGAGTGTCCGGCAAATGCCTTTGTCAGGCCTTCGATCTTAACCAACGTGGACTCGCACCCGCCGTTCGCATGAACACCCTCTGCGGGATTTCCTTCGCGTTGAAACCAATCGCGTAGGGGCAGAAGATGCTTGCGCGGCGCGTCTTGGAGTGATGATCGAGATAGTACGCCCCGACCCGGAAGTGGTATTTGTCGACGGTTCCCGAAAGAGTTCCGTCACCGTTGTATTGCCAGGGGCTGTTGCGTCGCTTGTCATTAACGACGAGGATCACGGAAATGATCTCCGGCGACATGTCCGTGATGTCCTGCTGACTCAAGTGGCCGACTCCCTTCAGATCACCCCAACCCGTATGAGAATGAAAGTCGCCCACCAGCGAGAGGTGCGGAATGCTCTCGAGAAAATTTTGAATGCGCTTTGAGGCGCGGCGGTTTTTCTCGACGCTTCCGTGCGTTCGGCGGGCGGTCTGGTAAGACAGCGCATGCTCGATGATGTAGATGTTGCTGCTGTCCCGATATCCCAGAAGAATTCCAAAACATTCCTTCTTGTAGACCTCGATAGCAGACACCAAAAGGGCCCAGAAAGCGTTGGCCGAAATATAGACATCCATGGTGATAGGAAGCCCCTGTCCGAAACGGGTTAGAGGCCCCGATTGTAGCTGTTTTGGCGCAAAAAAAGGGCCGCTTTTTCAAGCGGCCCCCTATCTCGGTCTTCGCGCCTAAATTGTGTAAAACCTATTACTTCTTCTTTTTCTTTGCTGCTTTTTTCTTTGGAGCTTTCTTCACCTTTTCCTCCTTTGAGTTGAGGTTGACGCCTCCCATATATTGAGGTCGGTCATACCAATGACCGCTAGTATTGTGTCGATCCGTGAAGGTGTCAACTTAAATTTTTGAATCTTAAGGGTTTTCACGGAGTCTGGTAGTAACCTCTCTTGTACCGGATGTCGAATCCGGAGCGTGCCACCTGGACCTTGATTTCCCGGAATACCGGCTTCACCTCCGGACGTTTGTTTGTGGAGACGTACCCCAGGACGTATTGGTTCCTGGCGTCCTCCGTGCTAAGCAGGTAGCACGCTTCGAGGCTGCCCTGAGACTCCGAAAAGCAGGTGTCGCCACCGGTTGCCTTGGCATACGAACCGAGCGAAGAACGAACCCGCTGAAAAACCGAAGTATCGACGCCAAAACCAAAGAACTGGACCTCGTGCATCAGCAGACGATCGAGTGCCGCATCGTAGGAATACTTGCTGTTTTGATTGCGTCCGTCAGACGCCACAAAAACAACTTTGCGCCGATCGCTGCCCCGAGCGGCCAGGTCTTCGGCCGCCTGAAAAACGGCATCGTGCAGGACCTTTGTCGGTGGAGCGCTGGTGCGGCCTGCGGATGCAACTCCGGGGATCACAGGCACACCGTTGATCACGGGGCCTGTATTTGAGAACGGCCCGCCTGCCATCGAGGATGAAGATGCCGTCGCCGTCAGAAGGTTCACGAATGTCCGCTCGATCTGAATGCGATCGCTGCTGAAGTCCATGACTTTTTCGACGTACTTGTCGAAACGGTAGACGGCTATTTCGTCATCCTCAGCGAACGCTCCCATCAACGCCGGGAAAGAATTCTTCACGCGTTCCAGAGAAGCTTCTGAGATACCGGTATCCAGAACGATTGCTGCAGAAATGGGGACGGGTTCCACCGAGAAACTGGTGATCGTCTGCTTCTTGCCCTCTTCGCTGATCGTGAAGTCGGCCTGTGTCAGGCCGGTGGCGGGTCTTCCGTTTTTACCCTTTGCCGCGACCGGAACCAGCACCTGTTCAACGCGGCTTCGGATTTGCGTTTCCTGCGCGGGGACTCGAGCAGAGGTCAGAAGTATGAGAAGCGCGAGTATGCTAGCGGCTGCCCGGTTCGCGGGGCGCATAGTATCCTCTCCTCGTACGAATCTTGACGGTGGAATCCGCGGGAATGATTTTGATTCGCCGGAATGCTCCGTCGCGCGTGGTGTTCGTAGAGTGGTACGCGAGGGTGTATTGCGTCCTCAACTCCAGCGCAATCTGGTTAAAGACCTGCTCGAAATCCCCTTCCTCGCGGATTCGGAAGAAGGCGCCTCCGGTATCTTCCGCCATTCTGCGCATTGCTCCGGAATTGCCCCCGTTTGATATCGCATAAATCACCGTGTTGCTGTTGTGGACCGCAATCATCGCCTGGCTCGCATTGTATTGGCTCGTCGTATCCTCACCGTCGGAAATCAGAACAATGGCTTTTCTGCCTATTTCCCTGGACAGTTTTTCCGTGGCGGCCAGATAGACGGCATCGTAAATGGACGTGCCTGGTGAGATTTTCAGCTTCTGGATTGCGGCGGTGAGGGCGTCCACATCCTCCGTAAAATTTTGCGCAAGCACAACGTCACGGTCGATCGACATGACCAGCGCAAGATCGCGTCGTCCCAGAACCGATTTCAGAAATGCAGATGCCGTGGCCTTCTCCTTCTCGAAGAACGGGACGACGCTGAGGCTGACGTCCATCAGAAGTGCAAGCGTCAGCGGCAGCTCGCGCTCTCGCGAGAACGCGGTGATGGTTTGCGCCTTGCCGTCCTCTTCCACAACGAAGTCCTGTTGTGTGAGTCCGGGGAGCAGTCGGCCTTTGGAGTCTGTTGCCGAAAAATTTACGCTGACGAGGTCCACACCGACCTGAATCCTGAAGGGGGTATCCTGGCTGGCCTGGCCGGCCTGACTTCCCCAGAGAACGCTTGAAAGCGCCAGCAGGAAGGCAATGATGGCGGCAAGTCGTCTCATTTGGGACACATGGTATCATGCGCGATGCTCAAGTTAACGAACACCCTTACAGGAGCATCCGAGCCTTTCACACCCTCCGATGGCAACACGGTACGGATGTATACGTGCGGTCCAACGGTGCATGATTTTGCCCATATCGGGAACTTCCGAACCTATGTTTTTGAAGATGTCTTGCGCCGGCACCTGAAGAGCAAATGGAAAATCCGGCACGTGATGAACATCACGGACATCGACGATAAGATCATCCGCAAGTCGGCCGAGAAGGGTATCGATATCCGGGAATACACGGCGCCTTTTACGGCAGCTTTCTTTGAGGATAGCGCGCGCCTTAGGATCGAGAAGCCCGACGTCATCACTGCCGCGACCGACTACATTCCCGAGATGGTCGATCTTGTAGAGCGTCTCCTGGCGAGTGGCCATGCCTATCACGAGGGCAATTCGATTTACTTCCGCATTTCGAGTTTCCCTGCTTACGGGCGGTTGTCACGACTCGACCGCAGGGAGCTGAAGGTTGGCGCGCGTATCGACTCCGATGAATACGAAAAGGAGCAGCCGAACGATTTCGTCCTCTGGAAGGGGCCCAAGGACGATATGGAGAAGCGATGGGAAACGCCTTTCGGCACCGGTCGCCCCGGATGGCATTTGGAGTGCTCGGCGATGGCGATGAAACAACTGGGCGAAACGCTCGACATTCATTGCGGCGGAGTAGATAACATCTTCCCTCATCACGAAAACGAGATTGCACAAAGCGAAGCGGTGACGTCGAAGCCTTTCGCGCGATTCTGGCTTCACGGGGAACATCTTCTGATCGAGAACGAGAAGATGGCGAAGTCCAAGGGCAATTTCTACACACTCAGGGATCTTCTTGAAAAGGGCTACAGCGCCCAGGCCATTCGATACCTGTTGCTGTCGGTGCAGTATCGGAAGCAGCTGAACTTCACGATACACGGACTCGAGCAGGCGCAGAGGTCACTCGATCGGATCAAGGAATTCATTTTCCGTCTGAAGACGGCCAAACTGGCGCCTGGTTCCACCTCGGAGATAGCGCAGGCGGTGGCGGACGCGCGTAACCAATTCGAGGCCGGGCTCGACGATGACTTGAACACTCCGGAAGCGCTCGGTGCTGTTTTCCAGCTCATCCGGGCCTGCAATATTGCTCTGGATAAGGATCAGTTGCGAGAGAATGACCGCCCGGCCATTGTTGCGTTCTTTGCGGCCGTCGATACGCGCCTGGCCATCGTTCCTGTTGCCGAAGAGGCCGCCGCCAATGATGACGAGATCGAATCGCTGATCACTCAACGCAACGATGCTCGCCGCAATCGAAACTTTGCAGAATCCGATCGCATCCGCGTGGAGTTGCTCAATCGAGGCATCCTGATTGAAGACACCCGTGAGGGCACCAAATGGCGCCGCAAGTAAAGCTCCCGCAGATCGTCACGCCCCTGCCGGGGCCCCGTGCCGCGGCGGTTGTGGCAGAAGATCAACGCTATGTTTCGCCTTCATATACGCGGTCGTATCCGCTGGTTGCGGCAAGGGGCTCCGGCGCCATCGTAGAAGATGTTGACGGGAACTTCTTTCTCGATTTCAGCGCTGGAATTGCGGTCTGCTCGACCGGGCACTGTCATCCCGATGTCGTTCGCGCCATTCACGATCAATCGGCGCGGCTGATCCACATGTCCGGCACGGATTTTTACTATCGTCAGATGCCCGATCTCGCGCGGAAGCTCGAGACGCTCATGCCTGGCGGCGGCCAATGGAAATGTTTCTTTGGGAACTCGGGAACCGAAGCCATTGAGGCGGCGATCAAGCTCGCGCGCTACAAGACCGGACGTTTTCAGCTCATCGCATTTCAAAATTCCTTCCACGGACGCACCATGGGTGCGCTGTCGCTGACATCATCCAAGCCCACACAGAGGAAAGGATTCGGCCCTCTTGTTCCCGGCGTCACACATATTCCGTATCCGGACAGGTATCGCTGCCCTCTGAACGCTACACCGGAAACCGTGAGCGCCGCGGTGTTGAAGTATCTCGAGGAGACCGTCTTCAGAACGACAGTGAGTCCCGGCGAAGTTGCAGCCATTGTGGTGGAGGCGATTCAGGGCGAAGGCGGATACATCGTACCGCCGGCTGATTTTTTGCCCGGCCTGCAGCGCATTGCGCGCAAACACGGCATTCTCATTGTGGCCGATGAGGTGCAGTGTGGAATGGGACGGACAGGCAGGATGTTCGCCTTCGAGCACTTTCCGGACTTTCAACCCGATATCGTGGCGCTGGCAAAAGCTGTCGCATCGGGGTTGCCCCTCGGTGTGATGATTGCGAAATCGGACCTCATGACCTGGGAACCCGGAGCTCATGCTTCGACGTTTGGTGGAAATCCGGTGTGTCTTGCCGCCGCGCAGGAGACTGTGCGGCTTCTCGAAAGCGACTATGTTGCGAATGCTGTGAAGATCGGGGCGTTTCTCAAGCCGCGTCTCGAGAAACTGATGGATGTTCACGCCGTAGTCGGCGATGTTCGCGGGCTCGGGTTGATGCTGGGTTTGGATATCGTCAAGGATCGAGCGACACGAGCGAAGAATCCTGAGCTGCGCGATGCCATTGTTGTCGAATGCTTCAAGCGAGGGTTACTTGTGCTTGGAGCGGGTACTTCAACCATTCGATTGTCGCCCCCCTTACTGATCGACGAAGAGCAGGCAGAGTGTGCCGTGCGCCTGTTGTCCGAGAGCCTTTCCGCCGCAACGGCGTGAGCCATGTTTGTGCTCGACTGGTGGCGTCGCGTCCTCTTCTTTGGCCGCCGCTCCGAGATTGACGGCGCCGCCTATCTTCGATCCCTCGGCTATCGCGTGATCGGTTCGGGCTATCGTACACGCGCCGGAGAAATCGACCTTATCGCGTGGGAAGGCGACACTCTCGTTTTCGTTGAGGTTAAGGCCCTGCACTCCGCCGAACCTCCCGAAGGTGCGGTCGGCCATCGGAAGCAGCAGCGGGTGATGCGCGCGGCGAAGGCGTATATGGCCCAGTACCGGCTGCATGACGCCGCGTATCGGTTTGATGTCCTTGCTGTTACGGTGTTGAAGGGTACTAAACCCCAGTTTCGCCTCCTGCGCGATGCATTTGGTCCTCACCGGTATTGAAACTTGAAGCCCTGCGCGTTTCGCTTCTATAATGTGAGCTCTTCATCACTGCGGGACTAACTCAGTGGTAGAGTGCGACCTTGCCAAGGTCGAAGTCGCGGGTTCGAATCCCGTGTCCCGCTCTCAAGAGCCCAGGCGAATGTTGCCTGGGCTCTTCAATGTCTGGCGCCGTACCCAAGTGGTAAGGGAGAGGTCTGCAAAACCTTTATGCATCGGTTCGAATCCGATCGGCGCCTCTTAGTTGATTCAGTTCGGCTTGCCTTCGGATTCTTCCTTCGAAAAAATTGGCGGGATTTTCGGGCGCCGGTTCAGCTTTTGACGAAAGCTCTCCGCTTCGCCTCCGCGAGGAAGAGCTTGCCGCGGTCGTATCTAGTTGCCTATTCTCTGGTCCAAGGATTCCTCACTGATGACTCCATTACGCATCGCGCTGCTGATGATGCTGTTGCAAGTGGGGCAGGCAACCCGGCAGTCGAACACACCCGCTCTCGCCAGCGTAGAAGGTACCGTTGTAGATCGTGTCACGAGAACTCCACTCCCCGATATTGCTGTCGAAATCTCGGGCATCGTCAAAACCAGTATCGAGGTGTATTTCGCGAAGACCGACAAGACTGGAAAGTTCCTGATTAGGAATCTGCCGTCGGGAGTCGCGTATTGGCTGGTCGCCTCTGCTCCTCAGACAAAAGATCGTCGATACATGCCGGTGGTGTATGGTCAGCGTGGCATTTCAGGACCGGGCTCGCAGATCACGCTTCAACCGAATCAACAATTGACCGGGGTCCAGCTCGAATTGGTTCCAACGGGCACGATCTCGGGCCGGATTGTGAATGAAAAAGGAAAACCGCTTGAAAACGTGAATGTGGCGAGCTTCAGCCCGTCTTATGCTGGTGGACCCAAAGCGCTGGGCTTCGCCGACGCGATCTACGGGAGGGGAACCGTCATGCGCGGCTCGGCTCAGACCAACAGCCGTGGGGAATATCAGATTACCGGACTTCCTCCAGGGCAATATTACGTGAGTGTGACGGGACGAGACGTTCCCAACGCTCTAGCCCTCGGACCAAGTCGACCCAACTATGCCTTCTCCGATTACTGGGGCACGACATACTACCCAGATACGAGGGATCCCTGGGCCGCCATGCCCATAGACCTCCATGCCGGGGGATCGGTGAGGAATGTGGATATGCGTATGGCGCCCGTTGGATACCGTCGTGTTCGCGGAGTCATTGTGGACGACAAGACAGGCACTCGCGTGTTATCGGCTCAATTGTTGGTCGTGCCAGGCAATGCAGTTCCCGGCTCCGGGCAAACGCGAACGATTGAAGCGCAAAAAGGAGATTTCCAGATCGACAATGTCCTCCCTGGGCCCTATTGGCTTGTCGCGTTTGCCACAGACAACAATCGGGAATTAGTCGGCCGCGCGCTAATCGAAGTCGGCAAGGAACACCTGGACGGGGTGACGGTCAAAGTGGGACTCGGATCCGCGGTTGTCGGCAGGATAGTGTCGGACTCGAACCTCTCGGGCAGCGTTGTCACATTGCGCCCGAAAGCGCCGTCTGAGCCAGGAATTTTGCCCCAGCCTACAAGGCCGAACGTCACGCTTAACAGTGGGGCATCCCTTTTTTCAATCAACGATAACGGAATGATTCGATCTGCCCTCGCTATGCCTACCGTTACTGCCATTGGCGATGACGGAGGGCGTTTTAGCCTCAAGAATGCAGTAGCATGGGACTACACCGTGGAGTTGAAATCTTCGAAGCAAGATTCATACGTGAAATCTATCCGGCTCGGAAGTCGGGACGTTTTCAGCGAGGGTCTTAGCCTCGACACGCCTGTTAGTGAAATCCTCGAAATCTCAGTTGGGGAAGATGCAGGAGTTTTGGATGGACGTGTGACGAACGATAAATCAAAACCCGTCGAGAACATCCGTGCAGTCCTTGTTCCTGCTGTGCCACATCCGAATCGAGCAGACCGATTCAAGTCGGCGTGGACCGACAGAACCGGTCATTTTCGAATGGCTGGGGTTCCGCCCGGCGACTACATTCTTTACGCATGGGAGCACACGGAAGAGGACGCTTGGCGCGATCCGAATTTTCTGCGTCTTTACGAAGGCCGTGGAACTCCGGTGCAGATCCGTCCTCGAATGGAGGAACGGGTCGAAACGCCGCTCATTCCACCGTGGCTTTGACGGGCGCCAGCGTGGATAGCAGTTTTCGGACTCGCAGATTGTCACCACGTACGCGCACCTCGATTTGAGAATCCTCCTGCGTGGCAGCGAACGTCAGAGTGTACGATTGGCCGAGTTCTCGCGCGATCTGCTCATAAAGCGGTGCAACCTCGTCCGGGTTCCTGGGATACGCATTGCCTCCTCCCGACATCTCGCCAAGCTGCCGCAGCCGAGATCGAATTTGCTGGTGGTTTATCAGTTCACCGATCGGGAAGGCGCGTCGCGGATTCAGATCGGTATTAACCGTGAGGAAATAGAGAGGGACTTCGTTTTTCGCTGTGGCTGCCAGGATTTTCTGAAACTCCCGGTCGTCTTCCGAATTCACAATTTGGAATTCGCCCTTTTCAGCGCGCTTCATCGGCGGCCGTGGCTGGATGCCGCTACTGAAGACGATAACCGCCTTCCGCGTCTGAACACCCTGCAACTGGTTTTCGGACCACGATAATGCCCCGTAAAAATCGGTCTGGACAGGTTTGAAACTGTAACTTGCTCCCTGTCCCTGACCATCGGGGGAAATCCTGGCACCGGCAATCATCAAGCTTTGCTGGAAGCGATTCGGCCGGAGATCCACCTGGATTGGATCTCCTTTGCCTACGCTTCTCCAGTCCGCGAGAATTTCCGACCTGTCCGTGAAAGCTGCGATTGCAAACCGGTCCTGAGGACGCAGCGTTTTGAGAAAACGATGAATCGCCGGTTCGAGAAACAACCATTCATCTTCCATCTCGGAACTTCGATCGATTAGCAACAGAATGCTGAACGGCGTTTCGACGGTTTCGAATCTTCGGATCTCCACAGGCCGACCATTCTCGTGGACCCCAAAATCGTCCTTCGTGAGGGATTGAATGACGGAATCGTCCGTGCCCGTCACCCGCACATTCAGCGACCGAAGTCTTTCGGGAGCTTTTTGTGCCGAGACGATGCCGACGCTCATCATTACAAACAGGAAGAACTCTACCCATCGATTTGAAGACCGGCCCCGCAATCCATGCATGGAAGCGGATTCTAGCACGCGCTCCCGCGTCGCGTTGAGCCAACTGCGGCAACGCAGCATCGTAGATGTTTAGAGAGATAGAGCTTTGTCGCTAACCTCTACTTGGTCGCAATTGTTCGATGATTCCCTTCAGGCGGGCGACTGCGTCTGGATCAGGATCTCCGTGGCGGTTCACAAGAGGGCCGACTTCATAGCATGCTCGCCTGTACTTGTCGATCGCGCTGTCTTTTTGCGGCGTGTCCACAAAGTCGTTCCATTCCTGGGGATAGAGGCTGCGTTCTTCCAAAAAACGCTCAATTAGTTCTGCGACTTCTTCACGATTCATGTTTCTTTTCCACATTGATTCGGCCCTGTGTTTCGCGTCCTCGCTCTTGGGTGGTGGATCATTGTTTTTTGTCGCGAACTGCCTGATGTCTTCTAGTGCGTCTTCAGCGTTGCCTCTTGTCTTCGCGTCGTTGAGTAGTGGTTGGATCAATTGAACTCTTTGGGATTGGATTGCGCGGTGGCTCCGCCCAACGTGACCGGCGGCAATTGATGCTGTTCCCCGGACCCAAGGATCTTGATGTCTTAGAAATCGGATTAGTGACTCCACATAGAGACGATCAGGATCATGGAACGCTGCGCTTATGAGCGCAAGACTAATACCTTCCGCGTCTTCGCTCTCCAGTTCTGCTCCTAGTTGCTCTCGCGTTGCGGTTGAGGCTCTTCATACTTCATTTCGCTTCATTGCTTCATTCCTGAAGTCCTCGGCTTGACTGCCTCCCTTTTGCGCTCTGTAGTTGCGCGGAGCAGAAAACGAGTCT
>Ga0068859_100004634_pt1 | contig 14004 bp, 6 predicted proteins | sample KBSSwiS22_FD_66585 | JGI IMG/M metagenome (GOLD analysis project Ga0068859, IMG submission 66585) | Switchgrass rhizosphere microbial communities from Kellogg Biological Station, Michigan, USA - KBS Switchgrass S2-2 | ecosystem: Host-associated > Plants > Roots > Rhizosphere > Soil ... | reverse complement strand
ATACATGATGTTTCGCTTACCGGTGTCACCTTCGACGATTTCGCATTCACTCTTGTTCTCAGAGGCATGCGTGTGAATGATGACGTGGTGGCGCTTCGCGAGTTCGGCTACTTCAGCCAGTAACTCGTGCGTGCAACTAATCGCGAAACGCGGCGCAAAGCAGCAGCGAATGCGGCCATCCGCCTGGCCGTGCCATTTGCTGATCAGCGCGAGGGACTCGTCAATCGAGGCTCGCGACTCTTCATGCAGTTCGGCCGGCACGCCCTCGCCTTTGTCCATCATGCACTTGCCGACGGTCGCCCGAAATCCGGTTTCTGCGACAACGCGCAGAACGTCTTCCGTATGCCGTACCGTTTCCATTGTGAGCGCGCAGGTCGTCCCACCCTTAATCATTTCCGCGACGCCGACTTGCGCCGAGGCGCGTATGGATGAGGGGGTGTGCGCCGCTTCCATCGGCCAAATTCGCTTCTTTAACCAATCAATCAAAGACAGATCGTCAGCCGCCCCGCGAAATAATGTCTGGCAAAGGTGGATGTGGGTCTGAACAAAACCCGGCAGGACCGCACAATCACCCGCGTCGATTACGTCGCTGTCTGGGTCATTGACTTCCGTCGCCACCTCAGCGATGCGTCCATCACGAATCAGCACATCACCGCGCACGATGGAGTTGTTTTGGTCCATCGTCACAATCGTGCCGTTCTTGATAAGAATCGATTGGGTCATAAAGAGTAAATTACGCTGCGCGGATTATGAGAGGATCGGTGAAGGTGTGTAAAGGTTCAAACCTGGCCGCGTTACGAGTGAAGCGCCCTGGGCACGAAATATTTGTAGCCCCAAGTTCGAAGAATCATTAAAGGCGCCCTATCCTCAACCTTCGCGCAGACCAAAGTTGCGTTCTCGCCGGTAACGGGTTGCGGCTGCGAGCCCAGCGCGGCGAGTTCGCAGTATGTCTTCCAATGTATTCGCGCCAGGGGCAAGGCTAATTCTTTTAGAGGTTCTTGATCAAAACGGCGTCGCGGATCTGATAGCCGCGCGCGACATAAAGTTTGCTGCCGTCCCGGGAAAAGGCGTATTCGTAAACGTAACCTTTGGGAAAATTCGTAAGGGGACGGGGAGCCGATCCGCTAACGGATTGCACCCAAACATTCGAGACATTTCCGCGAGTTACCAGATAAATCAGAGACCTGCCGTCAGTCGTCCATTTCGCGCCACCCCACGGGTGAGCCAGTTTATCGGCCTCCAGAGAACTGACCAGGGAGCCATCGGAACTGGAGAGGATCCTCAGCCTGCCGCCGACGAGCGCCGCGATCAATTTACCATCCGGCGACAGTTCGGGTACCAAGTCACTCTCCATCTCTTTCAAGTTGACCGTTTCGCCGCCGTCGATCGAGATCTTCCGCAGATAGTCCTTCGGGCGTTCGCGGTCACGGACTTTGGCAATGTAATACACCCATTTGCTGTCCGGCGAAATTGTCGAAGAGATCTCGTTACTTTCGCCGTCGGTCAACTGTCTGAGATTGCGTCCGTCCGTGTCGATGCGGTAGAGATGACTGAAGCCGTCGCGGCGGGCGGAAAAAATGAAAAACCGTCCGTCAGGCGTGGCTCGCAATTCCTCGACAAAGGGCAGCTGAAGACCGATCTGATGTTGGTCGGATCCATCAGCGTTCATCACCCAGATGGTCAAATTTTCACCGACCCTGCTGACGTATCCGACACGCCCGTCCGGCAGCGGAGCAATTCCCGGCGGACCGTCCAGCTGCCCGTTGGTCAGTTGCACCCCGGTACGGGCATCGCCATCCGCGCCCATCACCCATATTTGCGAAAGTCTTTTGTGCGGCACTGCGAGCAAGGAGTTATCCCTTGTGAGGCCGAGCGCCGCTGACTCGTAACGACTACCGTCGCTCGAGATCCGGTGTGACCTTCCGTCCGCAACGGAAAGATAGTAAACCTGGTCACGGCGGGTCGTGTAAACTTCGCCTGCGCGGGTGCCAATGAAGACCAACCCTTCGCCATCAGCGGTCCAGGCCATTCGGTAGCAAGTGTCCCACCGTTCCGGCGACAGATTTTTAACCGCGCGAGTCGCTACTTCAACAGCCGCGATCGAGCAGTTGCCTTCAGTGCTTTTGGGATTCGAATCCATGGCCTCGTAAGCGATGAATTTGCCGTCAGGCGACCAGGCAAGGCCGAGCGACAGGCCTTCGCGATCTGTGCGGGTCAACAGAATCCTTTCAGCGGTGCCGTCAACCGCCGCGGATACGAGATAAGACTCCTTCGGTTTCTGGTTATACCGAACAAAAGCCATCTCGCGCCCGTCGTGGGAAAATGAGACTGGCGAATGAACGCCGGTCAAGATTTTCACCGGCGCACTGCCGAGCGTCGGGATCCGATATAGCGCGTCGTGGTCATCTCGTTTTTCTCGCCCGACAAAATAGACAAATTCTGCGTTTGGCGAAAAGGTCATCAACTGGACCGTCCATTCCCCGGGTGGAGTGATGTCGAGGCGGACCGTTTGTCCAACCTGCTGCACCCAGAGGTGCTGTTTATTCCCGGTCAGGTCGTAATAGACCAAATACTTTCCGTCCGGCGAAATGGTTGCGTTCGATGCCGCGATTCCGTTGGTCAGCGGTGTGACTGAGATCTCGCCGCGCACAGACAACGGAGACGGCGTTTTTGGAGGGTTATGCCGCTGAAAATACCAGGTCGCCGACGACCCGACTAAAGCGGCAAAAACTGCGATGGTCGCAAATACGGGTGAAAAGCGTGAAGGTTTGACGGCCTTAACGGGTGCCGCGGGTCGTGATTCAGCGAGCGAAACTAACGAACGGTTCAGATCCTTGTGCTTCCGCTCCGTGAATTGAGCAGGATTCGAATCTTCCTGTGCTACTCGCTTTCCATTGCGGTTCGGAGCGTCGATGACCCGAACATCTGAGTTGAACCTATAACCGCGGCCCCGGAAAGTTTCGATGAAAGTGTGGCCGTCGCTTTTCTGGCCGAGCGTCTTGCGTAGAACGTGGAGATGATGAGCGAGGTTAGATTCCTCGACGATCGTATCCGCCCAGATGAGCTTCATAAGATCGTCTTTGCCGACGATCTCACCGCGCATTTCGACGAGCGCGATCAGCGTTTCGACCGCCTTCGGTGGCAGGTTCAGTTCCAGCGCCCCCCGATAAAGCATTCGGCGCGACTTGTCCAGGCGATACTCGTCGAAAACGTAAACTACTCTGTCCGAACTACTTGACACCTTAAACTTAAATTCAGAAGAAATTAAACCCAAATTCAGTGACATCCTGATCTCCCTCCAAATACTGTGCATTCAGGAGCGGAAATCAAAAAGGAGGTCGGGCTGATAGATCGTCTTCCGGAACAGGAGACAGTCTAGTGGATGCTCTTTCAAAAGGAAAGATTTTCCCGCCCGTCTCTATTTTGAACCGCTCCGCAGACCAGGATTGCGTGGAGGATTTTGAAAGATGGGAACATCCATGGCCCGCCCGAATCGCCGAAGCAGACGCCAAATCAGATGCTTGCTAGCGCTCACACTGTCGTTGAGCATGATCGTGATTCCGGCGCTTACGTCCAACCGCCCAACCCAGGCGCGCGCGTTGTGGCAGGCCTCGCCGACACTGCCGACCCCCGCTGCGAACAACAGCGCAGAGGCCCAGGCCAGAGCGCGCGAAGCTTACGGCAAAGTGGGACTGAGCTTTGAGGCGAATCGAGGACAGACCGACGAGCAGGTCAAGTTTCTGGCGCGTGGCGCAGGCTATACGCTCTTTCTAACGTCGGCGGAAGCCGTCTTCGTGTTGGCGAATTCTGATTGCGGTTTGTCGAATGAAGCGACGGCGAGCCGTTCGTTGAAGTCTACCGATCCGCAACCGAAGGCGAACCTGCAAGCTGCAATCTGCAACTGGAAATCGGCGGTGCTGCGCATGAAGTTGGAGGGCGCAAGCTCCCAGCCCGCGATTTCAGGGCTGGATGAGCTCGAGGGCAAGGTCAACTACTTCATCGGCAACGACCCGGACAATTGGCACAGCGACATCCCGACCTTCGGGCGCGTGCACTACGCGGGCGTGTACGAGGGCGTGGACATGGTCTACTACGGCAACCAACAACAGCTGGAGTACGACTTTGTGGTCAGCCCCGGTTCGAGCTATGAGCAGATCGGTCTCTCGTTCGAGGGCGCGGATAAGGTGGAGGTGGACGCGACAAGCGGTGATCTATTGCTTCAGGTCGGCGAGAGCACGCTCAGGCAGCACAAGCCGCTGGTCTATCAGGAGACGGACGGTCGGCGCGAGGAGGTCGAGAGCGGGTACGAGCTGAAGGGCGACGGCAGGGTTGGTTTCCGCGTGGGCGCGTACGACCGGGTACGGCCGCTCATCATCGACCCCGTGCTGGTCTATTCGACTTACCTGGGCGGCAGCGACTCCGACACTGCCTGGGGCATCGCGGTGGACGCGGCTGGCAGCGCCTACGTCACTGGACAAATCGGTTCAACAGATTTCCCGACGGCCAACGCGTTTGACAGCACACTGAACGGCTTCCGCGATGGCTTCGTGACGAAGCTCAATGCAGCAGGCACGGAGCGGGTGTACTCGACCTACCTCGGCGGCAACGGCGGCGATGAGGCCCTAGGCATCGCGGTGGACGCGTCCGGCAGCGCGTACATCACGGGCGAAACCACTTCGATTAACTTCCCGACGGTCAATGCCGTCCAGCCAACGTTCAGCGGTTCCTCTGATGGCTTCGTGACCAAGCTCAACGCGGCGGGCACGGCCCTCGCATACTCGACCTACCATGGCGGCGTCGGCAACGACATTGGTCTTGGCATCGCCGTGGACACGGCCGGGAGCGCCTACGTGACGGGCCAGACGCTCTCGCCCGACTTTCCCACGGCCAACCCCATACAGCCGAGTTTACAGCCGCATTTAATGGGCTTCGCCCCGTTGTCGGACGCCTTTGTGACCAAGCTCAACGCGGCTGGCACGGTGCGGGTGTACTCGACTTACCTCGGCGGCAGCGACTTCGACACTGCCTGGGGCATCGCGGTGGATGTGGCTGGCAGCGCCTACGTCACCGGCGGTACTGGCTCGACCAACTTCCCCACCGCCAACCCCATTCAGCCGACGTCCGGCGGTGGCAATGACGCCTTCGTGACGAAGCTCAATGCGGCCGGCACCGCGTGGGTGTACTCGACTTACCTCGGCGGCAGCGGCAGCGATGGCGCCAACGCTATCGCGGTTGATGCGGCTGGGAGTGCCTACGTCACCGGCGGTACTAGCTCGACCAACTTCCCCACCGCCAACCCCATTCAGCCGACGTCCGGCGGTGGCAATGACGCCTTCGTGACGAAGCTCAGCGCGGCGGGGACGGCGCGGCTGTACTCGACTTACCTCGGCGGCAGCGGCAGCGATGGCGCCAACGGCATCGCGGTGGATGCGGCCGGCAACGTTTACGTCACCGGCGGTACTAGCTCGACCAACTTTCCGACGGCCAACCCCATTCAATCGACGTTTGGTGGCGGTATCTTTGACGCCTTCGTGACGAAGCTCAACGCGGCGGGTACCCCACTCGCGCACACAACTTACCTCGGCGGCTCTGGCAACGAAAATGGTCTTGGCATCGCGGTGGACGCGGCGGGCAACGCCTACGTCACCGGTGAGACGAGCTCGACCAACTTCCCGACGGCCAACCCAATCCAGCCGTCCAGGGGCGGCGCCTTTGACGCCTTCGTCACCAAGATAGGTAACCTCATTATCTCGGGGCGCGTGACCGACTCCGGCGGGAACGGCATCCAAGACGTCACGGTCCTCCTCAGTGGCACAAACTCCGGGACCACGCAGACCGACGCCAACGGCAACTTCCAGTTCTCCACCACCACGCCCGGCGGCAGCTACACAGTGACCCCGTTCAAGCCGGACTTTACCTTCTCGCCGCCAGGCATCTTGATTAACAGTCTGAACACTAATCAAGACCTTCTCTTCATCGGCACGGCCACCGCCCCTCCGACACCAACGCCGACCCCGACACCAACCCCGACACCAACTCCGACACCTACGCCGGCACCCACACCGGCCAACTTCCAGTTCAGCGCCGCGAGCTACAGCGTCAATGAAAGCGCAGGTTCGATCCAGATCATCGTCACCCGTTCCGGCGATACCTCTACGACGGTGGCGGTTGACTACGCCACTACCGACGGTACAGCCAACGACCGCGGCGATTACACCACGGCTATCGGTCGTCTCCGTTTCAATGCCGGAGACACCGCAAAAAGCTTCAATGTCTTGATCACCGACGATGCCTTCGCCGAAGGCAACGAGACCATCAACCTCACTCTCTCGAACCCGTCTGCGGGCGCACAGCTCGGAGGCTCAAGCAGCAACGTCCTGACCATCGTTGACAATGACCTGGTCACCTCGTCAGCTAATCCGATTGACAACACACTGTTCTTTGTCCGCCAGCACTACGCCGACTTCCTCAATCGCGAACCGGATGCTGCGGGCCTGGCCTTCTGGGTCAACAACATCGAATCCTGCGGCGCCAACGCAGCTTGCCGGGAGGTAAAGAGGATTGACACTAGCGGGGCCTTCTTCCTCTCGATTGAGTTCCAGGAGACAGGTTTCCTCGTGCACCGTCTCTACCGCGCCTCGTTCAACCGTCTCTCGCGCTACCGCGAGTTCGTGCGCGACTCTCAGGAGATCGGGCGCGAGGTCATCGTCGGGCAGAGTGCGTGGGAAGCACACTTGGAAGCCAACAAGCAAGCCTTCGCCAACGAGTTCGTCACCCGCCCGGAGTTCAACGCCATCTACGCCGGTTTGACGAACGAGCAGTATGTTGACGCCTTGAACGCCAACACCGGCGGCTCGCTTTCCGCGGTGGAGCGCAACGCGCTCGTCGCGGGCTTAAATGCCATGACCGAGACGCGCGCCACCGCGCTCAGGAAGGTCGCCGACGACCCCGACTTCAAAGCGCGGGAGACAAGTCCGGCCTTTGTCGAGATGCAATACTTCGGGTATCTGAGAAGGAACCCGGATAATCCGCCGGACTCGGATTTCTCTGGTTATAACTTCTGGCTGGCAAAGCTGAACAGCTTCGGTGGAGATTTCCGCAAGGCCGAATTGGTCAAGGCCTTCATTATCTCGATTGAGTACCGGCAGCGGTTCGGACCATAAGGGTGCCCCTGTAACGACGATAAGATCAACCGGGGCAAATGACTTAGCAGGGATTCATCTTGTGGAACGGAACGGGCTATGTGAGACTTCTTCGTCATGGTGACTCCTTCTGTGAGGCTTTCGCCTCGGCTAGTCACCACCCGTGGTATCGGAGCAGTGGGAGCGGCCGCTTTCAATTTTCACAAGCTACCGGGCATCCCCGGGTTCGGATCAGGCACACAAGTGCTACGGAGGCTTTATGAACCGTACTTCTCTCATCACCATTCTCGTGTTTGTCGCGGGTCTCGGCATCGGCGACTTCGCCCGAAGCGCTGCAGGCATGCTTCAGCAAAGGACGCAGGACGCAGACCTGGCGGCCATCGAAAAGCTGAACCAGGAGGACATTGATGCCACACTGGTGCAAGACCGGAAGCGGCTGATAAACCTCTGGGCGGACGATGCGGTCGCCTTCTATCCGGGAAGCCCACCGGCGGTCGGCAAGCAGGCCATTGGGGCTCACAATGACAAATTCCACGCCCAGTACCCGGGCTTGAAGGTATTGAGCTACACCTCCAAATTCAAAAACCTTCAAGTGCAGGGCGGCCTGGCATGCGCGTGGTTCGAAAAGGCCGCCGAGTATAAGTTGTCTCCAGAGTCCGCGCCGCTCAGTTGGCACGCGAAGGGATTGGTAGTGATGAAGCGACAGAGCGACGGCGCGTGGAAAGGGCTGATGATCTTCACCGAGTGAACGGACCTCGGCGATTTGATTTGCGCTGAACGGTCGCGACCTGCGGGACTGTGTGGTGCCGCCGCCAGGCCCTATCTGTAAGAACCTTTCACAGACTACTTCTTCTCAGCCGTCGCTGCTGCCGCCTTCTTCTGTTCAGCCGGCGCAGCTTCAACTTCTTCCTTCACCGGCATTCCCAGCGCGAGCTTCACTTCGTTTTCGATCTTGCGCAGGATTTCCGGATTGTCTTTTAAAGTCTGCTTGGCATTCTCGCGACCCTGGCCCAGACGTTCGCCTTTGTAGGAAAACCACGCGCCGCTTTTTTCCACGACCCGGTTGTTGGACGCGAGATCCAGCACGTCCCCTTCCCGGGAAATGCCTTCGCCATACATGATGTCGAATTCACATTCGCGGAACGGTGGCGCGACTTTGTTCTTCGCGACCTTGACCTTGGTGCGATTGCCGACGATGCGATCGCCGTCTTTGATTGCACCGATGCGCCGAATATCCAGACGCAATGAAGAATAAAACTTCAGAGCGCGGCCGCCGGTGGTAGTCTCAGGATTGCCGAACATTACGCCAATCTTTTCGCGAATCTGGTTGATGAAAATAAAGCAGGTGTTCGACTGGGCCACGATCGCCGTCAGTTTGCGCAGCGCCTGCGACATCAGACGCGCCTGCAATCCCGGCAGGGAATCGCCCATCTCGCCATCCAACTCAGCCCGGGGCACTAAGGCCGCTACAGAGTCAACCACGATCACGTCAACGCCGTTGGATCGAACCAGCGCTTCGGCAATCTCCAAAGCCTGTTCACCAGAATCAGGCTGCGAAATGAGCAGGTCGTCGACATTCACTCCCAGCTTGCCGGCATAATCCGCGTCCATCGCGTGCTCAGCATCGATGTAGGCCGCAACGCCGCCGGCTTTCTGGGCTTCGGCCACGATGTGAAGAGCGAGGGTGGTTTTGCCGGAACTTTCCGGGCCATAAATTTCGCAGATGCGGCCGCGCGGCACTCCGCCGACACCAACTGCCGAGTCCAGCGACAGCGAGGTCGTCGAAATCGCCGGCACATCAGAAACGTCTCGCTCGCCCAGACGCATTATCGATCCTTTGCCAAATCTCTTTTCAATGTTGAGCAGCGCGGCTTCGATGGCGCGGCTGCGTTCTGCAAATCGGTCTTCAGGCATAACAGGCATCCTTTTCTTCTGCTCCTCTTCGGCTCAAGTTGTGTCTCGGGGCATCCCACGGCTTAACGGGCGCGAGCATAACACAACTCAAGCGAGAATGGAACAGTGTTTCACACGTGCAACATGGAATATTTCGGGGCTCACCAGACGGCTAAGAATACTCTAAGAATACGAGTCAGTCGAGAGGGTTGTTGATTTTGAAGGCAAGTTCATAAAAGGACGAGTGGTTAAGGCTCGTTGCAATTCTTGGCCGAAGCGACATTGGAATAGGGGCTTGACCGCGAGACGGGAGCCATAGTATTCCATCCGTGTGATGCGCCAAATTTCTCTGCTGCTACTCTTCATCCTCGCCGCTTCAGTGCAGCAAGCCTATTCGCAGAGTTGTCCGGTCGTCACAGTTTCCTGTCCGGATCGGGACGACAGTTCAATATTGACGTTCGCCGCGAACGTGTCAGGAGCGGATCCGTCCATCAAGCTCACTTTTGACTGGACTGTATCGCCCTTGAAAATCACGAGCGGCCAGGGCACGACGTCAATCAACATCGATTCCACAGGTTTTGGGGGCCAAACTTTAACGGCCACCGTCGAGATTGGAGGGCTTCCTAAGGGATGTGAGAACAAAGCCTCTTGCTCGACAAGTATTTGCCGGTTGGTCCACGCCCGATTGGTTGAAGAGTATGGCGATCTGAGCTGGGCTGAGGAGAAAGCTCTCCTCGACACGTTCGCTGGCTACCTCAAGCCATCGACCGAGATGCCTGCGGGCTTGCATCACCGAAGATCACAACATCGCCGATCGAAGCATCGGTCTGGCAAGCACAGACCACCGGGCTAAAGCTCGGTGTGACTGAACTTTTTAGGCAAGGCCAGGTTTCGTTGAAGAACTGCATCACCTTACGAAGTCAGTTCACGCGTGTATCGTCCCACCCTGGCGACCGCATCGTCCGGCGATTCCGCCTTCTCAATCTCACTGACAATTGCCGAGCCGACCACGGCCGCGTCCGCATAGCGCCAAACGTCCACCAGGTGTTCCCTTTTCGAGATGCCAAAACCAACCGCGACCGGCAAATCTGAAAACCGACGGACGCGTTGCACAAGCTTCTCGGCTTCAGCGCTCATTTCGTCGCGGGCGCCAGTCACTCCCGCACGCGACACAGCGTAGATGAAGCCGCTCGCGCGTTCGGCGATTAATTTCAGGCGATGATCGGTTGAAGTGGGCGCGACCAGGAAAATCAGATCCAAATCATTCCGGCGCATCATGTCGGCAAATTCTTCAGCTTCTTCCGGAATCAGATCGGTTACCAGAATTCCATCAAGACCAGCGCGCTTTGCTTCCTCGCCAAGTCTCGCAATTCCGAATTGCAGCAGCGGGTTGAAGTAACTGAACAGGATGATCGGAACATCAGTCTCTGTGCGCGCGTCCGATACGACCTGGAGGACTTCCGCAACACCAACGCGGTGAAGCAACGCGCGTTCGGAGGCGCGCTGAATCACCGGGCCATCGGCCATGGGATCGCTAAACGGAACTCCAAGTTCGATTAACGTTGCCCCGGCGTGGGCAAGTTCAATTATCAGTTTGCGAGTGGTCGCGAGATCGGGATCGCCGGCAGTGATGAAAGGGATGAAGCCTTTGTGGCTCTCTCGTTTAAGTTTGGCAAATGTTTCAGCGATTCCAGTCAAAAGATTTCACCACAGAGGACACAGGGTTTTTCAATTCTCTCTATGATCCTCCGAGTCCTTCGGTGGTTAGACTTCCGCGGACCGTGTCCACATCCTTATCGCCACGCCCGGACAAATTAACGACCAGGATTTGATCACTCTTCATCTCCTGCGCAACTTTCAACGCATGCGCCACTGCGTGTGCCGATTCCAATGCCGGAATAATGCCTTCGAGCTTTGACAGAGTTTGGAACGCAGATAATGCGTCATCATCGGATACCGACGTGTATTCGACTCGGCCCTCGTCATGCAGAAACGCGTGCTCCGGACCGATTGAAGGATAATCCAGACCGGCTGAGATCGAATGCGTCGCAGCGATCTGCCCCTGCTCATCCTGCAAAACGTAACTCATGGTTCCCTGCAGAACACCCGGTCGACCGCCGCCGTTTGCATTGAATCGCGCGGCGTGCTGGCCCAACTCCGCTCCCGACCCGCCCGCTTCGACTCCGATCATAGCGACGGATTCGTCCGCCAGAAATGGATGGAACAAGCCGATGGAGTTCGATCCGCCGCCGACGCAAGCAATCAGACAATCGGGCAGACGATTCTCCTGCTCGAGAATCTGGGCGCGCGCTTCCTGGCCAATGACGCTTTGAAAATCGCGCACCATCAGCGGATAAGGATGCGGGCCCAGGGCACTGCCTAACAAATAATAGGTATCGGCGACGTTCGTAACCCAATCGCGCAGAGCTTCGTTGATCGCGTCTTTCAAAGTTCGCGAGCCGGCATCGACGGCGCGCACGTCCGCGCCCAAAAGCTGCATGCGAAAGACGTTAAGTGCCTGACGCCGTATGTCTTCGGCGCCCATGTAAACGACGCATTGCAATCCGAACAACGCACAGACGGTGGCCGTAGCCACGCCATGCTGGCCCGCTCCGGTCTCGGCAATTATTCGCTTCTTTCCCATGCGCCGCGCCAGCAGAATCTGGCCCAGCGTGTTGTTGATTTTGTGCGCGCCGGTATGCAGAAGATCTTCGCGCTTGAGGTAAATGCGAGCGCCACCTGCACGTGAAGTCAAACGTTTCGCGAAAAAAAGTGGCGTCGGTCGCCCCGCGAAATCTCGTAGCAGAGAATCAAGTTCTGTCTGAAAGCTAACCTCCGCTCGGGCTGATTCGTAAGCGGCCGTCAATTCTTCCAGCGGCGCCATCAGAGTTTCAGGCACGAAGCGCCCGCCGTAGCGGCCCCAGTGACCGAGCGAATCAGGCTGGTTGATTGTTTTCACGTTTGGAATTTTTCCGGTACGTGTCTGTGAAGCACGCTGGCCCTCCGGGATAAGGTCGCTTTGCGAAGATCTACCCCAGAGATACCCGCGGCAGAGCCGACAACAAAGGCCTAAGCTCCGTAGGAGCAGAATGTTTATAGCTACGGCGATTAGACGACCGCAAGCTCCAGAGGAGCGAAACAAATCTGCAGGACGTTGCGCTCCCACGGAGCTCAGACAGGGTAAACAGCCAAGTGTCTATAAACATTTCATCCCTACCGGGATTGGTGTTTCAACGAAGCTTTGAAAAACAGTGGTTCGGCCTGTCCTACGGACTTCAACAGAGCACTGAGAGTCTTACGGTTTTGTAATCTTATGCGTCGAACGCACCCGGCCCGGTGACTGCGTCCCTCGCGTATCGTCAGCCACCACGCGATTCTCGCGACGATACATTGTCAGTCGATTGCCATCGGTCGCACCTTGCTCGGCATCTTCCACGTGAGCAGGATTTCCGGTTAGCACCGCCACTTCGTCCGCCGACGTGTACTGGCACCAATCACCGGTGCCGCGCCGGCCGGGCTGAGTGATCGTCACATTTTTTTGTGCTATCGTGCGCTCTACTTCGTTAGTGTCTTTCTGTAAATAGACATCGGCCACACTCGAGGTCAGCCGATCAGTTCCCTGCTTGATATCCACGTTGGTTTCGTAATGCAGCAGACGATCAGCGTCTGAGTACCTCATGAATTCAGCGGTGGCAAATACCGGCACGGATTCTGTTGTACTCGCGTTTTTCTGTCGGGTTTGATACAGCGCGCTCTGCACATGGCCCCAAACCTCCATGCGCTTTTCCTCGCGATAAAGGGTAACGGTGTCACCGCGGACATAGTTGTCGTCCTGCCACAAGCGCGCTGACCCGGCATAGACGGCGCGGCCGGAATTGTGATCTATCTCAGCCTTGTCACCGGCAATATAGACGGGACTCTTGACCTTGCGGAACGGAGTGGCGCCGTTCGTCTGCTCCTGGCTGTAATAAGTCGTTTGCACTTTGCCCCGGCAGACTGAGACGTGAGTCTCGTTGTTTGAATCTATCTCCACGGCTTTCGTACGCGCCCGCGAATCCCAAACTGTCGGATCGCCGCCACGCATCCGCACCATCTGATCCGCGGCCGTATAAGAAATGCTGTTCGCAGTTCCGTTGCGATCCAGTTCATTGAACTTGGCCTCGCCGGTCGCATCAACCCGCTCAACGTCCTGAGTCTCGCGGACAAAAAACGCGGCCAACTTCTGCGAGGTGATTGTCTGCGCACCATGTTTTTCGTCTGGCTGAAACGGTTCAAACACGGCCTTCGCGCCTCCGGTGGCTATGCAGTCCCGGGTAATGTTCCCGGTCTCAAAGAAGGAGCAATCGAATCGCGCTGCAGTCATTGTCTTGCGATTGTTCTTTGCGGTTTTCTGCACAGGTTCGACGTAAAGCTCGGCATTGCCGACCGCTTCAGCCCTTTCCAGATCCTTCCCGTTGGCGCGCCAACCCATCTTGATTGAATCAGCGGTCAGACGTTTGCTCGCGGCGCGGGGATCGTTGGCTTTCGACTTAGGCGCGGACATGGTCGCCACCGAGCGACCTTCGGTGCGCATCTCTTTCAAAAGACTCTGATCGCCTACCGCCTGAAAACTCATGTCGAGTGTGTTCGCCCCGTTGAGCTGCACATCGGAATCCGCATTCAAAGTTTGCGCGCGAATGTCCCGGACGCCATAGGCGCGAGTCAGACGTTGATCAGCGTCAAAATAGAAATCCATGTCGACTGAGTGCGCTTCGGCGGCGTGCCCGGGTTGCATTGAACGCAGATACGAGTTGCCACGCATCTCGATCTTCTGGAGCTTCTTCTTGTCGTTGAGGATGGCCGTGAGCGTGTCGCCGCTCATGATGTCCTGCTCCTGCTCGGCAGTCGCGCCTCCGGAAAAGGTCAGGCGCATCGTCGACTGTTCAAAGACTGCCTGGCTGGAATGAATGTTTACCGGCTTGGCGCGCGC
>Ga0068859_100004629_pt1 | contig 14018 bp, 14 predicted proteins | sample KBSSwiS22_FD_66585 | JGI IMG/M metagenome (GOLD analysis project Ga0068859, IMG submission 66585) | Switchgrass rhizosphere microbial communities from Kellogg Biological Station, Michigan, USA - KBS Switchgrass S2-2 | ecosystem: Host-associated > Plants > Roots > Rhizosphere > Soil ... | reverse complement strand
CCTGGGCAGCCTCGGTGGGCTCGCGCTGGTGTTCCTGGTCGGTGTGACGGTCAACGGGGCCAACGCCTGGATCCGACTCGGTGGTGGCTTCGAGATCCAGCCGTCGGAGTTCATGAAACTGGGCCTGATCGTCGGCATGGCTGTCATGTTCGCCCAGCGCGAGTTGCGCCGCGCCGAGGCCGGGATCTCGGACGGCCCACCGCCGAGCACGGACGTGTTCCTGGCCCTCGGCCTCATCGCGGTCCCGCTCGCGATGATCATGAAGCAGCCCGACCTCGGCTCGGCGATGGTGCTCGCCGCCGCCTCGTTCGGCGTGCTGGTGGCCGCCGATGTCCGCGCGCGTTGGACGGTCGGGCTGATCCTGGTCGCCGTGGTCGGCGCGGTCGTCGTCGTGAAGAGCGGCATGCTCGCCGACTACCAACTCGACCGGTTCAAGGCCTTCACCGATCCCGGTGCCGACCCGAAGGGCGCCGCGTACAACATCATCCAGGCGCACATCGCGATCGCGAACGGCGGCTTGTTCGGGCTCGGGCTGTTCAACGGGCCGCAGACGCGCGGCGGGTTCGTCCCGGAGCAGCAGACCGACTTCGTCTTCTCCGTCGCGGGCGAGGAGTTCGGCCTCGTCGGCGGAGCGGTGATCATCGCCCTGTTCGCGGTGCTCTGCTGGCGAGGTCTGCGCATCGCGCGGGACGCCGACCGCGCCGGTCGTCTCGTCGCCGTCGGCATAGTCTGCTGGTTCGCCTTCCAGGCCTTCCAGAACATCGGCATGAACCTAGGTCTGATGCCGGTCACCGGCATCCCGCTGCCGTTCGTCAGCTACGGCGGATCGTCCATGTTCGCCCAGGGGCTCGCGATCGGGCTGCTCCAGGCCGTCCACCGCCGCTCGCAGCCGACGGTGGAGGACTAGACAGTCTCCCTCCGCTGGGCTGATGTCACTAGCCAGAATCGCCGGCCAAGGGCCAGGGCCACGACGTCACCGAGTGCGCCGACTCATCCGACGCCGTCGGGTGCCTGACCTCGTCCATGCCCAAGCTCTCGGCGAACCTGACGACGCTGCTGGGCGACCTGCGCGGCGCCGCAGGACAGGACGTGCCGATCGTCGGCATCACCTACCCGACGTCTACAGGCTGATCGCCGACCTGGTGGTCGACACCCTGCACTGAGCGACCGGCTGCTGGTCAGCGGACGACCAGGTAGGTCCTCAGTGTCGGGTCGGCGGCGTAGGCGATCCGGACGCCGGCAGTCCGCGCGGCATGCAGGGCATCGACCGTCTCTGCGGTGATCGTCTCGCCGGGTACGAGCAGCGCGACGCCGGGCGGGTACGGTGCGATCAACTCCGCGCTCACCCGCCCGATCGCCTCGCCCGCCGGGACGGACTCGCGGCCGGCGAAGAACGCCTCGCGCGGCGTCAGCGGCGCCGGCGGCAGGGGCGGGACGGCGAAGGAGGCGACACGGTCGGCCGTTCGACTACCACGGCGGGACGTTCCGGCGGCGGCGATCAGGGCGTCGACCAGTGCCGCCACGTGCTCTGGTCGATCCGCGACCGTGATGATCGGGATCAGCGTGTCCTCGTCCGCCTGTTCCAGCGGAAATCCTTGTGCGATAAGGGAGTTCTCGACCTTGAGCCCGCTTACCTCCGTCGTGCCGAGCCGGATCACCAGCTTGGCCGGGTCGAACCGCCCGCCGAAGTCCTCCGGTCCGGGGATCACCACCCCGGGGATCGCCGCGCGCAGCCGCTCGCGCGCCGCCGCGACCGACTCGGCCAACTCCCCGAGCAGTGACATGCCCAGCGAAGACGCGAGCAGCGCACAGGCCGCGTCGACACTGGCCAGGATCGAGCCCGCTGGGCTCGTGGTGTTCGAGGTCGCGTGACCGCGCTCCAACCGGTCGGCCTCCAGCCGCGCGGTGCAGGCCAGTATCACCGAGCCCTGGCTGTAGGCGGGCAGCGTCTTGTGGGCGCTGAAGACGAGCGCGTCCGCCCCGGCGGCAAGGGCATGCGGGGGATAGGCGGGGTGGAATCCGAAGTGGGCGCCCCACGCCTGGTCGACCACGACGGCAACCCCACGCCGGTGCGCGAGGGAGACCAGCGCGGGCAGGTCCGACAGCGACCCGACATAGCTGGGCTCGACGAGGAACAGCGCCTTCGCCTCTGGGTGCGCGTCGAGGGCGGCGCCCACCGAGGCGGCGGAAAGCCCGAGCGGCAGCCCCAGCCCCGGGTGCACCTCCGGATTCAGCCAGACCGGGTTCAGGCCGGCGAGGATCAGCCCCGACAGCGTGCTGCGGTGGGCGTTGCGAGCGATCAGCACGGTGTCGCCCGGCGCGCCGACCGCGAGTGCGGCCGCCTGGTTCGCATGGGTCGAGCCACCGGTCGAGTAGCGGCACCAGTCCGCCCCCCACGCGGTTGCCGTCCGCGCCTCGGCTTCAACCAGGACTCGCTCGGCGTCCTTGATCGGTGCCAGCCCGCCGAACAGCGGCACGTCCCCGGTGTTCACCCTGCCGAGATCGGGCCAGATGCCACCCGCGCGGTGCTTGTGCCCGGGGATCGTGAAGGGCGTCCGCGGCGCGTCCGCGAACCGCGCCCAGGCGGTGAGAAGCGGCGCGGTTGGATTCGACAGCGATTCCGGCATGCGGGCAGTGTTCCGTATGCAACGAAACGGGCGGCTTCGCGTCCTTACTGCGTGACCATGCCAATGAGGGGTCGAGGAGCGTTGATGGACGCCGGCTTCGATGAGCTGTACGAACGCCAGTGGTGGCCGATGCTACGTCTGGCGACGGGCCTCGTCGACGACGTCGCCAGCGCGGAGGACGTCGTCCAGGACGCGTTCGCCAACGTCTATCGCCGGTGGGGTTCGATCGCAGATCCCGGCGGCTACCTGCGTACGGCAGTGGTCAACGCGGCCCGCTCCGCGCTGCGGCGACGCGGCACCGAGCGCAAGCACCTGCGTGTCGAACCGGTGTGGCATTCCGACGCCGCCGACCACGCAGCACTGGTGAAGGACGAGGGGTCTGCGATCGTCCGGGCCCTGCGCGCCCTGCCGGACCGGCAGCGTGAGGTGCTCGTCCTGCGCTACCTCGCCGAACTCACCGACGCCGAGATCGCCGCCGCCACCGGACTCTCCGAGGGCGGCGTGCGGTCCGCGTCCAGCCGTGGCCTCGCCGCGCTGCGCACCACGATGGGAGGTGTCCGATGAACGACCTCGAACTGCTGCTCAAGGACGCGCTCAACGAGCACATCGACACAGCGCTGAGGGAGCGTCGTCCGGCGCCACCGTTCGTCCCGCCCGCCCGGCCGTCCGAACGCGGGCCCGGTAAGCCGCGCTGGATCTACCCACTGCTCGCCGCCGCGGCGGTCGTCCTGCTCGCGTTCGGCGTCGCCTTCGCTGGCGGAGTCTTCACGAGCAACTCCGCACCCCCCGCGACAGAGGTGCCGTCTTCGCAGCCGCGCTCTTCGCAGGTGCCCTCGACACGGCCGCCGACCACGCCAAGCGCTCCTTCGACACCTGCCGCCGACACGACGTTCGACCTGCTCTATCCGGTGACCGCCGACGGCCGGCCGGCCGCCGGATTCACTGCCGCCGACGTCAATGGCAAGGTCACCGACTGCGGCTCCCTCAGCGACCCGTCTCCGGTGAGCTACAACTCGGGCGTCTTCACCTGCGGCAGCCGATTCCAGGCATGCTGGCCCGAGGCCAAGGCCGGGTACTTGCTCTGTCTGGAGTACCCGACGGACAAGATTCTGCAGCGCAAGCGAGCCAGCGGGGCCCTCAGCGGCGGGCCGGGGGCGGCGACGCTGCCCTTCTCCCTCACCTTCGCGGACGGAACACAATGCTTACACGCGTACAGCCTGGGCTCGAACCCCAAGTACCGTTCGCGGCCGGGGCAGCAGGTCGCCTACCTGTGCGGCGGTTCGGACGCAGTGTGGGCACCCACGCAGGGTTCGGTGCTTGACCAGAGTCAGGGTGCGTTCACCGTGCAGGTCGGTTCGTTTGACCCGGCGCAACCGTTGCGCACAGCCGTGGTGAAGACCGCCGTCTACGCCGGCTCGGCGGTCCAACAGCCGAAGGCGGGTATCGGCCCAACGCCGACGACATTGACCGTCGGCAACGCGAAGCTTCCTGCACCGGCAGGCTGGCGGGCGAGTCGCGAGGACAACCGGGCCGTACCCGACGCGTGGTGCGTGGCAGCCGATCCGACGCCGGAATGTCGCGACGGCGTCGTCCTGTTGGCCCTGGCGCACAGCAGCCAGGACATCCTCGATCTGCACAGCGACTATGGCACGATCGGCGACCCACCGCAGTGCTGGCACGACTCCGATGTACGCACCGGGACGAGGATCTTCGGCGGTCGGACTGCGAACTGGCGCCGTGCGCTGATCGCTGGTTGCGGCAAGCCCCTGGACATCGAGCGGTACGTCGTCGGCGGCACTCCCGCCTTTGTGCTGTTCACGGAGTCGACGGACGGCGCCGTCCACGATGCCCTGACGACCATGGCCCAGGGTTCGGTGCTGCCGAAGTAGGCCATCACCGCCGGTTCACCACAGCAGCTGTAAACCAGGCAGTTGGAAGAAGGCTCGATCACGGGGTGACAAGCGGCACGGATTCCAGCACGGTCTGGGCCGCGAGCATGCGATCGAACGGAGCAGCATGTACCAGGGAGCGCCCCGGCGGTGAGCGCGTGACGGGACGTGACCGGTAGCTCGGAGGCGCCGAGCTGGGCGAGGTGTTCGGGGTAGCCGAGGACCAGGAGATCGGCGGCCGATAGCCGGCGCAGACTCTGCTTGGTCGCGAGCTCCCAGGCCGTCGCTGCCGAGACCAGCAGTGTCGTTCGAACGGTCCAGTCAGTCCAGTGCGGCCGGGACGGGTTCGGGCTCGCGCGCCGTGACGGTCGTGCCGACGCTGGCGATGATCACCATCGCGATCGCCACCGCGAGCAGGGCGGTCAGGTGCTGGCCCAGGACGAGCACGCCGGCGAGGGTCGCCAGCGCCGGCTCCAGCGACATCAGCAGCCCGAAGGTCGCGGCACTGATCTGCCGCAGCGCCACCAGTTCCAGCGAGTACGGGATCAGCGAGGAGAGCATCGCCACCGCGAAGCCGCCGGCGAGCACCTTGGGCTCGACCAGCGCCGACCCGCCCTGGACCAGGCCCACCGGCAGGACGAACAGCATGCCGATCGCCAGAGCGATCGCCAGCCCGTCCACGGACTCGAACGACCGTCCGACCCGTTTGGACAGCAGGATGTAGCAGACCCAGAGCAGCCCGGCGCCCAGCGCGAGGATGACGCCTGCGGCGGTCACCTCGCCCTCACCGCCGCGAAAGGCGAGCAGGACGACCCCGCCGACGGCGAGCGCGATCCAGAGCACGTCGATGCGCCGGCGCGACCCGACGATCGCCAGGACGAGGGGACCCATCAGCTCGATCGTGACCGCCGGGCCGAGCGGCATGCGCGCCAGGCACTCGTAGAACGTCCAGTTCATCCCGCCGAGGACGAGTCCGAAGGCAGTGACGGCCAGCCAGTCGTCGCGGGTCTTCCCGCGCAGTGCCGGCCGAGTGATCGCGAGCAGGACGAGCCCCGAGAGCGACAGCCGCAGGAATACCATCCCGCCCGGCCCGGCATCGTCGAACAACTGCGTCGCGAAGGCGGCCCCGAACTGCACCGACGCGATGCTGCCGAGCAGCAACAGCTGCGGCGGGATCAGTCCGGCAGGGGGCACGTCCGGTGATCCTGCCACCGAACCCGGACGAGCCAGATCGCCATCGCCGCGAGCGCGGCGAGCAGGTAGATCAGCGAGTCGCCGTCGGGCTTGTGGCCGAACAGCAACGACCCGTACAGGTATGTGCACGTAGGGGCGAACGCGACCGGCAGCCATTCCCACGCTCCGGTCATGGCGATCAGGAACACGAGCATCGCCGCGTACCAGCCGTAGTTGGGGGTGGTGACCAGGAACGCCGCGCCGACCAGCCCGACCGCCGTCCGTTCGGGGTGCGCCGGGTCGGTGTGCCGGTGGCACCACCACGCCAGCGCCGCCAGGATCACCAGCCCGACGACGGTGTCCGCCGGATGCGGCAGCACCCGCCCCAGCAACTTGAGCCGCGAGCCGCTGGAGTAGCCCTCCTCGTCCAGGTAGCCGGGCAGGTAGCCGATCACCTTCGTCCCGACGGCCAGCACGTGCGGCAGGTAGCCGAGCACACCGACCGCGGTGGCGGCCGACAGCACCACCCACGGCCGTCGACGCAGCAGTACGGGCAGGACGAGCACCGGATACAGCTTGGTGAAGACCGCCGCTCCGGCGAGGAGTCCGGTCAATGCCGGGCGGGAGGCGGCGCACGCCGCGAGCGCTGCGCAGGTGAACAGGATCGCCAGCCAGTCGACGTGGGCGTTGTTGCCGAATTCGGAGACGACGATCGGGCACCACCCCCAGGCGGCTACAGGCCATACGGACGTGCCCGCGCGCAGCCGGCCGCGGACGAGCAGTGCGGACACGGCCAGTACGCCGAGGGCTGCGGCCAGCTGGAAGGGCAGCTGCCCCCCGTGCGCGCCGTGACCGCCGAAGGACGCGAGCCGCACCGCGACGAAGGCGGCCTGCGCCACCGGCGGGTACACCGTGTTGACCGACGGCCGGTTGATGAGGGCGCAGCCGCCCGGGTCGGTGCAGCCGTCCAGCCGGAACAGTGCCGGCTCACGCAGCGGGGCCAGGGCGAGCGCGTCCGGCGGGTACCGGTACGGGTCGATCCCGGCCAGCTGCACCTTGCCGTCCCAGATGTAGCGCAGGTCGTCGTCGGAGGTCTGGGGTGGCTGGGTCAATGCGATCAGCTGTAGCGCGGCCGTGACCGCCAGGACGATCCCGGCGGTCAGCCGCGGCCCGAGGCGCGTCCGGGCCAGCGCGGCGACGGCGATGAGGTAGGGCAGTGCGGTGGCCGGCAACCAGCGCTCGGGCCGCGGCAGGCTCAGCGGGTTCAGGTCCGGGTGCAACACGAGCGCCGTCGCGGCCACCTGCACCAGCACGACGGCTGCCAGGACGGCCGCAGCCCACCTCGACGTCCCGCGGGACGGCGCGACGGACACGCCTCGGACGTCAGTTCCCGCTGCCACGCCCCGAGCCTGTCAGCCGGACCGGGTGCGGGTGAGATTCGCGGGTGGGCCGTCACCGTCTCGTAAGGACCGCGGGCCGCCGCAGGGCCTCGACGCACCGACACTCGAAGGCGTGCCTCCCCGTATGCCCCGTCTGCCGGCCGATCCGCCGCGGCTCTGGCCGCGGTTCAGCAGCGCACTGCACTCGGCCGCCGTCACCGCCCGGGTCGGGCGCGTGCTGGGCATCGCGTTCGGCCTCTGCTTCGTCACCGGGCTGCTGAGTCACTACCAGTACGAGCCGTGGTCCTGGCTTCCGGTGCCGGCCGCGCCGGCGTGGGGCTACCGGCTCACTCAGGGCATCCATGTGACCACCGGCATCGCCAGCATCCCGCTGCTGCTGGTCAAGCTCTGGACCGTCTACCCGCAGCTGTTCGCCTGGCCGCCGGTGCGTTCGGTCGTCCATGCCGCCGAGCGGCTGTCGGTCTTCGTGCTGGTCGCGGCCTCGCTCACCGAGGTGACCATCGGCTTTGTCAACGTCCTGCAGTGGTACCCGTGGCACTTCGGCTTCGTGTACGTGCACCGCATGCTGGCGTACGTCGTCAGCGGCGCCCTGCTGCTGCACATCGCCGTGAAGCTCCCGCTCATCCGCGAGGGGCTGGGCGCCCGCGTCACGGCAGCTCCCACCGCCGCACCGGCCGTCGGGCTCTCGCGCCGGGGGCTCCTGATCGCGACGGCGGCCGGGGTCGGCACGCTCGTGGTCACGACCGTCGGGCAGTCGCTGGGCCCACTGCGCCGCGTGGCGCTGCTGGCCCCGCGCCGCCCGACCGCGGGGCCGCAGGGTCTGGCGGTGAACAGGACCGCGGCCGAAGCCGGCCTGCGGGACATCGCGGCGATGACCGGTTGGCGGATGAGGGTCCACGGCCCGCGTCCGTTCGCACTGGATCTGGCGGCGTTCGAGGCGCTGCCAGCGGTGGACCGGTCGATCCCGCTGGCCTGCGTGGAGGGGTGGAGCGCGGGTGCCGACTGGCGTGGACCACTGCTGCTGGACCTGGTCCGCCGGGCCGGGGGAGACGCCGACTCGCGCGTCCGGGTCGTCTCGCTCGAGCGGTTCGGCTCGTACCGCGCGTCGATAGTCGACGGTCCGCAGCTGGCACGCGCGGTGCTGGCCACCCACCTCAACGGCGAGCGGCTCGACCCGGACCACGGCTACCCGGTACGCCTGATCGCCCCCGACCGGGCTGGCGTGCTCAACACCAAGTGGCTCACCGCCGTGGAGGTCCTGTGAGAACCCGTGTCCTGCTCGGCGTGGCCGGCATCCTGCTCGCCGGCTACGGGATCTTCCGCATCCTGGACAAGCCCTCGACCAGCCAGCCGTACGAGATCCTCCGCTGGCTGATCGGTGCGGTGATCGTGCACGACGGGATCGTGGTTCCCGTGACGCTGACCTGCGGCGCGGTGCTCTCGGCGATACCCGCCGCCCGCGCCCGCCAGTACCTACAGGGCACCCTCGTGGCAATCGCCATCCTCACGCCACCGGTGCTGGTCGAGATCCGTCGGCGCGGGACGGTCGCCTCCGCCAAGGCGCTGCTGGACCAGAACTACGCGGCGCACCTCGCAGTCGTGGGATCGGTGCTCGCCGGAGCCGGCCTGCTCGCGTACCTCGTCCGGGTGTGGCGCGATCAGCGGACCAGCCGGACGAATGTCCGCCCCGCGCAGGACCACGAGCCGCCGTCGCGATAACCGCAGGACGCGGCGTGTTCGCGCAGTGCGGTGCGCCCCACGAGTGCCCAGTCGAACGCAGGCCCGCTCGGCGTCCCCACGCCCGGGTGGCAGAAGCGCACCGACAGCACGTCGTCCGTGTCGTGCTGGGGAGCGGTCTCGACCAACAGTTGCCCGCGCGGATGCAGCACGCGGCGCAGCCTGCGTAGCAGCCGGATCGGATCTCCGCCGATGCCGACGTTGCCGTCCATCAGCAGGACCGTCTGCCAGCGTCCCTCCCCGGGCACCCGGTCGAACACGCTACGCAGCAGCACCGGAACAGCCTGGCGCGCCGTGAGCTCGACGGCCGCGTCGGCGATGTCGACGCCGAGGGTGATCTGACCGGTAAGGGCCCTGGCGTGCACGAACCGGCCCGGCCCACACCCGACATCGAGCGTCGGCCCCGCGCAACGCTCCAGCACCGACTCGTCCGCCGCATCCACCGGCGCCAGCCACCGCGCGATATCCAGCCCCAGCCGCCGCCCGTCCGAGGTGGCCAGTCCCAGCTCGCCGCGACCTGTCAGCGCCCGCTCGTAGGGCTCCAGCGCGCCCGGACGCATCAGCCGGTCCGCCGCAGCGCGGCGGTGCCCCGCGCCGCGGTGCCCCGTGCGGCGGCGGTCTGCGCGGTCACGTCCGCCAGTACCGCGGCGAACCGGCTCGCCGGTGCCGCCGCTGCGACCGCCGCCGCGGTAGCGGCTGTGTCGGCGTCGGTGAGTTCGGGCAGCATCTGCACCCGCAGGCCCAGCGCGTCGAGCCGCCGTCGCTGTATCGCGCCGGTGTCGTCGCGGGACATCGGCACGCCGTGCAGCGCCGGCCCGGCCAGCTCCGGACTCGCCAGCCCGATCGCCCAGTACCCGCCGTCGGTGGACGGCCCCAGGCAGGCGTCGTGGCCGTCCAGATCCAGGCCGGCAAGGTGGCTGGCGGCCAGCTGGGGCGTGTCCATTCCCACCAGGATCACCGGGCCGGTCGCCGCGCGCAGGGCCGCCGCTATCCGCCGGTCCAGGCCGCCACCCACCTGCGGGACGAGCCGCCATCCCGGCCGCAGCCACCGCGCGGCCTGGCCCTCGAAGGCGAGGATGCGCTCGGTCGCCGGCAGCTCGTCCACAGCGTCCAGCGTGTCCGTGAGGGCGGCCGCCGCGAGCCGGGCCGCCGCCGCGTGGTCGTAGGGCGGGCACAGCCGGGTCTTGACCCTGCCGGGCAGCGGCTCCTTGGCCAGCACGACAACCGCAGTCATCGGGCCGCCACCGGCGCCGTCGAGAGGTTCGCGAGCAGGCGGCTCATGTCGCGGTACGCCGTCAGGGTGCCGCGCCACGTGCCGGTCACCTTCGAGTGTCCCAGCCGCGGCCGGTACGGCACATCGCACTGGGCCACCTGCCAGCCGGCCGCCGCTGCCCGCAGCAGGGTCTCGACGGGGTAGCCGCTGCGGCGGTCGGCGATCTCCAGCCCCAGCAGCGCCTCGCGGCGAGCGACCCGCAGCGGACCGACGTCGGCGAGCCGATAGCCCGTCGCCCGCCGCACCCGACGAGCCAGCTCGCGGTTGGCCAGCCGCGACGGCCACGGCCAAGCCGCAGGCTCGACCGGGCGGCGCCGCGCCACGACCAGGTCGGCGCCCTCCAGCAGCGCGGCCAGGCGGACGGCGTCGGCCGGGTCGATGCTGGCGTCGCAGTCGCAGACGGCGACCACGTCGGCGGTGGCCGCGACCAAACCTGCGTGGCAGGCGGCGCCGTAGCCGCGGCGTCCGGCCACGACCACCTGCGCACCGAGCCCGCCGGCCATCTCGGCGGAGCTGTCGGTCGAGCCGTTGTCGACGACGATCGCCCCCACCCCGGCGGGAATCCGGTCGAGCACCCACGGCAGGGCCGCAGTCTCGTCCAGGCACGGCAGGACGATTTGCAGCGACGGCGTCGACATGCACCCGACGCTAGGTTCGGCCAGCCGTCGGCGGCGCAGCAAACCCTTACGGACCGGTGACGTCCTGCGGTAGGAGGCCCGCTGACGCTGCGGCGGACCGTCACGCGAACCTACGATGACGCCGTGTCCACCGTGGTGATCGTCGAGGACGACCGCACCCTCGCGTCGGTCGTGGCCAGCTACCTGCGCCGCGCCGGCCACGAGGTCCTGCTGGCCCACGACGGCGAGACGGGACTGGAGCTCGTATCCACGCGCCTACCGGACCTGGTGCTGCTGGACGTGATGCTGCCCGAGATGGACGGGCTGGACCTCTGCGCGCGTGTGCGGAGGCAGCAGCCGGACCTGCCGGTGATCATGCTGACCGCGCTCGGCGACGTGGACGACCGGATCGCGGGTCTGGAGGTCGGCGCCGACGACTACATGACCAAGCCGTTCTCGCCGCGGGAGCTGATGCTGCGGGTCGAGTCGGTGCTGCGCCGTGCGGCCCACGCCCCCCGCGCCGGGGTGCGGCTCCGGGCGGGGGACATCGAGGTGGACCCGGTTGCCCGTATCGCCTCCCGCGGCGGCGAGCAGATGGTGCTGACCGTCCGCGAGTTCGACCTGCTGGCCTTCCTCATCGCGCGCCGCGGGGTGGCGTTCAGCCGGGACCAGCTCATGCGGGAGGTCTGGGGCTGGACGTTCGGCGACCAGTCCACGGTGACCGTGCACGTGCGCCGGCTGCGCGGGAAGATCGAGATCGACCCGGCCGACCCGAAGCTGATCCAGACGGTGTGGGGCGTCGGCTACCGGATGGCGGCGCCCGAGCTGGAGCTGGAGCCGGCGCCGTGAGCCTCACGACCGTGAACGTCGCCACCGCGCTCGGCTGGGCCGCCGCCGGTGCCGGCGCCGCCTGGCTGGTCACCTGGCCCGTCCGGCGCCGCTCGATCACGTGGCTGATGTTCTCGGTGGCGATCACCGGCACCGCCGCTTCGGTCGGAGCGCTGCTCGGTGCCCTGCACACCATGCTGCTCATGGGTGACTCCATCGCGCTGGTCGTCCTGGCCCTGCTGGCCGGCGCCATCGCCCTCACCGGCGCCGCCGCCGCTGCCCGCCGGATCTCCCGCGAGCACCGGGCGGTCGTGGACGGCCTCGCCGAGATCGCCGGCGGGCGAACCCCCGTGTTGCCGGTCGGCGCCGCCGCGAACGGCCTTCAGCGGCAGCTGCACCAGACCGCCCGCGCCTTGACCGAGTCTCGCGAACGCGAACGCGCGCTGGAGTCCTCGCGGCGCGAACTGGTCGCCTGGATGAGTCACGACCTGCGAACCCCGCTGGCTGGGCTGCGCGCGATGGCCGAGGCCCTCGAGGACGACCTCGTGCCCGAACCGGCCTTCTACTACAAGCAGATCGGCGCCGCGGTCGACCGGCTCAACGGCATGGTCGATGACCTGTTCGCGCTGGCCCAGGTGCAGGCCGGCGCCTTCGGCCGGCATGCCGAGCCGATCGGGCTGGAAGATCTGGTCTCGGACTGCCTGGCCGCGTTGCAGCCCCTGGCCGACTCGAAGCGGGTGTCCCTGGTCGGGCAGGTCGAGAACGGTGCCACGGTCCACGGCAGCGTCGCCGAGCTCAACCGTGCCGTCACCAACGTCATCGCCAACGCCATCCGGCACACGCCGGAGGACGGCACGGTGGAGGTGACCCTCGGCGTGCAGGGCGGCACCGCGCACCTGAGCGTGAAGGACGAGTGCGGCGGCATCCCCGGGGACGTCCTGTCGCGGGTCTTCGACGTCGGGTACCGGGCCGGCGCGGCCCGCGACTCCGCACCCGGGTCCGGCGGGGCGGGCCTCGGGCTGGCCATCACCCGCGGCATCCTGGAGGCGCACAGCGGCAGCGTGCAGGTCGAGAACATCGACGGCGGCTGCCGATTCCGGCTGCGGCTTCCCGCGGCCTGATCGCAGCTGATCCCGCGGGAGATCGGACTCACCCCGCTGCGGCGACCAGCGACGCGACGCCGGTCGACAGGTCGACCCCCGGGTGCACGTCCAACTCGGTCCGCAGCCGCGACGAGTCGGCGGTGATGTGCCGGACGTCGCCGAGCCGGAACTCGCCGGTGACCGTCGGGGCGGGCCCGCCGACGGCACGCGCCATCGCCGCGGCCACCTCGTGCACCGTCCGCGGCACCCCGGAGCCGACGTTGAACGCACGCACCCCTTCCCGGTGCGTCTCCAGGGCGGTGACGGTCGCGGCGGCCACGTCGGTGACGTGGACGAAGTCCCGGCGCTGCCGGCCGTCCTCGAACACGCGCGGTGCCTGCCCGGCCCGCAGTTGGGCGAGCCACAGCGCCGCCACCCCCGCGTACGGCGTGTCCAGCGGCAGGCCGGGGCCGTACACATTGTGGTACCTCAGGGCGGCCACCGAGCCGCCGGTCAGGCGGGCCCAGGCGGCGGCGAGGTGTTCCTGCGCGAGCTTGCTCGCGGCGTACGCGTTGCGGGGGTCCAGCGGTGCGTCCTCGCCCACGAGTGCGGGGCAGAGCGGCGCCCCGCACACCGGGCACGGCGGCTCGAAACGGCCCTGCTGCAGCCAGGCGAGCGGCCGCTCACCGGGGCGGACGGCGCCGTGCTCGGCGCAGCTGCCGAGCCCCTCGCCGTAGACGACCATCGAACTGGCCAGGACGAGGCGCCCCACGCCGTGCCGCGACATCCCGGCGAGCAGGCACGCGGTGCCGTGGTCGTTGGTCGACGCGTAGTCCGGCAGGTCCGCGACCCCTACTCCGAGTCCGACCTTCGCGGCCAGGTGGACCACCGCGTCGGCCGTCTGCAGGGCCGCGTCGAGCGCGGCTTCGTCCCGCACGTCCCCCACCTGCAGCGGCACCGGGAGTTCCGGGACGCCCCGGCGGTGCACGTCCGGACGCAGGCTGTCCAGCACCAGCACCGCGTGCCCACGCCGTACGAGCGCGGCCACCACCGCTTGGCCGACGAAGCCGGCTCCGCCGGTGACGAGTACGTCCACGGGTTCACCGTCGCACGACGGACCCCGGCCGTGACCGCGGAGCGATTACGGACCGCTTACGTCGCCGGCAGGTACGGGCGGCTGCGACGACCGAGAGGGCTGAGGACCACCGGCAGCGCCGTAGCATTGGGTTCCGTGACCGCCCCCGAATCGCTGTTCCCGAAGCTGGAGGCCTTGCTGCCCAAGGTCAGCAAGCCTATCCAGTACGTCGGCGGTGAGCTCAACGCCCGGAGCAAGGACTGGGAGTCCGTGTCCGTCCGCTGGGCACTGATGTACCCGGACGCCTACGAGGTCGG
>Ga0068859_100004627_pt1 | contig 14018 bp, 14 predicted proteins | sample KBSSwiS22_FD_66585 | JGI IMG/M metagenome (GOLD analysis project Ga0068859, IMG submission 66585) | Switchgrass rhizosphere microbial communities from Kellogg Biological Station, Michigan, USA - KBS Switchgrass S2-2 | ecosystem: Host-associated > Plants > Roots > Rhizosphere > Soil ... | reverse complement strand
GTCGGGTACTTGGCCACGTCGAAGAAGTCCGCGCCCTTGAGGTGAGTGTCCCGCTCCTCGACGCCCGTCGTGATCAAGCTCGGGTCGAGGGTCGCGTTGACTTTGGTGTTGGCCGGCGTGGCGTCATCCAGCGTGAGGGTGCCGGAAGGCAGCGGGAACATCCCCCGCACGTTGGTGAACACGTGCTTGCAGACGAATCCCACCGAGGAGTTTTCAGGGTCGACGATCCATTTCGAGACGGCGGGAATGGCGGGCGCCGCGGGGGAGGCCGCTTCGGCGGTGGTGGAGGCTCCGGCACCGGTCGATGCCGCGGCGGTGGTGTCCCGAGAGTTGCAGGCAAGACCGGATAGGAGCGCGATCACGACGAGCGAGGCCTGACGCATGGAGGGTCTCCCGAAAGGTGCGATTCTGGCACGGCTCGGTGGACCCGACGAACTGCCGCCGCGGGCTGTCGTGTATAAGACGATCCGGGAGGATGTGATGGCCGTGAAGCGCGATACGAAGGAACCTACGCCCGAGGCTCAGCTCCGGTCCGTCATCGGCAGGCTCGACGCGAAGAACCAGAAGCTCGCGCGATCGATCCGGGCTGCCGTCCGGAAGCGATTCCCGACCGCCAATGAGTTGGCGTACGACTACGCCACCCACGTCGTCATCGGCTATTCGCCGACGAACCGAGGGATCGACTCCATCGTGGCGATCGCCGCGCGTGACACCGGTGTCTCGCTGTACTTCAATCAGGGCCCCAAGTTGCCCGACCCGAAGGGGATCTTGCAGGGATCGGGAAAGCAGACGCGCTTCGTGCCCTTGGAGGCGGCGAGCCGGTTGGCACATCCGGACGTGGAAGCGTTCATCGCCGCGACGGTTGCTCAGGCCAAGGTTCCGCTGCCGTCCAAGGGGAAGGGCAGTCTCATCATCAACGCGGCCGCGAAGAAGCGTGCGCGGCGGAAGGCGGCGAAGTAGCGTGGTGAAGCTCCTTCCCATCGACGCGTCGGGGGCCGTGGCGCTCGCGCCGGAGTCCATGCCGGACATGATGAAGACGAACTGCGAGGCGACGGCCGCGTTCTACCGCGTCGTCGGGTTCGAGCCGCCGTGGATCGGCTACGTCTCCGTCGTCGAGGGGAGACCCGTCGGCGGCGGGGCGTTCAAGGGCGCGCCGCAGGACGGGCGCGTCGAGATCGCTTACTACACGCTTCCCGAGCTCGAGGGCCGGGGCCATGCCACGGCCACGGCGACCGCGCTGATCCGCATGGCCCGCGACGCGATGCCCGGGATCGTCCTCACCGCGCAGACCCTCGCGGAGCCGAATGCGTCGAACGCCCTGCTGAAGAAGCTCGGCTTCGTGTTCCTCCGTGCGTTCCGTCACGCCGAAGACGGCGACGTGTGGGAGTGGGAGTTGGCCGGGAATATCTAGCCTAGAATGGCCGCTTCACACGGAGGCGAGCCGGCCATGAGCGACGTAGCGGTCAACCCGAACAAGGCGCTTTGGGAGAAGGGCGACTTCACGCGCATCGCCGAGACGATGCGGCCGAGCGGCGAGGCCTTCGCCCGGAGTCTCGGGATCACGAAGGGCCTCAAGGTGCTCGAGCTCGGGGGCGGAGACGGAACGACCGCGCTCCCGGAAGCGCAGCTCGGGGCCGACGTGCTCGTGGTGGACATCGCTCGGAACCTCGTCGAGGCGGGGAACAAGCGCGCGAAGGCCGCGGGCCTCGCCAACCTCCGTTTCGAAGAGGGCGACGCGACGAACCTGAAGGGGATTCCCGAGAAATCCTTCGACCTCGTCGTGTCGGCCTTCGGCGCGATGTTCGCGCCCAAGCCCTTCGACGTCGCGAGGGAGATGGTTCGCGTCACGAAGCCCGGCGGCCGCATCGTCATGGGGAACTGGATCCCGGGCGATCCGACGTTCGTCGCGCAGGTCTTGAAGATCAGCTCGGCCTACACCCCGCCGCCTCCCGAGGGGTTCATCAGCCCGATGACGTGGGGCGTCGAGAGCAACGTGATCGAGCGGTTCACCGCGGCGGGGATCGCGAAGGAGAAGATCGCGTTCGAGCGTGGCACGTTCCGGTTCGACTACGCCGGGACGCCGGCGGACTACGTCGACGTGTTCCGGCGGTACTACGGGCCGACGATGAACGCGTTCGAAGCCGCGGAGAAGAACGGCCGCGCCGACGATCTGCGACGCGAGCTGGTCGAGCTGGCCGAGAGCAAGAACGAGGGCCACGGCGCGACCTCGATTCCGGCGACGTTCCTGCGAGTCACGGTTTCGGTCTGATGGCGTTCTGGTCGCGCAAGAAGCCGCCGGCTCCGACGCCCTCGCCCGCCGGGCCGGCCGGACCCGATCCGCTCGGCGACGTCCGGTGGGTCGATGCCGCGGCCAACCCGTTCGGCGTGGACATCCTGGACTGCCGCGCGTTCTCGCAGAAGACCAGCGCGACGACGAACGATCCCAAGGTCGCCGACGCGTATACGGCGCTGCGGCGCTCGACGGGGCAGGAGTACCGCGGCGCGCCGCCGGAGCAGGAGGCGATCTGCCCGTGCGACCTGCGCTACGCGCACAGCGGTGCGGTGGAGGACGGGCCACTGTTCAAGTCCGAAGTCATGGAGGACAAGTGGGACATCTACCTCTATGACAACTACCTGTACTTCGTGCGGAGCTGGACGGGGACGCTCGAGTACCGCGCGCGCATCGAGTTCGGCGGACGCGAGGCGCACGTGATGGCGGTCGAGGCGCGGCGGGACCTCGTCGAGGGGGATCCCGGGTACGCGGTCGCCGCGGTGGACTTCCTGATCCGCAGCCACCTCTACGGGCACACCGTGCCGCACCCGCTTCCGCAGTCGGTCGGAACCGATCCGCGGCAGCTCGCCGTGCTGTCGTTCTCGCTCTACGGCAAGCGCGCGCAGTACGGTACGTTCGCGGACACGACGAAGATCGCGCCCGCGAGATAGCGAGGAGCCGCGATGTCCAAGCTCGTCGTCCGATGCTTCGGCGTCTCCCTCGACGGGTACGGCGCCGGGCCGGATCAGAGCATCGACCACCCGCTCGGCGTGCGTTTCCGGGACGTCATGGAGTGGCTCTTCCCCACGCGCATGTTCCAGACGATGTACGGGAGCGGGGAGGGGGAGACCGGCGTCGACAACGGGATGGCCGAGGAGGGCTTCGAGGGGATCGGCGCGTGGATCCTGGGGCGCAACATGTTCGGGCCGGTGCGGGGCCCGTGGCCGGACGAGAGCTGGAAGGGGTGGTGGGGCGACGAGCCGCCGTACCGCGTTCCCGTCTACGTCCTGACGCACCACGCGCGTCCGCCCCTCGCGATGAAGGGCGGCACCGAGTTCCGCTTCGTGACGGACGGGATCCACGCGGCGCTCGAGAAGGCGCTCGCGGCCGCGGACGGCCGCGACGTCCGCCTGGGCGGCGGTGTGGCGACCGTGCGCGAGTACCTGAGCGCGGGGCTCGTCGACGAGCTGCATCTCGCCGTGCGGCCCGTTCTCATGGGCGCGGGCGAGCACCTCTGGAAGGACCTCGACCTGAACGCGCTCGGCTACGCGTGCGTCAAGACGGTGCCGGGGGAGCGCGCGACGCACGTGTTCTTGCGGAAGACGGCGTGACCGCGCATCCTCGACGTGCCATGAAGCGCACGGCCCTCCTCCTGACGCTCGCGGTCTTCGGCACCGTCGCGGCGCAGATCCACCGGGACGAGCTGACCCCCGAATCCGCCTTCGTCGTGGGCTTCACGAAGACGACGATCACCGTGACCCCTCCATCCGGGACGCAGCGGTCGATCGCCTGGAAAGACATCACGCAAGTCGCGGTGCGGACGACCGACGAGGGCGCGCAGAAGCCGGACGTCTTCTGGGAGCTGCACGGGATCGACGACGCGGGGACGATCGTCTTTCCGAGCGGGGCGACCGGCGAGAACGCCTTCCTCAAGGCGATGCAGGCACGCCTCAAAGGGTTCGACAACAGGAGGCTCGCCGACGCGATGGGGTCCACCACGAACCAGACGTTCGTGCTCTGGGAAGCGGCTCCGAAGTAGGATGGGGCCTTTCCGGAGGCCTCCGATGAAGCGCGCGATCCTCACGCTGCTCGTACTCGCTCTCGCTTCCCTCACCCTTCACGCCAAGAGCGGCAACATCGACGGCACCTGGCTCCCGATGACGGCGGAGCTCGGCGGCAAGCCGTTCCCCGAGGATATCCGCAAGTCGATCAGGCTCGTCGTCACCGGGTGGGAGTACACGGTCACGGTCGGTCTCGCGGTGGACAAGGGATCGCTGAAGCTGAACACCACGACCAAGCCGAAGCAGATGGACATCCTCGGGAGCGAAGGCCCGAACAAGGGGAAGCGCATCCCCGCGATCTACGAGCGGAAGGGCGACACGCTCACGATCTGCTACGACCTGAGCGGTACGGCGTACCCGACGAAGTTCGAGTCCGTCGAGGGGACGCAGCTCTACCTGGTGACCTACCACAGGCAGAAGCCGTAAGGCGCATGCGGTCGGACGACCTGTACACGGTTCCCGCCAAACTGCCCGCTCCGCTGGACGACGGGGGTTGCGACCACCTGCCGGGCGCGGCCGTTCCGCCGATCGCGCTTCCGGCGACGAGCGGCGAGATGGTGCGGCTCGATCGTGCGGGAACACCGTGGATCGTCGTCTACGCGTACCCGCGCACCGGCGTTCCCGATCAGGATTCGCCGCCGGGATGGGATGAGATCCCGGGCGCGCGCGGCTGCACGCCGCAGAGCTGCGCGTTCCGAGATCATCACGCGGAGCTTCGTGCGCTGGGTGCTTCGGTGTTCGGGCTGAGCACGCAGGCCACCGCGTATCAGCGCGAGATGGCGGAGCGGCTTCATCTGCCGTTTCCGGTGTTGAGCGACGAGAAGCTCGAGCTGACGAAGGCGCTGAGATTGCCGACGTTCGCCTACGGCGACTGGACGCTCATCAAGCGGCTGAGCTTGATCATCCGCGACGGGCGAATCCAGCACGTCATCTATCCGGTCTTCCCGTCGAACGCCGACGCGCCCGCGGTCGTCGCGTGGCTCGCGAGTCGGGCGTGACGCCGCGCATCGCGCTCGTCGGCGACTTCAACGAGAGCGTGAAGGCGCATCAGGGGATTCCGAGGTCGCTCGCGCTGGCGGCCGAGCACGCCGGCCCCGTCGCCTGGGAGTGGGTGCCCACGCCGGAGCTGGCGGGCGACGTGGCGGCCCGGCTTTCCTCGTTCCACGGCGTCTGGTGCGTGCCGGCGAGCCCGTACGCGAGCGCGCGCGGCGCGATCGCGGCGATCCGGTTCGCGCGTGAGGCGCCGCGGGCGTTCCTCGGGACGTGCGGCGGCTTCCAGCACGCGATGCTCGAGTACGCGGAGGCCGTGTGGGGCGTCGAGCGGGCCGCGCACGCGGAGCTGGATCCTGAGGCGCCGGATCCGGTGGTCGCGCCCCTCTCGTGCGGGCTCGTGGAGGTGAAAGGCGACGTCGTTCTGACGCCCGGATCGCGGCTCGCTTCGATCTACGGTGCCGCGGAAGCGTCCGAGGGATACCACTGCAATTACGGCTTGAGCCCGAACTACGCGGCGCGCCTGGCGTCCGGCCCGCTTCGCGTGGCCGCGCGCGATCGGGCCGGCGACGTGCGCGCCGTCGAGCTCGAGGGGCATCCCTTCTTCATCGCGACGCTGTTCCAGCCGGAGCGGTCCGGGCTCGAGGGACGCCGGCATCCGTTGATCGAAGACTTCGTCGCCGCGGTGCTGGCCGTGGGGAGAAAGCCATGACGGATCGCAAGGCTCCCGAAGTGGACTGCGACAAGCAGCACGCGTCGTTCATCGTGGCCGACGTTCCGGCTTCGGTCGCGTTCTACACGACGAAGCTCGGCTTCCGGCCGGGATTCACGTGGGGTGGCGAACCGCCGACGTTCGCGGGCGTCAACCTCGGGAGCCAGCAGATCTTCCTCGAGCAAGGAGCACCGGAGCCCAAGGGGTGCGCGGTCTACTTCGTCGTCGGGGACGCGGACGAGCTGTACGAGTACCAGCGCGCGAACGGCGTCGAGATCGTCGAGCCGCCGGGTGACCGGCCTTACGGGATCCGGGACTACCTCGTCCGCGACCGGGACGGGTACGCGCTGGGATTCGGCCACTACATCTACAACGTCGGGCCGGCGCTCGAGATCGAGCGCGTGGACGTGCCGGTGCGGCTGGAGAAGCGGCTCGCGGCGCTGCTCCAGGACTTGGCGGCGCACAAGCGCATGAGCGTGTCGAGCTGCCTGGAGGAGACGCTCCTTCATACGATGGAGGGGGTCGAGCCGCACACGAAGCGCGACTTGCGGCACATCGAGGAGCTGAAGCGCCAGCACGGGATCGACTACGACACGCACGCCAGCTACCGGTTCGTCGAGCGCTGATTGGCCTACCCGAAGAGCGATCACTGCGACGGGGAGCGCTTCCATAACCCGTCGGGCATCCCGCTCCAGCCGTTCTCCAAGCTGCCGCGGCTGTTGCGCGAGCCGCGGACGCGATGGCCGCGGTGGATCGACGAGCCGCAGCGGAAGCCGCCGCCGCTTTCCGGCGCCGACGCGGCGGTGACGTTCATCGGTCACGCGACGTTCCTGATCCAGACGCGGATCGGGAACGTGCTCACCGATCCGATGTGGTCGATGAGGGCGGGGCCGTTCGGGCTGCTCGGGCCGCGACGCGTGCGGCGGCCCGGGGTCGCGTTCGAAGATCTGCCAAAGATCGACGTGGTGCTCCTGAGCCACGGCCACTACGACCACTGCGATCTGCCGACGCTAAGGCGCCTCGCGAGGCGGTTCGATCCGGTCGTCGTGGCGCCGCTCGGGCACGCGAAGCTCGTGCGATCGACGGGGATCAGGCGGGTCGCGGAGCTCGATTGGTGGGAGGAGACGGCGCACGGCGACCTGCGCTTCGCGCTCACGCCCGCGCAGCACTTCAGCGCGCGGTCGCCGTGGGATCGCAACCGCGCGCTGTGGGGCGGGTTCGTGATCCTGGCGGAGGCCAGGAAGATCTACTTCGCGGGGGACACGGCGTACGCGGGCTTCTTCCCCGAGATCCGCCGCCGGTTCGCGCCGTTCGATCTCGCGCTGCTCCCGATCGGCGCGTACGAGCCGCGTTGGTTCATGCGCGCGGTGCACATGAATCCTCAGGAATCCGTGCGCGCGCACCGCGAGCTCGGCTCGTCGCCTTCGATCGCCATGCACTTCGGCACGTTCCAGCTCACGCCGGAGGGGATCGACGAGCCGGTCAAGGAGCTGGAGAAGGCGTGTGACGCGGCCGGTGTCGCGAGGAGCGGCTTCCGAGTCTTGGGGACGGGGGAGTCAGTTTTTCTGCAAAAAGGGGTCTGACCCCTAGAAGCCGGCGCAGCGCAAGAGCTCGGCGAAGCGCGGGTCGCCGCGGAGGGGGTCGAAGATCGGGTCGACCTTGAGCGCGATGAGCGCGGAGGAGCGGTCGACACAAGCCTTCTCGAAGCGTGCGATCGCCGCGTCATTCTCGCCAAGGCCGAGGTGGCCGACGGCGAACATCCACGTCGGGTCGGGGGCGAACCGCTCGACGAGCGGGCCGATCTCGCGAAACGCGCGCCGGGCCTCCTCGAGGCGTCCGGCGCGGCCGTGCACGTACGTCGCCCACGCCGGAACCCACGGGCCGTGCTCGATCTTCCGGAGATCTTCGAGGTTCGCGTACGCCCGGTCGGGGTGCCCCGCGAGCACGTAAGCCGGGATGATGAGCCGGGCGCGGCCGAGCTTCGGGTCTTTCTCGAGGACGACGGAGAACTGCTCGATCGCCTCGTCGTACCGCTTCGCGAAGTAGAGGATCGCCCCGCGGTCGGCGGCGACGATGAGCGAGAGCGGGTCGAGCTGCCGGGCGCGCTCGATCTCCGCGAGCGCCTCGTCGAAGCGTCCCATGAAGCCGAGGTGCTCGGCGTACCAGTGGTGCGCGGTCACGTAGTTCGGATCGAGCTGGATCGCGCGGCGAAAGCGCGTCTCCGCCGCCGCCCAGTCGCGGTCGTAGGTCTCGTGGATGAGCGCCAGCGAGGTGTGAGCCGCGGCGAGCCGCTCGTCGAGCTTCAGGGCGGTGAGCGCAGCTTCCTTCGCCTTGGGGATGACCTCCGCGGCCGGTGCGAACCCCCAGCTCGCGGTGAGCGCGTAGCAGTCAGCGAGGCCCGCGTACGCCCGCGCGTCGCCGGGGCGCTTTTCGATCGCACGCTCGAACAGCGCGATCGCCCGCCGGAACCCGTCGGGCGTTCGCTCGCTCCATGCGTGCCGCCCTTCAAGATACAGATCGTAGGCCTCGTACTCGTCGGGAGTGAGAGGAGACGGAGAGGGCGACGCCGCGAGCGTGATGCGGATCTCCCTCGCGATCGCGTCGGCGATCTCGTCCTGCACGCGCAGCAGATCGGCGGGGTCGCGGTCGTACTGGCGCGCCCACACGTGCGTTTGGTCGGAGACGCGGACGAGCTGGGTGGTGATCCTCACACGCTGCGGGTCGCGCCTGACGCTCCCCTCGAGGACGTATTGGACATGAAGGTCGTCGCCGACCTTGGAGAGCGGGGCCGGGTCACGCTTGTAACGCATGACCGAGGTGCGCGCGATGACGGCCAGCTTGTCGGGCGCGAGATTCCCGAGGCGCCCGATCATCTCCTCGGTGAGGCCGTCGCTGAAGTACTCCTGCTCGGGATCGCCGGTGAGGTTCTCGAAGGGGAGGACGGCGAGAATCACGCGCTCCGCCGGCGCGAATGCCGCGTCGGCGGGTGCAGGCTTTGAGCGGAACAAGTAAATCCCGGAGACGGCGAGGATCGCGACCGCGACCGTCGCGGCGATCCAGCCGGCGCTGCGGGGCCGGACGGGTGAAGGAGGAGGAGCGGCAAGAACCGGCTGAGGGCTTGCTACGACTTCCGCGACGAACCGGTACCCCTTGGCCGTCACGGTCCGGATGTAGCGGGGGTTCTCCGAGTCGTCCCGCAGCGCCGTCCGGATCTTGCGCATGGCGACGTTGATGGCGTTGTCCGTCTCGACGTGGACACCCTTCCCCCAGACCCGTTCGACGATCTGCTCCCGCGTCACGAGCTCGTCGCGCCGCTCGACGAGCAGCAGCAGGATCTCCATCGGGATCCGCTCCAGGCGGACCGCGCGGCCGCCCCGGCGGAGCTCGTAGGCCGTCGCGTCGAGCTCGAGCTCGTCTCCGAACCGGATCGTGCTCAAGAAAGACCCCCGATGCGCTTGGAGCATGGTAGCCCACCCGCTGGGAAGTCGCGTGTTTTCACCTGCATGCGTCGACACGAACGCTTCACGCCCCCGACAGCGGAACTCCACGCCCGATGCGACCCGTGGGCGCGGAAGGTTGCGTTCGCCCGTTCGAAGGAGGATCCGATGCGAACTCAGCTTGCGCTCTCGATCGTGGTGATGGTGGCGGTGATCCCCATGGGATCGGCGGTGGCGGGCGGACCGATGTCCGTGACCGCGACGTGGACGGCGGAATCGAACCAGGACAACGCGGGGATGGGGGCGGGGCTCCAGACCGCCGGCGACGTGAACGGGGACGGCTACTCCGACGTCATCGCCTCGGCCCCGAACTTCAGCAACGGCAATTTCCTCGAGGGGCGCGTCTGGCTCTTCCTCGGCTCGGCGACGGGGCTCGCGGCCACCGCGGCCTGGACCGCGGAAGGGGAGCAGGACGTCGCGCGCTTCGGTGGGTCGATCGCGGGCGTCGGTGACGTCAACGGGGACGGCTTCGACGACGTGCTCGTCGGCGCGCCGGAGCGCGACAACGGCCAGTCCGACGAAGGCCAGGTCTTCCTCTACCTCGGCTCGGCGGCCGGGCTCGCGGCGACCCCCGCGTGGACCCTCGACGGCAACGTGGCGTTCGCGGGCCTGGGCGGCACCATCGCCGGGGCGGGGGACGTCAACGGAGACGGGTACGCCGATGTCCTCATCGGGGACGCAGGATTCACGAATGGCCAATCGGGCGAGGGGAGGGCGATGCTCTTCCTGGGGTCCGCCTCGGGCCTATCCCTTTCCCCGAGCTGGACGGTCGAGGGGAACCAGGCGGACGGGGCCTTCGGGGTCTCCGTCGCCGGCGCCGGTGACGTCAACGGCGATGGCTACGGCGACATCGTGATCGGCGCGTTCATGTACAACAACGGGCAACCGGAGGAAGGGGCGGCGTTCGTGTACCACGGCGCCGCCTCCGGCCCTTCGACGACGGCCGCGCGCGTCCTCGACATCAACCAGACGTTCTCGCAGTTCGGGGCGTCGGTCGCCGCGGCGGGGGACGTCAACGGCGATGGGTATGCCGACGTGATCGTGGGGGCGCCGAGCTACACCAACGGCGAGGCGGGCGAGGGGGCGGCGTTCCTCTTTCCGGGATCGGCTTCGGGAGTCGTCAACACGCCGCAATGGACCGGGGAGGGAAACCAGGCGCCGACCCCCGGCTTCAACGACGGCACGAGCATGGGCTGCAGCGTCGCGACGGCGGGGGACGTCAACGGCGACGGGTACGCGGACGTGATCGTCGGCGCGCGGAACTACGACGTCAGCATCAAGGACGAAGGGGTGACCTTCCTCTTCATCGGCGGTCCGGCGGGACTCTCGACGACGCACCTCCTCCGCCCGCGCGGCAACCAGATCAACGCGGCGTTCGGCGGACAGGTCGCGACGGCGGGGGACGTCAACGCCGACGGGTACTCCGACGTCCTGGCGAGCGCCACGAACTTCGACGCGGGCCAAACGAACGAAGGGCGTGTGTTTCTCTTCGCGGGCGCCGCGGCGATGCCCGGGCCGGCCGCGCAGTGGACGGGCGAAGGGGGAGCGCAGGACGCCCGCTACGGCGAGGCGACCGCGTCGGCGGGGGACGTCAACGGCGATGGGTATTCCGACATCCTCGTCGGCGCGCCCAGTGCCAGCGGCCCTCTGGGCGGCGAAGGGCGCGTCTACCTCTACCTCGGCTCGCCCACAGGCCCGGCGCTCGCACCGGCGTGGACGCTGACCGGAACCCAGTTCGTCGAGCTTCTCGGCACCGCGATCGCCTCCGCGGGGGACGTCAACGGCGACGGGTATTCGGACGTGGTCGTCGGGTCGGAACGCTACGCGAACGCGAACACGTTCGCGGGCCGCGTCCGTCTCTACCTCGGCTCGGCGTCGGGGCTCTCCGCGGTGCCGGCGTGGACGGTCGAGGGGGCCGTCCAGGGCGCCGTGGTCGGACGCGAGGTCGCCTCGGCGGGGGACGTCAACGCGGACGGCTACTCGGACGTTCTCGTCGGCACGGGGCAGCAGCTCCGCCTCTACCTCGGCTCGGCCACCGGTCTCGCGGCCGTACCGGCGTGGACCGGTCCGCCGACCGTGCCGAGCGGCATCCACCACGCGTCGATCGCGTCGGCCGGGGACGTCAACGGCGACGGCCGCTCGGATGTGGTCGTCGGCTCCCCGGGGTACACCGGCGGCCAACTGGATGAGGGGCGGGCGCTCCTCTATCTCGGGACCGGCACGGGGCTCACGTCCTCGCCTGTGTGGGGTATCGAGGCCGACAATCCGGGGCAATTCCTCGGCGCCTCCGTCGCGTCGGCGGGCGACGTCGACGGCGACGGGTACGCCGACGTGATCGTGGGCCAGCCGTCCTACTCGGGAGACCAGGCCCTGGAGGGCGCCGCGTTCCTGTTCCTCGGCGGGGCCAACGGGTTGGAAGTGGTGCCGGCCTGGCTTGCGGAGGGGAACTCCTCGTCGTCGTACTTCGGCACGGCGGTTTCCGGCCTCGGCGACATCAACCTCGACGGGTACGGCGACGTCGTCGTCGGCATGCCGAATCCAAGCTTCACCGGCTTCGCTCGCGTCTTCCTCGGCTCGCCGGCCGGGCTCGCTGAGACGCCGATCGTCTCGCTGTCCGTCAGTGCGAACGCGAACCGGTTCGGCTGGTCCACGAGGAACGCCGGAGACGTCAACGGGGACGGCTTCCCGGATCTCATCGTCGGCTCCCCGTACTACACCGCGCCCGACCTGCGCGAGGGCGGCGCGTTCGTCTACTACGGGAACGGCAACGACGGGTTCGACCGTCTGTCACGACAGTGGCGGATCGACGGGACGGCGCCGATCCACTTCCTCGGGAAGTCCGGGGACAACGCCGGGTTCCGGCTGGCGGAGCGCGGGATTCCTCCCGCCGGCCGCTCGCGCATCAAGCTCGAGTGGGAGATCAAGCCGCTCGGGACGCCCTTCGACGGCACGGGGATCGGCTCGACGCCGATGGCGGACACGGGAGCGCCGGGCCCTTCGGGAAGCCTCGGCCTCTACAGCCAGATCGTGTCCGGGCTCGGCGCGGGGACGCACTTCCACTGGCGCACGCGCATCATCGGTGACGACCCGCGCTTCCCGCGGTCGCCCTGGAAGTCGCTCCCGAACAACGCGCCGACCGAGACGAAGATCCGCACGTCGGGGTGCGGCGACCAGGACGGTGACGGGCGCGGGCGCTACACGGATCCCGCGTGCCCGGTCGCGGGGGAGGACTGCCTCGACGGCGACGGCACCGTGTGGGCACTCCCCGGGCCGACCGCGGCGATGCTCTTCTCGAACAAGACGACGCTCTCGTGGAGCGCGCCGGCGAATGCCGGCGGCACCGCGGCGCTCGTGTACGGCGTCGTGCGCCTCGACAGCGGCGCAGGGTTCACGGGGCCCGCGTGCCTCGCCGACCCCAACAACCTCGACACCACGATCGCCGTGGGCGCGAACCCGACGATCGGGACGGGGTACTACTTCCTCTCGCGCGCCAAGAACGCGTGCGGACCGGGGTCGTGGGGGCAAGGTAGCTCGGGCGCCGAAAGGTCTTACCCGCTGACGTGCCCCTGACGGAGCTTCGATCGAATACCGGGGTGGCGTTTCGCTGCATAACAAGGAGCGCCACCCCGCGCCGAGCGGTCGATCGCTAGTCCGGAGAGCGACATGCAACGATCCCCGAGTTCATCGGCTCCGAATACCGGGGCGGGTTTCTGCAGCGTCTCCGAATACCGAGACCTGGCTATTTCTAGTTGGACAGACGAGCAGAGACCCGAGAACTCTTTTTTCTGAACAGCGCAGTCAGCAACTCCCAACCAAGAACGGCTCTGGCGTGGCAGCGGCTTCGACCGCGGCCGAGATTGGCTAACCGCCCCGTAGTCTCTCGGGGCTCACTCGCGCGCTGGCTGTTGGTCCGGTGGCCACCCCGCCACGCGGCGCGCCGCGTCGGCCCGGACCTACGTGGCACGGTTTGGAGCGACTGTTGACGGTGCGGCGTACTCCTCGCACGGCTGCTCTCGCGCGGGCGATGGTTGCCTCGCCTTGGGCGTACACTTCCGCCACTCATCGCGGTCGCCAGTGGGTCGGAAGGTGGTCGGCCCAAGGGCGTCGGTGGAGGTCGACTTGGTAGCTGTCCAACTACGGGCTCAGCCCGACGCGCTCCGCCCGTCACGCGTCTTGCTGTCGCAAGCCGCGCGCCGGTGCTCACGCGCGGGCTAGCCGTTCGTTAGGCAGCTGGAAACAGATGGCCATCAATATGAGAGACAGTCTGTTGGGTATTGCGGCCGTCGGCGGAGCCCTCGTCGGATGCTACGGGGTCGCTCGACTCGGGTTTGCCCTCGCCTGGTTCGATTCGTATTGGCCCGAGCTATTTCTCAGGCGGTATCCCATCTGGCTCTACGAACTCGCTCTGGTCGGTCCCTTGGTGTTCACAATCCTGACCGTCGCGTACCAGTTCCCCAAGGGTCAGCGACTGCCTCCTGCCAGGGCTGGCTCACTGGTCTTCGCAATGTTGGCGGCATTCGGCGGGATCGTTGCGCTCTCGGCAGCCGCTGGGCTACGGGAGTTCATGTATGACGCTGGCATGCGGATCCGCGTGGCTGATGCGCTCGTCCATCCATTCGTATTCCTAGCCACCAAGTACTACGGAGGGGTCGTTGCAAGTGTCGCTGTGTTCATGTGGGTTGCCTGGCGGGTTCGTCCGGCGCTGTTCGTGCCACGCCCAGCTGCCTAACAGACCGCTCCACGCGCCGCACTCCCGCGTCACGCCG
>Ga0068859_100004624_pt1 | contig 14022 bp, 12 predicted proteins | sample KBSSwiS22_FD_66585 | JGI IMG/M metagenome (GOLD analysis project Ga0068859, IMG submission 66585) | Switchgrass rhizosphere microbial communities from Kellogg Biological Station, Michigan, USA - KBS Switchgrass S2-2 | ecosystem: Host-associated > Plants > Roots > Rhizosphere > Soil ... | reverse complement strand
TAATCCAGGTACGGCAACTGCTGATAACAATGTGCCCGGCCAGCAAAAAGATCAAATACTTAATACCAACACAGTAACTACTAATACAAAACATGGCCTTACATCTGCAAAAAACAAACTGCGTATAAACATACGTCAGCCCAATGCTGTTGAGGATGGTAATAATGATCCGCAATATTCTTCTACCAAAAGGAACAGCGGGGATCAAAAAAGCAGGTTAAAAATTACTATTAAAAAACCCGGAGCTTCGGATGATGATGCTATACAAAAACAAAAAGATGCGGTGGTAAAAAATGATGTGGATGTAACAGAGGCATCACCTGCAGTAACAAAAGCTGATAAGGTAGCTATAGACGAGGTTAATACCAACACAACAGATAAAAAAGAGACCGCTGTTACAAAAACAGACAGCACTGCCACAGCAAAAACTGAAACAGAAAAAAAACCTGCTCCTGAAAAAAGCAATACAGCTTCTGCTAATAAGCAAAACAAGAAAAGTTTTACTGATAAGATAGCGGTTACTTTATCTGCCGGGGCAGACCTGAGTTATATTGAACTCAGCAATGCTGGAAAACTTAAACCTGTTTATGGTGCCGGCTTAAGCTATGCATTTGGAAAGCATTTTGTTGTAAGCTCGGGCTTGTATGTTTCTAAAAAAGTGTACACTGCTTCTCCTTACCAATATAAGTTTGCAGGCTATACAACACCTGCTAACCTTAAAGAAGTTGGTGCAGATTGTAAAATATTCGAAATTCCGCTTACTGTATATTATAGCTCCAGGCAGGTAAAAAACCATAACTGGTTAGGTGGTATCGGCCTTTCTTCTTTATTAATGAAAAAAGAAGCTTATGATTATCGTTACGAAACACCATCAGGCCAAACCTGGAATTATGAAAAGACCATCACTAATGAAAACAAACATTATTTTTCGGTGCTTACAATTTCTGGTGGTTACCAGTATAGACTAAACAACTACCTTTCTTTTATTGCAGAACCTTATGTTAAAATACCTTTAACCGGTATTGGAATGGGTAAGTTAAAACTAAACAGCACCGGTGTACTGGTTACCGCAGCAATAAAGCCATTTGCAAAAAAGAAAAGATAATAAGTATAGTTACGGGTTTGATAAATACCGTTACGAGTTTGATAAGTACGGCCAGGAATTCCACAATGACGGTTACGAGTTCCATACATGTGGTCATAAATTCCATACCTGCGATTGCGAATTCCACAACAGCGGTTGTGAGTTCCATAACTGCGGCTACGAATTATACAACTGATAGTAGAAATTCCACAATGACGGTTATAAGTTCCATACCTGTGGTCATAAATTCCATACCTGCGATTTCGAATTCCACCACTGCGGCCAGAAAGTCCATAACTCCAGCTGTTAATTCCATAACGATGGTTAGGAGTTCCATAACTAAGGTTAGCTATTTACAAAAAAGCGAACCTTATCGTCCATTAAAATAATTAAAGGCTTCTTATTTAAAAGAAGCCTTTTCATTTTACCAAACATTGACAAAGCAGAACGTACAGTGTTTATATCCTCAACTTACAGCAGCAGATTTATCTAAGCCATAAACTGAGCATCAAATCAATAAGTTTATATTCTTCTTTCTGTATTTTTTATTTACCGGGTAAGGAACTGTTTGTTATTTATTTTTCTTATCCCTGAACAACACAAAATTTCTTGCTACGGTAAAGCCCCAATGAAACTGTCCTTTGCCCCATGAAGAATAAGTGCGGCGGATAAACCTGTTCTCCAGTGTGCTGGTGGCATTGGTAAAATTTAAATGAAACATATGGCCGGGCGTTAAAATTTCCACTCCTACACCGAATATATCGTGTAATGCAGACTGGTCGGGGTTTCCATAAGTTGCCAATTGTGCTTCTAATGTCCGCCTGGAAGTACTGGAACGAAAAGGATGAAAGTAATCAGCTACCAAAACAAATTTTTTACTTAGCGGAACCCGTGCAGCGGCGCCCAAAGCAAATAATGATGGTTTATCGTTGGGTAACACTAAACCTGCATGCACATAAGTGGGGCTTAACTGCAGGCTGATATTACCAAAACGCCTTGCAACCATCAATTGCACTACCTGGCTCAACCTGTCAGAAAAATTTTTAAACCGGTCATCCTGTGTTTTAACTGCGCTAATATTATTAAAAGTATCAGCAGCCATTGTACTCACTATCATATCGGCAAATAAAGTAAGTGAAAGCGGATGTTTGGGGTCGTTATCCATTTGTTTTAAAAACTGGTATTTCAATCCTGTTTCAACCAGTTTGGCCTGGGCAAGATAATCCCCTCTCGATCTTGATACCATCACATTAAGCTTGTTGGTTAAACCCGCCTGTAAAGCTATCCTGATATCATTAGCCGCATCCAAACCAAAAAAATTCTTTGCACCACCATTCTTTCCGGCCACATCACCAAAATTATGTACCACCTTAAACTCCAATATGCCTTTGTGCAGCACTTCTACTGTATTGGCATTAATTAATTTCTGAGCGTAAAAAACCTTTGTGGCTTCACCTGTTTTTTTGGATGGGCCATCCATTGAATTCATCAATTTTGTTACGGCAGTATCTTCCTGCGCAAATGCATAGTTACTCATGAGGGTTAAAAATAAAAAAACGACTTTTCGCATATTAGTATGTTTTAATTGTAGTACTTATCGCATTTAACAATATAATGGTTGCCCCTTTAATTGCGAAATAAATATCGCTACATTTGAAATCAAACCTTCTTTAGTAAATGAACATTTTATACTTGTGTGAAGAATATCCTCCCGGCAAAAATGGCGGTATTGGCACCATGGTGCAGGTACTGGGCAGAACACTGGTACAGCAGGGCCATAATGTTTTTGTAGTGGGCTTATACCCCCATGGTTATGGGCAGCAGCATTATGAAGAAGATGAAGGCGTAAAAATATGGCGGCTGCGATACAAGACAGATATTGGTTTGATCAGGAACACGTATTCATTTTCAGATAATTTGTGGAGGCGATTTTTAAAATACAGTACACTTTTGCATTGGGATACTAAATTTTCAACTGCGGCACTTTTTTCCTTTATAAAAAAACTGATCGTACAATATGATATCGATATTATTGAAATGCCGGACTGGAATACTTTTTTGCATAATAGCTTAACCACTATAAATGTTCCCTCGTTTACAATTCCGCTGGTTGTAAAGCTGCATGGTTCATACTGCTATTTTCAAAATGAAACCGGGGAGCAATTGAATAAAAAGATCTTTGCTGCAGAAAAACAACTTTTGAAGAGGGCGGATGCTATCACTTCAGTAAGTCTTTACACAGCAGATCAAACTAAAAACTTGTTTGCTATTAATAAAGAGATCACTGTTTTATATAATTGCATTCCGCTTCCTTCTTCAAGTTTATTACATGAGCCCGGTAATACAATAATTTTTACCGGGTCGCTAGTAAAACGTAAAGGGGTGTATTCATTATTAAAAGCCTGGAATATTGTACACCGGCAAATGCCATTTTTATCTTTGCATCTTTTAGGAAAAGGGCCAGTAAAAGAGCTGCAAAAATTAGTGGACAACAACGCACTTTCATCTGTAATATTTCACGGGCATGTAACACGTGATGTGCTGCTTAAAGAATTAACAACAGCTGCGGTTGCGGTATTCCCCTCTTATTCAGAATGTTTTTCCATGGCGCCGCTTGAAGCCATGGCAGCGGGTTGTGCAGTTATTTATACTTCAAAAAGTTCCGGCCCCGAATTGATCACCCACAAAATGAACGGGCTGTTAATTGACCCTGATGATATTAATGCTATTGCAAATGCCATATTGTTATTGATGCAGGATGAAACTTTGCGAACTCAAATAGCAAAAGCAGGTAAGGCCACGATCGCAGAAAAATTTAATATCAGCAATGCGGCAAGGCAACACGTGGACTTTTACAATAAAGTAATCAGCAGGTTTGCAGCAAAGTAAAATAATAAATTTATAAATTACAGCATCAAGTTTTATAATGGCTGCAACAAAAAAGAAATTTCTACGAGATATTTCAGCAAATTTACTACAGGTAGTCATCAACCAGTTGTGCGGACTTACTATCTTTTATATTCTTTCTGCAGTACTTGCTAAAAATGAGTTTGGAGAAATTAACTGGACGCTTGCTGTGTTGCTCACCACATTCAATATTCTTTCTTTTGGTATTGACCAGGTAACCATTAAAAAAATTGCAGCAGGTAATAACACAAGGGTAACACTTTCAGCATACATGATGCATGTATTAATTTCCGGGTTGCTGTTGTATAGTGTATTATTGAGTGGTAAATTCTTTTTCAAAGATTTTTTTCAAACGCACCAGTTTCTCATCCTGGTTGCTATTGGAAAACTGATGATCTTTTTTTCAACACCATTTAAGCAGGTTGCTACCGGCCTGGAAAAATTCAGGGCGCTGCTATTTATGGCCATTTGTTCCAACATTTTACGCAGTCTCGCTTTGCTGGTATTGGCATTACTGCATCAGCTGAATGTTAATATTATTATCATCATCTTTATTGTTGGTGATGCAGCTGAGTTGCTGGTTTGCCTGTTACTCACCAAATACAGTTTAAAGATTCCTTTAAGCCTGCAATGGAATACCTCCAATTATACTGCATTGGTAAAAGAGTCTTTACCCCAGTTAGGCGTTGCGATATTTTCTTCTGCAATGGCCAGGCTGGACTGGATATTTTTAGGGCTAATGGCTTCCACCATTGTGCTGGCCAACTATAGTTTTGCTTATAAGGTTTTTGAAGTAGCTACTTTGCCATTATTAATTATTGCTCCATTGCTGATGCCGCGGTTTACTAAAATATTTCAACTTGATGCTGCTGCAATTGATAAAAAAATGAATGACCTTTTTATATTGTTGCGTTACGAGATCATTATTGCCTGCGGTGTTGCTTTGATGCTGAATATTTTATGGGTGCCCGTGATAGACTTTATCACCAATAACAAATATGGAGCGGTAAATACACATACTATCTTAATCCTTTCCTTTTGCCTTCCCTTTCTTTACTTCATTAATTTTTTCTGGACCATCAGTTTTGTACAAGGCCATTTAAAAAGAATTTTTTACACCAGCCTTATTTGTTTTCTTATCAACTTAACCACCACAGTGGCATTAATTCCTTTTTTTAGCGGCGAGGGTGCTGCAGTAGCCTATCTTATTTCTATTATCGTCCAATCGTTGTTATTTTATAAGCAGTGCGGATTCAATCAACACCATACCACTATTGCGGGTATGATAGTTCCGGTGCTATGTGCAGTGGCAGCCGGCACCCTTGGCACCTGGTTATTCACCAATGTTTGGCTGGTACTTTTGGCCTCGCTTTTGTTGTATTTGCTGGCACTTTTGGTAACCCGCCAGGTGAAGCGACAGCACTGGCATTTATTCAGGCAGGTATCCGGGTTGTAAGGGCAACCTAAAATGATGATTTTGCGATTATTGTAATACAGGTCAAAAGAACTCATATTTTACGTAAAACATATCATCGGGTGAGGAATAAAAAAGTAACACTCATTTTACAAGAGAGGCTCGCAGCTATCGACTGGCAATTACTGGTTTTTCTTTTACTTTTTTTAAATGTAAAACTGGTAATTAAAGTGGCGGCTGTTATCCTGGCCTATTTTTTACGCCCCAATTTTAAATTTGGTTTCAGTTTTAAAAACTCCCGGTTGCCCGTTTTTTATTGTATTATTATTGCCATCGCAATATTTAACTGGTTAATAAGCGGCCTTTTAACCAATATTAATTATACAGCAGCTGTATTAACCGGAATTTTTTTCTGGGTGTTGTGTATCCTTGCCATTCACCAGGTAAAATTAGCAGTTGAAAAAAATTCCCCCGCAGTAATACACCAGACCCTCCTCGTTTTTTTTATAATCAATGCAATAGCGTCGCTGGTAATTTATAGCGGTATTGTTTGGGAAACCGGGGCCATTAACGCTTACAGGTACCAGGGAAATTTTCAAAAATATTTTATTGGTACCGGTGATTATATAAAGGGCATCACTTTAGATACTTCAACCACCAACGCTGTAATCAATGCATTTGGTGTGGTGTACTTTTTATTGCGTAACAAATATGGTTGGGTTTTACTGTGCATGGCTATATTGCTGCTTACAGGTAGCAATATCTCCAATATACTTTTATGTTGTACATTGATCTGTATCTTTTTGTTTAAAAGCAGCAAAAACCAGAAAAGTATTATCGTAGTTTGCCTGGCATTCCTGGTAGTTTTTTTAGCAAAGGTATCTCCCCAAAACACCAACTATGTAACTAATGCTTATGAAAAGTTTTTTAACAAAGAGCAAAGCAATAAAAATGCATCCGTTAAAAACATACCTGTTACTGAAAAGGCTGACAGTATTTTAACTCCTGACGAAAGGCAACAAAAAATTGCGAAGCTGTATCTTGATAGTATGTCTGCTGTTATAACTGCAAAAAACAATATTACTGTTGCCGCAAAAGCAACTGCCCTAAGCGATCTCAAACAAAAGCCTGTAATACCCCAACCCAGTATTCACAGTGCACCTTTTCAGCATAAAAACGATACTACTGCCTTACAGGAAAAACTCATCAGTTTTATAAAGGCAGATAGTATTCAGCCATCCATATCGGCTGTACAGCAATACAAAATGCCCGGAAAAGTTATTGCTTTAAAACAAACTGCGGATTATTTTAAATTGCATCCGTTAAAACTGCTTACCGGTGCCGGCATGGGTATGTTTTCTTCAAAACTGGCATTCCGTGTAAGCGCATTAAAAGTTGCCGGCGGCTACCCGGCAAGGTTTGCTTTTATCGGCAACGATTTTAAAGATAATAACCTTGCACTTTACCTTAATTATTTTACCAAAAACAGTGATGCACATTCTTTGATCAATACGCCCAATTCAACATTCACCCAGTTGCTGAGTGAATATGGTGTGGCCGGAATTATTGCTTTTTTAGTTTTTTACCTTGGTTTCTTTTTAAAACAATATAAAAAAATGAGCTATGGTATTCCGTTATTACTGCTGATGACAGGGTTCTTTTTTATAGAATACTGGTTTGAACAATTATCGGTTACCATTTTATTTGAACTGTTACTATTCCTGAATATTAAAGAAAACACAACTACGCAACCCGTATAATCATAATGAAGCCAAAGCCTGAAATAACAGTTTTAATGCCGGCATACAATGCTGCAAAATATATTATTGCTGCAGTGGAATCTGTATTGAACCAATCATTTGGCAATTTTGAATTGCTGGTCATCAACGATGGCTCTTCTGATGATACGGCAAACATCGTTAAAAATTTTGCCGATGAAAGGGTTAAGCTCATCAATCAACCGCACCAGGGTGTTGCGGCTGCGTTAAACATTGGCTTGCTGAATGCAGCAGCGCCATTAATTGCCCGCTTTGATGCAGATGATATTTGTTACCCTGACAGGTTGCAGGTACAGTATGATTTTTTGCAGGCCAACCCGGAATATGTTTTAACGGGGTCTGATGTTAATTATGCGGATCATAACGGCGAGCATCTTTATAATTATACCAACATCGGGCATACGCATGAAGAGATCAGTAACAGGATCGGTTCCTTCTGCCCTTTTATACATTCATCTGTGATGTATAAAAAAGACGTTGCGCTTGAGTTGGGTGGTTATGATGCAAAGGCACACACCTTTGAAGACTATCATCTTTGGATAAAATTTATTACCAAAGGAAAAGTATGCAACAGCAAAAAACCACTGATAATGGTAAGGCTAAATCCTGAGTCGGTAACTGTGGATGAAAAATTGCGGGGCAAAAGGTTTGGTGTGTTAAAAAAAGAAATGCTGTTTGCCGGTGTAATATCAAATGAACAGGAAGAAGAATTGCTGGAGATATTGCACAGCCAGAATTTTATGCGGTTTAAAAATTACAGCTATAACATTCTTGTTGCAAAAAAATATCTATGGAATAATTACCAGCCGGAAAAAGCAAGAGTAAATGTGCGCAGGGCTATAAATTTTAAACCGCTGCAAACAACAGGTTACGCTTTGTGGCTGCTGTCTTTTTTTCCAAAACGGATCGTAAACAGGTTTTATTTAAAATATAAAGCTCTTTCCGATTAGTAAATAAATTTAGTAACAGTATAAAAATAACAGTAGCATTCTGTTAAAATATAACTATCGCCAGTTATGAAATTAAACGGTACCATAAAACTTTTTGCGGATGCTCATGTTTTTGACAATGAGTACCAGGGAAGCCGTACGTTCATAAAAGAATTGTATAACTGCCTGCTGAAAAAGAACGACCTGCAGTTATACATTGCTGCGTATGATATTGATAACCTGAAACAATATTTTCCTCAGGCTGCAAATATTGTTTTTCTAAAGTATAAATACAGGAACAGCGTTGCCAGGTTATTGTTTGATATACCGATGCTGATAAAAAAACACCAGATCGATTATGCCCATTTTCAATACATTACACCGGTTACAAAAAATTGCCGGTTTATTGTAACCACTCATGATGTTTTATTCAACGATTTTCCCGGAGAATTTTCTTTTTTATTCCGGAAAACAAAAAATTATTTATACCGGGCTGCAGCAAGAAAAGCAGATATTCTTACTACTGTTTCTGCATTTTCTAAAAATGCTATTCAAAGGTACTTTAGCATCCCACCGCAAAATATTACTGTGCTGCCACACGGTGTTAATACAGTTTTTTTTGAACCCAACCATAAGGAGCAGGCAAAAGAATATATCCTCCGGCAATATGGTATTGAAAAATGCATTCTCTTTGTAAGCCGCTTTGAACCAAGAAAAAATCACCTGGTTTTACTGAAAGCTTTTTTAGACCTGGAGTTGTTTGCACAAGGCTACCACCTTGTTTTTATTGGTCATAAGAGTATGGAAACTCCTGCAGTTGATTTGCTGCTGAATAACCTGCCGGAAAACATCCGCAAATATATTTTACTGGTTGACAAGATAACCGATGAGGAGTTATGCCGGTTTTATAAAGCGGCCAGTGTATTTGTGTATCCTTCAAAAGCAGAGGGTTTTGGTATGCCGCCGCTTGAAGCCGGTGCTTTGCAAATTCCTGTACTGTGTTCTAATGCTACTGCATTGGGCGACTTTACTTTTTTTGGCGATAACCTTATCGACATCAGCAACTACAATCATTTTAAACAAAAATTATCCGGCATCATAAACGGTAATACCAGTAATAATGCATTAAGCACTATTGCTGCAACCATACAACAAAATTATTGCTGGCAAAAAACGGCTGACCAGTTTTACCAGTTACTCAAACAAAACAGTATGTCATGATCAATTTTGAATTTTTAAACCGCAACAAAGAAAAATTGAGAACAGATTACCTGTTGGCAAAACCATACCCCTACCTGGCCATTGATAATTTTTGTGATCCGGAAAAACTCAACCAGCTGTATGAAGGCATTCCCGAGCTTAAAAACAAAAGCAGGGATTACATATTTGCACACAATAAATTTGAAAAGGCAAACTATAAAGAGCTTGGCCTTTTATTTGAAGAATTGTATAAAGACCTTTGTTCTGATGAGATGAATAATTTTCTCAGCTATATCGCCAATGAAAACGTTTTTGTAGACCCGGCCAATCATGGTGGTGGCCTGCACCAGGGGCGTAAGAATAGTTTTTTGGATATGCACCTCGATTTTAATTATCACCCCCTGCATAAAAACTGGTACAGGAATATGAACCTGCTGCTTTACCTGAATAAAGACTGGAAGCCCGAATACAGGGGGCATTTAAAATTAGTTGACCTGAGAAGTGGTGAAGAGAAAGAGCTGGAAGTGCCGTTTAACAGGATGATCATTCAGCAGACAAGAGCCTATACGCTGCATGGTTATGGCATGACGAATTTTCCGGAAAATAAATTCCGCACTTCCATTGCAACGTATGCCTATACCATTCACCAGCACCATGTGGAAAAACCACGTACCACAGACTGGATTGTGAATGATGCAACACCGGCTAAAAAATTTATTGCTGCCATTTACGGACCGGCAGTAAAGATCAAGAACAGTTTATTTGGAAGCAATACCGCAAAAAACCAATAACCATGTAACCCTTTAAAAATATATCACATGAAAATAGGCATTATCGGTACCAGGGGAATACCCAACGAATATGGAGGCTTTGAACAGCTTGCAGAAAAACTATCTGTAGGGTTGCTAAAAAAAGGCCATTCTGTAACAGTGTATAATTCCCACAAACATTCTTACCAGGAAAAAAAATTCCATGGTGTTGATATTGTGCATTGTTATGATGCAGAATACCGGCTGGGCACTGCCGGCCAGTTTGTTTATGATTTTAATTGTGTAATGGATGCACGCAAAAGAAATTTTGATGTACTGCTTTTCTTAGGTTATACCAGCAGTTCAATATGGGGGCCGTTGTATCCAAAGAACACAGTGATCATTTCCAACATGGATGGGTTTGAATGGAAACGCCAAAAATATTCAAAACCCGTAAGGCAATTTTTAAAGTATGCTGAAAAGCTGGCGGTGAGGTTCAGTGATTATTTTATTGCTGATTCTATCTCTATGCATGGTTACCTTAAAAATAAGTATGGCAAACAGAGCGAATACATTGCTTATGGTGCAGAGATATTCACCAATCAAAAAGAAGAGTTCCTATCTGAATACAGCCTGCGTAAAAAAAATTATTTTATGCTGATGGCAAGAATGGAGCCGGAGAATAATATTGAAATGATACTGGATGGCTTTCATCAATCGGGTTCCGATAAAAAATTTGTAGTAGTAGGTAATACTGATAACAAATTCGGCAAAAGGATAGTAAAAAAATTCAGTAACGACAAGCGGATAGTTTTTGCCGGCGCCATTTACGATAACCAGATCACTCATACACTCAAGTATAACTGCCCGTTGTATTTTCACGGCCATACAGTTGGTGGCACCAACCCTTCGCTTATAGAAGCTATGGCAAGCCAGGTATTGATAGCTGCACATGACAATGATTTTAACAGAGCAGTATTAAATGGTAACGGGTATTATTTTAATTCGGCAAAAGATGTGCGGCAACTGATAGAAGCTGTGCAACCTGCTGTAAAAGAAGAGACCATGACACTGAATAATTTTATGAAAATAAAGAATGATTACAACTGGCCGTTGATCATTGAACAGTATGAAAAATTTATTGTGGAATGCCATACCCAGCATAAAAAATGAAAGCACTTTTTATAATTGATGACAGTACTGCCAATAAGATCAGTTATTACCACCTGGCCTGTTTTCTTATTACGCTTCCGTTCGACTTTTTTTACAGTCAGCTGGTGCTAATGAGTCTTGCAGTACACACAGTTATTCATTTAGAAAAGAAAAGTTGGCGCCTGTTGCTGCATAAAGCCACACTGATACCTGTTTCAATTTACCTGGTGAGTTTAGTTACCATTTCTTACAGCTACGATGCCAGGGAAGGGTTTAATATATTGGGGCGGCAATCAGCCATTTTATTTATGCCTTTGCTGCTGGCACTTAACCCGCTCAATCTTTTAAAATACAAACTGCAGCTGTTAAAAATATTTGCATTCACCTGCACTGCAGTTATGCTTTACCTGTATGCAGATGCCCTTCACACCATTTTATATTTTCACCTGCCATTGTCTGCTTTATTCACTACTGCATTCATCAACCATAATTTTTCGCTCCCTATAGAAATGCATGCCACTTATCTTTCACTGTATGCCGCATTTGCGCTGCTGGTATTTTTATATGCTGCCATCAGCGAAAGCGGGAAACGTAAAAAAATTGGGTACCTCATCTGCATTGCTATTCTTTTCGCAGGCGTTGTACAATTAACATCAAGAGCTGTTTTTGGAGGAATGTTACTCGTAATACCTGTTGGTGTTTCCTTTTTTTTACTGGCCGGAAAAAGAAGACTGCTGTTTCTTGGTTTCTCAGGAATTACAGCATTGGTTTGTTTTATTTTAATTACTAAGGTGAATGCATTTAAGATACGCTATGTAAGTGAGTTGAAAAACGATATTGCAGAAGCCACTGTAAATGATGAAATATTGGAGCCCCGTGTTGCCCGGTGGCAACTGGCTTATGAACTGGTAAAACAATCGCCGGTCATTGGTTATGGCAATGGGTCAGAAAAAGAATTACTCAGGCAAAAATATTTTGAGAACAAATTGTATATCTCTTACCTGGCTGCGTTTAATGCCCACAGTGAATACCTTAGTTTTTTGTTAAGGGCGGGTGTAATCGGTTTGTGTATATATCTTTTTGTTTTGTATTACGGTGTATCGGTGGCTTTTAAAAATAAAGATTTCCTGTTCTTTTCTTTTATGGCGCTTATTGCACTGGTATCTGTTTCTGAAAATATACTGGATGTAAATAAGGGTATATTTTTTTACAGTTTCTTTTTATCATTTTTTTTAGCCGGAAATAATGCCCGGTTGTTTTATGAAGGCAACCCGGAAACATTTTGATACGTTTTAAATTATAGCAAATAAAAGGTCCGTAAGATGAATAAACTTTCTGTAGTGATCATAACGTTTAATGAGGAAAAGAATATTGGGCGCTGTATTGACTCAGTTAAAACTGTGGCAGATGAAGTTGTTGTGCTGGATTCTTTTTCAACCGACGCAACAGTTGCCATTGCTTTTGAAAAAGGAGCAGTGGTACACCAGCAAACATTTAACGGTTATATTCAGCAAAAAAATAAAGCGCTTAAACTGGCGTCGCATAATCATATATTGCTGCTTGATGCAGATGAAGCATTAAGTGATGAGCTGGCAACATCTATAGCAGGTGCTAAACAAAATTTTACACACAGGGCCTTCAGCATGAACCGCTGTAATATTTACTGCGGCCACCATATACGCCATGGGTTGTGGTACCCTGACAGGAAGCTGCGGTTGTTTGATAAACGTATTGGTTATTGCGGAGGATTAAATCCCCACGATAAAATTATACTTACAGAAGATTGTTTGGTGCAACACCTTAAAGGAAACCTGTTGCATTATACTTATCAGTCGTTTGAGGAATATATGATACGCAATGAAGAAGTAAGTACAACAGCAGCGGAATCAATTTTTACTGCAGGAAAAAAAGTACACTGGTCAAAAATATTGCTCAGTCCTTCGTGGGCTTTTATCAATGGTTATTTTTTAAGACTCGGTTTTTTAGATGGTCGCAATGGCTTGATTATTGCGGTACATACTGCTAACCAGAGCTATAAAAAATATTACAAGCTAAAGCAATTACAAAAAAGAGCAGCAGGTAAAATACATTTTCAAAATGCAGAATTTTAATTTTTAAAGCTTACACATTTGACACGTATTCAGGTTAACATATTACAAACACTGGCGTACTTTGATATTTTTCATTACCCTCTAACTAATGAAGAAATAAGGAATTTTTTAAGTACTTCAAGCAGCCAGTTAACCGTGGATGAACAATTGTTAGTACTAACTGAAAATGAAAGTATTTACAGGATCGGCGAATTTTATTCTTTACAAAATAATATTGCTATTGCAGAAAGAAGACGGAACGGAAATAAAAAAGCAGCAGCAGAAATAATAAAAGCAGCAAAGGCGGCACGCATTTTATCTAAATTTCCTTTTGTTGAGGGACTTGCTTTGTCTGGCTCATTATCAAAGAATTTTGCAGATGACAATACTGATATCGATTTTTTTATCATTGCAAAAACAAATCGATTATGGATTGCACGTACCATGATGCATATATTTTACAAGCTGGCGTTGCTGGTGGGTAAAGAGCGCTGGTTTTGTATGAATTATTATGTTGATGAAGCAGGGCTGGAGATTGAAGAAAAAAATATTTTCACTGCAATGGAGATCATTACACTCATTCCCGTGCAGGGTTTAAGCAGTGTTAATAGTTTTATGCATTCCAATAAATGGGTGCAGCATTATTTTCCCGGGTACCAGGCCAACCATGCTGCTGCGCAAGAAATGAAAAAGGGTGGTTTAAGATCATTTACAGAAAT
>Ga0068859_100004623_pt1 | contig 14026 bp, 9 predicted proteins | sample KBSSwiS22_FD_66585 | JGI IMG/M metagenome (GOLD analysis project Ga0068859, IMG submission 66585) | Switchgrass rhizosphere microbial communities from Kellogg Biological Station, Michigan, USA - KBS Switchgrass S2-2 | ecosystem: Host-associated > Plants > Roots > Rhizosphere > Soil ... | reverse complement strand
AAGCATGGGACCCGGAACGGGACGAAGCAAAAAGCGCGCCGGGTAGGAGAGCTGCGGGGACGGCGTCGATCGTCCTTCCGCCGCGCGGCACGACACCGTCTCCGGTCAGGCGAACGTAAACGCTTTACCGAACCGGAAAGGCCGCGGCGGGGAGGTCCCCGGCCAGCACATCGCCCGTACGGATCACCCGGACGCCCTGCCGCCTCCACTCCTCGAGCAGCTCGCGTCCGCGGCCGGCGTCGATGGGACGCGCGGCGTCCTCGACGAAGACCACGGATGCCCCGCCCCGCTCCAGGAACCCGCGGATGGCGTGGGCGTCGCAGACGTCCTGGGCCACGCCGTAGACCACGATGGTCGCGGGGGCCAGAAGGTCGAGGACCGCTCCCGTGTTGGGGTTGGTGAACACGTCGAAGCGGCTCTTTTCGATCAGGATCTCCCCGCGATGGCCGCGCAGCCGGGCGCGCAGCGCGTCCGGGTCCTCCGGCCGGTTGGGGACCACGACCGGGGAGGCCATGGCCGTGGCGGGTATCTTCTTCTGACCGTCGGTCCCGTGCAGGCAGTGCGGGGGGAACGTCTCGCGGAAGTCGGGCGTGTCCGAGATCTCGGGGTCAAAGAGCGTGTGGTCGTCCACCGACGCCACCCTCGGGATGCCGCGCTCGCGGGCGTGGCGAGTGAGCCGGTCCAGGTTCGCGGTGATGGCCGCAGCATCCGGCACGTAGAGCTTCCCGCCGGGGACCATGAAGTCCACCTGCGTGTCGACGTCCCAGAAGATCGTCCCCGTCACGCCAGGCCCTCCGGCCATCGTAGCATCCGGGGGCCGCTTCTCCGCCGCGGCTGCTCGGGCTATCGTGGAGACATGGCCCCTCTCGTCATCGCCCACCGTGGCGACTCCGCCCATCGTCCCGAGAACACCCTCGCCTCCTTCGCCTCCGCCCTCGAGGTCGGAGCGGACCTGGTGGAGTTCGACGTCCAGCTCACGCGCGACGGCGCCGTGGTGGTCCTGCACGACCCGTCGCTGGAGCGGACCACCACCGGGCGAGGCGACGTGCGGGGGATGACGCTCGTCGAGCTGCGAGCCGTCTCCGCGGGCTACCCGTCCCGCTTCGGCCCCGCCTACGCCGGAGAGCGGGTCCCCACCTTGCCCGAGGCGCTGGGCCTGCTCCGGGAGAGGGCCCGGGTGATGATCGAGATCAAGCCGGACTCCGTCACCGACGACCGCGACTCCGGGATCGAGGCCCGCACCGTCGAGCAGGTCCGCCGGGCGGGGATGGAGAAGGACGTGGCCCTCATCTCCTTCAGCCGCCGCGCCCTCGTGCGCTGCCGCGAGCTGGCCCCGGAGATCGCCCGCGGCCATCTGTTCCACCGCGCCGAGCCCGGCGAGGTGCTGGCCGGGGCCCGCGAGGTGGCCAGCGACCTGGTGATGCCCGAGAAGGGGATGCTCTCGGACGAGCTCCGCGACCGCGCGCGCGAAGCGGGCCTCAAGGTCGCGACGTGGGTGGTGGACGATCCGGGCGAGCTGGCCTCGCTGGCGCGGTTCGAGCTCTACGGGATCGGCACCAACCGGCCCGGCGTCCTGCTGGACGCGATCCGCGAGGGCGAATAGGTCAGGCCAGCAGCGGATGGATGACCAGCCCCGACGGCACCTTCGGATGGAAGAACGTGCTCTTGGCCGGCATGGACTCTCGCGCATCGGCCACGTCGACGATCTGGCCGACGGGCGTCGGGCGCATCAGGACCGCTAGCCGGCAGGCGCCGCGCGCCACCGCCTCCTCGGCCTCGGCCTGCGAGTGGACGTAGTCGACCGCGTCGTCCGGAACCTTCAGCAGAGGCCCGAGCACCGCCTGGTGGAGGAACCAGGTGTCGAGCGCGCGCAGGCTGGGCGGAGTGCCGTCGGGAAGCAGCCGTTCCGCGGCGGGCAGGGCCTCGGCCAGGAAGGATCCGCCGCCGGGCTCGGCCAGGCCGAAGGCGTAGCGCGCGGTGGACCGCGCGACCCGACGCGCCACTTCGCCGGCGGAGGCAGCGTCGGTGAGCCGGAACAGGCCGTCGAGCGCGCGCCGCGCCTCCGCCAATGACGGTCCCGCCGAGAGGATCCGGTGGTAGGGCAGCACCAGCAGGCCAGGGTCCTCGAGCGGGGTGAAGTAGCCCATGGTCCACGCCCCGTCGGGGCCGACCTCGTCGCGGTACCGCAAGGCGGTGGCGTGGCGGTGATGGCCGTCCGCGATGTAGGCCCTGGCACCGGCCAGCGGCTGCGCGACGGCCGCGGCCGCGGCGTCCCCGTCCACGCGCCAGAGCCGGTGGGCGACGCCACCGTCGTCGGTGTAGGACGCGAGGGGCGGTGCCGTGGCCACCGCCGCCGCGGCCGCCGCGAACTGCCCGGAGGGATCCGGGAACATCAGGAAGATGGGACTGAAGTTGGCCCGCGTGGCCTTCAGCAGCCGGTAGCGGTCCTCGCGCGGCCCCTTGCGCGTCTGCTCGTGGGGCAGGATCACGCCGCGCTCCGGGTCCTCGGCGCGGAAACGGGCGTACAGGCCGTGGCGCGCGAGCCGCCGGCCCGCGTCCTCGAAGGCCTGCTCGAGGAGGTAGAAGGCCGGCCGCTCGTCCGCGGCCAGCACGCCCTCGTCCATCCAGCGGCGGAAGGTCGCCCCCGCCTCCGCGTAGCCCGCCTCGCCCGCGGTCCGGTTCAGGATCAGGCGGACCACGTTCCGCGGGTCGCGCTCGTAGAGCTCGCGCTGCGCGGCGGGCGAGATGACGTCGTAGGGCGGGGCCAGCACCCGGGACAGCTCTCTCGACGGAACCTGGTAGCGGATCCCCGCGAAGGGGCGGATCTCGGGCACAGCCTCAGTCCATCTTGTATCGCAGCCGGGCCGTCCCCAGCCGGACCTCGTCCCCGTTCTGGAGGACGACGGCGTCCACGCGCTTGCCGTTGACGAAGCTGCCGTTGCGGCTGCGCAGGTCCACCAGCACGAAGCCCTCCAACGTGCGGTCGAAGCGCGCGTGGAAGGAGGAGACCTTGGGGTCGGAGACCACGATGTCGTTGTTGCGGTGGCGGCCCACGGTGTAGGTGTCGCGGGTCAAGGGATAGCCCGTCTCGCTGCCGTCCTTCATCAGCACCAGGCGGCTGCTCGTCAGCTTGCGGGCCGTCTTGTACTGGACGGCCTTGGGCGTGACGATCTCCTTGGTGTCGTCCTCGGGCTTCGGCTCCTGCCCCTCGGAGAACTCCACGGAGACGCCGCCCGCCTGCGTGCCCGCGCGGTCCTCGCCCATCTTCTGCGTCCCGTGCGCCGGATCGGGGGCCACCGGCGGCGGCAGGGTCGCCGTGGGCTGGGAAGGCGGCGCCGCCACCACGGTCACGAACTTCGCCAGCACCAGGTTGTGCAGGATCTGGAGGGTCACCGACTCGTCCACGTTGCCCGCCAGGTGGCAGATCTCGCTGAGCGTGCGGCGGCCGTCGATCAGGAAGAAGACCTTCCATTCCTCCGGGGTCAGGTTCACGCTGTGCTTGACGCGCTCGGGGTTGGCCACCGTCTCCACGGCCATGCCGAGGTCGGGGAAGATCTCTGCCAGGCGGCCGCCCTCGTCGGTGCGCCGCGCGCCTTCCATGAGCAGGTTCTGCAGGTCCATCTCCAGCGTCACCGCGCTGGACGGAGGAGGCACGCCGTCCCAGAACGTGAAGACGCCCTGCCCCCAGCGGAAGGTGTCGAAGATGACCTCCGAGACCTGGACCTTGAGGCAGGAGGCCAGCTCCGCCTCCGTGATGAGCTTCTCGCTGATCAGGACCTGCCCCAGCCGTCCCACCGCGCCGTGGCGGGCTACGGCCGGCTCCAGCGCCTCCTTGGGCACCTTGCCGAGGCGCACCACGATCGCGCCCAGGCGGAGCTCTTCCTTGGTGGACGTGGCGAAGACAGGGCGGCCCTCGCGCAGGAACAGCTTGGTCTCCTGGTCGGGCCGCTCCATCACGAGCACGCCGGTCCGGCGGCACATGTTGAGGAAGGTGAGGAGGTCCGGCGCCTCGAACCGGGCGAGGTTCCCCTCGAGGACTTTTTCCATTCTCGGAAGGCCAGTCGCATTCTAGCACCTCGGGCCGGACCGCCCGGGCGCGGGAGGCCTGGAGCTACCGAGCCTGGAGCATCCGCCGCACCACGGACAGGACCTCGTCGAGGTGGAAGGGTTTGGCCAGGCTGGGCGCGCCCGCGCTGGCCAGGAACCGGCCGGTCTCCGCGCTGAGCCTGTCGCCGGTCAGGAACACGAACCGGCGCGACATCTCCGGGTGCAGGCGGCGCACCTCCTGGTAGAGGCCGAGGCCGTCCAGCTCCGGCATGCGGATGTCGCTCAGGACCAGGTCGTAGGTGCCCTGCCGCAGCCGGTCCAGGGCCAGGGCGCCGTTCTGGGCCACGTCGATGCGGTGGCCGTCCACGGCCAGCATCTCCGCCAGCACCGCCGCCACGTGTTCCTCGTCGTCCACGACCAGGATCTTGCCGCCCTTGCCCTGCTCCGCAGCGCCCGCCGCCTCCGGCTCGGCGTCGCGCCTCAGCTCCAGGGGCAGCAGGACGCGGAAGAGGGCGCCCTTGCCCTCCTCGCTCTCCGCCTCGATCGTCCCGCCATGGTTCTCCACGATCCCCTGGCAGAGCGGGAGGCCCAGGCCCGTGCCCTGACCCTGCGGCTTGGTGGTGAAGAACGGCTCGAACAGGCGGGGACGGACCGCGGCGGGGATCCCGGGGCCCGTGTCGGAGACCTCCACGCGTACCCGGCGGGTGGCCCGGTCGAAGGAGGTGCTGACCACCATCATCCTGGGTCCGTCCGTGCCGCGCATGGCGTCCTGCGCGTTGGTGACCAGGTTCAGCACCACCTGGTGGAGCTGGTGGGGATCGCCGACCAGGATCGGCAGCTCCGGGTCCAGGTCCACCACCACGTCGACGCCGTCCATCCGCAGCGGATAGGCCACGATGTCCAGGGCCTCGCGCACGATCTCGTTCAAGGCCACGCGCCGCCGCTCGGGAGGCCGCTGACGGGCCAGGGCCAGGAAGTTGCCCACGATGCCGGCGCAGCGGCCGGCGGCCTGCGCGATCTGATCGGCCTTCTGCGCCAGCGGCCCCGAGCCCGCCGTGCGGCGCAGCAGCTCGGCCTGGCCCAGGATCACAGAGAGCGGGTTGTTGAGCTCGTGGGCCACCCCCGCCAGCAGCGAGCCCATGGCCGCCAGCTTCTCGGTCTGCCGCAGGGCCTGCTCGGCCTGCGTGCGCTCGGTGACGTCGCGGAAGCTCCACACCCGTCCCACCGGCTCCCCCTCCTGGCGCTGCGGGATCGAGTAACGCTCGAAGACGCGGCCGTCCTTGAACTCGAGGACGTCGAAGGCCTCCGCCTGCGGCTGGGAGAGGAGGTCCTTGATCTTGGCCAGGAACTGGTCGGGCGCCTTGAGCTGGTCCGTGACGCTGGAGAGGAGCGCGCTGCTGTCGCGCGTCTCCAGAAGCTCCGGGGGGACGCGCCAGAGCTGCGCGAAGCGCTGGTTGAAGGCCACCACGCTCCCCTTGCCGTCCACCACCAGCAGCCCGTCGGTGGTCGACTCGATGCTGGACTGCAGGAGCGAGGCGTTGCGCTTGATCTCCTGCTCGGCGCGCTTCCGCGCGATGGCGCCGGCGATGTGCTGGGCCACGAAGGCCAGCACCTCCTTCTCGCGCTCGCCGTAGCGCACGTCCTGGTCGTAGCTCTGGACGACCAGCACGCCCAGCGTGCGGTCGTCGGTCTTGAGCGGCACGCCCAGCCAGTCCAGCGAGGACCCACCGATCAGCTTCACCTTGCCGGTCTTCTGGAGCTCGGCGAACCTCTCGGGGGTGGCCAGCAGCGGCTCACCCGTGCGCAGCACGTATTCGGTCAGGCCCTTGCCCGGCTTCTTGGGCTCCGGCTTGGGGTCCACCGCGTCCACGAAGTAGGGGAAGGTCAGCACCTTGGCCGTCTCGTCGTAGAGGGCGATGTAGAAGTTCTCGGCCGGCATCAGCTTCGCCACGATGTCGTGGATCTCGGCGTAGAGCTCCTTCACGTCCCGGGCCACGCTGGTGGCCTCCGACACGCGGTAGAGGGCGGCCTGCAGGCTCTCGGCCTGTTTGCGCGCGGTGATGTCGCGATAGTTGGCCACGATGGCGCCCACGCTCGGGTCGTCGAGGCGATTGACGCCCACCACCTCGATCACGCGCCACGAGCCGTCGGTGTGCCTCACGCGCAGCTCGGCGGTCACGGGCTGGCCGGGGTTGGCCAGGCACTCCGCGAAACGCTGCCGGGCCAGGGCCAGGTCGTCCGGGTGGACCTTCTCGAAGGCGTCCTGGGTCTGGCCCCCCTCGGGGATCGTCCCCAGCACCGTCTCCTGCGACGGCGTGGTGTAGAGGCTCCTCCCCTCGCGGCTGATGAGCGAGATGACGTCCGTGCTGTTCTCCACCAGGGCGCGGAAGCGCTCCTCGCTGCGGCGCACCTCCTCTTCCGCCCGCTGGCGCTCCATGTACTGGCCGATCTGGCTCCCGATGGCGGCCAGCGTGCGCAGCAGATCGGCGTCGGCGGCCCGGTCGTGCCGGCTCAGGAACTCCATCACCCCCAGGGATTCGCCGCCCAGGAGGATCGGAAAGGCCACGGCCGCGCGCAGGCCGTCCTTCTGCGCGGCGGCCGCCCGGACGAAATCGCTGTCTCTCTCCAGCCGCGTGCTCCAGACCGGCTTGCCCGTGGCCCACACCCGGCCCAGCAGCCCGGCCCCGCGTCGCAGGGTCCGCGATCCGGCCATGGCGCGGAACTCCGGGAACTCGGTCCCCGGCGCGTGCCACATCTCCGCGCAGCGCAGGACGCCAGCGGCCCGGTCCACGGTCCACAGGGCCCCCACGTCCCAACCCAGGCTCTCGCAGATGGCCTCGAGGATCCGCGGGGCGGCGGCGGCCAGCGACGGAGCGTCGGCGAGGACGCGCGTGGCCGCGTTCTGGACCCCCTCGCCCAGCTCGGCACGCTTGCGGTCCGCGATGTCGCGGAGATAGGCCGTGAAAAGACGCTGCCCCCCGGCCTCCGAGCTGGCCACGGTCAGCTCCACCGGGAACTCCGTGCCGTCGGCCCGGAGGCCCTGGAGCTCGACCCGCCTTCCCAGCACCGTGGTCTCGCCCGTGGCCAGGTAGCGCGCCAGGGCCCGGCGGTGCCTCTCGCGCAGCGCCGGCGGCACGATCGTCTCCGCCATCGGCCGGCCGATGACCTGCGCCCGCTCGTAGCCGAACATCCGCTCCGCCGCTCGGTTCCACTCGGTGATGCGGCCCTCGGGGTCCATGGTGATGATCCCGTCGAGGGCGCAGTCCAGGATCGCCGCGCTGCGCGCCTCGCTGGCGCGCAGCTCGCGCTCCCACTGCTCGCGCTCCGGGACCTCGCCCAGGGACGGGGCCCCGGCCGGACGCCGGCGTTGTGGGGCCAGGCCGGCCTCCACGAACTCCCGCAGCCGCTGCCGCGCGTCGTCGCGCAGGACCAGGAACTTGACCGCGCTACGCGGGCGGTCGTGGCTGGACGCCGCCTCGCGCGCCACCTGGCCCACGACCTTGATCTCGGCATCGCTGCCGGGGAGGCGGAAGGTCATGTCCAGCTTGCTGCCCACTTCGAGCGGATCGGTGGTTTCCAGGAGCGCGCCGCGCACGCTCAGGTTGACGGTCGCGCCCTCGATGACCTCCTTGCCGGAGATGAAGCCGGTGTACCAGGCCTGCAGCCGGACCGGGATGCGCGCCTCCAGGCGGGGCGGCACGCTGAGCAGCTCCTGCAGTCGGCTGTCCCAAAGGGCGGGATCCACGCGTCCGGGCAGCACCACGTTGGCCCCCGCCTCCCGCAGCCGGTCCTCGTCCTGGTGGGAATGGCTGAGGACGGCGATGGCGGTAGGGCGGGTGTCGGGGTCCTGGCGCAGCCGGCGCACGAACGACACCGCCTCCTCCACGGTGGAGGCGTCGAGAACGACCAGGCTGGGGGCCATGGAGCGCGCGGCCTCGAGCCCGGCCTCGGGGTCGCCGGCGAACGCGCGCTCGATGCCGCTCCGCCAGAGGACGGTGCGGCCGAGCTCGGAGGTGAGGTCGGACGGCGCGACGATCAGGACCGCCGGCACGCGATGTCCATGTCGCGAAGGGATGGCGAATTATACGGGACGAGCCGCTAGTTTGCCCCGGCGTCGCCGCGATGGCTGTAGACGACGCCCGGGAGCGGTGCCGGGAGCCTTCCCTGGAGAACCGGCGAACAGCAGGACCATGGCCACGGCCGCGGCACCGATCTCCCAGGGCGCCAGCCAGAGCCCCGCGACGAAGCCGCGGTGCCAGGCGGCCGCGCCCAGGATGAGCAGCAGCGCGAGCGGCAGGAGAGCCAGCGCCGCCGTCCACCGGCGGCGGGTCAGCGCGGTCACGACGTTGGCCACCACGAAGACCCAGAGCGCGGGGACGGGATGCCGCCAGAGCAGCAGGCCGAAGAGGGCGGCCTGCGCGAGGCGGAGGTTGAAGAACCGCCGGCCGCGATCGGCGGCCAGGCCGGGGACGAGCGACAGCGCCCCGATGGCCAGAAGGGGCACCGAGCCCAGGACGTAGCCGAAGGCGGCAAACCAGTCGGGCTCGGACGCCGGACCGCGCGGCACGCGGACGAGCCCCTCCACCACGGCCAGGGCCACGGTCCCCATCCGCGCCAGCGACGCCGCGTCGATCTTGTCGGCGGTGTCCTCCGGCTGATGGTAGTAGGGATAGAACGCCGAGAACGACGAGTCCGAGGCGAAGACCGCGGGCAGGCCGGACTGCAGGAACGAGACGTCGTCGCCGTACAGCGTCACGCGGAATGTCCGCACCGCGGGCTGGTAGAGCCAGGAGAGGATGGGGTCGCCCACGCCCGCGGACGCGGGCGAGCGGCGCGCGGCCTGTAGAGCGGCCCGCATGAGCCACGCGGGCGTCACCACGTAGGCCCCGGGGCGCAGCGGGTCGGCGTACGGGATGGGATGGAAGACCGGCCGGCCCTTCTTCCAGCCGCACATCTCGACGTCGAGGACGGCCACCAGGTTCCGGCCCTCCGCCCCCAGCGAACGGACGTGGTCGCGCGAGCCCGCGGCGGAGGCGCCCACGCCGAGGGATTCCGCCTCCTCGCCGTCCCACGAGGCGAACACCACCGTCCGCGGCGGGCGCGGCCGGCGGGCCAGGGCCCGGGCCGACTCGATCAACACACCCACCCCGCCGCCGTCGTCGTACGCGCCGGTGGCCCCGGGGGCGGCGTCGTGATGGGCGCCCATCACCACGAACTCGGGCGAGGCCCCGCGCAGCACGCCGACGACGTTGGCGCCACGGATCCCGTGGCTCTCGAACTCCTGCAGTCGGACGTCGGAAAGGCCCGCGCCACGCAGCTGCGAGGCGACGTAGGCCGCGGCGGCGGCGCCGCGCGGCGAGCCCCAGGGGTGCGGCCCCAGCGCGCCCAGGGCCGAGGCGTGCTTCAGCGCCGCCTCACCGTCGAAGGCCCCGGCGGCCACGGACAAGACCAGAGCCGGGAGCCACGTCATGCGGGTCGCGATTATGCCAGCATTCCCCGCGCGCCGACAGCCCGCCGGTCGCCGGTGATACAATCGCCGGGCTTTTCCGACATGAACGCCTCGCGCTGGGCCTGCCCACTGGCGCTCCTCCTGGCCGCCTCCCCCGCGCTCGCGGGGTCGGTCAGCGGACGGGTGGAGCTCGTGGAGAAGGGCGGACGGAAGGCCACCGACCTCTCCGACGTCGTCGTCTACATCGAAGGACCGAAGACGAAAGCGAAGCCGTCCGGCCCCGCGCCGAAGGTCGTCATGAAGGGCAAGGCCTTCAACCCGCGGGTGGCGGTGGTCCCCGTGGGCGGGACGGTCGAGTTCCCCAACGACGACCCGATCTTCCACAACGTCTTCTCCGTCTCGGGCGAGAACCGGTTCGACCTGCCGCTGTACAAGCGGCCCAAGAGCGGATCCCAGACCTTCCAGCACCCGGGCCTGGTGCGGGTGTACTGCAACATCCACCCGCAGATGAGCGCGGTGGTGCTCGTCCGGGACAACCCGTACTTCACCAAGGCCGCGGCCGACGGCTCCTTCACGATCGAGGGAGTCCCGGCGGGGCGGTACACCCTCACGGCGTGGCACGACAAGGCCGGCACCGCCACGCAGGCGATCGCGGTGCCGGGGCAGGGCCAGCTCAGCGTCCAGCCCATGTCCCTGGACGCCTCGGGCTTCAAGCCGATTCCGCACAAGAACAAGTTCGGCAAGGACTACTCCACCGACGAGAAGTACTGACGGCACCGAGGTGAGGGCCAGACCATGGGACTGACCCAGAAGATCCTCCTGTTCACGAGCCTGCTGGTGGTGGCGCTGGTGTCGACCTCCCTCGTCTTCACCACCCTCCAGGCCGACCGCCTGGCCCGCGAGAACATCGACCGCGGCCTGTCGGAGACGCGGCAGGTGTGGGAGACGTTCCAGGCCGACCGCTACAACAAGCTCAAGCTGGGCATCCGCGTGCTGGGCAACGATCCCTTCTTCAAGAGCCTGATCGAGACGAAGGATCAGGCCTCGATCCTGGACACGCTCAAGGAGCGCAACCAGGAGATCAAGGCCGACTTCTTCATCGCCACCGACCCGGCGGGGGTGGTGGTGGCGCGGACGGACCGGCCCGGGGCGCAGGGCGAGGACCTCTCGAAGGACCCGCTGGTGACGAAGCCGGTGGAGGGCGAGGAATCCGCTACCGTCTGGAGGCAGGGCGACCGGCTCTACCACGCGGTGTCCGTTCCGATGGTGACCGGACCGGACCTCAAGGGCGTCCTCATCGCGGGCTACGAGATCAACGAGGCCCTGGCCAGCGACATCCGGAAGCTCACGCACAGCGAGATCGCGTACCTGGTCGCGGGGCCGTCGGGACAGCCGCAGGTCTCGGTCTCGTCGCTGGGGCCGAAGGAGCCGGCCCTGCGCTCTGCGCTCGCGCGGCCCGGCGCAGGCGCCGCCGCCGGCGGCCGGGCGCCCTTCGAGCTGGAGCTGGGCGGCGACCGGTACGTGGGCACCCAGGTCCCGCTGAAGGCGGCCACGGGCGAGACCGTGGGGTCCGTCATGGCCCTGCGCAGCATGGCCGAGGAGACGGCCTCCTTCCGGCGATTCCGGGAGAGCCTGGTGTTGGTCTCGCTGGCCGTGATGGTCCTGGCCCTGGCCCTGGCCTATGTCGTCGCCAAGCGCATCACCGGGCCGGTGCGGCACCTGGCCGGCCTGGTGGAGAAGGCCCGCAACGGCTCCTATTCGGGAGCGGTGACCGTCGACACCCGCGACGAGATCGGGGTGCTGGCCCGGACCTTCAACCGCCTGCTGGCGGACCTGCGGGAGAAGGAGCAGCTCATCGGCTTCCTGCGCGAGGGCATGACCGGGCTGCGCAAGCGCGCACCCGCGGGCGGCGACCGGCGGAGCGGCGGCGACCGGCGCGCGTCGTCCGCGGTTTCCCCGGCCGCCTCGGCGGTGTCGCCTTCCGCCGAGACCCAGCTCGCCAACCAGGCCACGGTGGCGATCGGCGCCGTAGGCACGCAGCTGGGCGCGAGCGTGGCGCAGGGCGGCCTCTTCGCCGAGCGGTACGAGGTCCTGGGGACGGTGGGCAAGGGCGGCATGGGCGTCGTCTACCGCGCGCGGGACCGGCAGCTCGACGAGGTGGTGGCGCTCAAGGTCGTGCGCTCGGAGGTGTTGAAGGAGGACCCCACCCTGCTCGACCGCTTCAAGCAGGAGATCAAGCTGGCTCGCCGGATCACCCATCGCAACATCCTGCGGACCCATGATTTCGGCGAGACGGCGGGGACGCCCTACATCTCCATGGAGTACCTGGAGGGCGTGACGCTCAAGGACCTGCTGCGGAGCAAGGGGGCCCTGCCGCTGGGCGTCGGGCTGCGAATCGCCAAGCAGGTGTGCCAGGGCCTGGAGGCCGCGCACCAGCAGGGTGTCGTCCACCGCGACATCAAGCCCCAGAACATCCTGATCCTGCCCGAGACGGGCGACCTGAAGATCATGGACTTCGGCATCGCCCGCGTCTCCGAGATGCAGGCCGGCGCATCGGGACTGACGACGGCCGGCACCGTGATGGGCACGCCGGACTACATCCCGCCGGAGCAGGCCCAGGGCAATCCCGCCGACTTCCGCTCGGACATCTACTCGCTCGGTGTCGTCCTCTTCGAGATCTTCACGGGCGCCATGCCCTTCAGCGGCGACACGGTGATGGCGGTCGTGCTGGGCCACATCCAGAAGCCGCCACCCCCGCCGCGGACGCTCAACCCCAAGCTGCCGCCGGAGCTGGAGGCCATCATCCTGCGCTGCCTCGAGAAGCAGCCCGACCGCCGCTACCAGAGCGTGGGCGAGATCCTCAAGGACCTGACCGAGGTCTCGGTGGAGTCGAGCGCGGCGTAGGACGGCCCGGCGGACTCTCGACTCGTTCCGGAACGAGTAACGAAAAGTAGCAGGATACCCGAGCGACCCGCGGCCCGCGCCCTCGCGGGCGCGGCCTCCTGGACACCATGCAGTGGCATGGAGGCCGGCTCCGGTGTGGGAACGTGTCGGACAGCGCCACGCTCTGGTCCCCCTTCGGCGTCGCCAACGAAGAGGCCGCCCGCTGTACATCACAATATTTCTTTTGCATATTCTCTCGCCACAGGACCTTTCGCGACACTCACACTTCTATCCTTGCAGGTAGGTAGTGGAGGTTCTGATGGTGATGCACCTTCCGGCGACGCTGTCCGACGGCGATCTGACCGCCGCGATAACCCTTCTGGTGCGCAGTGAGCGGCAGACGACGGCGGAGCTGATCGCCCATCTGGCGGAGTTTGAGGCACGACGGCTGCATCTGGCCGCGGGGTTCGAGTCCCTCTTCCTGTACTGCACGCAGGTGCTCCGGCTATCGGAGCACGAGGCCTACAACCGCATCGAGGCTGCGCGAGCGGCTCGGCGGTACCCGCGGATCCTGGAGCTGCTGGCCGAAGGGGCGATGAACCTGACAACCGTCCGCCTTCTGTCGCCACACTTGACCGACGAGAACCAGGACCAGCTCCTGACCGAGTCTTCGGGGATGAGCAAGAGGGACGTCGAGAAGCTGCTGGCGCGGCATTTCCCGAGCCCTGACGCAGCCTTTTCGATCCGCAAGCTGCCGACGCCGCGGCTGGACAGCGGGGCGCCGGCGGCGCGAGTGTCCGGTTCGACTGTTGCCGACGCTGGAAATATTGATTTGGCCTCAGCCGATGGTGCGGGCAATCCGAGTCGACCCGATTCCGACGATGTCCGGTCCGCGCCTGTCACCACGATCGCCGCACCGGCCCGCCGTGAAGTCCTGAGGCCTCTGGCCGAGGACCGCTACGAGATCCGATTCACCGCCAGCGCCGCCGCCTGCGAGAAGCTGCGCGCGGCCAAGGACCTCCTGCGGCACGCGATCCCCGGCGGCGATACCGGGGAGATCATCGATCGTGCGTTGACGGCTCTACTGGAGGAACTGGCCAGGAAGAAGTTCGCCGCGACCTCGCGACCGGGACAGACCGCGGCGTCCGAGGGCTCGAGCCGACACATCCCGGCCGCGGTCAAGAGGACGGTCTGGGCCCGCGACGCCGGCCGCTGCGCCTTCGTGGCCAGGAACGGTCGCCGGTGCGAGGCGCGGGGATTCATCGAGTTCCACCACGTTCATCCATACGCTGTGGGCGGGCCTCCCACGACCGGCAACATCGAGCTGCGGTGTCGAGCACACAACGCGTACGAAGCGGACCTCTTCTACGGTGATTTGGGTCGGCCTGAACACGCCTCTATCCGGACAGACGACCAAGCGCCCGCTCAACTCGTTCCGGAACGAGTTGGCAGCGACCTGTAGCGGTCCAGTAGTGTGGGCGGAGAAGGCGGGGGAACCGCGCCGAGCATACGCCACGTTGGTCATTTCATAGGCGTGGGGCTGGCCAGCAGCTAACCGAGACGACGATGGCGGTCTTTTCGGCGCCCTTCGGATCGACACGGCCGATGACGAGGAGGGACGCGCCGGCGGCCGCTACACCGACGCGG
>Ga0068859_100004621_pt1 | contig 14027 bp, 6 predicted proteins | sample KBSSwiS22_FD_66585 | JGI IMG/M metagenome (GOLD analysis project Ga0068859, IMG submission 66585) | Switchgrass rhizosphere microbial communities from Kellogg Biological Station, Michigan, USA - KBS Switchgrass S2-2 | ecosystem: Host-associated > Plants > Roots > Rhizosphere > Soil ... | reverse complement strand
TTCATGACTGCGATTCCCGACGTAGCGAATTTCCAGAACAGACTTGAATCCGATCTCGCGCTGGATACCAAAGTTGTACTGCTCGACACGTGGCAGTTGCATGTTCGGGTCAATGAGAAAGGCCACATTCGCGCCGGGCGCTAATGCATTGATACTCGAGAAGGTCAACGGCGGCGACACAAATGCAGGCACAGGAATTGGCGGTGCGTTATCGATCGACGAAGTCAGTCCAAAGTTGATCGGCGTCACTGAGAGTCCCTGGTTCTGCAATGCGTTATCAGGTGAGCGGATGAATTCATCGTTGATGTAACTCTCGCTAAAGCCACCGCGAATCACTGTCCCGCTGTCTCCGAAGAGCATGTGAGCGAGTCCTGATCTGAAGTTCGGCGACCAAGCGAAACTAATGTTCGGAGCAAAGTTATTTTTATCAGATTTGAAGAACTGCCCCGCTGAACCGGCGTTGCCGCCAACAAAATCAAATGTTCCATTTGGATTCAACAACGCGGCGTTGGGATCCATTCCAGCAGTCACAACTTCGAGCCGTAAACCACTCGGATCCTTGATGCCGGTGAACAACTCGTAGCGCACTCCCAAATTAAGTGTCAGATTGGGCCGAACGCGCCATTGATCGGCGGCGTAGAACGACAGGTTGTTGTAGTTCAGTGTGTTGATAACAGGCGCGCCGGGTACGAAGCCCGAGGTCCTGCTGGTCACGTTGAATGTGTTTTGTGACTCACCAACGAGTCCGGCAAGTTCAGATTGCAGCGCGTTAGCCGTAGCGACCTGATTGGGATCGCTGAGATTGGGTATCGTGAACAACGACGGCACTCCGGGAGTACCCGCGGGTACGAATCCGAAATTTGGAAAGTTGGAGTTGTCGAGAAAGTAAGTTGGCAGGGTTGAGCCGCCGAAAGAAACAATGCGGTAGATGTTGTCCTGACCACCGAAACGGAAGGAATGATTCCCCCACAAGTAAACCGCATTGTCCTGGATGTTGTAGAGCTTCGTGGTCCTACCCTGCGATAGAAAACTGTTTTCCGGATTATCCGTGAGCGGCAACGAGATGAAAAAATCAGATGGCAGACCGCTGGTGTTGAAGAAAGGATTGCTCTTCTGATAACCGCCGCGCACCTCATTGTTAAGCCTGTTGCTGATCGACCAGTTATAGGCTCCGATCAACTCGTTCGTCGTTGCCGTCTGCGATCCGAAAGGCGTCGTATTGAATCCGCCGCTATCAGTATCAGGACGCAGGAAGTTGTCAGTCGTACGGTGCCACACGAAGTTAATTGTTTTCGTTTGACTCAGATCATAGTCGATGCGCGTTGTTGACAGATTTATCTTCACGTCGGCTCGTTGATTGAAAGTGAAGCCGGTCGTGTTGAGTCCGTCGCCAACCTGATTGTTATTGCCGACTGTGGGCAAACCGGAAAGAATGCGATTCGAGATCAGTGGATTGATGTTCAGTCCCTGGCTTCCAAGAACATCAAACTGCCGCGTATTACCGTTATCGTCAACGTAAGTAAAGATGCCTTGTCTGGCTGACGGGGTAAGGATCGTGCGCGTGGTTGAAGTCGTTTGCGGCAAGCGCAAGCCTTCATAGTCGAAAAAGAAGAACGCCTTCCGTATGGGCCAGATTGGTCCACTGACTTTGCCGCCAAACTGATTCTGATTGAATGGAGGTTTTTCGACGCCATTCCGGTTGTTGAAGAAACTGTTGGAAGCGAGCGCGGCGTTTTGGTTGTAATCGTAGAGCGCTCCGTGAAACTCTGCGCCACCGCGAGAGGTGACGTACTGCACCTGAGATGTGCCACCACTGCCCAACGAGGGGTTCGCATTCTGTGTAACTACAGTGAATTCGGAAACGTCGTCAATGCGCGGTCGATCCGGATTGAAATTGCCTGTGCGAATGAAGTTGTCCTGGACGTTCAAACCATCGCGAGTAACGTTCATCGCCGAGGTTCGTTGTCCGTTGATTTCGCCGCCTTGACTCGTTCCCGGCTGTAATTGAATCAAAAGGGAAGGATCGCGTCCGTTGATGGGCAAGCCAAGCATCTGAGTCTCGGTTACGGTATTGCTGAGCTCAGCGTTGCTCGAGTTAACCACATCAGCGCCTTCGAAAACGTTTACCTGCTCCTCAATCGCGCCGACCTCCAAGGTCGGAGTTAAGACATATTCTTTGCCTACGTCGATTCTCACTGCGCTGGCGCTGAGTGTTTTGAAACCAGGAGCCGAAAAGGTAGCGGTATAAGTGCCGACGGTAAGTTGTGGGAAGCTGAAGGCTCCCTGATCGTTGGTCGAAGTCGTTTTAGACTGCTTGGTTTGATTGTCCGTTACGACCACAGTTGCATTGGCGATGAGACCGTCCGGGCCGGACACGGTTCCTGAAAGTCGACCCGTTGCCGCTTGTCCATAAGCGAGCGTGGCAACTGCGATCACGCTCAAACAAATTAAGAAAGACCGAAAGAGTTTCACTTCCATGATACTTCGCACCTTTTCTCTTAAAAGTAGTAAGGCGAAGCACGTCGCAACCGATATGCCGTGCGCGTGAGCAGCAAAGCTCAGTGTTTTGGAATGAGAAAGTGGCAAGCGTGTGGCGTTCGTGGGTCACGAAGAAAAAAAGCCACACCACGGATGAACACAGATTTCTTACGGATTGATCCGTATGAATCCGCATTTTCCGTGTTCATCCGTGGCTAATGATCAGGCAGAGAATATTGTGTTTCGAGTGCATTTTAAAATTGGCATTTCGTTTCGTTGACACTCGAAAATTGTGATAGTAGGCTGTCCCCGCGAAGACCCCCCACTGTCTTCCTTACACTCGTCACAAGCCCGGCCCGGCTAAAACAATTTGTCTTCCACAACGAGGAGGTCTGTATGACAAGACTGCGTGGCAGAGCTTACGCCACAAGTACATTCACAACCAAAATGCTCATCGGTATTACTTTCTCGCTCACAGTGGTGGGATTGATCTGCTCCCTACTCAATTTTCCACGTGCTCTGGCTGCTTCGATTCTCGCCGATGACTTCAATGACAATTCGATCGACACAGCCAAGTGGAACCCCAACGACCTGTTTAGTGGTTTCACCAACACCAATGTGCCGATAGCTGAAACCTCGCAACGCCTCGAGATTGGACCATTGCTGCAAAATGTATCCGGCTCGAGTTATCGCGGCATGCGCACCGTCAACACGTATACTTTCAGCGATGCTTACGCGTACGTTGAGCTCGTGCAAGCACCGGCTACCAACACTTCAGGCGATGCAATGTTCACCTTGGGCTCCAGTGTCACTGCCTACTATCGAATTCAAGAAGAGGGCGGCGTGCTGAAGGGCGTGAGAAACGTTGGAGGCGCCAAGACCACACTTTTCTCGATAACCTATGACTCAACCAATCACAGATTCTGGCGCATCCAGAACACTTCGACCGGTGCGGTAACTCTCGACACAGCGCCGGGCAGCAGCGGAGTGCCGGGCGCCTGGACACAGCAATACAGCGAGATCTGGAGTTCCTCGATTCCCACGACCGGGATCTACTTCGAGGTTAAGGGCGGCACCTTCCAGACAGAAGCAAATGCTCCGGGCAAGGTTATCTTTGATAACTTTCAGGCGGCTGATTCCACTGGCTCAACCGGAGCCCAGATCTCCAACATCAACAGCGCAGTGACGTGTAATACCAGTGTCCTGGTCAACTTCAGCACCGATGTCGCATCACACTCATTCGTCGAATACGGTACGTCAACCAGCTACGGGAGCTCCACAATCGACGATCCGGTGCGGTTCTACACTGAGCATGCCATTCAGCTCACCGGTCTCTCGGCTAATACGCTTTATCACTTCCGCGTCAACGCAAACAATGGAAGTGTCTCTTCGCAGAGCAGTGATCAAACCTTCACTACGGCTTCCAGTGGGGCCACCTGTACCGCGCTGCCGGTGCAAGTCGATAGTCGGATGCCGGACATGACAGGTGCAGTTGAGAAGACTGTAAAGATCTCTGGCGGTGACTACACGCCATCCCAGTTTCAGACGGCGCTTAACGATGCCGGGACCGCGTCGCAGAAACGCATTATCACAGTCGACGCCGGCCTGACGTTATCGGGCCAGTGGTCTCTGCCTGCAAATGCCGACCAAAACTGGATCCTCGTTCGGTCATCGCAGTACGCGCAACTGCCTGAGGGCAAGCGTGTCGTACCTGCCGACGCTTCAAAACTCTTCAAGATCCAAAACACGAGTGTCGATCCGACTATAATCGCCGCTGCTGCTGCAAATCACATTCGGATCATCGGCGCTGAAATAACCATCGACCCATCGGCCCTGGGTGACGCTCCAAATGGGGCCAATCAATCGGGATTAATCCAGCTTCAAACTAACCTCGCCAACAACGCTTCCAATATCCCGAAGTTTATTGGATTCGATCGGTGCTACGTTCATGGTCTATCCACGAAAAATACCGGGCGAGGGCTCTTCGCAACCTGGGAGGACAGTTTCGTTATCGATAGCTATTTCGATGAGTTCCATTTTTCCGGGTTCGATGGGCAGGCGATACTGTTTCTTGACGCCAAGCGAAACAAGATCCTGAACAACACTTTGATCGGCGTTGGCGAGAACTTTATGTGGGGTGGCGCCAGCCTGGCCATCGACAATTACGTAATCGGTCAACTGGAGTTTTTGCGCAATCATTCGTACGTGCCTTGTAAGTGGAAACCTGATGGTGGTTGCGGCGATACCTTTACGATCGACTGGGTCGCTGAGAAAAACCTGTTCGAGTGTAAGACGTGTGCGAAGTTACTCGTCTTCGGTAACTATTTTGGCGGTACCGCCGATGCTCAGGGAGGTTTTTGGCCGGACGCGCAATCGCTGGCAATAAACCTGAAGCTGGAACAAGACTCAAGCCGAGTCACTAACGTCGCGGTGACGAACGGTGGCAGCGGCTACACCTCAGCGCCGACCGTATCCTTCACTCACACACCAGGCTGCGTGCAGGGTCAGTGCGTGACGGCGACAGCAAACGTTAGCGGCGGACAGGTAACGAGTGTAAGCATTACAAATCCTGGCATGGGCTACTGTCTGGCGCCGACAGTCAGCTTCTCGGGTGGCGGTGGCGCTGGGGCCGCAGCGACAGCTAGCGTCTCCGGTACGCTCGACCAGATGTCAGACATCGTCTGGTACAAGAACTTTATGAAGAACGTCCACGCTGGAACAGCGGTGGTGGGCCACACGATCGAGGGCGCCATCAACTGCGGTGTAACTCCTGATCGCGTGCTCTTCAGGGACAATCTGTTTGAGATGGATGCCGAGGTTTGGGATCCGGAGCCAGGCGCTTCATCAGGTACCTGGGGAGCTACCGGATGGTTTTTGGGCGGCACTCAGAACCTGCAAATCGTCCACAACACAATCATCAACGCGAATGCTACGCAATCGAGTTCGTGCAACAGCGTTTTCAGCGATGGCTCGCTCATCCTCGTCGGCGACCCGGTCACACCAAAATGGAGTGGCTTTGTCTTCCAGGACAATGTCATCGACTATCGCGGTTGTGGCATCTCCGGTTCCGGTGCGATTGATAACGCGAGCAACGCGCTGGCTAATCAGTTTACCGGATTCGTTGTGACCAACAACGGCATTATGCGCACCGCAGGAGCAGCGTCTAACTGGCCCGGAACCCAGATATGGGCCACTTCATGGACGTCACGGTTACTCAACTTCAACAGTGGCCGAGACGGCAACTACCGCATTGCCAGCGGAAACAATTGGAAGAACGCAGCCAGCGACGGCAAGGATCTTGGCGCAGATGTCGATCGCGTGGAAGGCGCTACGGCAAATAGCCCGACTGGTAACTGGCCCACACCATAGATTTGGTTGAGCCATTAACTTATGAAGGCCGCCTGGAGTCAATTCCGGCGGCCTTCGATTTATGTTTCGTAGCCGTGGTGGTTTTCGGAAGAAGTTCTCGCGTTATTAGCTTAGCCACAAAAAGGCACAGATTCACATAAAAAGTTTATCTCCTGAACTTCACTTATGTGCCTTTTTGTGGCCCATCTTTCAGCCACTCGCGGCGCAGGAGTCCGTAGAAGAGCGCGTCCTGAATTTCGCCGTTCACATGCCAACGCTCACGAAGAAAACCTTCACGTTGGAACCCCAATCTTTCGAGCGTGCGAATGGAGGCGGCATTGCGTGGATCCACGTCGGCTTCGAGCCGGCGCAGCTCCATCACTTCAAAGACGTGTGAGACCAACGCCTTCAGCGCTTCGTTCATGTAGCCTTTGCCCCAGTAAGCATGGGCCATTGCGTAACCGAGCTCGGCGCGGCCGTTGTCGAGGCTAAGATTGAAGAGCGTCGTGCTGCCGATGATTTTGTTTGAGTCGCGCAAAGCGATTCCCCACTTGAACATTGTTTCGCTCTCGTTGCCTTCCGCGATCTCGCGTTGCAATGCGACAGCGGCTTCTCGATTTGGAAGCGGCGCTGTGCTCCAGTATCGCATCACCTGCGGATTGGAAAAGATTTCGTAGAGACTGTCGATATCGTCTTCGGAAATCCAACGCAGGACTACGCGCGTTGCGGTGATGCTCGGAAGCGTTTTTGAATTCATAGGTTGAACATTTTAGGATGGTTTGGGCCACAAAAAGGCATAAAAGAAATATACCTCCTTTTGTGCCTTATGTGCCTCTTTGTGGCCATTCTTCTTCTAAACCAGGTCGTTGCTGGCGCTCGAGTATTTCCTCGTTCCGAAGTGCCCGGCGGTTTCGAGCTTCGCTACCTCTGCTCGAATCGTTTGAATTCTTTCCGGGAAGCTTGACGCGCCGATCGTCAGGAGTTTTTCATAGGCGACGGCGTCGTTGTTGTTTTGAATGATCTGTTTCATCATCGCGAAAGTGCCACGTCCCTGGTGGAGGATGTCTACGACAACGAAGCAAACCTTGTCACCACGCCCTTCAAGATTGATCTTGTTATGCGCGGTGCGAAGTTTCTGTCTGATGGTGTCAACTCCCACCTTCACCTGAAGCTCGCGATGCGCCTTACTATGCGCGCACCAATGTACAAACCGCGCGGCGGAAAGAACTTCCCTGTTCTCGACCTCACTGCCTGAAGGATTCAGATACCTTTTGAGCGGGTCAGACGACGCGGCTGTTTCCAGACGCACCACGCCATTCTCAGTCGGCTGCACGATGCGACCATCTCGTAGCTCCAGGTCGGGGAAATAAGCAGTGCGCTCATCAAGTTGAAGCAGCGCTCTGAAGAATTTTACGAAGTCGCCATCAGCAACATGCGCCGCGAACTGCAAAAAGCCGAAAGTGAAGCCGGCTCTGTCATAAGTATTGAGACAATTGAAATGGCCTCTGCTTTCTGCCTTGACGGTCGGAGAAATGAAATGCGACCAATGGCCGAAGGTATTGGTGTACTCGGCCGGGTCGTAAATCGGTGAAGATTGATCGCGCAAATTCATCAGACCCAAACGTCCCTGAAAAGGCACACGATTACCAACGTAAAAGCGTTCGCCCTGCGTGGATGCAAACCATGTCGTGCCTTCACGAATGAGCTCAAACGCGAGTGGCTGATTGCCTATTTGAGTTGACCCCGAAGAGGGTAATGCGATGTCGCTGGTATCCGCGGCAACGTCGACATTTTCCGACGCTTTCACCAGCAGCTCATCCATGCCAAGTAGCGTGGCCGCGTCCAGCGCGCCCGTTTGCGGCAAAGATAAATCTGCCTGAAGCGTTTTTAGCACCGTTTCAGTGCGAGGACCGAAGATGCCGACATTGGCTTCATTGACGCCGAGATCGATAGCATAATCTTCGCGTTCGCGAGCGAGAATGTTCATCGCCTGCTGCACGGCAGCGATGCCGGAAACTCTCTTTCCAGTACGCGTCAACTCCAATTTTCCTTCGGAGACCAGTTGCAGCGTTGCATCATTTGCCAGTAAGGAATGACGAAGCGCACCGCCGGCCACTACATCAGGAACGTCGATGATCACAGGTGTCTCACCCGTAATTCCCGCATAGCGTCGCATTGCGTCAAAATCGATCCTCATGAATCTGGTCTTAGCCTGAATTTTCCAGACCGCAGAACCAGTTTCCCTGGTCGCGTCACCAAATTTTCTAAAGTTTCCCTTGGAACAATGAATCACTTTGAGCTCGCCGTTGTTATCCATTCCGGAGATCATGCCGATGTGGCCCTGCATCCCTCCCTGGTCCGGATAAACGATGAAGTCGCCCGGTTCGGCATCCGCGGCGGCAACGTTTTGAAGTAAGGGAAATCCCGCCGCCTTTGCAGCAGCCCCGCCACCATTCCAGTAAGCGTCAGTGTCGAGCCAACGATTGGATCCTGGTGGAAATTCTCTGGGTATGCCGATGGCCCAGGCGACAAAACCTGAGCAGTCGCATTTTTTCGTTAACATTTTAGTGGGGTCGAAGCCACCCTGGCCCAGGACATAGGTGGTGGTCTCTTCCAATCCAGTGCGAGCCCTTTGCAGTGACTGCGCAATGTTTGCGGTTCTTAAAAGATCTTTCCAGTTTGCCATCGTACTCCTCTCCTTGATGACTGGTCCGCCGGGGGAGTGTGTTTCCAGCAGATTAGTTGACTGATCATGATTCGACATAAACACCGAAATCAGTTGTTGACGATGAGGTGTGTGGAGCCACCTGGTTTTAACTCTAACTGTAATGAGAATTCCGCTGTTTTTGTTTCTGGAGGGATGGGAAAATCACTACAAACCGGCGTGAGGAAAGCCGGATTAATCGAGATGTGTCGCAGTCCAAATAATCAAATCTTCCGGACTAAGACTTCAACAATAGTCCTCAATATTTCCTCGTCGACGCTGGGGACCAGTGCCAACACACAATCCGTGTAACTCTTCTCGCGCCACGTATGGAACATTCGCCATACGATCACCGCCGCTGAACTTCCCAAAAGCGGGGGCACGGCCTGAGCTGCAGTCGAATCACATTGACGCAGGAACGACATCACTACCAACACAATAAACAGCACGATCGCCATTCCCACTCCAACCATGAAATACTTCTCATTCCGTTTGCTGATCTTGTTCAGATCACGTTGCAGATTTTGCCGGTTGATCGTGCGATTCTCTGCAGCCCCTTCGCCCCCACCCAACGTTACCGACGGCGCCGCCGCATAGTGCTTTAGAGCCTTCCTAAGAGCTTCCATATAGTCCCACCTCTGTTGTCGTAGACATTGCGTCTGGAGTGAACTTCTTTGATTACGTCAATAAAAGGCCTCGGCTTTTTCTTCAGTAGATCGATTTCAAGACCATAGAGATACATCCTGGAGCGGAGCTCGGCCGCTTTTCGATTACCTGCAACCAAACAACCCTGTCGCTCACTTCTGATAGCCGCAGCGGTGATGACGGAATTGCAAACCGTTAAATCCAACAACCCCGAAAACTCGACAGGGATAGCTTGGACTAACTCCGGAATCGTGTGTAACCCGTCACTAAATTCGATCACACGTGCAGGCTTAATAGCGTCGGGAAAAGCTCGCTCAAATTCCGACCGCGTTAATCGCACACGAAGATGATTCTCTTGATCCGAACTCGTTCGAACGTCCTTGTCCCAATACGGTCGTTCAGCCTCATTGGCAATTGTCGTAAACACGTTGCATAACCGCGTCCGCAGACTGTCAACCTGATCGTTATCATTGGCAAACAGATCAGAATCCAACTCGATTACACTCTTCCTGATTTCCAGGAGAAGCTCGCTAACCGGATCTCTCAGTGAAGCCAGAATCGAAAGAGGCTTATCGATATCGTCGACCCTGAATTCTACGAATCGAAAATGCGCTACGAGTGTTACAACGGAGTGCCGACCAAGAAGTGCTGTTAGTTGATTCAAATCAACATCATTCGCAACCTTAACACCGCAATGCGCGACTTCATCGCAAACCGCTGACACGAGCGCGGCTTCTTCTGCCTCGTACACCTGCCAACAAAACTCCGGGTCAGCTCGCTGAAGTCCTCGGCCCTCGATAAAGTGAAAAACGAAATCTTTTTCGTCAGGTCGGGCCAGACTTGCGAGAAACCGTTCACGCGTCAACGGTATTGCGAGAGCTAGTGCGCAGTCGCTGGGACGATTAGCTTCCAACAGCAATCTCGAGTTTCGCGGAGCCAAATAGACTCTTGCCTATGTAGATGTCCCTGAGGCCTTGTTCAGTTCCCACTGAGAAATTCAGCTTTGATTTCACATCAAACTTAAGCTTCGTTCTGGTCTGTATTCGCTTTAATGAGCGGGCAAGGGCCAAGTTGTACTTGGCTACAGTCAGCTTATAGGAAGCTGTCGAGGCCACACGGCTCCACGCCTTAGCCATTTCGGTCAATCGAGTGGTGACTTTATTTGTAACTGCTGCGATAACCTCACGCGGCGTAGACCGGTTAAACCTGAGCTCAGACGTAAAGCTAATCGATTGACCAGTGCTGTCGATGGTGGGAACAGTCAAATCAATATTCGCCTGTAGCTCACCTGTTTCCAGTGTCCTGATCTCTCCAACATCGACTTTTGCTCGCGTGAAGTTGTATCTGCTTGCCACCACGTCTTGAGATACAAGGACCTGACCATCAGAGAGCCGGCCAATGATTTCCGTTGGTGTTCCTTTATTAATCATCTGCAACTGAATGGAGTGCAATGTCCCGAGGGCTTTTTCCTCCGAAATCCCATCGAATTCTATGACGACAGCTTCTCCGGGGTTTCCTCTTCTGCCAGCCTGGAGAGCAGCGACGTCTACCGCATCTTCATGACTTAGACTACTTACTTGAAACGCATTCGTACCGCCTTCGCTTCTATATTCAACGTCAAACCTGTTCTCGCTAGCCTTTATCCGTAGAATACTTCCATTCGAGCGTCTCGGGTCCGCAGCAATCGGCAATGACGATCTGCCATTTCCTCCCCAGCCGGCGCCGCCTGCGCCTCCGGGCTCTCCGTTGGAAATGGGTGGCTTATTGATAGGCGGTTTGTTCGGAGGAATAACCGACGATAACTGCAACGCGCCTTCTCGTGGACGCACCACTACTGCATCCGCACTGGTTAAGGCGCGCTGAATTTCATCCTGGACTGCGCGTACCTTTACAGAATCATTTTTTTGGAATGCAGTATAAAGCTCCCGAAACAGGTCGTTACGCTCAACGCTCCTTGCCAGATCACGGACCCGCGCCACGTCAGCCGAGTTGATAACGAGCGCTCCGGTTTGATCGATACTTACACGGCCAGGAGCGAGTGTTTCATCGACTTTTATTTTCGAAACACGGGCATTCAGATTGTGTCCGCCGACGAAGCTAAGCTCTCGGTTCCAGGAAAGGACGACAACTGGAGTATGAATCCAACCTTGCGCTCGTTGAGCAATGGTTGCCGAATAGCGCTCCGGCATTTGCTTAAGCTGGGCATAACGACTCAGAACCTCAGATTTCAGTCCATCATTCTTGTCCTGGGAAGGACTATCAGTTTTCGCGAGAATTAGTTGTTCCTTTATTAGTTTGGCAAGATGCTTTCTGACGTTCTCTTCCTGTTCTTTCTTCGCTTCTGACAACACGTAATCAAACTTGTCGGTGTATTCTTTGGTTCCTGGCCGGTAACCTTTGGAGACCATCACTTGATTGATCTCTTTCTTAACATCCTCCAACTCAGCTTGCGTGGACTGGGCGATGAACTCGTCCAGCGACAGCCGTAACGAAGGAACAAGTTGTGTTGCGATGTTCTCTAACTCGCTGTCGGATGCCGCTTTCAAACTATTATTGAGGTCAGTAGTCATTGATTCCAGCAACTGATCCGGGTAACTGTCTGCGGGAATCGTCTTGTTTGAATGGGCTACATCAAAAGCGCTGAAGATCTGGTACAGGGCGGCATACTGAACAACCCGTGCAAGGTTTGGGTCACCGAGGCTGGAGAAGTAGTTGTATCCCGTATCTTCAGCCGCAGAAACGGTGCTAGCAGCACGGCCAAGACCCTCGGGAATGTAACTAACGGGCAAAGCACCGGTTCGATTGAGAGCCAGGAACGTCACTGGCCCAAAGTTGACGGTAAAACCGACTCCTTTCGTATTCCAGTTGTAGGTTAAAGATCCCTTACCGTTGGTGACTCCCAGTTCGGTAAATATTGGTTTCGTGAACGGATACCTTGGTGGAATCGAGTAAGGAAAGTTTTCGTACTTCGTTTCACCACCATTGGACCACCCCTTAAGCAACTGGTCTGTGATGTTAAGGAGACTTCCGTATTCCGTATCCCGCAATTCAGGGCTCAAGAGGATTGGCGCCCAGTCTTTACCTTCTCCGATCCGGCCGGCAAACGCATGATTACGCTCGTAGCTCTGCGCAAGCATTCCCTGTTGTCCGTCTTGCACGTCGGCCAGTAGCGCCAACGTTTCAAACCGCAGGGGCGGAAGAATGTCGACAGGAACTTCTCGTTCGCGCCCGACCACAAAAACTCCAGACTCATTGGCAAGCGCACCAACTATCAAGTCAGCATCGAGGGAGAATTGACGAGCCGAGACTTTACACTCGTACAGATTCCGTTTCCTGGGGATCCACCAACCAATCAATCCCCGCTTATGACTGACATAAATACCCGATGCCCCCTGACGATTCAGACTGCTAAAAGTCTCCGCTGGTCCACCTTCAACCGGGAAAAATTGCTCGGCCTCCCTGATCACCCACTGATTCAGTTCCGCTGGTGTTACTGTGAGATTTAAGTCCAACGCTCTGGCGCGAAGGCGAAGTGGTAGTCTTAAGGTGTAGCTCTTGTATGAAGTGGAAAACAAACGCTGATTCAATCGGCTCAGCATTGCCTGTATTGCTTCGTCGTTTCCTCTTATCGCGATCGCTACATCCTTAACCCAACCGTCGTAACCAATTAGTTGTTTCTTTACTTGGTGATTCAGAAGTAGATCAGTACCGACGCTCGTCAGGATGTCACCTAAACTCACATGAGGTGGTGGTTCTGAGACGATGAGCGTTCGGCTGCCGTCAGTTGCTGGTTCGGAGAGGGCAATCACCTGACTATGAAATGGAAATGTCTGGCGATATCCGCTCCACAAAGTATCAACTGAGGTTTCGGAGGGCTCGTTCCGAGCAATGAGCGTACTCTCAACCTTTCTTTGTTTCTCCAGCTCCTGCTGTTGCACTCTTTGGCTCTCAGCAACAATCACCGGGTCAATAGGTGAGTTGTCATCGAGGTCTATTGTGGTATTGGCAGGCGGCGTTGTTTGGCGTACGGCTCCGCGACGCTGCGCCGGAGTTCTGCGTCTTTGACCAATCACCTGTGGTGCGATTAGTCCTAAAATCAGAATAGCGACTATTAACAACGCAATTTGAAAACGGGTTCGCGTGAGAGGCATTTTTTTACTCCTTGGTTAGGTCAGAGCGAAGATTGAGGTTAAAAGATACGGCGCAAGAGTGCTCGCCGCTGTCGCTGAAAGTCTATGCAGAATTAGAGCGAGTCAATTCTGAGACTAATTCTATATACTCCTTCCTTGTCGGAGTTGTAAAGATGATCGTGTCTTGTCACCGGTTAACCGCGTCAACTGATCCGGTTTGACGATTGCGAATCCGAGTTTGTGTAACACGCTGAGACTAATCGATACGGCGGGCCACCACAGTGGTAACGGAAGGGCGCGATAGTGTTTGGCGATGCGTGCTGCGAGGGCCATTCCGCTTAAGTCTTCAGGGCCGCAGATGGTTTCGATTCGGAGGCCATTATTGTGTTGTTGAATTAACTCCGCGGTGAGACGCGTGAAGTCGTCAACATGCATCGGGGCGAACTGTAAATTCGTGTGACCGAACAGTGCTGGAATGATGCGCCATCGGCGCGCCACGGCTAACATGCGATCGATTCCCTCCTGACCTCCGCCTCCGTAGATCTCGGCGGGACGAATGATCAGTAAACTCGTCCACTCGAACTTCTGAAGCTCCTGTTCGGCTGCAAGTTTCGACTCGCCATACGCGCCGCTGCCGTGAGTAGCGCAGCGTGTGCTGATGTAGACGAAACGACGACAGCCGTTTTCGTGTGCTGCCTGAGCCAGTCGGCGTGTTCCTTCTA
>Ga0068859_100004619_pt1 | contig 14029 bp, 8 predicted proteins | sample KBSSwiS22_FD_66585 | JGI IMG/M metagenome (GOLD analysis project Ga0068859, IMG submission 66585) | Switchgrass rhizosphere microbial communities from Kellogg Biological Station, Michigan, USA - KBS Switchgrass S2-2 | ecosystem: Host-associated > Plants > Roots > Rhizosphere > Soil ... | reverse complement strand
CGCCGAGCATGATTCTTGATCTCAGCGCGAACGTCGTAGAATTCGTGCAGCAGAATATCAAACTTGTCATTTAGTTTTTGAAGCTGTTCCTGGACGGCTTCCCAAATGGGTCGCGTCTCTCTGAGACGTGCATCGACCTTCTCTTCCAGAGTGGTCAGGCGTCCATCAATTGATGTCACGCGAAGATCCAATGACGAGATATTCTTCGCCATCGCCGCTTGTTGCGTCCGAATCTCAACGATCTCGCTGCGCATTTCGCTGATGTCGCTGCGCATTTCTACGATGTTGCTACGCATCGCCGCCTGTTCAGCACGCACCGCCGCAAATTCATCCAGCACTCGTTTCTGAAATGCGCGCGTCGCCAGATCCTTTGTCGGTTCGTCGCTCATCGTTCGTGTTGAAGCCATCCTAACAACCGAAACACACGATTTCAACGTAAAAATTCTTGCAAGAGCGCGCAGCGGTGCCGCTTGAAAACGCATCCTGCCGTTGATTCACCATGGAAACGCCCGATGCAAATGGGGCAAGTTAGGTTTGCGAAAAACGAGGCAATCAGCTTTTGAGCTTTTTGATTTCTTCCGTGAGCACCGGCACGGCTTCAAAGAGGTCGCCGACGATTCCATAGTCGGCAATGTCGAAGATGGGAGCTTCGGGATTCTTGTTTTGAGATAGACGTCGCAGTGGCGATGATCAACCACCAAGCCGCTCAGGCCAGCGTCCATGATGCCCAACTTCCAGAGAAAAATGCCGCGGCTACCAAAATGCGACTTGAGCACCTCGGTTTTTGCTTGAATTCGAAGAGTTACTTCTTCACAGGGACAATCTGAAATCTTTCAGCGGTTTTTTCTGACGGGAAAAGCTTCTGAAGTGTCGAGGAGTAACTCAACCAAAGTTGAGTTACTCCCGAGACTTGATGATTACGCAGCTCGACTTAGCGGCTCGGAAATCCGTCGAAGATTTGAGCGCGGCCAGGAAACTACTGCCCGCCAGGTTTGCCGGTTACGGACAGCCAAGTACCGCTCGGATTTGATTAGCACTGGCCATCAGCTGATTCGCCTGCAGAGATGTAAGTTGCTTTCCCGATTGCGCCTGCGCACTGTTGATAAACGCCCTCAATTGATTGCAAGTGTTCGCCCGGTCGCCCGCGTTAGGCGCATTCAGAGCATTCAGCAACTTACTATCAAGACTGTTAGTGATTCCCTGTGCGAGGTTGAAGCTATCGACGAGTATGATTAGCTTTGTCATTTGAGAGGACGCACCATTGACCGTGACGCTAAAGCTTGCGTTCGTGCTGTTGCCGCTCGCATCTACGGCGGTGCATTGGACAATGCTGGCGCCGAGGGGGAAGGAGCTGGCCGCGGGCGGGACGCACGTCACCACTGGTGTCGAGTCTAAGTTATCAGTAACTAAGACATTGTAAGTAATCATCGTGCCCGATGGACTGGCTGCGTCGGCCTCGATGGACGAGGGTACGTTGATAACCGGCGGCGTCTTGTCGATCTTTACAGTGAGGCTTTGGGATAACCCTACGTTGCCTGCGCTGTCCGTGGCGAAGTAGGTAATGGTCGTTACGCCTTCGGCAGTGATTGAGAGCGATGCGGGCGAGCCGGCCACCTCCGTTGGCGCGACAACCTGGGCGCCCGCGGCGCTGTAGCTAATGCTCCTGACACCAGTACCCTCGCCGTCTGTAGCGCTTAACGTCAACGCGACGTCGCTCGTGTACCAACCATTACTGCCGGCAGTGCCGTTAATATTCGCGCTTACCGCTGGCGTGGTGGTGTCAGTTACTGGCTGCCAGGATACGGCGTGCCCTTCGGTTGAGTCGCTTAAAGGAAGCGAGACTGAGCCGCCGTTGTAGCCGGCAGTGCGAACCGAACCGACGGTTGCAACGGCATCGGCCGACCTGACAAATGCGATGCGCGCGCCATTCGGCGAGTAAGTGGGCGAGAGGTCTTGCGCCTCGGGTGGAGTCGTGATTAGTTGAACTGCACCCGAGCCGTCGGCCAGAGCCGAGTAGAGCTTTCCGGTGACGATCGAGCCTGAGCCCGCGCCAAGGTCACCACCAAGGAAGATCAGACGCATCCCATCAGGCGACCAAGCGGGCGATGCCTCTTCGAGCGTGGCCTCCGGGTTCGTGAAGAGTCGTCTTTGGTTCGTACCATCGGGGTTCATGAGGTAAAGGTGCACGCGGCCTCCGCCCTCGCGATTGCTCTGGAACGCGATGCTCGTGCCGTCGGGGGACCACGCGGGATGACCGTCGGACGCGGAGTTATTCGTTAACCTTATCTGATTGCTGCCGTCCGCGCCCATTACATAAATCTGGAAATTGATCGTGCCGGTTAGTGGGTCGACAATGGCATCGCGCCTGCTCAAGAAAGAGATGCGCGCGCCGTCGGGAGACCACGTCGGGCTCTGGTCGGCACGCGGGACGGCGGTCAGTCTTTGCTGATCGTTGCCGTGGGCGTTCATGACGTAAATCTCCAAATTGCCGTCGCGAGTACTGGTGAAAGCGATCCGTGTGCCGTCGGGTGAGAAGGCGGGGGTGAAATTCTCACCGTTAGTCGTGAGTTGGGTTAAGCCGCTACCGTCAGACTCCATGGTGAAAATCTGTCTGGCCCCATCGTCGTCTGTTGCCGTGAAGGCGATTCTGCCATTCCCTTTCGGAACGATTGGATAGGGCGTCGGTGTTGGCGTCGGACTGGGTGTCGGGGTCGCCGTTGGCGTCGGCGTTGGCGTCGGCGTAGGTGTCGGCGGAGGAGTAGGCGTCACGCACGCGGGGCTGAAAGCCTCGACCGTCGAGAAGAAAGTTTGCCCCCCCGTAATTAGGTTGTAATCCGCACCACCGATGGCGTACAGCGTCCCGCCAAGCGAAGTTGCGGCGAGAGCATCGCGCCCGGTAGTCATCGGCGGTGCCGTGGCCCAGGTGTTGGTGGCAGGATCGTAGACTTCTGCGACATCGAGATGGTAATTCGTACCGTTGTGGCCGCCGACGGCGTAAATCAATCCGCCGACCTCAGCCCCGCCGAAATAATTACGGGCGGTCGGCATCGGTGACTTTGTCGTCCAGGTGTCTGTCGCTGGGTTGTAGGCTTCGACAGTGCTCATGGCCGCCCCACTGTTGTCGTGCCCGCCAATCGCGTAGAGAGTGCCGTTGAGGACCACCACCGAGAGCCCGGCTCTCGCCGTTGGCATCGGGGCACGTGTCGTCCAGGCATTGGAGGTTGGGTCATATTCCTCGAGCCGGTTGAAGTTTCCAAATCCAGCAGCTCCTCCGCCGACAACATAGAGCTTGCCGTTGAGCACTCCGCCGGCTGCCGCTCGACGCGCGGTGGGCATCGGCGCCTTCGTGGTCCAGGTGTTTGTCGCCGGATCATAGACCTCAAGCGTGTCCCGATCGAGTGGGCTCTGCCAACCGCCGACGGCGTAGATCTTGCCGCTGATGGCTCCCACTACCAATTGGTCACGCGGTTGGCTCATCGGCGCTCGAGCAATCCATGAGTCAGTCGCCGGATCGTAGGCTTCGAGGATCGCCAGGTTGTCTCCCGTCGTGTTGGCGCCACCACCCACCGCGTAGATCTTTCCATTCGCCACGGCGGCAGCGAGGGCGGTGCGTGCCGTCGGCATTGATGACTTCGCCGTCCACACATTTGCGCCACCACAGTCAGCGGCTGGCTGGAACGACTCAACGCTTGAAAATCCTGGGAAGCCGCCGGCAAATCCCGCGATGGCGTAGAGCTTGCCGCCCGAGGCCGCCGCGCCGAACTCGGTCCGCGGCATGAGCATCGAGGGCTGCGTTGACCACGCATCCGTCGAAGGCTCGTAAGCTTCGACTATTGATTGGTATCCGCTCCCATTTGACCCACCATAGGCGTACAACTTGCCGCCAATTACCGCAGCACCGACGGCTGTGCGCGCCGTCGGCATGGACGCGCGCGTCGCCCAGGAGTCAGTTGCAGGGTCGTAGACTTGCAGGCTCGCGAGGTTGTCGTTGTACTGTCCACCTACGATGTAGAGCGAACCATTTATGACGCCAATGCCGAACACCATGCGCGCGAACGGCATGGGTGCTTTCGGCGTCCAAGAGTTAGAGGTGGGATCGTATTCCCAGACTTCACCATGCAGCGTGCCTGCCGGGGACATCCCCCCCATCGCGTATAACTTTCCGTTCGCAGAAGCGACCCGCAGTCCTTCGCGCGGCGCCGGCAAAGGGGCTCGCGTCGCCCAAGTATTCGTTGCCGGATCGTATGCCTCGACGGTTGCCAACTCAATGCCACAACTTACTCCGCCGCCAACAACGTACAGGTTGCCATTGAGCGATGCGGCGGCCGCGTGGTAACGCCCTGTAGGCATTAGTGCACGAGTGCTCCAGGTGTTGGTGGACGCGTCGTATGCTTCCAGAGTCTGCTGGCCATCGCATGAACCAAATGTCCCGCCGACCGCGTAAAGAGTCCCGTTCACGTCAGCAGCAGCGAGTGCGACTCGTGCCGCAGAGACAGGTGCAACAGAGTGCCAGCTGCTGCCCTGCGCGAGGCTCGCGCGGGTCGCAATCGATGCAGCCATGCTGGTTAGCGCGACGAGCATAAGCACGCCGATGAAGAGGCGTTTCGGGGATTTCATGTTGTTAGTCAATCCTTTCTGCTGGGCAGATGGTTTGAGTCGGACAGCCACACTGTTCGATTCAGGTAAACGGCTCTGTCATTCTCATTGTGAAATAGCGTCAATTTTTGACCAGTGGTATCATTGGCCATGATCTTTTTTTGGCGCTGAGATCCCGAGGGTAAACTTCCCGATCAGTCCCACCACCGAGTCGTTGACGCCTTCCAGTTACCGATAACCGAAGCCAATGCCGACGTTTCCGCAGAACATCACCCAGCTTCTGGCATGCTGGAATGAAGGCGACGAAAGTGCTTTCGATCAGTTAGTTACGCTTGTCTATCCTGAACTGCGCCGCCTGGCACGGAACTACATGCGCCGGGAGGATGAAGCGCACACGCTGCAAACATCGGCGTTGATTAATGAGGCCTACCTGCGTTTGGTGAATTATCAGGACAAGGGTTGGAACAACCGGGCGCATTTCTTTGCGGTCGCTGCCCAGGTTATGCGTCGTATCCTGATCGACCACGCGCGAAAGCATCGCCGAGCCAAGCGAGGAGCAGGTGCAAATCATGTCTCCCTCGACGAAGGCGCAGTGATAAGTCAGGACCGCGCGGCGGATTTCCTGGCCCTGGATGAAGCGCTGGTTCAGCTTGCCGAAATAGACGAGCGCAAGAGCCGCATCGTTGAATTGCGCTTCTTCGGCGGACTCACTGTCGAAGAAGTAGCGGAAGTTCTAAACCTGTCGCCGATCACGATAAAACGCGACTGGCGCTCAGCTCGGGCCTGGCTGCAACGCGAGATAAATAGCAACTCCTCTATCCCCAGCGTCAAGGGTTGATACGTTTCAATTTGAAATAGCGCTTTTCCCAAAGGGAGGCGGCGAGCAGAACCCACTCTCCTGGTTTCCATATGACCCCGCAACAGTGGCAGGAAATCGACAGACTATTTCAGCAAGCCGTAGAGCTAAGCTTTGACGACCGGGACTCGTTTCTGGACGAGGCTTGCGGAGGGAACTCGACGCTACGTAAAGAGGTTGATTCGCTCCTGGCCTCAGACGCCAGCGCATCGCATTTAATCGATCAAGAGGTCCTGTTCGAAGCAGCTCCTTTCCTCGCGGTTGAGGTCCCGCGGCTCGACGACGGTCAGAAACTCGGCAATTACGAAATCGTGCGCTTAATCGGGCGCGGCGGCATGGGAGAGGTTTACCTCGCCAAAGACGAAATTCTAAATCGCCGCGTCGCACTCAAGTTGTTGCCGGCCGAATACACCACTAAACCTGAACGCCTGCGACGGTTTCAACAGGAAGCACACGCCGCTTCGGCGCTCAACCATCCGAACATTTTGACCATCCACGAGCTCAGGCAGGTCGAGGATTATCAGTACATCGCCACCGAGTTTGTTGATGGCGAGACTCTGCGCGAGTTGATGAACCGTGGCCGGCTTCCTTTGTTTCAGATTCTGGACATCGCCGTTCAAGTCGCCAGCGCTCTGACTGAAGCGCACCAGGCAGAGATTGTCCATCGCGATATTAAGCCTGAGAACATCATGCTACGGCGCGATGGTTACGTGAAAGTACTTGATTTTGGATTGGCCAAACTCAAGCAGCGAATTGACGCGGGGATTGTAGACGAAGCTCGTGACGACCCTGGCGTTTCGTCCGCGCTGGTCATGGGGACAGTGAAATACATGTCGCCGGAACAAGCCCGGGCATTTTCCGTGGACGCTCGCAGCGACGTCTTCAGCCTGGGGGTGGTGCTCTTCGAGATGATCGCCGGCAAGACTCCCTTTCAAGGCCAGACTACTGCTGAACTGATCAATGCTCTGGTGAATGATGAGCCGCCATGGTCGGAGCTCCAGGGAACCCCTGCATCACTCGTCGAAATAATTCGGAAGGCCCTCGCGAAAGATCAGCAGCGGCGATACCGGGATGCAAATAAGTTTCTCGCCGATCTAAAGGAAGTTAAGGAACTCCGGGAAGATCGAGGCATCGGCCGTGCCAGCCGGATATCCAGGCTCCGAGTTTCAATGCTCGATTCCTTCTCGAGAATTACGGCAACTATCCGCGCTCACAAGGTGGTTGCTACTGGTCTCTCAATCCTGCTGGTGATCGTGACGGCGAGCGTCGCATATTTTCTTTGGCCGAAGAAACCCACAGCTCCGGGAGCCTGGATATCGAAGACTCCACTCAGCCGTCCTCGCGCCGGGGCCGCCGTCGCCGCCGTTAACGGGAAACTTTACGTTGCGAGTGGGACCAATGAATCGGGGATTACCGCGGATCTCGATGAGTATGATCCAGCTACCGGAAAATGGATTTCGCGAGCTCCGGTTCCGACCGCACGCACATCTGCCGGCGCTGCCGCAATTGACGGTGAGCTCTATGTCTTCGGCGGATGCACGCACAATTCCGACTGCCGCATCGGCACTACTAACCTCGTGGAAGCTTACGATCCGATTTCGAACACCTGGTCTGCTAAAGCGCCCATGCCCACTTCGAGGAGCTTAATGGCTTCGGCCGTAATTGGCAGAAAGCTTTACGTTGCTGGAGGGCAAGGTCCATGTCCACCGTGCGCGGGTTATGACAAACTGGAAATATACGATTCAACGACGAACACCTGGGACATTACGAAGGCGCGCTTGCCGACCGCTTATAGGTCTCCCGCCGGCGCGACGTTGGACGGAAAGTTTTATGTAGTGGGCGGTGTGCACATATCGCACGAAGAGCTTGCCGAAAAGCAACCATTGGCTGAGTACGATCCGGCCACCGACAAATGGTCGCTGAAAGCGCCACTCGGCATTGCGCGCGGCAGCCTTGGACTGGCTTCCGTGCATGGTTCTCTCTATGCGATCGGCGGCAATTCAACACTTCTACAGTCTAATGCAGTCGAAGCATACGATCCTTCAACCGACCAATGGCTTTCAAAAGCACCAATACCTAAGGCGAGGTTATCAGTTCAGCCCGTGGTCCTCGACGGCGTGATTTATGTGGTGGGATGTAGTTTGGCACAAGGCGAGCCTTCGGCGGCGGTGGACGCTTATGTAGCGGTGTGCCCGAATTCCGAGTGCTCCTCAGCGCCGGCGGGTTTGGTCAGTTGGTGGCCTGGTGATGGGAATCCAGCCGACATTGCGGGATTCAATCATGGGTCCGTCGTAGGCAACGTGAGTTTTGCGGCAGGCAAAGTAGATCAGGCTTTCGATCTGGACGGCTCATCGTTTGTGACCATGGGCGATCAGGCGTCTCTGAACTTGGGCGGTACTCAATTGACGATAAATGGATGGATCAAACCTCGCGTGAACAGTAGCGCCATCTATTTTGGCAAGACCGAGTACGCCAATAACGATTACCTGCTGATGTTCGGGCGTGGCGTCCACGCCGGGCTCAAGACAAACGGTGATTTAATACTTTTCGCCTTTGCGGATTTTCCCTCGAACACCAGGTTCTATGTCCCGCCAATCGACAAATGGACACATGTGGCGATGACCTACGATGGCCAACAAGCCAGGATTTACATCAACGGAACGTTGATGGGTCAGGCTCCGAAGACCGGCGCTATTGCTGGAGACAGGATTCCGTTCAATATAGGGGGCCGGGCTGTAGACGAGGGCACGGGAAAATTCAACGGCCTCATCGATGAGGTCCAGGTCTTCGATCGCGCGCTGTCGCCAGATGAGATTGAACGAATTTTTCAGGCAGGAAGCGCCGGACACTGCAAGCCACGCAGTACGTGCCGGTGAGGTTCTGTCAGGCGACTGCTACTATCCCCTAAGTTTCTTGATTTCTTCCGTTAGAACCGGAACGGCTTCGAAAAGATCGCCGACGATGCCGTAATCAGCGATGTCGAAGATGGGTGCTTCAGGGTCTTTGTTAATTGCGACGATGGTCTGCGAGTTCTTCATGCCGACGAGGTGCTGAATCGCGCCGGAAATTCCGATCGCGACATAAAGCTTCGGCGCGACCGTCTGGCCTGACGAACCAATTTGCCGATCGATTGGGAGCCATTCAGCGTCACAGATAGGACGCGACGCGGCTAAATCGCCGCCCAGAGCCTCCGCCAGCTTTTCCGCGATCGCGAGATTGTCTTTGCTCTTGATGCCGCGGCCTACCGCGACGATGACATCAGCCTTAGACAGGTCGACGGCCTGTTTCGCTTCCTGGAATGGTGCTTCCGGCTTCATGCGAACCTCGCCAACATCCACCTGCATCGACTCGACGGGAGAGCCGCTACCCTTCACTGCCTGCTCGCCACGAAACGATCCCGATTGAAAGGTCACAAAGGTCGGCGCCTCACCTTCCGACACGACGTCCGCATCGAGCTTTCCCAAAAAGAGCCGACGAGTGAAGGTGGCTTTCCCGCCGTCAACGCTCATGCGAATACAGTCGCCAATCAAACCTTTGCCAAATCGGGCCGCAACCTTTGGGGCGAAATCGCGGGCCAGATACGTATGCGACATGATCACAAATTGCGGGCTCGCACTGCGAATCACCTGTTCGAGCGCCGCCGCATAAGCATCGGGAGTGTAATCCGCGAGCTGTCCGTTTTCGGCGCTAATGACTTTTTCGAGGTCGTAGGCAGCAATTTCCTGCGCCAGCGACGACGAACCCAGCACCACGGCAGAAACCTTCTGTCCCAGGTCAGTCGCGAGTTTCTGGGCCGCGGCAATCGCCTCGAGCGAAGTCTTGTTCAGCGCGCCGCCTTTGTGTTCGATGAATACTAAGATGCTCATGTTTGTGTGGCACAGACTTTCGGTCTGTGATTGCATTTCAATGAACACAGACTAAAGTCTGTGCCACTAATTCGAATTACTTATTTGCCATTCTAGAACTCGTAAATTCATAGAAGAGGTTCAGATCACCCGCGCTTCTGTTCTCAGCTTTTCAGCCAATTCCACCGCACCCTTCTTCGCATCACCACCGCCGAGGAATTGCGTCTGTTTTGATTTCTGCGGCAAATAGATTTTCTCAATGCGCTGGTGAGAAGGTTTGCTGACGATCTCGGCCGCCGGTGTTACTTCCTTAATCTCTTTCTTCTTGGCGGCCATGATGCCTTTCAGCGTCGCATAGCGAATCTGACTGATGCCTGATTGAATTGTCAGCAGAGCCGGTTTCGGCATCGTGTACCATTGATACCAGCCGCTCTCCAGTTCACGTTTGACCCGCAGTTGTTCGCCGGAAGCGTCAATCTCGATCACAATGGTCGCGTGCGGCAACCCCATCAACTCCGCGAGAATGACGCCGGTTTGGGCATACCCATAGTCGTCGGATTGCAATCCGGTCATCACCAGGTCCGCACTCTCTTCGCGAATTGCCTCGGCCAGCACACTGGCAGCGGCAAAAGGTGAGAGATGAACCACGTTATCGCCCAGGACGTGAATTGCGCGATCGGCGCCGCGAGCCAGCGCATCCTTAATTACACTCTTGGCGCGCTGAGGGCCCATTGATACGACCACAACTTCGCCGCCGACTTTTTCCTTTATTCGTAAGGCCTCTTCGAGGGCGTAGCCATCCGACTCGTTCACTTCAAAGGACAGATCGGCTTCTTCGATCCAGGTCGAATCCTTGTTGATGCGCAGAATCGCGTCTTTGTTCGCGACCTGCTTCATTAAGACCAGTATTTTCATTTCGTGCGCACGCCTCCGGCGTGCTGGGTAAAGTTACTTTGACATGCCCGGCGTGCTAAGGGCTGCATGCCAGAGGCATGCGTACCTATTCTTCGTATCGCTTGAACAGCAATGCAGCGTTGGTGCCGCCAAAGCCGAAGCTGTTCGAAAGAGCGTAATCTATTCGAGCTGGACGTGCCTGATTCGGGATGTAATCCAGGTCACATTCAGGATCGGGCGTCTCATAGTTAATCGTCGGCAGCAGGACATCCCGATGAATCGAGAGGATTGAAAATACTGCCTCGACCCCACCCGCGGCGCCCAGCAAATGGCCCGTCATCGATTTCGTGGAACTGATGGCCATCTTTTGCGCGTGCTCGCCGAACGTTTTCTTGATGGCCATGGTTTCGAACTTGTCGTTGTAGGGTGTCGAGGTCCCGTGCGCGTTGATGTACATCACCTGTTCCGGTTGCACTTTTGCATCACTGAGCGCTTTTTGCATCACGCGCACGGCGCCGGAACCACTGTCATCAGGCATCGTGATATGGAACGCATCGCCGGTCATGCCGTACCCGGCAATCTCAGCATAAATTCGCGCGCCACGTTTCCGAGCAAACTCCAACTCTTCGAGAATCACAATTCCCGCGCCTTCCCCGATTACAAATCCATCCCGCCCCATATCAAAGGGACGTGAAGCATGTAGCGGATCATTGTTGCGGGTAGACAGAGCCCGGAGCGCGGCAAATCCCGCGACACTCATCGGCGTGATAGCTGATTCAGCGCCGCCACAAATCATCGCCTCAGCATCGCCGCGCTGGATGATCTTGAAGCTGTCTCCAATGGCGTGAGCGCCGGCGGAACAAGCTGTGGCCGTCGCCGAGTTCGGGCCTTTTGCATTATGACGAATGGAAACCTGACCAGAGGCGAGATTAACAATCGCTGAAGGAATGAAGAACGGCGACACCCGGCCGGGCCCGTCTTTCAGGAGTTTTTCGTGCTCGCGCTCGATGGCCCAAAAATCGCCGATGCCACTGCTGATGTAAGTGCCGACCCCTTCGGCTATGTCGTCAGTGATTTTCAGTCCGCTGTCGTTCACGGCTTCCTGCGAAGCAGCGATAGCGTACTGGATGAAAGCGCCCATCTTGCGGGCGTCTTTCTTTTCGACATAGTTCAACGGATCGAAGTCATTGACTTCGCAGGCGAACTTAACCGAGAACCTTTCGGTGTCGAATTTTTTGATGTAATCCGCGCCACTGCGGCCTTCCACAAGCGCGGTCCAGGTCGTCTCGACCGTATTACCAACGGGCGTAACCAGGCCAAGACCAGTAACGACGACGCGACGACTCAAGTCAAAACCCTCCTGTAGCCGATTTGACAGTGATCCTGCTCAGCCCGGGAACACCGCCCTTAACAACCGGCTACTTTGCTTTGTGTTGATCGATATAGTTGTACGCGTCGCGAACGCTTTGAATTTTCTCAGCGTCTTCGTCAGGGATTTCGATGCCGAATTCCTCTTCGAAACGCATCACCAGCTCAACCGTATCCAGCGAGTCGGCGCCCAGGTCGTCAATGAACCTAGCGTTTGGCGTTACTTCGTTTTCGTCAACACCAAGCTCGTCAACGATTATCTGTTTTACTTTCTGCTCAATCTCTTGATCGGGCATTCGTTTGCTCCTCTACTAAATGTCCGACAAACTTTAGTTTGTCGATGGGTTTCTTAAAGCTGCATCTCTTTCGACAAACTGAAGTTTGTCGGACAACAGGCTCAAACCGCAATCGCTTCGCGGGCCGCGCGCAAACTTCCTTCATTTTCGACGTTAACGCATTGCACGCTGCGATCGATTTGCCGCACTAAACCGCTTAAAACTTTTCCGGGTCCAATCTCAATAAAGGTTTTTACACCCTGACTGATCAAAAATTCAACTGACTCAAGCCAGCGAACCGGCTGCGAAACCTGTCGCACCAGACTGTCACGCAGTAAATCAGCGCTCCGGACCGCGCGGGCGTCAACGTTTGTGACCAACGGGATTTCACTGTCACTAAATTGAATTGTGTCCAGGTCGGCCGCCAGACGATCCTGCGCCGGCTTCATCATTGCACAATGAAAAGGAGCGCTCACGTTCAATTTCATCGCCCGTTTGGCGCCGCGTTCCTTCAAAATAACGATCGCGCGATCGATAGCGCCAGCCGCGCCCGCGATGACCACCTGACTCGGCGAGTTAATGTTAGCCGCGCTGCAAACCTCTCCTTCACTGGCCTGCTCACAACCGGCATTTACCGTTTCCAGGTCCGCTCCGAGAATCGCCGCCATGGCGCCGGTCCCAACCGGAACCGCCTCCTGCATGTAACGTCCTCGCGCCCTCACAGTCCGGATGGCATCCCCCAGATTTAACCCACCCGCAGCCACCAGGGCTGAGTATTCGCCCAGACTGTGACCTGCGACAAATTCAGCACGGGGAAAACCCTCTGACTGCGCCGCGCGCAGAGCCGCGATGGAAACAGTCAGAATGGCCGGCTGAGTATTCTCAGTCAGCTGAAGCTGTTCCGCCGGGCCATTAAAGCAGAGTTCAGAAAGTGAGAACCCAAGCGCCTCGTCTGCTTCTTCAAAGATCTGCCGGGCCGCCGGAAACCGGTCCGCTAAGTCCTTTCCCATGCCCGGATGCTGTGCACCCTGGCCGGGGAAAATAAAAGCTATTGCCGATTGCCGATTGTTGATTGCCAATTACTTCCTTACAGATCTGCTCAATCAAATGCCTAAGAATCCACGCCAATCAAAAATCGGCAATTGGCAATCGACAATGACCTACCAGCGCATCACCACACTGCCCCAGGTAAAGCCGCCGCCGAAGGAAGACATCAACACTATGTCATCCTTCTTCAGTAAACCTTTCTCGACACATTCGTCGAGGCCAATCGGAATTGACGCTGAAGACGTATTGCCATGCATCGCGATGTTCGAATACACATGTGCAGGGTCGATACTCATCATGTTTGAAACCGCGTCGGTGATTCTTTGGTTCGCCTGATGCGGCAGAAACAGATCGACGTCGTCGGTTTTTAGTCCGGATTCACAAAGGACTGCCCGAGAAATTTCACACATTGATCTCACCGCAACCTTAAAAACCTCGTTGCCCTTCATCTTGAAGAAGTGATCGCCGCGGGCAATCGTTTCGGCCGTAAACCCACCTTTCGTACCGCCGCCAGGCGCATATAACTGCTCTTCGTAACGGCCATCTGATTTGATCCTGGCCGCCAGTATTCCCCGCCCTTCTTCAACCGGACCCAGGACCGCAGCGCCGGCGCCATCTCCGAACAGCACACAGGTCGATCGGTCGGTGTAATCGACGTAGCGGGTCAACAACTCTGCTCCAATCACCAGGGCGTACTTGATCTGGCCGCCGCGAATCATTGAGTTCGCCAGCGACAAGCCATACAAAAAGCCCGAGCACGCCGCCACGATATCCATCGCCGCAGCCTTGTTGGCGCCGAGTTGCGCCTGAATCAAACACGCGGTCGAAGGCAGAATTTGATCGGGCGTGACCGTGGCGCAAAGAATCAGATCGATCTCGTTGGGATCGATTCCGGCGCGCTCAATTGCTTCCTGCGATGCCCGCGACGCAAACTGCGACGTGTACTCGCCGGAAGCCGCCTTGTGTCTCTGCTTGATACCGGTGCGGGAAGTAATCCATTCGTCCGACGTATCGACGATCTTTTCCAGATCGGCGTTGGTCAGGACCATTTCCGGATACGAGTGGCCGGTGCCCAGGATGCCTGCGTTGACTTGCGTCAAATAAGACCTCAAACGAAATAATTGCCGCTCAAAGGCGAGGCCGACTGA
>Ga0068859_100004616_pt1 | contig 14040 bp, 13 predicted proteins | sample KBSSwiS22_FD_66585 | JGI IMG/M metagenome (GOLD analysis project Ga0068859, IMG submission 66585) | Switchgrass rhizosphere microbial communities from Kellogg Biological Station, Michigan, USA - KBS Switchgrass S2-2 | ecosystem: Host-associated > Plants > Roots > Rhizosphere > Soil ... | reverse complement strand
GAGGTCAGGGGTTCGATTCCCCTCAGCTCCACCAGCCGCCTTTCCAACTCGGCATTTTCGGCGAGAAGGCGATATCATCCCGCCAGGGCATGTGCGCGCCTGACATGGCATCTGCCCCGGGCTGAAGTCCGCTTGCCACCCATTCCGGTCATTAAGCCAACCGAACGGATTCGGTCATGATTAGGCTGCGTCGCGGCCGGCGCTCCGTTGCTCGCCGCCGATCAGCGAACCTGCCTGGACGGCCGTCAGCGGTTTCGAGAACAGGAACCCCTGAACCGAAGTGCAGCCCTGCGAGCGCAACTCGGAAAGTTGCTCATTCTCCTCGACGCCCTCAGCGGTAGTCTCCATACCGAGCGCCTGGGCAAGCTGGGTGATCGCCCGCACTACAGCAGCCGCGCCGGCGCGCTTGAGCAGGTTTTCGATAAAGCTGCGGTCTATCTTCAGCTTGTCGAACGGGAAACTTTGCAGATAGCTCAGCGACGAGTAGCCGGTGCCGAAATCGTCCAGCGCCACTCGCACTCCGACCGAACGGAGATTGTGAAGCAGCCGCAATGTCTCTTCGCCACCCTTCAGGAAAACGGACTCGGTAATCTCAATCTCCAGTCGAGCCGGCGCAACGCCGGTGGCGGCAAGCGCCTGAATGACGGTTTCCTGCAGACCCGGCCGATGGAACTGCACCGGCGAGACATTGACCGCCACGCGAATGTCGTCCGGCCATTCGGCTGCCTGGCGGCATGCTTCGCGGATCACCCAGCAACCGATCGGAACGATGAGTCCTGTCTCTTCGGCGATCGGGATGAACTCCGCCGGCGCGACGAGGCCGCGCGTCGGATGATTCCAGCGAATTAGCGCTTCGAAGGAGCCCACCTTGTTCTTCTCAAGGTCGAACAATGGCTGATAGTAGAGCTCGAATTGCCCTTCCTCGAGCGCAATGCGGAGATCCTGCTCCACCCGCCGCCGCTCCTGCGCGCGCTTGTTCAGGCTCTCCTCGAAGAAGGCAAATGTTCCCCTGCCTGCCTCCTTGGCCCGATAAAGCGCAAGGTCGGCGCTCTTGTGCAGATCCTCGGCGCCATTGCCGCCGCTTGGGGCAACCGCGATGCCGATGCTTGTCGTCGCCACCAGCTGCTGCCCCTCGATTTCCTGGGGCTGGCTGACTGCCTCGAGCAACGCCGTTGCCAATCGGTCGATCTCCTCGCGTGCCTGGTCAACCAGTTGAACAACGACAAACTCGTCGCCGCCCAACCGCGCCACGAAATGCCCGCGAGCTGCCTGGCTCAGCCGCTTTGCCGTGGACACCAGAAGTTCGTCGCCTGCCGGGTGTCCCATCGTGTCGTTGACCGCTTTGAAATGGTCGAGGTCGAGGCAGTGCAATGCGATCACCGAGCCATCATCCAAGTTCTTCAGCTGGTGGTCGAGATGATGCTGGAACATGGTCCGATTGGGCAGGGCGGTCAGCACATCATTGAAGGCGAGATGGGCGATCCTCTTTTCACGCTCTTCAATCTGCACGACCATCTCGTTGAAGCTCGACCCGAGCCGCGCCAACTCGTCATGCCCTTCGACTTCGACCAAGACATGCTCGCCCGTCGCCAATTTCCCCGCCGCATCGTCGAGCCTTTCGAGCGGACGCGTGATCTTGGCCGAGGCTCGCCAGGTCCCGAAGGCGACAAGCGCCAGGCCGAGCACGGTCATGACGGCGAGTGCCGCTTGCAGGCGCCTGGCCGTCGCCAGCGCCTCGCTTCGAGGATAGGCAAGCAGCAGCACCGCGTCGCGATCACCAACGAGCGTCGGCAAGGGCTTCGCCAACGCAATCGCGCTCTCGCCATCCACTTCAATGTCGAACACGGCACTGCTGCGCGAATGCTGCTCGATGGCGAGGAATGCGCCGTCGATTGGGCGGCCTCCGGTTGCGTCGCGCCATTGCCCGGCCACGCCCACCAATACGCTGGCGTCGAGCGGGATCGCCGAAAGCTTTTTGAGAGACTGCATTTCCGGCTGCCCAAGGTCGGCTGCGAACACGATCCAGCCTAGTAACGCGGGCGCCATTACCGGCGCTGCGACGAGCTGCCGGGTCTTGCCGCCGACCATGCCGATGCCGGTCGTTCTGCCCTCGTCCAGCGCGTCCCACAATTGCTCGGCGTCTCGCGCCTCCTGGCCGGCAAGTCCGTGGGCCCTGCCGTCAATCGTCACGATGAATGCAGTGGGCACGTGGAGCCGCGCTTTGGCATTATTGAGCGCGGAAGCCATGGTCGGCTCATCACCGCTCGCAACCGCCGCGCGAAAGCCGAAATCGCGCGCAAGCAGCTGTGCCGTCCCTTGCAACTCGCCGCTGCGCTGCTGCCAAAGCCGATCATAGACCGCGCCGCTCGACACGAGCTGGCTTTCCACCTGGTGGGAAGCAATCCCCGAGATGGCGGTCGACAGCGACAAAGACACCGCTACCATTGCCACCGCGAACAATAGCACGAACTGGGCCGTCAGGCGGGCGCTCAGCGAGCTGAAACGCGGCACGTCAATAAGCGTCCATCGCGTGCATCGGCGGTGCCCTCAGCTTGACGGCGACATTGGCGGTGCGTTCGCCAGGCCCAAGTCGCCGCGACATCGTGCCGCCGGGGGCCCTGAGATAGGGGTGCCACACCGACATCGTGCTTCCCGCTGGCGCGTCGGTAAATCGGGCGATGCCGCGCGCATCCGTTCTTGCGGTCCATGCGCTATCGGTGACGATGATATAGGCGCTCATCTGGTCGTGGATGTTGCAACCCAGCGCCACCACGCCCGCCCTGTCGAACGTCACGCTCCGCGACTGGTCTTTGGCGAATAGCTTCAGTTCGAACTTCTTGGCAGGCGAGAAGCTGTAGACATGATGCCTGGTCGGATCGAGGTTCGGAAAAGATACCCTTGCGCCGACCGGGACGATCGCCACGAACGGGTGAAACTGAAGATCTTTCTGCGAGACGCTGTAGTTGGCTGCCATCGGCATTGCTCTTCGGCCGATGTCGGGATGCAGCGTGACCACCGCATCGGATACCGGCCTGCCGCCGCTGTCCGTTACTCGAACATTTAGAGGCGCCGCGGCAAGCGGCGCCGCGCACGACATGAGAAAAACACTATATGACAGGCTCTTGATCATGGGCTGAGGTTAACTCCATGCCGGTAAACAGGGCCTAGCGGGACATGGTTACCAGTCGAGCCGCAACGCGGCCTGGAACTGCGTCTGCCGCTGCCTCGGCGCCAGGCCGTGCTCGTCACGCTCTTCGAGCTCGCTCGAGACGTGCAGGATCTCCACCAGACCGGTGAACAGCGGGCCGAACTGCCGCTTTGCCGCCAGCATCATCGCCCAGCCCCTGTCGTCGGATTCTTCTGCAATCAGGCTGCCGTGCTGCTTGACTTCGAAGGCGTCTGTGCGGGCGGCCAGTTGCACCGTTCCCACCGGCACCGTCAGCAGCGCGAAGGCAGACCGGTAACGCGCGTCCACCCAGATGCCCGCGCCCTCATCGTAGCCCATTTCGCTGCGGCCCTTGAGAGCCTGCAATCTCAGCTCCGCGCGGCCCAGCTCGGCATAGGCTCCGACATGCGTGAACCGCGTGTGCCAGCCCCATTCATTGTCCGCGTTGAACGCTTCAGGGTCGCCGCGATTGTTGTAGCGGAACAGCTCCACGCGCACCGGCATCGAAGGCTGCCATGCCAGCTTCGCATAATAGCCGACACGATCTGCAAACCCATCGCGAATGTCGAGGAGCGGGTGCGTATATTGCGGTTGGTAATATTCGAACGCTTCAGGCAGCGGCGGCAGCGGCTGGCGATTGAATGCCAGCGTCCGGCGGTCGTGGAGTGCCCAACCGCGGAAGGTTAGCATTGTACCCGCGGTGTCATTGGCCGCGAACAGCGCGGCGGTCATCTCAAGCTTTTGCTCCCCGAGGCTGGTCTTGACGGTCGCTTCCAAAGCGGCAGGCCGAACTTCCTCGCCGATCCAGCTGTTGATTGCGGACGGCGTAATCGAGTTGGCGACATGCCAATCGGCACCCTCATGTTCCAGGCTGACCGGCGGCCACATCAGGCCGGCACGAGCGCTGAAGCGAACTTTGTCACTTCCCATCGGCTTGTAGCTCAAAAAGGCCTGGCTGATGCCCACCTCGGTTCGCTCGCCACCCTGGATCGAAACGGCCGCGGTGGCAGACAATGCCCAGCCAAAGCGCGGCTGCCAGACGAGATCGACGTTGCCGAGTTGCGGGGACAGCCGCCAGTCGCCGTCCGAGCCGCTGCGCAGGCGGCCGAAGCCCTCGTCGACCCAGCTTTCTTCGCCATTGATGGCAACCAGCCGCACATCGCCATGCATTGACAGCGTCTCAGCGGATATAAGATCGGCATCAGCCCTGGCAGCGGATGCGCCGAAAAGGGCCGCTGCCGGCAACAGCAGGCGCCATGCGAAGCGGACGGGATTGGCAACGCGCACAACCATGCGCTCACGCTTACGTGAACATGGTTAATTACTGTTCAACAGACGTCCGACATTGCGGCTGTTGAGGTTGTCTGCAAACTGGGCGTAACGGTCTACGTGTCGTCAGACGCCGCGAGCAGGTCCATCAGATTTCGTGCTGCTTCACGGTCGGCTTCCTCCTTAAAAGCCACGTCGAGGTCGGGGGCCTGTCCGAGCATATATAGAAGCGACCAGAGCGCGAACCGCCGCGATCGATCGGTTTCAAGGCCGAAATCAACCCGTAGCCGATCTACCCCTGCGGCTTGGACAGCTGGCGAGGCTTCAGCCAGGTCTGACGTGCCGAAATAATGGTGCAACAGGTGGTCCAGATCCATTCGCTGCTGCTAGCGCGGCTAAGACGGTGACCGCAATGGGTGGAAAGCGGACGCTGAACAAGGGACCTAACGTCGACCCTTGCTGGGAGGAGTCTTATCCTAAGGGCATGATGCCGATGCCTGCGGCTGGAGGCCCAGTTTGCCAACGACCTAATAAGCGCTCGGCAGCTCATTTTCGCCAGAGACGGCGGCAAATTCGTTCAGCTTGGCCCGCGCGAAATAATGGCCTGCCGCTATTACGGCCGCGGGCCGCTCAAGAGTCCGCAGGTCCTTGAGCGGATTTGCCCGAAGCAGCAGGATGTCGGCGCGCTTGCCGGGCTCGATCGTGCCCGCATCGGCTTCATGTCCCGCCACTCTAGCGCCCTGCAAGGTCGCCATTCGCAATATGGCCGGGGCGGGAATGCCAATTTCGGAATATATCTTCATCTCCTGATGAAAGGAGGAACCCGGAGTAACGAAGGGTGCGCCGGCGTCGGTCCCAATCGCGAGCTTTGCGCCCGCATCGTACAACGCCTTCACGATCAAACGCCGCACGTCAGTGGCCCCGGCAATGGCGGCTCGATCCGCATCCGTCTGCTTGTCGAGGGGGGTAACGTACCATGGGTTTGGCGAAGTCCACTGCCTCAGCATTTCCTCGCCAATCATGCCCTGAACCGCATGATCCGATGAGAGCCGCCGCATTTCGGCCGGCCTCGCCCAGACATCGTAGCTGTATAGCGTCGGTATCTGCCAAGACCCGGAGTGGGCGACTTGACTGGCAAGCACCGGTATCCGGCTGCGTGCTGCGGCTGCGAACCGCCGCAACGAAAGCATGGCCGACCCTTTCCCGTCGACGTGGCGGGCCGGGTCCTCAAGGGCATCGTCAAAGCCGGTAAGATGCTCAACCGACCACATGCGTTTCAAAGCAACGTCCAGGGTCACCGAACGCGGGACATGGCCAACCAAAGGCATTTTCAATCTGGCTGACGTGAGTGCCAGAGCCTCAAACTGCGCAGGCGTCAGCTGGTAATATGCCTTTGCATATTCTTCACCTGACTCCTTGGCTTTCGACAGGATCGCGCCTGCTGCCGCGAACGCGTCCCGATCCTGCCACTCGGGCTCGGAACCGTTAATGATGGGGCTCGCCAAATAGACCCACGGGCCGGACGCCTTGCCCGATCTGACCTGGCTAATCGCTTCCAATGATGCGGCGTCCCCGGACATATTCCTGACGGTCGTAATCCCATAGGCCAGATAGGCTTTCCGAAATGACTCGGTTGAAGTGTTGTGGGCATGGGCATCGACCAGCCCAGGTGCGGCAAATAACCCTTTGCCGTCCATGGTCGGCACATTTGCAGGGACCTTGATCCGGTGCGCCGATCCAACCGCGGTGATGCGGCCGCACTTCAAGACAATCGACTGATGAGCCCTCGCTCGACCGAGCGCTACGTCGATAATCGTCGTGTCGGTAATCGCGTATGAAAGGGATGGGTCGCAGCTACCTTGAGCGGCAGCTGCGCTGCTCTGAGGAATTGCCAAAAGCAGGACACAGAACGGTCCCAGGCGAAAAAGCGGGCTCTTCGCGGGCAGCCGGTTGAACACGCATTGAGCTCCGAACCCATTTCCGATCGGTGCACATTAGGGCCGGTCTGGCTGCGTTAAGATGCTTCATTTGTCGAAACGGGTATTTAGCCCGGTCAATCTGCCGTTGATCGTTGAGGTTGGGGTTTGGCCGCCCAACTGGCGTTGCCGCGGTGGCTCACTCCAGCTTCAGCCTGATAAAGCCCATCGCACCGACCGGATTTCTGCTGCCATAAAGCGGCTCGAGCCCGTCCGGTACGAAATTGATTGCGAGCAAGCCTCCCAGGCCGAGCGCCACCTGATCCGCTAGCTTGAAGTCGTGAATGGCGCCGAGCGAGATCTTGCCGACCGTAAAGGCGGGACCGTGTTCTTCGATGTCTAGAAGTTCGCGGTTTTCGGCAATTTCGCCGCGACCGAGAATGGTCCACGGCCCATGCTTCAGAGAAGCTTCGGCGGCAAAGGCGTCGTCCTTATGTTCCTCGGCAGTCTTGCGGCCCCAGGCGATCGTTCCGGCCAGCTTCCAACCCGCCGCGATTTCACGGGCGTAAAGCGCGCTTGCCGACCAGCGCTTCTGGTCGACGCCGGGCTCCAGCTGCTCGGGATCCTCGAAATGGCCCCAGCTGCCCTGGAGCGCCAGGTTGGCGGTCGGGTTCCACGAGAGGCGTGCCGCGGTCGAATCCAGCGGCGCGCTCTCGATGTTCCAACGACGCTGGTCGGGCTCGCGGCCGTTGAACCGACTGATCTCTAGCTTGACCCCGTCCATAACGATTCCCGCGGTCAGCACGCCAAAGCTGATGTGGGTCGAATCCAGCCAATGATGGCTGATTGGAGCCTCGGGCGAATCCAGGATCGCCTCACGGTGCATGAAGGCCGGCGGGCCAAACGCCGGTTCGCCCGGCAGGCCGCCGTAGAGGAAGATGCTGCCGTTCGCGCCGATATTCTGGGACAGCGAGGCCGATAGCTCCATGAACAGGTCATGCGGGTGCTGGCGATCGATCAGGCGGTCGGTGCCGTTGGCGGTCTCGCCGCTAGCTAGCAGCAGCGGATAACCCTTCTTGCCCATCAGCGGGTCGGGGCTGAGCATCGCTTTGAACTGCAGGGTACCGTTGCCGAGATCGCGGCGTGCCATGCCCATCAGCATGCCCGAGGCAAACAGCTTATCGTCGCCGCGGCGGCCAGATTGATGGTCGTAGGTCAGGTTGAGCAGCGCATGGCCCATCAGCATCCAGTCGCCGCTCATGATGTGGAGACCGCCATGTGAGGAGGAATCGGGCTGCCACGCGGTCCCAGAGGCCTCCCTGGGCATCGCATAAGGGCCCAGAGCGCCAGTCATTCCGTGTCCAGCAGGCATTTGCTGGTCGGCGATGACCACCTCCTCGCCATGGTTCATTTGACCATGTTCCATTTTGCTATGGTCCGTCGGCTCGACAGGCTTTTTGGGCTCGGTCGGTGGAGCAGGTTGGTCAGGCATCGTCATGGGCATCTGATGCCCCATGGCCTGCGCCAGGGCCGGCACGGGAACCGAGGCAAGCGCAACTGCGCTCGCGGCTAACAGCTTAGTTCTCACAAATGATCTCCCGGGACGCTGGAAACCGGCGGCGCCCGGTCAGAGCGCCGCCGATCCAGTCACAGCCTAGCGCTGACGGCCCTCGTGGCCGCCCGAATGCGAACCATGCTCGCCGTGCCCGGCACGGTCCTTATCGGCCATGTCGTCACAGCAACATTTCTTGCCCTCTGCCCTCATCTTCTCGCAGCAATCCTGCTTGGGCTGAGGAGCGGGATCCGCGGCATGCGCGACGGCGGGCAGGGTAATCGTCAGCGCAATCGCGGTCATCAACTTCATCATGTTTAGTCTCCGTGAAATCGAGTTTTAGAAAAGTCGATCTCACGCGCGCTTGGGAGGGGGAGTGGCGATCTCGCCAAGGAAGCTCCGGCGGTCATTGTCCGATGCCGGGCGCTCGCGAGCCGCATGGTAGGATGGAAGCTCTGCAGCGCCTGTAGGGGCCACCATGGCAACGCACATCGCCGCGCAACATCCCTTGTCGCTGGCCTTGTGGTGCTGGGTTGGCTGCGGCTGCTGGTCGCAATGACCATTTTTCGCCATCGCCCCGTGATGGGAGGCGGGAGTCGGCGCTTCCGCCATCGCCGGCATGCCGAGCGGCGCGAGGCTCATCGCCACGGCAAACAACAGCGCGAACAAGCGGCGAACGATCATGTTTGTCGTTATGCCCGATGGACTATTCGCTTGGCAATGTTGGAACGCTTCACTAGACGCCTCGTTAACCTAGCGTTTACCGCACTTTTCGGCCAATCGTGGATTTGCCCAGTTGGCCGGAAACGCGCTAATATGCATTCGACGCGACGGCCGTTGTGATGACCGCCTGCGCCGCACAAGCCGGCGCCGACCAGAAACCTGGCGCTTTGGCCCAAGTGGAGGAGCGTCTTCATGCTCAAAAATGTCGGCAATATCGATCGCGTGGCAAGGGTTCTCCTGGCCTGCTTCCTGTTGTTCCTCGCTGTGGCTCCGGGTGTGGTCCTGTCCGCGAATTCGACCGTGGATTATTGGCTCACCATCGTCCTTTATGTTGCTGCGGCCTATTTCCTGTTGAGCGCTCTTTTGGGCACCTGCCTCATCTATCGCATCCTTGATGTTGACAGCCACGTCCATGGTGGCACTTATCACAGTGGTGAAGACCCGTTTGACGGGAGGGCAGGGAATTAGGTTGCGGTAGCGCCAAGCAGCGGTACTGAAAAAGACGTAGCAGGGGTAAATCAACCGCATGGGCGCCATGCCCACCGCATGGCGAACGGCCGAGGGGAAGTATCGGTCAGCCAGCGCTGCATCAGGCGGCGCCGACTAGGCCGAGGTGTCGGATCAAGTGGAGGGAGCGTCTTGATGTTGAAGAATCTTAGTCTCGGTGATCGCGTTGCCCGGCTCGTCGTCGCGGCCGCGCTGGCCTTCCTGGCCTATGATCATGTGATCGACGGTTGGGCCGCCTATATTAGCTGGGGAATCGCCGCCTACCTGCTGGTGACCGCGCTGATCGGCTTCTGCCTGATCTACAAGGCGCTGGACTTCAACAGCAAGGAACAGGGCGGCACCTATCACGCCGGCGAAGACCCGTTCGACGGGCGCGGCGGCGACTAAGCGGCCTTTCGCCCCATCGATCGACGGGGCTCCGCCGGGTCAAGCAATCTGTTCCAAATGCCCGTAGGCCAGGACCGTCATGAACGCCTGGCGGTCGGTTGCGTCCGCGTTGGCCTCGGCCTTGAACTGCTCCTGCTTCGCCTCGTTGCAGCCATAGTCGGGCGGCGCATCGCCGGAGGACGCGACCACCTTGCAGCTTTGGATCGCGCCTTTGGCGTCGATCGTCAGGAACATCACCTGCCGGCCGAGCAGCATGTCGCCGGGCTGAAGCTTGCCGGCGTCGAGCTGGCCACCAGGGCTGAAACGGCGCTCGAAGGTCACCTTCTTGAACTGCCCCTGGATGCCTTTGCCGGGCCTGATGCTGTCTGCGATCTCCTTGTCGCAGGCGGCCGAGCCCGCGGCGCTGGTCTCATAGCGGCAGCTTTGCTGCGTGCCCTTGTCGTCGACCGTAACGGTGATCTTCTCCCACCAGGGCGTGGCGGATTCGAGCGGCGCTTCCGCGGGTGCGGGGGCCGTGGCCGGAGCGGGAGCGGGAGTCGGGGAAGGGGCCGCGGCCATCAGCGCGGCAAAGAAAGCAAGCACAGCAAACTCTCCTTCGTGCCCGCTCTCTGCCCGTTGGGGGTGAAACCGATTTGGCCGGGGAGCGGTTCCAAGGGCCTAGATTCCCTAAATTCATGGGGGCGGAGATCATGGGTGTGAAGTTAGGGGATCGGAGGGCTCGGGTGCGGTGCCTTCATGCCGTTGCGGTGGGGTAAAGGACTCTGGTCACCCCCCGCATGCGGACGCGGCACGCGTTTGCCCTTGGTTCGGCTGGTGAGGTGGAATTTGCGGCAGCGGTCGCAGCGGTAGGGTCTAAGCGGGACTTCGGAGCGCTCAGCGATGCGGAGGGCTTCCTCGGCGGATTGGTAGCGGGCCTTCTTCCGGCAGATGCTGAGGCGGGTTCGCATGGGTAGGGCTTATAGCGAAAAGGCCCCGCGGTGAGGCGGGGCCTTTGTTTGTTTGGGACGGAGAGGGGACTGAACCGGCCCCTCCACCACCCCGGACCAAGTCCGGGGCGGTCCCCCTCCCCATCGCTGCGCGACAGGGAGGAGTTGAAGGTTAGTCGTTATCATCCCGGTTCAGGAACGCCGGGGCGAATTCGGGCGCGGGGCCTTCTTCGCGTTGGCGGTCGCCGCCTTCACGACGCGGGCCGCGATCGCCGCGGTCGCCACGGCCTTCGCCGCGCGGGCCGCGGTCGCCACGGTCGCCACCCTCACGGCGGGGACCGCGATCGCGATCACCACCATCACGGCGCGGGCCACGGCCGTCGCGGCGGGGGCCGCGGTCGCCGCGGTCGCCACGGTCGCCTCGCGGCTCCCTCGGCGGGCGAGTGTCTTCGAGCTCGGCGCCGGTTTCCTGGTCAACCAGGCGCATCGACAGGCGGACCTTGCCGCGCGGGTCGACCTCGACCAGCTTGACCTTGACCTCCTGGCCCTCGGTCAGGACGTCGCGGACGTTCTCGACCCGCTCGTTCTTGATTTCCGAGACGTGGACCAGACCGTCCTTGCCGGGCATGAAGGTTACGAACGCGCCGAAATCGACGATGCTGGCGACCTTGCCGGTGTAGATGGTGCCGGGCTCGGGCTCGGCGACGATGCCGTGGATCCACTGGCGCGCGGCCTCGATCTGCGACAGGTCGGACGAGCTGATCTTGATCAGGCCCTCGTCGTCGATGTCGACCTTGGCGCCGGTGGTGGCGACGATCTCGCGGATCACCTTGCCGCCGGTGCCGATCACTTCGCGGATCTTGTCCTTGGGGATCTGCATCGTTTCGATCCGCGGCGCGTGAGCCGACAGCTCTTCACGGGTGTGGTCGAGCGCCTTGGCCATTTCGCCGAGGATATGCGCGCGGCCGTCCTTGGCCTGCGCCAGGGCAACCTTCATCACTTCCTCGGTGATGCCGGCGACCTTGATGTCCATCTGCAGCGAGGTGATGCCGGCGGACGTGCCGGCAACCTTGAAGTCCATGTCGCCGAGGTGATCCTCGTCGCCCAGGATGTCGCTCAACACCGCATAATCCTTGCCTTCGAGGATCAGGCCCATGGCAATGCCCGCGACAGGACGCGCCAGCGGAACGCCGGCGTCCATCATCGCGAGGCTGCCGCCGCAGACGGTGGCCATCGACGAGGAGCCGTTGCTCTCGGTGATGTCGCTGAGGACGCGGATCGTATAGGGGAACTCCTCCGCGCTCGGCAGCATCGGGTGAAGCGCGCGCCAGGCGAGCTTGCCGTGGCCGGTATCGCGACGCGACGGGGCGCCGAAGCGGCCGACTTCGCCGACCGAGTAGGGCGGGAAGTTATAGTGGACCATGAAGCGCGAGTAGGAGAGGCCCTCCAGCCCGTCGATCATCTGCTCGGCGTCCTTGGTGCCGAGCGTGGTGGTGACGATCGCCTGGGTCTCGCCGCGGGTGAACAGCGACGAGCCATGGGTGCGCGGCAGGAAGCCGACGATCGCCTCGATCGGGCGGACGGTCTTGGTGTCGCGGCCGTCGATGCGGCGGCCTTCCTTGAGGATGGCGGTGCGGACGATGTCGGCCTCGAGGCTCTTGACCGCCTTCGATGCGGCCATCTGCTCCTGCGGGTCGGCCTCGACGAAGGCTTCCTTGGCCTTCTCGCGGATTTCGTTGAGGGCGGCCGAGCGCTGCGACTTGTCAGTCAGCTTGTAGGCCGCCTCAATGTCCTTGCCGACCAGCTTCTTGAGCTTGTCCTTGGCGGCGGTCTTGGCGTCGCCGGTGGCGAGCTCCCACGGGTCCTTGGCAGCCTTCTCGGCGAGCGAGATGATCGCCTTGCAGACCTTCTGCGAAGCGGCATGGGCGAACATGACCGCGCCGAGCATGACCTCTTCCGACAGCTCCTTGGCTTCGGATTCGACCATCATCACCGCGTTGGGCGTGCCGGCGACGACCAGGTCGAGCTGGCCTTCCTTGATCTGCTCCTGGGTCGGGTTGAGGATATATTCGCCGTCGATGTAGCCGACGCGGGCGGCGCCGATCGGGCCCATGAAGGGCACGCCGGAGATGGTGAGGGCGGCCGACGCGGCGATCATCGCCAGGATGTCGGGCTCGTTCTCGCCGTCGTAGGAGAGGACCTGCGCGATCACCAGGACTTCATTGTAGAAGCCCTCGGGGAACAGCGGGCGGATCGGACGGTCGATCAGGCGGCTGGTCAGCGTTTCCTTTTCGGTCGCGCCGCGCTCGCGCTTGAAGAAGCCGCCCGGGATGCGCCCGGCGGCCGAGAATTTTTCCTGGTAGTGGACGGTCAGCGGGAAGAAGTCCTGGCCCGGCTTGACCGACTTGGCGGCAGTCACGGCGCAGAGGACGACGGTTTCGCCGAGGGTGGCCAGTACGGCGCCGTCAGCCTGACGGGCAACGCGGCCGGTTTCGAGCTTCAGGGTCTTTCCGCCGAGCTCGATTTCTACGGTTTTGATATCAAACATCTTATTTCCTTCACCCCGCGGGCCGGATGCCGGCGGGACAGCTAGGGCAGACAAAGCCGGTCTGCGAGCGGATCGGGGCATTCATTCTGCCCCTCGAACGCCCCGCCGAATTGCGGGATGTCCTTTAAGGCGAAGGGCGCCGGTGGGGCGCCCTTCGGAAATTCGTTACTTGCGGAGACCAAGCTTGGTGATCAGGTCACTGTAGCGTTGGGTATCCTCGCGCTTCAAATAGTCGAGCAGCGAGCGGCGCTTGTTGACTAGCATCAAAAGGCCGCGGCGCGAGTGATTGTCCTTCGCGTGGGTCTTGAAATGCTCGGTCAGGTTGGTGATCCGCTCGGTCAGGATCGCGACCTGCACCTCGGGCGAACCGGTGTCGTCCGACTGGCGGGCGTTGTCCTTGATAATCTGCTGCTTCTTCTCAGCGGTAATCGACATCGTGTCACTCCTATTCGTTTCAAAGGTTGAACCCGCGCACGACCTTGATCGTGGCCCCGTCGCTTTCGACCAGCGCGACCGGCACATCGCCGTCTCGTGCAAGCAAAAGCCCCGGGTTCGCGGGGATCCCGAAAAGCTGCTGTCCGTGGCGGAGCAGCTTGGCTTGTTCGGGGGTGACGGGGAGGCCCGGGATGTCGTCCAGCCCCGCATCAAGCGGGAGAACCGTCCTCGTCAGTGCGCGCCCCTTAGCGATTTCCCCCAGTTTGTCCAGCGATATCGCCTGTTCCAGGGTGAAGGGACCGGCCCTGGTGCGCCTCAGCATGGTGACATGGCCGACCGTGCCGAGCGCCCGGGCGACGTCGCGCGCCAGGCTGCGGATATAGGTGCCTTTTGAGACCGAGGCGGAGAGGGTTGCTTCATCGTCGCTGGCCGCAACCAGCGATAAGGCGTGAACCGTCACCTTGCGCGGCTTGAGTTCCACCTGCTTGCCGGCCCGGGCCAGGTCATAGGCCCGTTCGCCTTCGACCTTCAGCGCGGAGAAGGCCGGGGGCACCTGTTCGATGGCGCCGGTGAAGCCTGGCAGGACGGCCGCGACCGCTTCCGTTGACGGC
>Ga0068859_100004614_pt1 | contig 14046 bp, 9 predicted proteins | sample KBSSwiS22_FD_66585 | JGI IMG/M metagenome (GOLD analysis project Ga0068859, IMG submission 66585) | Switchgrass rhizosphere microbial communities from Kellogg Biological Station, Michigan, USA - KBS Switchgrass S2-2 | ecosystem: Host-associated > Plants > Roots > Rhizosphere > Soil ... | reverse complement strand
CGCCGCGATCGCTCGCGGCTCCGGGGCGGGAAAGCCCGGGTCGCCCGCCAGGCCGCGCGTGACGTCGTCGAGGCCCGCGCGGGACAGCAGCGCCACCCCGTTCCAGCGGCCGTCGCCGTGATGCGCGTAGCGGTAGCCGCGGCGGAAGAGGTCCTCGTCGAAGGCGGCGGCGAACGCGTCGTCGTCGAGCTTGGTCTCCTGCAGGCAGACGACGTCGGGCTGGGCGCGGTCAAGCCATTCGATCAACCGCGCCTGTCGCGCCTTCGCTGAGTTGATGTTCCACGTCGCGATCCGCACATTGTGAACGTTAGTCCTCCGCTCCGACAACCTCGACAGCCTCGACGGCGTCCGCGGTCGCGATGGTGGCGGCGACCTCGGCGCGGCGGGCCGCGAGGCTGGCCGCCTCGGCCGCGCGCTCGCGATCGAGGTCATCGGCGATCTTCTCGTCGGAGGCCATCAGCGCGGCCAGGTCGGCGCCCGCGAGGTCCAGCACGCCGAGCTTCGCGTAGGCGTCCCGGATGGTCGGGCCCCACAGGCCGATGTCCTTCATGCAGGGGACGATCCGGGTGAACAGCATCGTCTGGAAGGTCCGCATGACCTCGGACTTCCGCATCAGCTCGGTGCTCTCGGCCGGGTCGAGGCCGAGGTTCTCCCACACCTCTGAGCCGTTGAGCCGCTCGTGCATCAGGTAGCAGCCCTCGGCCGCGAACTCCTCGCGCTCCGCCCGCTCCGCGTCGGTGAGCTGGCGGTAGTAGTCGCGCAGCGCGAGCCGGCCGAACGCGACGTGCCGGGCCTCGTCCTGCATCACGTAGGCGAGGACCTGCTTGGGCAGCGGCTCGGGCGTCAGGTCGCGCAGCACACCGAACGCGGCGAGCGCCAGGCCCTCGATCAGCACCTGCATGCCCAGGTAGGGGATGTCCCAGCGGCCGTCGGACAGCGTCTGGTCGAGCAGCGTCCTGAGGTGCTGGTTGACCGGGTAGACCAGGCCGACCTTCTCGTGCAGGAACCGCGCGTACGTCTCGACGTGGCGGGCCTCGTCGATGGTCTGCGTGCTGGCGTAGAACTTCGCGTCCAGGTCGGGGACGGACTCGACGAGGCGGGCACTGCAGATCATCGCGCCCTGCTCGCCGTGCATGAACTGGCTGAACTGCCAGCTCGCCAGGTGACGGCGCACCTCGCCGCGCTCCCGCTCGTTCATCTTGGCCCAGGCTGGCGTGTCGTGGATGGCGATCGCCTCGTCGGGCAGCCCCAGCGGCCGGCCGTACGGGACGTCCAGCGACCAGTCGATCCGGGCGCCCGCGTCCCACTGCTTGTCCTTGCCCCGCTGGTAGAGGGCGAGCAGATGCTCACGCCCCTCGTCGTACTCCCAGCTGAACCGGGCGGACCCGGCCGCGGGCACGTCCCAGGCCTGGGGTGCGACGGGCGTGCTGTACCGCGGGTAGGTGGACACGAGGCCCCCTCTCTCGGCCCGTCGAGGTGGCGCGGCGGACGGAGCTCGAAGCGGATGCTCGGTGCTCCGGACGGGCACCGGCCGCAGAGGGCGCCGCCGGCCGCCCGACGCCCGCGACGCGGGGGCCGGCCGCCCGGCGGTGTGCCGGCGGCCTGCGCGGCGCCGGTCGACGGCCTGAGAACGTCGACCGGATACCGCACTCGATCGTGCCAAAACTGGTGCCGGGACACACCCCCCAAGTGAGGATCGACCCGTGCGCCCGGCCCGGTGGGCCGCGGCATCGCTCGTGCCCGCGGTCGCTGGCCTCGGACCCATGTCACCCGCCCGTGCCCCGGTGGGTCTGTGGCCGATGGTTTTCGCGGCGGTCACCGGTTCGGGCGGGTGAGCGCCCGATGCGCCTGGGCCCGCCGGTGCAGGGCGGTCAGCCCTCGATCTCGATGCGCTTCGGGTGGGAGGCGCGCCGCTTGGCGCAGCGCAGGGTCAGGACGCCGTCGTTCAGTGAGGCTCTGACCGACTCCGGGTCGACCTCGCCGGGCAGCACGATCCGGTGCTCGAACGTGCCGAAGCGCCGGGACTGGCGGCGCAGCTTCCCGGTGCGTTCACGCTCCTTGATCTCGCCGCTGACGATCAGTTCGTTGTCGCGCAGGTCGATAGTGACGTCCTCGCGGGACACCCCGGGCAGGTCGAGCTCGACGATGAACTCCTCGTCGGTCTCCTCGATGTCCACGGGCGTGATCATGCTGGCGAGCGTGCCGAAGGTGCGGCCCTCCGGGGCGCCGCCGGTGACCACGTCCCCCAGGAGGCTGCCCATCTTGGTCCAGGCGTCCTCGATCTCCCGGAACGGGTCCCACCTGCCGAGCATCGGCCGAGCATCGCCGGTGCGCATGGGAAGAGCCATTGGTTCCGCCTCCTCGGGTCGTCGAATCCTGCCGGTCCCGGGCCGCAATCCCGGGCTTGCCGGGGCTGCGGCCGGGTGGCGTTCGCGCGGGCCACGACCACCGGGAGGATTCGCGGCGTAATGGGTCAGGATTGTCGGTATTTTTGGCCTACCTGTTGGTGCGCGGGCGCACTGAAGGCCTACCCGGCAGGCGTGGACGCCTATGCTTCCGGCGGTTGATCGGTTCCGCCGCGGCCACCGGCCGGGCACAAGGCGCGCCCGACGTCGCAAACGAGACAGACCCGCAGGGGACCGTGCGTTCCGTGCGTTGGCTGGACCCACTAGCGTGCTTGCCACAGGCTGGGACTTTTCGGGGGACTCGAAGGGGGACAGGAGTGGGCGGCGCCGCGCTTCGAGTGACGACGGCTTCGGGCGAGGTGCGGTTGGACGGCCTCGAACCCGCGGTCATCGGCCGGTCTCACGACTCGGCCGTTCAGGTCAGGGACGGCCGGGTGTCCCGCCAGCACGTGCTGCTCTCGCCGTCGGCCGCCGGCTGGCGCGTCGTGGACAACAGCGCCAACGGGATGTGGCGGGACGGCAGGCGCGTCTCCGAGCTGGAGCTCGGGGCCGGTGAGGAGGCCTGCCTGCGCCTCGGCGGCGTCGACGGCCCGGAGGTCATGCTCGTAGTCGCCGCGGTTGCCACGGCGTCCCCGGCCAGCCCGGCCGCGCCGCGCGCACCGGCCGCTCGAACCCCGGCCGCACGCCCATCGACCGCCCCGGCCGGTCAGCCGCCGGCCGCCCCGGCGGCCCAGCCGTCCGTCGCCCCGGCGGCCCGGTCCGCCGCCGGTCTGGCGCCGGCCGCGGGGCGTGGTGTGCCGGCCGGCGGGCCCGTCCCGCCGGGGCAGCCTGGCGCGGGGGCCGGCCTTTCCGGGCAGTCTGGCCCAGGCGGCCCGCCGAGCGGTGGGATCGAGATGCCCACCGGGGCGAACCCGGCCGTGCCGGCCCCGCGCACGGTCCACCCGATCTCCGGCGGGCGGATCCGGCTCGGCCGGTCCCGCGACAACGACGTGACCGTCCCGGACCTGCTCGCCTCCCGCCACCACGCCGAGGTCTACCTGCGCCCCGACGGGTCGGCGGAGGTCGTCGACCTCGGCACCGCGAACGGCACGTTCGTCAACGGCCAGCGGGTGCAGAACGCGGCCGTGAGCCAGCGCGACGTCATCGCCGTCGGGCACCATCTCTTCCAGCTCGACGGGGCCGCGCTCGTCGAGTACCACGACTCCGGCGACGTCGCGTTCGAGGCGCAGAGTCTCAACGTCTGGGCTGGCACGAAGCAGCTCATGCACGACATGACCTTCCGGCTGCCAGCCCGGTCGCTGCTCGGCGTGGTCGGGCCGTCCGGCGCGGGCAAGTCGACGCTGCTCAACGCGCTCACCGGCTTCCGGCCGGCCGACGCCGGCACCGTCCGGTACGCGGGGCGCGACCTCTATGACGAGTACGACGAGCTGCGCCGCCGGATCGGCTACGTGCCGCAGGCCGACCCGCTGCACGCCCAGCTGACCGTCCGGCAGGCGCTGGAGTACGGCGCGGAGCTGCGGTTCCCCGCCGACACCACCGCCGACGAGCGGCGCGCCCGGGTCACGGAGGTCATCGGCGAGCTGGGCCTCACGCAGCACGCGGACACGCCGGTCTCCCGGCTGTCCGGCGGGCAGAAGAAGCGCACCAGCGTCGCGCTGGAGCTGCTGACCAGGCCCTCGCTGCTGTTCCTCGACGAGCCGACCTCTGGCCTCGACCCGGCCAACGACAAGGCCGTCATGGACACGCTGCGCGCCCTGGCGAAGGGCGGCGGCGCGGGCTCGGCCGACGAGCAGGGCCGCACCGTCATCGTAGTCACACACAGCGTGCTGTTCCTGGACCGCTGCGACTACGTGCTGGTGCTCTCGCCCGGGGGCTACATCGCCTACTTCGGACCTCCGGACGGCGCGCTGACCTACTTCCACCGAACCGACTTCAAGGACTTCGTCGACACCTTCCGCGAGCTGGAGACGACCTCCGGTGAGCAGATGTCCGCCCGGTTCCGGCAGTCGGAGTACTACGTGCCGTCGGCGATGGTCGCGCCGCTGGTCCGCACGGCCCCGCCCGCCCTGCCGAGCGTCCGCCAGCAGCCCGTGGCGGCCCAGCTGTCGACGCTGACCCGCCGCTACCTGAAGGTCATCCTGGCGGACCGGTCCTACCTGCGGCTGATCGCGTTGTTCCCGATCCTGCTCGGCGTCATCCCGCGAGTGATCCCGGCCCCGCACGGACTCGGCTCGATCGTCAACGCGGCCAACCAGCCCCGCCCGAACGGCGACGCGCCCAAGGTGCTGGTCGTGCTCATGCTGTGCGCGTGCTTCATGGGAATGGCCAACTCGGTTCGCGAGATCGTCAAGGAACGGGACATCTACCGCCGAGAACGGACGATCGGCCTGTCCAGGACGGCATACCTCGGCTCGAAGGTCGTCGTGCTGACCGGCATCACCACGCTGCAGTGCCTCGTCTTCACGCTGATCGGCCTGCTCGGCCGCACACCTGACGAGGCGGCGGCGCTCGGCTCGCCGCTGCTGGAGTGCCTGATCGCCGTCATCGTGGCCGCGCTGGCGTCGATGATGATCGGCCTGTTCGTCTCGACGCTGGTCGACAACGCCGACAAGACGATGCCGTTCCTGGTACTGGTCACCATGGCGCAGCTCGTCCTGTCCGGTGGCCTGATCACCGTCAGCACGTCGATCGGGCTCGCGCAGCTGAGCTGGCTCGCTCCGGCACGTTGGGGCTTCGCGGCGCTGGCCTCGACGGACGACCTGAACACGGCGGAGCTGCTCGGCAAGATCCCGGACAGTGACCCGCCCGACACGCTGTGGCGGCACAGTGGCGGGATCTGGGTGCTGGACATCGTGATGTGCGTCGTTCTCGGCGTCCTGATGCTCTGGCTGACCTCGGTGATGCTGCGCCGGATCGAGCCGAAGGTCGGCCGGCCGGCGGCGGCCGGGGTCGTCGCCGGGGCGGTCGCCGCCTACGCCCCGGCCGGCTCGCCGCCTCCCGCGACTGGCGCGCTGCCGATTCCGGGTGCTCCCGCCGCCGGCCAGCCAGGTGCCTACGGCACCCCGCCCGGGTACCCGGCGGCGCCGGCGCCCTACCCCCCGGTGATCGGACCGCCGTCGGGCGGTATCCAGTCGCCCCGGAAGCCGGGCCCTGGGCATCTGGGCCCGCGGGGCCGTTGACGGGCCTGGACCGGCGGTCACCGCCCGGCCCGTCCCCGGAACCTCAGATGACTCGGGGAACCTTCGGGCCGGTGACGCCCCAGAAGACCAGCCGGACCATGGATTCGCGCAGGTCGGACACGTGGATGTCCCAGGCCTCGAAGCCGGGCTGGTGCGCGGCGACGTGCGCGAGCATCGACACGAGCGCGCTCGCCATCGCCATCGGCTCCAGTTCGACGGTGCGCCCGGCGGGTGCCGCCGTCAGCTCACGTCGTGCACGATGACGCCGCGGATGTTGCGGCCGGCCAGCATGTCCCCGTACCCGGCGTTGATCTCGTCGAGCGGGTAGCGGTTCGTGATCAGCTCGTCGAGTTTCAGCTGGCCCGACCGGTACAGGCGGAACAGCACCGGCAGGTCGGAGTGCGCGTTGCAGGCGCCGAAGAGGCTGCCGCGCAGCTCCTTCTGGAAGATCGTCAAGTCGAACAGCGAGAGCTTGACGTCCGAGTCGAAGACCGGTGTGACGCCCGTGAGGACGGCCCGGCCGCCCTTGGAGACCAGCGCCATCGTCGGCGCGAGGTGCTCGTCGCCCTTGACCACGCCGATGGTGACGATCGCGGCGTCGGCCATCACCCCGCGGGTCAGGTCGCGGACGAGCGCGGTCGCCTCGTCGAAGTCGGCCGCGGTGTGGGTCGCGCCGAACAGCTTCGCGGCGTCCCGCTTGCCGGCCACCGGGTCGACAGCGATGATCTGTTCCGCCCCCGCGATCCGGGCACCCTGGATGGCGTTCATGCCGACGCCGCCGGCGCCGACGACGACCACCGTCTCGCCGGGCACGACCTTCGCGGTGTTGACGGCCGAGCCGTAGCCGGTCGGCACACCGCAGGACATCAGCGCCGCCACGTCCAACGGGATGTCGTCGTCGATCTTCACGACGCTGCGCTCATGTAGCACGGCGTACTCGCTGAACGAGCCGAGGAAGCAGATCGCCGAAAGGTCCTGGCCGCGGGCGTGGAACCGGGCCGTGCCGTCGACGCCGTAGCCCATCATGAGGTTCGCGCCCAGGTCGCACAGGTTGGAACGGCCGCTCGCGCACCAGCGGCAGTGCCCGCAGCTGGGCATGAACGTGCAGATCACGTGGTCGCCCTCGGCAACGTTGGTGACTCCGGCCCCGACGGCCTCGATGACCCCGGACCCCTCGTGGCCGCCGACGATCGGCGTGCCGGCACCCATGTCGCCGGTGCGCAGGTGGTCGTCGGAGTGGCACATGCCGGCGAAGTGCCAGCGGACGAGCACCTCACCCGCCTTCGGCGGGTCGAGCTCGATCTCCTCGACCGCCCAGGGCTGGTTCAGCTCCCACATCACGGCAGCCTTGGTCCTCATCGGCCTGCGGCCTCCCTCTCTGCTCGTTGGCTGTCGGAGATCGAGCCTCTTGCATCGTCGCCGCCCGCGCTCCCAGGCATGGCCTCGTTCGGCGTGGCGTCGTTCCGCGGGGGCTGGTTCGGCTGCCTTCCCGGCCGCCGTGGGGCAAGGTGGTCGAGGCTCGGTCACCAGCAGCGACGGAGAAACGAAACCCCTCCTGGTGTGTGAACAATGAACGAACTGACGGTCGCTTTCTGTGTCAACATCGCGACATGAGAACGCTCGGCGACGTCCTGGTCGCGATGGTCACCTGCGGCGACCGGTGGCCGTCCATCCACGCCGAGCTGGTGCACCGCTACGACCCCGGCACCGCGGCCGACGCCCGGCGCGCCCTGCGTGCCCGCGAGGGTGACCGCCCGGCCGACCAGCCCGGGCCGCCGGCCTCGGGTGCCGAGACCGGCACCGGAATCGCCGATGGCGCCGGGACGGCGGACGGCGGGGGAGCGGCGGGCCCGCTCGTGGCCGCCGTCGCCTTCGTGCCGGCTCCGGCCGCGCCGGCGTCCGGGGAGGAGGCGACCGATCCGGTGGTGCGCCGCGGCCGGCTGCTCGCCGCCGCCGGCCTGCTGCGCGTCGAATGGCCGGACGAGGACGAGGTCACCGTCGTCAACGGCGAGCACTGCCGCCGCCGCCGTGGCGAGGCGGTCAGCGGCACGGGGACCGTCGGCGCCGCGCCGCCCGGGACGGGCCCGGACGGGGCGCCAGACCTGGCATGGGCGGGGCGCCGCCTCGGGATGGTCGTCCGGGAGCAGATCCTGGTCCAGCCGTGGCTGCTGCTGTCCTGGGTGCGGCTGCGTCTCGTAGCGCCGATCGAGGCCGGCGGGCGGCCCTCCACCCGGCTGACCGCCGTGCCGCGCCCCGGCCCGCGCCCGCCCGCGTGGACCGGGCTCATCGAAGGCGCGCAGCGCTTCGAGGTGGTCATGGATGACGAGACCGGCGTCATCGTCGAGCTGGCCGCCTTCTTCCGGGGTCGTCTCGTCGAGCGCATGGCGCTGCGTCGCCTCACCCTTGGCGACGTGGCCGACCCGCGGCTGTTCGACCTGGCCGCCCTCGAGCTGGGCGTCGCCCGTGACGGTCCGCCGCCGCTCGCGCCTGGGGAGCCGCCGCGAGCCCCCGGCTCGGTCTCGACGCGGCCCGCGGCGCCGGCCGGGACCGGCGCCGTGTCCCTGCCGCCCGGAGCCAAGCCGCTCGGCACTCCCGAGCCGGCGGGCAGCGCGCGCCCGCGCCCGCTCGTCGAGCTGGCGGGCGAAGTCGACTTCGCGCTGTGCGTGCCGGTCGGGCGGGCGTTCGTCGGGCGAATCGAGCGCCGCCCGGAGGGCGTCGTGGTGGTCGCGTTCCCGGCCGCCAACAACGGCGAGCTGCTCACCGTCAGCCAGTCGGCCGGCGCCGGCATCGCCGACACGGCCGGCTGGGAGCGCATCCGCCTGCCGGACGGCACGTCGGCCAGCTGGTGGCCGCCGGACGGCGACCTGCTGCAGGGCCACCTCGTCTTCGACCGCGCCGGCACCCGCGTCTGGGTCCGCGGCGTCGACCGCCACGCGATGACCGCCCTGGCGCTCTCGCTGCACCCTGCCCGCTGAGACCCTGCCCGCTGAGACCCTGCCCGCTGAGACCCTGCCCGCTGGCGCCGCATGGGCCGGCGGGTCAGCTGTAGACGCCGGGCTCGGGCGGCTCGCCGGTCAGGAGGTACTGGCCCAGCTCGGCATGCTTCCAGTCGACCGGGTCGTGCAGGGAGAGGGTGCGCGCGTCGCGCCAGTACCGGTCGAAGCCGCGGGCCGCGGCCGTGGAGCGAGTGCCCATCAGGGCGAAAATGTCACTGGTGGCCCGTACCGCGGCACGGGACGCGGCGGCCTTGGCGGCGTAGATCGGGAGGGCGAGCGCCGTCCGGTCGAGCTCGCCGCGCTCGAACGCGTCCAGCAGGTCGCCGGTCGCCAGGGTCAGCGCGTAGGCGGCCGCGAGGTCGGCGGCCAGCTCGCCGGTGAGGCGGCGGACCATCGGGTCATCGGCGGCCCGGTCGACGCCCGCCGTCACCCAGGGCCTGGCGCCGTCGGCGACGAAGCCGCTCGCGGCCCGCAGCGCGCCGACTCCGATGCCCAGCAGCGTCGCGGCGAAGCCGGCCTGGTAGCGGACCGAGTTCTGCGGCAGCGGCGCGCGCCCAGGGACGTTCGCGGCCAGGGCCGCGTCGACGCCGACCCGGTCGAAGGTGATCGTGCCGCTGTCCGTGGCCCGCTGGCCGAGCGCGTCCCAGTCCCGATGGATGGTCACGCCCGGGGTGCCGGCCGGTACGAGGGTCAGGGCGAAGCCTCCGAACGGGTCCTCGGCGCCGGCGACCGGGTCGAAGGCCCAGGTGGCGATGTAGTCCGCCTCGGCGGCGCCGGTGGTGTAGATCTTCGTGCCGTCAATGACCCGGCGGCCGTCGTCGCCGGTCGTGACGACGGTCCTCCACGGGTCGGCGGCGGTCCTGCCGGTCTCGGCGACGGCGAGGCCGAGCAGCTTCCCCGCGAGCAGCTCGCCGGCCAGCCAGCGGCGCAGCCCGTCCGGGCAGTAGACGAGGATCTCCCGCGTCAGCTCGTCGTGCACCTTCCAGATCTGCGCGACCGCGCTGTCGACGGCCGCCAGCCGGACCAGCGCCTCCAGGAAGAACCGGTGCGAGACGCCCGGCCCGCCGAGCGCCGCCGGGACGCTGACGGCGGTCAGGCCGGCGGCGCGCAGTGCCGCGATGCTCGCCGTCGGGTAGCGCCCGGCGGCGTCGCTGGCCGCGGCCCGCGGCGCCAGCTCCGCCTCGGCCACCCGCGCGAGCCGGGTGAGCAGCGCGGCTTCCGTCGCGGTCCACCGCTGGGCGGGCAGCAGCGCGCCGAGCAACGGCGGCACGGATTCCGCCGCGGGCCCGCCAGGTGCGCCGGGTGACCCCACAGGGCCCGCCGCTGAGGCTGTGCCGGCCCGTGGGGCTGTGCCAGTTGATGAGGCTGTGCCCGCCGCTGAGGCTGTGCCGGTCGGGAAGGTGGGGCTGGCCAGTGCGGCCGCGCCGTCTGGGAGGGCTGTGCTGGCCGCTGCCTTGGCCGCTCCCGAGGTCTGCGCGCTGGTCGGAAGCGTGACCGCCGGTACATCCGTCATGACCGGCATTCTGAGCCGGACACCGCGCTGGGGCGTAGACCGGAGTCGGGGCGTTTCCGGATCCGGCCCGGTCCGGTTGCTGGACTGTTGCCGGAAGCCGCTGCGTTGGCTGCCCAGATGACCATTGCGTAACGTCTGGGCGCGCGCGTTGACAGTCGAGGGGCGGCTTACCAAGGTCACGGTCGTGACTCCCGCAAGCGCCGCCCCTGCCGTCCCGGCCGTCGACGAGACCATGGTCAGGGCGGTGCCGAAGGCCGAGGTGCACGTTCACCTGGAGGGCTGCGCTGAACGCGTCGCCGAACGGTCGCAGGCCGAGCCGGCGGCCACGGCGTGACCGGGCAGCCACGCCCGGAGCTGCTGCCGAGCGTCGACGAGCTGATGCGGGCCCGCCGGATCGCGTCGGGCACACAGCCCGCCGACCTGATCGTGCGCGGCGGCCGGGTGCTCGCCGTGCACACCGGCGAGCTGCTCGAGCGGGACGTCGTCGTCTCCGGGCGCCACCTCGCCGCCGTGACGCCCGTCGGGCGCATGCCGGCCGGCTCCGCCACCGTCGAGATCGACGCGACCGGCCTGCACGTCGTCCCGACCTTCATCGACGCGCACCTGCACATCGAGTACACGATGCTCACCCCCGGTGAGCTGGCCCGGCTCACCGTGCCGCGCGGGACGGTGTCGGTACTCACGGACCCGGACTGCATGGCCAACGTCGCCGGGCTCGCCGGCATGGACGTCATGCGCTCCACCGGCACCCCATTACGGATCTTTGAGCAGGTCTCGCCGACGACGCCGATCAACCCGGCGCTGGAGCGTGGCGGCGCGGTCATCCCCGAGGAGGCGGTGCTGGCCCGGCTGGCCGAGCCGACGTCGGTGACGCTCGGTGAGTCCAGCCCGTTCGACGACGGCCAGGTCGCCGCCGAGCGCTACCTGACGGCGCTGCGCCACGGCCGGCGGATCACCGGGCACACCGCGCGACTGTCCGGCGAGCCGCTGTGGTCCTACCTGGCCGCGGGGGTCGGCGACGACCACAACGCGGCGACGGCCGACGAGGCGCTCGAACGGATCCGGCTCGGCGCGATGCTCACGCTGATGGCCGGCTCGATGAACGACAACACCGCCGCAGTCTTCGCCGACCTGGACCGCATCCGGCCGGCCTTCGGGCACATCTGCTTCTGCGCCGACGACAAGCACGTTCTGGACCTGGCGACCGAGGGCCACATCGACCACCACGTCCGGTCCGCCATCGCCGCCGGGGTGCCGATCGCCGACGCCTACCGGATGGCCAGCCACAACGCGGCCCTGTACTACCGGATCGACCAGCTCGTCGGCGCGCTGATCCCGTCCCGGCTGGCCGACCTCGCGATCATCGGCGACCTCGCCGGGGTGCGGCCCGAGCTGGTGATCGTCGGCGGGCAGGTGGTCGCCGCCAACGGGCGGGCGATGTTCGCCAACACCGACGAGATCCCCGCCTGGACCCGGGAGACGATGCGCATCGCCGCGGACTTCGGCCCGGCGCGCGTCGCGGTCCCGGCGCGCGAGCTGCCAGCCGGCTCGGAACGACCACGGGAACACGCCCCGGGCGCCCGAACGGACGGGACGGCCTGGGTCCAGGCGATGGAGATGTACGACGGCTACTTCAAGCGGGCGTTCCACGTCGAGCTGCCCGTCGTCGACGGCCTCGTCCAGTCGGACCCGGCGCGCGATGTTCTCAAGATCGCGGTGGTGGACCGGCATCACGGCGACGGGCTGACGGGTGTCGGCTTCGTCCGTGGCTTCACGCTGCGGTCCGGCGCCCTCGGGATCTCGACGAACTGCGCGAACGCCAACGTCGTCGTGGTCGGCACGAACGACAACGATCTCGTCGCCGCGGTACGGGCGCTGCGCGAGATGGGCGGCGGTTTCGTCGCAGTCGACGAGGGTGAGGTGCTCGCGAAGGTCGCGCTGCCCGTCGGCGGCCTGATGAGCGACGAGCCGTTCGAGCGGACCCGGGACGCGCTCGCCGCCGCGCAGGCCGCCGCCGCGGGGCTCGGTTGCCGGGTGCGCTCGCCTTACCTGGTGCTGTCCTTCGTCGGCCTGTCCGTCGTCCCCGATCTCGGCCTGACCGAGCTGGGCCTCGTCGACGCGACCGCCGGGCGGTTCGCCAGCGTCGTCCTCGACGTCCGCGAGACCGGCGTTACCTGCCGCTGCCCGAGCCACGCCTACCCGGTCCACGCCCTCATGGACCCCACTACCGCGACCCGCTGAACCGCGGCGGACCGACCTGACCCGAACAGGCTTCGGCAGTATCGCTGGGCGGACCGGCCTGCCGCCCATGACGCCAGATCAGCCGCCGTAGGCCCCGACACCCAGCCAGATCGCCAGGCCCAGGGCGGCGACGGCGACGAGAAGACGGACGGCCGCGGCCGGCAGGGCTCGGACGATCGCGGGCCCCGCGTAACCGCCGGCGAACTGGCCGGCGGCGAGCGCTCCGGCGACGGCCCAGTGGATCGGGCCCGAGACCGCGAAGACGGCGGTGGCGAACAGGTTCGCGAACCCGCCGGAGACCGTCTTGACCGCGTTCACTCTGGGCAGCGGCTCCGGCAGCGTGAGGCCCAGCAGCGCGAGGAGCGCCACCCCGCCGCCGGCCCCGAAATAGCCTATGTACACGCCGACGCCGAGCACTGCCAGGCGCACCGGCAGACCGTGCTCGTCGAGGGCCCTGCCGTCCTGGCGCACCAGCCGGGGCTGTGCCGCCAGCAGGACCGCCGCGGCCGCGATCAGCCAGGGCACCACCAGCTTGAACGCGTCCGCCGGTGTGGTCAGCAGCAGTACGGCGCCGGCCACCGCGCCGATCAGGGCCAGCAGGCCGAACCGCAGCACCCGCCGGGTCTGGCCCAGCAGCTCCGGCCGTGAGCCGGCGAGCGCGCCGAGGGCGATGCAACCGAGCGAGACGGTGTTCGTCACCGCGGCGTCCACCGGTGCCAGCCCCGCCGCCAGCAGCGCCGGATAGGACACCAGCGACGCGAGCCCGACCGTCCCCGTGATGCCGGACAGCGCCCCGGCGACGACCAGCAGCACCGCCTCCCCGGCGCTCATCGCCGCGGGACCGGCGCGTCGTCGCGCACGGCACGCCCGGCCGCGGGCGCCAGGACGAATCGCACCAGCTCACGCTATCGACCCAGCACGTCGGCGACCTCGCGATGTGGCGGTAGGTGGCTTCCGCCTCCGGGCGACCAGGCCGCGTACCTCATCGCAAGCCCCGCTCCGACAGTTAGATGATCACGGTTTGATGTGTGAAATTGGTCCTCGCTGGTGTGTAGGATTTGCTATCGATCGTGTGTGAGATTGGCCCTCACCACCGTGTGTGGATCGCATCGGAAGTGATCATGACCGTTTCGTACGTCCCCCGGCTCGTGGACGGGCTTGTCGACGATCTTCTGTCGGAGCTGCCAGCGATCCTGCTCGTGGGGCCGCGAGCCACGGGCAAGACGACCACCGCGGCCCGCCACGCTCGAAGCGTCGTCCATCTGGACCAACCGGCCGAGGCGGCGGCCTTCGAAGCCGACCCGGACGCGGCCTTGCGCTGGTCCGAGGAGCCGGTGCTTCTGGATGAGTGGCAGGCGGTCCCCGGAATTCTCGGCGCGATCAAGCGTTCCGTCGATACCGATCCCAGTCCGGGCCGATTTCTGGTGGCCGGTTCCGTGCGTGCCGACGTACAGGCGGAGACCTGGCCCGGAACCGGCCGCCTCGTGCGCGTCTCGATGTCCGGTCTTTCGATGCGCGAGATAGTCGGGCGCATAGGCCGGCCTGCCTTCGTGGATCTGCTGGCGAATAGCGGCGTCGACGCGCTGCGGATGCCCGCTGAGGTCCCGGATGTCGGCGACTACATTGACCTTGCGTTGCGCGGTGGGTTCCCGGAGCCGGCCCTCCGGCTTTCGTCACGGACACGGGGAGACTGGCTCGAGAGCTACCTGGAT
>Ga0068859_100004610_pt1 | contig 14056 bp, 9 predicted proteins | sample KBSSwiS22_FD_66585 | JGI IMG/M metagenome (GOLD analysis project Ga0068859, IMG submission 66585) | Switchgrass rhizosphere microbial communities from Kellogg Biological Station, Michigan, USA - KBS Switchgrass S2-2 | ecosystem: Host-associated > Plants > Roots > Rhizosphere > Soil ... | reverse complement strand
GGTATCCGTCGATGTGGACAGCGGTCGGTGAGCGCGCGCGCGACGCGGTCCTCGTCCCGGTAGACGACGATCTGCCCGCTGCCCAGTGGGACGCCTCGCGGGGAGGTACTGATCTCCGAGCTGAACGCCACCGGCCACCAACCCGCGACCAGACCGAACGGCCCGCCCGCGGGCACCTCTTCGGCACTGGCACCCCGCGGCCCGCGGCCGGGCGGTCGTCCGGCCGCCGCGTCGCTCGTCGTGGCCAGTGGCTCAGGAGTCCCGTCCCCCGGCTGATCCGGAGCCGGTAGGGCTGTCTGGGGTACCGGCACCGCTATGCCTACCGCGGCTAGATCACCGTTCTCCGGGTGGCCGATCACCACAATGCCTCCTGGTCGTTCAGCCGCTGCTCCGGGCCACGGCAGGGGTGGCCAGTCAGCGCCTCGATGCCCGTGGCGGGGCAGCCAGGCTGGCCTCCCTGGTTCGCGCCGCATCGCCGTGGTCCCCGATCAACGACGACCTTTGCCGCAAGCAGCATCCGCGCCGCGGAGTTGGTGTTGTCCGGGCGGCTCACTCACCCATCGGTGGACGTCGGCGATCGTGCCGGCGAGCCGAGGGTGGCCTGAAACGGTGAAACCCACGGTAGGTTCACGCGACCACGGTCACATTGGGTCCGCGCACCAAAATTCGCCGACGGAGGCTGGTCTCCCGGAGCCACGCGCCGCAGTCGGCAGCTGCCCACATCAAGACAGTGTTGACAGCCGGGTCGGCCGACGGCAGGGTGGGGTACGCTGGCGCCGACTCTGTGGTCCTACAAACGAACGATTCCTGCTGGTCGCACGCCGGATCTCCCGGAGGAAGCAGATCCAGGCGCCCCAGGAGGCGGGTTTCCTTTTACCTTTAGCCGCACTGGAGCATCATGCGTACTCGCTAATCTGGTCGAAAGGTGGCTAGGGATTGGAACTGCGCGCGGACGGCGCTTACATCCTCGATTGCCCGGGCCAGGAGGACGCCCAGTATGTCCAGCTTGGGCAGACGCAGATCATAGGCGAGATCCTCGACGACCTGGTCGAAACGGGCCGCGATATCCGGCGGAATGTAGTAGGTCCGCCGCACTCCGCGCGCCGCGGTTGCCCGCGGGGACCCTCTGCGATACGCGGCGGGCTCGCCGGTCGCCACGCCCGGCCGCGCACGAACGGCACGAGCGCCCCCGGCCTCCATTCCCGCCGCACCACGCATCGCTGTCCCGTTGCGCGGTGGCAGGGGGCCAGGATTGTCTGGGTCGACGTCGCGGCGGGTCATCCGAAAGACCCGCGAAGCGGCAATCCGGTCAACCCAGGAAAGGCTAGTGACTTAAACAGCTCAACCATGTACAAATGGTAACCTGCTCAGGAGACAGAGTTTCGATCATGTGACGACTACCACTACAAGCGCCGCTATCCCTACCCGGCGATATGCCGCCCCCCGAAACTCGCGTACCTGATTCCCCGCCACATGACAGCAGCGATGATCATGGGCGGGGCAGGCCATCTCGTTCGCGTGCTTCTGGCGCGCTGTGTCATGCCCGTAGGGCAGGCGCCGGCGTGTTGGCGCTTCGTGCGCTGGGGCTCGACGCCGCCTCCGCGGCGTAACGAACCCTGTGCCGTCGTCGAGCGGGGTACTTCTCGTCATCGTGGCCGGGTGCTGCGGCGCGGTAGATCCGGCAACCAGGGCGTTGTCCTGCGCCGACTCCGCCCGGCCAACCACCGCGCCAGCGGCGCCGGTGTGCCCCCTCCCCCGTCGTTCGAGCGTCAGGGACCGGCCTGGACCCGGGCGTGATCACGCGCCGTTGGGAAGGACTCGGGCGATCTCGAGGGCCAGCCGCACTGGCAGCTCATCCCGGCTGATCTGTCGTCCAAGCAGAGCGACTGCCTTGTCCACCCGATATGCGACCGTGTTGCGGGCGACGTGTAGTCTCTCGGCCGTGCGAACCCGGCTGCGGCCAAAGGCCAGATAGACCCGCAGCGTCTCGCGTAGCTCGGCGGGCCGGCGCCCGGGCTGCCCCAGGGCGCCGAGCGTCTCCTCGACGAACCACCGGGCCTGTTGGGGATCGCTGGTCAGCAACGAGACGACCGCCACGTCGGCATAGTCGTAGAACCAGGAACTTCCCCACTCCCCGGCGGAAGCTACCCTCGCCGCTGCCTGCGCACCAAGATGGCTGCGCCGGAAACCGGTCACGCCCGCGGCCACCGGTCCCATGCTCGCCCGTATCTCTGGAGGTGGCGACAAGGTCCTGCACACCTGCGTGACAAACCCGTCCTCCGGCGGCTGCGGCCAACTGATCCATATCCATACCCCCGCCGGACCGGAGGGCACGATCAGCGGGCGATGTGAGCCCAGCGCGCGAGCCAGCTCGATGGCGAACCGGTCGAACTGCTCGCCGGGCACCTTAGTCCCGGGAAGTGCCTGGAGCACGACCGCCAGATGATGGTGTGCCAGGTTGAGCCCCAACACCCACTCGGCGGCCGCAGGGTCGACTGGACACTCCGCGATGACATCCTTCACCAGGCGTTCTCGGGCAACGGAGAGCCCGCCCGTTCGCTTGTCCTCCTCAGTCACGTAGACCTGCGCGATTCGGGCGCTGAAGCTTTCCGTATAGGCCGACGCAAGGTCGCTCACCGGGCCGCTCCGGACTGTTTGACGACGGTAATCCGTCACACTTCCGGATACCGCGGAATATCCAACCACACTCGTCTGCGCAATTCGCAGTGCCCGCAGAAAATAATACAGCGGGACTTTTTGGCGCACCGCGTCACACACTATCTCGGACAGCCCTGCCGCTAGCTCCGGCGAGCGCGGTGGCGCGCCGACGCGCAGACCGTCCAGGACGGCGATGATATAGAGCTCGGTAATGCGGCGAACGGGTTCCGCGACGGCGGCACGACGATCAGCGGCGGCACACTCCTCGCCGAGCGCCTGCTCGGTCGCCCGGCTGGCCGTCTCCGTCACCCAGGCCGGCGCCGGAGGCAGGTTCTCGACCGCGACGCTAATCGCGGTTTCCATGCCGAGCGGATCGCCACACCGCTTATTGGATATTCCCTGCTTCGTTGGGTGCGTGCGGCTGGAAAGAATGTCACTCGCGTTGCCGACCCTGCCAACGGCATTGAGGAACACAGGTCTCCTAACGCACTGGGAAGGGCCGCGCCAGCTGCCGCTCCTAGCTCAGTCCGTCATTGGTGATTGCGGGAAAGCTTCCGTGATTCTCGACGGACCAGACGCAAAAAGCGCCTCTCCCCTCCGTCCGCCGTTGTGCCTTGGCGACGCAGCCGGGCCTGGCGGTCTATCCGCCGCCTCCGATCCTTTCCAGGCGCCGACGATGAGGACCTCAGGGGTCGGTTGGATGCCAGGGCAAAATGGCCTCGATTACTTCACGGGAACGATCGGAACCGCCGACGGCCTCAGTGCCGCCAGTGGCCGCAGTCAAATGCCATTCGATCAGCGTCCTTCTCTTCCGATCCACCGGATCGATCTTACCGAACGTGACCAACGTAACACTACTCTCCGCGTAACGCAATGTTCATACGCGTAATAACTCAAACAACGAGGATCCAACACCAGAGGGCCGCCGTTGATCTTCTACCTAGGAGTGGAGGCGAGGCGGCGGGTGTGGCGGCGCGGACTGCCAGCCAGGCCACGTCCGGCGGCTGCCAGCGTCCGACTGATACTCAGCGTATATCAATCTTTGGTCCATGCGGGATAACCGCGACAGCATGGGCAGGTCGTGGACATACTGATGTTAGATTTGATGCGGGATAATCGCCCCGGACCACGCCGAGCCGTTGGGTGTGGAAGAAGCGATCGCAGCGTCGGGCTGTACGGCCGCCCCATAGCGGGGGCGGGGGTGAATCTGGCTACCGAGTACGCTGGATGTTCGATTCTGTGGACGCGCGATCCGCCGGTTTGACGGAGAGAATCTCGTCCTGCGCGAGTCCGCGAGCTACCCGTTCGGCCGACGGCGAGCCGTTGCCGGGTGCATTGGGGGCGATCCGGTCGCGGACCCGCAATGGCGCGAGCGCTGGGCAACCCGCCGGTCCGGGAGACCAGCCTGGGTCACTGAACTTTGGTGCGCGGAGCCAGGGTGACTGCGATTGAGCGACCCTATAGTTGTTTCCACTGTTTCGGTCGCCCTCGGCTCGCCGGCACGATCGCCGACAGTCAACCGGCGGGTGAACGAGCTACCCGGTCAGAACCGAGGCCGCGGACCATCCGCTGCGACACCGGATCGTCGATCTGGCAACCACGATGAAGCGCACTCGGCGACTACTCGTACCTGCCCGGCGGAGACCCGGGGCGCGCCGTAAACGCGAGGTCGAGGGCGGCTGAGAGCCCGGAGGCAGCACTGTGTGGGACCGGACGACGGAGGATCGGCATGGCAATCACCCGCGTCGCGTGCGCGGCCTGGCAGGGAGACCTTTTCCAGGGCGCGGGAACCGTCACGTTCGCATCCTCCGGGATCGGTAGTTTCGCGGTGTCCTGGCCCGCGCAACGTGAGGCGCCCCAGGGGCTGACCACACCGGCCGAGCTGATCGCCGCCGCCCAGGCGTCCTGCTTCTCGATCACTCTCGCGCACGAGCTCACAAAGGCAGGGAGCCCGCCGCGGCAGCTGACGACGCAGGCAGAGGTCGTGGTCGACGACCCCGCGGCAGGTGACACGGCACCGGACACCGTGGCCACCATCCACCTCACGGTCAACGGCGACGTGCCCGGGCTGGACGAGGACGGGTTCGTCAGGGCGGCCCAGGACGCGAAGGCGAACTGCCCTGTCTGCCAGGCCCTGTCCGGCACCACCATCCTGCTCACCGCCGTCCTGAGCTGACGCCGCCGTCCTGGGTCTGACACCCAGCGGCCAGACAGCCGCCGTACCGACGCTCGGCGTCCGCCGCTCAGAGTGGTTGCCAGCGAAGAAGAGGGACATGACCGATATCCGTGCGCTGCCCGACGAGCAGCCACCGCCCGACGAGCAGCGGCGCAATCCGTCCACGGCGCCGTCCTGGGCGGGCCCGGACGACCGGTCCGGCCCGTTGCCACACACCCAGCCGCCGACGTCGATGCTGGCGGCCCGCGTCGAGCAGGTCGTCCTGGCGATCCTCATCTTGTCCCCACTCGCCGCGCTCGCCGGCGCGCTGCCACTGTTGTGGGGGCACTGGATCACCTGGCGTGACGTCACCATCGCCGCCGTGATGTACGCGGTGACCGGCCACGGCATCACGATCGGCTTCCACCGGTACTTCACCCACTCCGGGTTCAGGACGTCCCGCCCGGTCCGGGTCGCGTTGGCGGTGGCCGGCAGCCTGGCCATCCAGGGACCGGTGATCGGCTGGGTCGCGGACCACCGCCGCCACCACGCCTGCAGCGACCGCCCAGGCGACCCGCACTCACCGTGGCGGTACGGCAGCACTCCCCGCGCCCTGGCCCGGGGGTTGTGGCACGCGCACATCGGCTGGATGTTCGGTCTCGAGCACACCTGTCGGCCGCGGTACGCGCCGGACCTGCTGGAAGATCCCGACATCGTGCGGGTCGACCGCGCCTTCGGCCGGCTGGCGCTGGTGAGCCTGGCGCTGCCGCCGCTCGTCGGCGGGTTGTGGGGAGGCTCGCTCGCGGCGGCCGGGTCGGCCTTCCTCTGGGGGAGCCTGGCACGCACGGCGCTGTTCCACCATGTCACCTGGGCGACGAACAGCATCTGCCACGTCATCGGGTCCAGGCCGTACCGGTCCCGTGACCGGTCGGCGAACGTGTGGCCGCTCGCGCCCCTGTCCCTGGGCGAGAACTGGCACAACCTGCACCATGCCGAGCCGACGTCGGCCCGGCACGGAGTGGAGCCCTGGCAACTCGACACCAGCGCATACCTGATCAAACTCATGGAGACGCTCGGGCTCGTCCGGGACGTCCGCTGGCCCGACCGGGAACGCCTGACCGCCAAACGCGCCACCGCGGCTGCCCCGGGCAAGGCGTGAGGATATCCCCGACGACGTCCCGCCGGGAGAACCCGGACGTCCGCCGCCCAGCCGCACAAGGAGTCCCATGACCGACCTGCTCGACCAGCTACGGGCGACCTGCGCCGTCTCCGACCCCCGGCACGCGACCACCCTCCCACCCGTCGCCTACCGCTCAACCGAGCTGTACGAGCTGGAGCAGGCCAAGGTCTTCCGGCCAGGCTGGCAGGGCGTGTGCCGGGTGGAACAGGTCGCCGAACCCGGCTCCTACTATTCCATCGACCTGCTGGGTCATCCTTTGGTGGTTACTCGCGACCACGACGGCGGGCTGCACGTCCTGTCGCGGATCTGCCGGCACCGGTGGATGGAAGTCGTGGCGGGCGCCGGTCGGGCGAACACCTTGCAGTGCCCGTACCACCTGTGGACGTACGGGCTCGACGGCCAGTTGCTCGGCGCCCCGCTCATGACCGAGGTCCCCGGTTTCGACAAGCGGGACATCTGCCTGCCGCACATCCGGCACGAGGTCTGGCACGGCTTCGTCTTCGTGAACGTCGACGGCCGGGCCGAGCCGCTCGCCGGGCAGCTCACCAGGCTGGAGCCGTACGTGGAGAACTACGAGCTGGACGGCTACCGGTCGGTTAGCGTCAGCGACTGGGACTGCCCCTGGGACTGGAAAATCATGGTGGAGAACTTCATGGAGTGCTACCACCACCTGGGTACACACCGCCACAGCGTCGAGGACGAGTACCCGGCGCGGCTGAGCTGGACCGACAAGGGCGACCAGCTCTTTTCCGTGCTACATGCGCCTCGGGATGCCAAGTATCACGACCAGCCGCCCTACCTCCCAGGGTCGAGCCGGCTGCGTCCCGAGCAGCTCCAGGAGATCGTCATGGTCACGATCTATCCGCATTTCATGATCCTGTTATACCCAGGCTTTCTTTACTGGATGAAGGCGCTCCCCGAGGGGCCCGGCAGGATGCACCTGCAACTGGACATCTGCCTGTCCGCCGCCGCGCTCGCGGACCCGGATCACGACCGCATTCTGCCCAAGATCGTGGACGGTGTCACCGCCGTCCTCAAAGAGGACATCGACATGTGCGCCGGAGTGCAACGGGCGGTGGACAACGCCGCCGTCGACGGGGTCGGCCGTCTCGCTGCGATCGAGCAGCCACTGTGGGAGCTGTACCGCTACCTGGGCCGCCAACTCGGCCTGGTGGCGACGGCTCCATAACCGCTGGGGGCACCGGCTGGGCGAGTTCTCTCACGTGATCTGGGTCAACCCATCGGTAAGGAGTTGCCATGGCAGGTAGATTTCCGTTCTCCTCACTTCCGGTCGGGTGGTACCGGGTGGCGGACGGGACCCGGTGGCCCGCCAGCGGCTCGGCGACTGCTCGTACCTGCCCACGGAGACCCGGCACGCGATGCGACCGCGGAGATCGAGGGCGAGTGAGAACCCGGGGGCACCGGCAAAGTGAAGAGGAGCTCGTCCGCTCATGAGCGTCTCCCGACCGGCTGCCCTGCCCACCTTCTGCCGGATCTGCGCGGGAATCTGCGGGGTACTCGTCACCATCTCCGACGGACGGGTAACCAGGGTCGTCGGCGACCGCGACAATGCCCTGACCGGCGGCTTCACCTGCGTAAAGGGGCGTCGGCTGGGCGAGTTCCACCACGCCCCGGATCGCTACCTGTCGTCCCAGCGCCGGGTGGGTGGAGGCCATATCCCCATCGAGGCGGCCGACGCCACCCGCGAGGTGGGCGCCCGGCTGCGGCAGATCGTCGAACGGCACGGGCCCGACAGCGTCGCGGTTTTCATCGGCACCCAGAGTTACACGGCTACCCTGACCTACCCCTTTGTCAGGGCGTGGGCCCGGGCAGTCGGCACCCGAAAAGTCTTTTCCACCGCGACCGTCGACCAGTCGGCGAAACGGGTCGCGGCCGAGCGGCTGGGCAGCTGGCTCGGCGGCGGGCAGCGCTTCGGCGACAGTGACGTCTGGCTGCTCGCCGGCACCAACCCGCTCGTGTCCATGCAGTTCGGAGAGCTCGGCAGCTTCCCTGTCCACGGCGGTCCGCGTCGCCTGCGCGAGGCCCGCCGCCGCGGGCTGAAACTCATCGTCGTGGACCCCCGGCGCAGCGACACCGCCCAGCACGCGGACCACCACCTGGCGCTGATCCCCGGAACCGACGCGGTGCTGTTCGCGGGCCTGCTGCACGTCGTCCTCACCGAAGGTCTGCACGACCGACAGTTCTGCGAGCGGTACGCGGCCGGCCTCGCCGCGCTCACCGACGCGGTCCGTGACGCCACCCCGGCGGCCGTCGCGCTGGTGACGGGGCTCGCCCCGGCGGAGATTGTCACGGCGGCCCGGACCTTCGCCACCGCCCGCCGCGGCATGGCCGCCTCGGGAACCGGCGCGAACATGGGCCCCTGGTCAAACCTGGTGGAGCACCTGCTGCAGGCGCTCAACGTCGTGTGTGGCAGGTTCCCCCGCGCGGGCGACCCATCGACTGGATTCGCCGTGCTGCGCGCGGCGGGCAGCCCGTGCGCCCAGGTCAGTCCCCCGGGCCGCAGCTTCGAACACGGCTTCCGCAGCCGGATCGGCGGATACGGCACGATGTCCGGCGAACTGCCCGCTGCCATCCTGCCGGACGAGATCCTCGAACCCGGCCGCGACCGGGTCCGGGCCCTTGTCGTCTCCGGCGGCAATCCGGCGTCCTGCCTGCCCGACCAGGCGAAGGCGGTGCGGGCGCTGTCGGCGCTGGACCTCCTCGTCACCGTCGACCCGTTCCCGACGGAGACCGCCCGGCTCGCGCATTACGTCATCGCGCCCGCGATGTCGCTGGAGCGCGCGGACCACACCGGCCTGTGCGAGCCGTGGTTCAGCGAGCCGTTCGCGCAGTACACGGAGCCGCTGCTGCCGCGCCCGCCCGGGGTGGTGGAGGACTGGGAGTTCTTTCTCGGCCTGGCCGGCGCGATGGGCCTCACCCTGCGCATCGGCCAGCACGACTTCGCCCCCGGCGACTCTCCTCCGAGCGCCGAACAGCTCCTGGCCATCTTCGCGGACGGTGGCCCGGTCGGGCTCGACGAGGTACGGGCACACCCGCACGGCGCACGGTTCGACCTCCCAGCCGTGCTCGTCCGACCCGGTGATGCGCGGGCTGGACGGTTCGAGCTGTGCCCGCCCGATGTGGCCGCCGAGCTCGCCGCCGCGCTGGCAGGCGAACGCCTGCGGGCCCGGGGGGACCGCCCGTTCCGGCTCGTTGTCCGTCGGGAGAGGGCGACCATGAATTCCTTGGGCAGGCGGCTGCCCGAGCTGCCGGAGACGCCGTACAACCCCTGCCGCGTGCACCCGGACGATGCCGCCCGACTGTCCGCCAAGGCCGGCGACACCGTCGAGGTCGCCTCCGACCACGGGCGCATTCGAGCGGTGCTCGCCGTCGACCCGACCCTGCGGCCCGGGGTTGTCTCGATGGCCCACTGCTACGGTGACCTGCCCGGCCAGGACGACGACCCGCGCGCGTTCGGCGCCAACCCCGGCCGCCTGCTCTCCCTCGACGAGGACATCGAGACGATCAACGCCATGCCCCGGATAACCGCAGTGCCAGTCTCGATCACGGTATGTTGAACTGCATAACGCGCCGAATCGCATAACGCGCCGAATCGCTCAGCATGCGGATCCCGTGGCATCTGAGTGCCGGCTGTCGCTTCACCCCACCGTGGCACGGCGGCCGATGGTCGCGGTGTGGTCACGGACGACGCGACGAGCACCGAGAACGGCGAGCGCGACACTGGTGAGAGTCGGATTGCAGGCGGTGGCCGTCGGGATCAGACCGTTGCCCCCGAGCACCAGCCCGTCAATCCCCCACACCCGGGAATCGGGGTCGCAGACGCAGGTCCCGTCGTCGCGGGACCCGATGCGGTAGGTGCCCTGGTAATGCAGGAACGAGCCGCTGGGCAGCAGGCGGGGTTCGCCGCCACGGACGAACTCACCGAGCACGCCGGCGGCGCGCGCCAGCTCGCTGCGGGCTTGTTCGATCTCGCTGTGCTCGCGGTCGGTGAGCGAGTAGTGTATCGACAGCCCGGGCATGCCCCAGCTGTCGCACTCGGAGTCGGAGAACTCGACGCGGTCGGTGTGACGGGGCTGCTTTCGGCAGATCCACTCGAGGGAGACGTAGCCCAAGGGGTTGTCCCGGTGCGGGTCGTCCTGCGCGAGCGGCACCGGGGAGACCGGAAAGTACATCAGTTGCGCGTGGAACGGGTGCTGCTCGGAGAACGGAACGACTGCCAGCGCCGCCACCTTGGGCTCACGCGGCTCGATGGTTGACAGCCTGCCCCGCACGACGTCGTCGTCCAGGGCCACGGCGGCCAGCAGACCCGGATGCTCAGTGAGGTATCGGCCCAGCGCCGCCGGCCGGATGCCGGACGCCCACAGCAGCTGCGGCGTCCGGAAGGCGTCCGCCGCGACGACGACGAGGTCGGACCGCAACGTCTCCCGCTCGCCTGACGGCAGGTGCTCCACCTCGGCTCCCACCACCCGGGAGCCCTCGACCCGCAGGCGGCGGCACAGCGTCCGCGACCGCAGCGCGAAACGGCTGGACAGCTCGCTGTCAGGGTCGGCGAGGGGCCCGAGGACCGTGTCGCTGCCGGTCCACCGCACGCTGCCGTCGGCCGCGAAGTCCGCCGCCACCGGCAGCCCGCCGACCTTGCGCCCGGCCGGCCGGCCAGCGTCGAAGACGCCGCTGAGCGCGGCGCGGATCGCCTGCCCGACCGGATTGGCGGCGAAGGCGTCGTGGGTGACGTGCAGCAGCCCCTCGGCTTCGGTGACGGCGTCCTCCCACTGTTCGTCCGGGATCTCCGCGACGCGTTCGGACCCGTACGGGCGCGGGGTTACGCAGGTCCAGTGCGCTCCCTGACCGCCGACGCAGCTCGCCAACGCCGCGGCCGGCATGCCGTCCGCCTGCCCGGAGCCCGGCCCGCCGTGGGCGACGAGGAAGGTCCCCTCCGCCGAGGTGACCGTGCCGTCCACCACGGCGGCGGGACGGGCCAGCCCGCGCGTGGTGGCCGCCGGCCCCTGCGACGCGAGTCTCGCGGCCTGCTGCTCGGCCGCGTCGACAATGTTGCGGACATTCATACCGGGAACCGGGGTCAGCTGGGGACCCACCTCGACCATCGTGACCCGCGCCTCCGGCAGGCCCTCGAGAAGCAGCCGGGCATACGCCGAACCCACCGGTCCGCTGCCGACCACAAGTACCTTGAAAGGCACAGCTCGCCACCTCTCGACTCGTCCGACGGTATGTCTACCCCCGCGGACCAGGGCCGGCATGGGGCCAGCGCACCAGACCGCACCCACGAAATTTGGTGCGTCAAGCCAGGACGGCCGGCGGTTCGGATGGCCTACATTGCGAGGACAATTTGGCTGCCTGGCCGGGAAGGAAAGCATGTCGACACTGAGGGCTCAGGGTAAGTCCCGGGCATGAAGGGCGTCCGCTATCAGCCGGACGGGCCAGAGTTCCTGCGTTACGAGGAGGTACCCGACCCGGACGTAGCCGACCATGAGGTGCTGATCCAGGCCGAGGCCATCAGCGTCGAGGGCGCCGACCTCCTGCACAACCGCGGCAGCGGGTTGCGTGTCATCGGCTACCAGTGCGCCGGCACTGTGCTCGAGGTCGGTGCGCAGGTGAGCCGGGTCCAGGTGGGAGACCGGGTGGTCAGCATCGGGATGGACGGTGCGTACGCCCAGTTGCGCGCCGCGGCAGAGACCCGCTGCTGGCAGATCCCCGCCCACCTCGGCACCGAGGAGGCAGCCTGCGTGCCGATCTCGTTCGCCACGGCGGACGACAGCCTCGTCGAGTTCGGGCGGTTGCGGGCAGGCGGGGTCGTGCTCATCCACGCCGGCGCCGGCGGCGTGGGCATCGCCGCGATTCAGCTCGCCAAACGAGCCGGCGCCCACGTGCTGGCCACCGCGTCCCGTGACGACAAGCTCGACCGGCTGGCCGCGCTCGGCGTCGATCACGGGATCAACTACCGGACCGCGGACTTCGCTGCCGAGGTGGAGCGGCTCACCGACGGCCGCGGCGCCGACGTGGTCCTCGACACGGTCGGCGGCCAAGTGCTCCAGGACAGCCTGCGTTGCCTCGCTTACCGCGGTCGGTGCATCATGATCGGCACCTCGCGCCAGCAACCCGCACCACCGATCGACGTGACCGGCATGCCGTTCAAGAACCAGAGTCTCACCGGCTACTTCCTCGGCGCCGAACTGGCGGCGAGCGACCGGCTTCGCGCCCGCATCGCCACGTTGCTGTCCGAGGTCGCCGATGGAGCGCTGCGCGTGTTCATCGACCGCAGGTATGCGCTGGCCGAGGTCACGGCCGCACACGCATACGCCGAGAGCCGCCAACCGTTCGGACGCGTCCTGCTGCTGCCGTGAGACCGTCCGCGGACCGGACGACCCGCCCGGCCGCCCGCCGGCCGCTCCACGCAAAGGGGTCAACGATGGAGATCGAGCTTCCCTACCCGCAGTCGACCCAGCCCTTCGACGGTTGGTACACAAAGGCCGGGGTCCGCGGCGGTGCTCGCCGGCTGTTCAGCCAGGAGCAGGAGGAAGGACGGGTCTTCTTTCCGCCGGAACTGATTTCTTACTTCTCCCATGAGGTGGTCCGCGGCCTGCCGGCGCCCCGGCTACGCGAACTCACCATCCGGCATCTGTACCACGTCCTGTTGGCGACGATGCATGCGGAGATCCGGCTGGTGAACCGCGCGGCCGAACTCATCGCCAACAACCAGGCGGGCCTCTGTCTTTCTCGGGCCGACCGGCTGGACGCCTACAAGGTGTACTGCGACGAGGGATACCATGCCCTCTACTGCCTCGACCTGGTGGACCAGATTGCCGCGGCAACCGGGATCCCGGTGCCGCCATGGGACTACGGCGATTTCATCGAACAGCTCGACGAAGCCGGGCACCGCTTCCTGCCCGGCGCGCCGACACTCGCGCGGCTCCTTCAGGTCGTCATATTCGAGACCCAGGTGACCACACTTCTGAACGAAATCCCGAACAATCCAACGATTATCACGCCTATTGGGGATGTGTTCCGGGACCACGCCCGCGACGAGGGATTACATCATCGCTTCTTCAGCGCGTTCTTTCATGCATTGTGGGCGAGCCTCGGCCCGTCCCTTCAGGTGCAGGTGGCGAACGCCATGCCGCCGTTGATCATCGCGTGTTCCAGCTGGGGCATGGAGCCGGTCCGGTCCTCGCTCATGGTCGCCGGGCTCGACGGGCCGACCACTGATGCGGTGATCCGGGAGGTCTACGGAGGCGATGCCGCCGCCCGGCGCCTCCGCGAGCTCACCCGGGCCACCGTGAAGCTGTGCGAATCGGCCGGGGTTCTCGAAGTCGCAGGTGCGAGGGAGAACTTCGCCGCCCACGGACTCAGCTAGGAAGATCACCAGGGATTCGTGAGGAAGATCTGATGGCCCGCATCCTGGCCTACACGTCGCCGGCCCGCGGACACCTGTTCCCGGTCACGCCGATCCTCGACGAACTTGCGGCACGCGGTCACGAGATCACGCTGCGCACCCTCGCCTCGCAGGTGGAGCTGATGCGCGGCCGCGGGTTCGACACGGCTCAGCTTGACCCGGCCATCGAACGGATCGAGCAGGACGACTACCAGGCCTCAAAACCGCTCGACGCGCAGAAGCGCGCGGTGGGAGTGTTCTGCCGCCGGGCGGACCACGACGCCACCGACCTGGCCCACGCCATCAAAGAGGTGGGTCCGGACATGCTGCTGGTCGACATCAACGCGGCCGGCGCGCTGGCCGTCGCCGAGAAATGGGGGGGACCCTGGGCGTCCTGGTGCCCCTTTCCCCTGCCGCTGCCGTCCCGCGACGCGCCGCCCTTCGGGCCTGGGCTGCGACCAGCGTCCGGGTTCGCCGGGCGAGCCCGTGACGCCGCGTTTCGCCGGGTCTTCTCAGGCGCGGTCGCGCGGCTGATACTCCCCCCCATCAACGAGGTGCGCAACCGGGTCGGCGTGCCACCACTCGCGCGTGTATCCGAGATCTACACCGGACCGCCGCTACTTCTCTACCTGACCGCCGAGCCGTTCGAGTACCC
>Ga0068859_100004609_pt1 | contig 14057 bp, 14 predicted proteins | sample KBSSwiS22_FD_66585 | JGI IMG/M metagenome (GOLD analysis project Ga0068859, IMG submission 66585) | Switchgrass rhizosphere microbial communities from Kellogg Biological Station, Michigan, USA - KBS Switchgrass S2-2 | ecosystem: Host-associated > Plants > Roots > Rhizosphere > Soil ... | reverse complement strand
ATCAAGGCGGTCGAGACCGCAGGCACGCCCGCCGTCGCCGAGATCTGGGACATGCTGAAGCCGCATGGCATCAAGATCGTCCACAAGTGCACCGCCGTCCGCCACGCCGTCTCGGCCGAGCGCAAGGGCGTCGATGCGATCTCGATCGACGGGTTCGAGTGTGCCGGCCACCCCGGCGAGGACGACATCCCGGGCCTGATCCTGATCCCCGCCGCCGCCGACAAGGTGAAGATCCCGATGCTCGCCTCGGGCGGCTTCGGCGACGGACGCGGCCTCGTCGCGGCGCTGGCGCTGGGCGCGGAGGGCATCAACATGGGCACGCGGTTCTGCGCCACCAAGGAAGCGCCGATCCACGACCGGGTGAAGCAGGCCTATGTCGATAACGACGAACGCAGCACCAACCTGATCTTCCGCAAGCTTCACAACACCGCGCGGGTCGCCAAGAACTCGGTGTCGGACAAGGTGGTCGAGATCCTCAAGGAAGAGGGCTCGACCTTCGGCGACATCCAGGCGCTGGTGTCGGGCGTGAAGGGCAAGGAAGTGCTCGAGACCGGCGACGTCGAGGCCGGGATCTACTGGGCCGGGATGGTCCAGGGCCTGATCCATGACATCCCGAGCTGCAAGGACCTGATCGACCGCATCATGGCCGAGGCGAACGCGATCATCAGCGAGCGGCTCGCCCGGATCGCGGGCTGAACCACCACTATCGGCGGCGCGGCGGCTGACCGCCCGCGCCCAGCGAAAGGCTTGAACATGGCAGAAGCATACATCGTCGCAGCAGGCCGCATCGCCGGCGGGCGCCGCAATGGCCGGCTCGCGGGCTGGCATCCGGTCGACATGGGCGCGAAGGTGCTCGATTCGATCGTCGCCCGGGCGGGCGTTCCGGGCGACGCGATCGAGGACGTGATCATCGGCTGCGTCACCCAGTCCGGCGAGCAGTCGATGCACGTGGGGCGCAACTGCGTGCTCGCCTCGGGCCTGCCGCAGAGCGTGCCGGCGGTGACGATCGACCGCCAGTGCGGCTCGTCGCAGCAGGCGATCCACTTCGCTGCGCAGGCGATCATGTCGGGAACGATGGATCTCGTCATTGCCGGCGGCACCGAGAGCATGACGCGCGTGCCGATGGGTTCGGCGGTGCAATCGCCGGCGGGTTCGAAGCCCTATCCGGCCTCGCTGCTCGGCCGCTTCGGCGTGGATGGCTTCAGCCAGTTCGGCGGGGCCGAGATGATCGCCAAGAAGTGGGGCCTCACCCGCGAGATGCTCGACCAGTTCGGGCTCGACAGCCACCTCAAGGCACAGGCCGCGACCAAGTCCGGCGCGTTCGACCAGGAGGTGATCCCGGTCGAGATCCTCAACGCCGAGGGCCAGACCGAGATGCACGTCGTCGACGAAGGCATCCGGTGGGACGCCTCGATGGAGGGCATGGAGAAGGTCAAGCTGCTGGTCGAGGGCGGCACCGTGACCGCGGCGACCTCCAGCCAGATCACCGACGGCGCCTCGGGCGTGCTGGTCGCCTCCGAGCGAGCCGTGAAGGAGCACAACCTCACGCCGATCGCGCGGATCGTGAACCTGACCGTGACCGCCGGCGATCCGGTGATCATGCTCGAGGAGCCGCTGTTCGCCACCGACCGGGCGCTGCAGCGTGCGGGCATGAAGATCGGCGACATCGATCTCTACGAGGTCAACGAGGCCTTCGCGCCGGTGCCGATGGCTTGGCTCAAGCATGTCGGCGCCGATCCGGCCAGGCTCAACGTCAACGGCGGCGCCATCGCGCTTGGCCACCCGCTGGGCGCGAGCGGCACCAAGCTGATGTCGACGCTGATCTACGCGCTCAAGGCGCGCGGGCTCAAGTATGGCCTGCAGACGATGTGCGAAGGCGGCGGTATCGCCAACGTCACCATCGTGGAAGCGCTCTGAGCTCAACCGCTTGCGGCCATGCGGCCGGACACCCCACGCGGGCGGCGGCGCCGCCCCGCACCATTTGAAAGGACTCCCATGCAGATCACTCCAGGTTTGGCCGCAATCGTCACCGGCGGCGCTTCGGGCCTTGGCCGGGCCAGTGCCAAGGCGCTGGCCGACGCGGGCTTCAAGGTCGCCATCTTCGACCTCAATGAGGAAGCCGGCGAAGCCTTCGCCAAGGAAATCGGCGGCCTGTTCTGCAAGGTCAACATCATGGACGAAGCGGGCTCGCTCGCCGGCTTCGAGAAGGCCCGTGCGGCCCATGGCCAGGAGCGCGTGCTGGTGCACTGCGCCCAGGTTTCGAAGGGTGGCAAGACCGTTTCCTTCGACAAGACGACCGGCGGCTACAAGCGCCTGTCGAGCGAGGATTACGCGTTCAGTGCCGAGGGCATCCTCGTCGCCTCCTACCGCATGGCCTCGATCGCCGCGCTGGGCATGGCCACTGCCGAACCGCTCAACGAGGACGGCGAGCGCGGGGCGATCATCCTGACCAGCTCGGCCGCCGCGCAGGACGGCCAGATCGGCCAGGTCGCCTACGGTTCGATGAAGGCCGGCGTCAACGGCCTCGTGCTGCCGATGGCGCGAGACTTGATGGACCTCGGCATTCGCGTGAACTCGATCATGCCCGGCATCTTCGCCACCCCGCCGATGCTCTCGGTCAAGGACAAGGCCCCGGCGATCTTCGAGGGCCTGAGCGCTTCGGTGCCGTTCCCCAAGCGCCTCGGCAATCCGCCCGAGTTCGGCAGCCTGGTGCTGGAGATGGTGCGCAACACCTACTTCAACGGGCAGGCCATCCGCCTCGACGGCGCCATCCGGATGCCTCCGAAGTAAGCATCCGGTGGCTCTGACACTCGAACAGCGGGCGGCGGCGCAGGAGCCGCCGCCCGGATTCCGCATGATCCTCGGCCTTGACGGGCTGATCGCCGACAACGGGCCGGTGTTCGCGCGGCGGGAGCCTGATGGCTCGGTCGTGTTCGGCTGCCGTATCATGCCCAACATGTGCAATCCGATGGGCGTGGCCCATGGCGGGTGGCTGGCGACGCTGTGTGACGTGGGTCTCCCGCTGACCGGGCGGCTGACCGACCCCGAACTTGCGGGGCAATTCATGCTCACGGTCCATCTTGCCGTTGACTACATGCGCGGCCCACGGCTGGGCGAGTGGGTCGAGTGTCACGGGCGGCTGCTCAAGCGGACCAAGCGGCTCGTGTTCATCGACGGATTGCTGACCGTCGGCGACGAGGTTGCGGCACGCGCCAGCGGCGTGTTCCGCACCGGCATCGGCGGGCCCGAAGTCCAACTGGCGGATTTGCCATCTCCGGCCTGAGCGGCCGCGAAGCCGCGCCTCTGGCGCAATGGCTCGAAGCTGCCTGGGCCAGGGAAGCGCGGGTGCGGCGCGTTTCGGTCGAGGGTGCGGAGATCGCCTACCGTGACTGGGGCGCACCGCCCGGGTCACGCGGCGGGATCGTGTTCGTCCATGGGTTTCTGGCCCATGCACGGTGGTGGGATCATGTCGCGCCCCATTTCGCGGATCGCTATCACGCGGTCGCGAACGACCTTTCGGGCATGGGCGACAGCGGCCGGCGCGACACCTACTCGCGCGAGCAGTTCGCTCGCGAGATCCTGGCCGTGATCCGCGACGCGGGGCTTGGCCGGGCCACGATCGTGGCGCACAGCTTCGGCTCGCTCTCGTCGCTCTACGCCGCGAAGCTTGCGCCCGAACTGATCGAGCGGGTGATCGTGCTGGACGCGCACATGTTCCGCACCGAGGCCGAGCCGCTGTCCGAGGAGATCCTGCCACCGAAGCGCTATGCCACCCGCGAGGAGGCCCTGGCGCGCTACCGGCTCAAGCCCCCCGGCCGCTGGCCGATTCCGGAAGTGCTCGACTATGTCGCGCGGCATTCGCTCGAGGAGCTGTCCGGCGGCGGGTGGGGCTGGAAATTCGATCCGCGCATCTTCGGGCAGATCAACAGCGCTGCGCTGCGCCAGGCGGTGCGCGGGGTGACCGCCGCGGTCGACTTCATCCACGCCGAATGCAGCGAGGTCGTCGGGCCCGAGCAGCTGGCGGCGGTGGTCGCCAATCTGCCGAACTGCGGCGCGCCGGTGACGGTGCCGCTGAGCCACCACCACCTGATGCTTGAACAACCGCTGGCGCTGATCGCCGCGCTCGACGCGCTGCTGGCCAACCCGCGCTAGGGCCGAGCGGCCGGATACGACAGCGGCGGCGCAGGACACCTGCGCCGCCGCTGGGAGACCGTGAGACCCGGCTTAGCCGGCCGCGCCGGCGAGCAACGCCTGGAGGTCGATCTCGCCGGTGAGTACGCCGCCCCAGAAGCCGTGATCGACCGGGAGGGCCACGCCGCTGACGAAGCTCGCCGCATCGCTGTTGAGGAAGACCAGTGGATTGCCCTGCTCGGCCGGTTCGCAATAGCGGCCGGTCGGGGCGGTGAAGGCGTCGAGCACGGTGTCGCCGGCGACCTGCCGGAAGTCCTTGTACATCGGCGTCTTGACCGGGCTCGGCATGGTGCAGTTGACGCGGATGCCGTCCTTGGCGAGGCGCGCCGCCTGGATTTGGGTCCAGGTGTTCACCAGCACCTTGCTGAAGCTGTAGCCGTCGCCGACGATCTCGGAGTTGGCCTCGCACCAGGCGATGAACTCGGCCTCGCCGTCGATCGCGATCGCTTCGCGCGCCTGGTCCATCTGCTGGAGCCAGCCCATGCCCGCCAGCGACGAGATCGAGGCGATCGCGCCGGGGCGGCGCATGCGGGGCAGCCACTGCTCGGTCCAGTGGCGGATGCCGAGGAAGTTGACCCGCATCACGTCGATCGCGGGGAAAGTCTGCGGCAGACCGGCGCAGTTGAACAGCGCATCGATCTCGCCGCCGATGCTGGCGACAGCCCGATCGATCGAGGACCAGTCCTTGAGATCGACCTGGGTGAACGAGGCGAGCGGCACCGGGGATTCGCGAATGTCGGCGCCATGCACCTCGGCGCCGAGCTTGACCAGCTCGCGAGCGCAGGCTTCGCCCATGCCCGAGAAACAGCCAACGATGGCGACGCGCTTGCCCTCATAGGACCAGATGTTCGACATATCCTCTCCATCCGAAATTTCTGATGACTGGCGTGCGAAAGGCCGGAACGGGGGCGTGCCGTCAAGCGAATTTCCATCCTTGAGCCAAAAAAGCCGCCAGACCACGCACTGGTGGCTGGTCGCGGCCGGTGCTGCGTTCTAGAGAGCCGGTTCGAAGCACGCCTGAGCGGGAGAGAAAGATGAGACTGGAAGGTAGGCGAATCGTAGTGACCGGCGCGTCGCGCGGGATGGGACGGCACTTCGCAGCGGCCATGGTGCGCGAAGGCGCGCGCGTGGCGCTGCTGGCGCGCAAGTCCGATGCGCTCGACGAAACCGCGGCCGCGCTCGGCGCTGCGGCAATCGCCATTCCCTGCGATATCGGGGATCCCGGCTCGGTGCGGGCAGCCTTCGCGCAGGTCGAGGCCGAGCTCGGCGGATTGGACGTGCTGGTGAACAATGCCGGGATGTCGGTGGTCGGGACCACGGAAACATTCTCGGACGAGGACATCCTCACCCAGGTTGCGGTCAACTTCACCGGGGTGGTGTTCACCTGCCGCGAGGCAATTCCGATGCTGCGCAAGTCGGCCGAGCCGCACATCGTCAACATCTCGTCGGAAAGCATCAAGCAGCCCTTCGCGCTGCTCAGCCTCTATACGGCGAGCAAGGCCGCGCTGGAGAACTACACGCGCACGCTGCGCAAGGAACTGCGCGACGATGCGATCCGGGTGACGATCCTGCGCTCGGGTCACGTGGGTGGCAGCGAGATGTCTCGCAATTGGACCGATCCGGTCCAGGCGCAGGCTTTCATCGAAACCTGCACCAGCTGGGGCAACTTCAAGGAAGTCGGCGAGACCGCGGCTCCGCCCGAAGCCATGGCCGACGCCTTGGTCGATTTGTTGACGCTGCGCCGTGAGCTCAATGTCGATCTGTTCGAACTGCGGCCGTTGGTTGGCTGAGATACGCGGCGCCGGACCGGAGCACTCCCGGTCCGGCAGTGCGGACTTGACGGTCATTCAATTGTTCTGTTTCTAGCCGACTCAACACAGTCGCCGAGCCAGGCGGCCCACCACCGCCGGGAGCAGGAAATGATCGCGATTATCGCTACCTTTGAAGTGCAGGCCGGCAAGGAAGCCGAGTTCGAGGCCGAGTGCCGCGCTCTCGCCGAGAAGGTCCGCGCCAACGAACCCGGCAATACCCTTTATCAACTGGTGCGCGCCAAGCGCTCTCCGCAGACCTACCGGATGATGGAGCTCTATGCCGACAAGGACGCCGTCAAGCTCCACGGCGGGACCGACTATTTCCTCGCCGGGATCGAGCGCATCAAGGCAACCCTGTCGGCCGAGCCGGTGATTGAACTTCTCGACACCGTCGACTGACCGGAAAGGAACGCCGATGGCCACTCTCACAGGCAAGACTGCACTGGTGACCGGCGCCGGTCGCGGGATCGGTGCGGCCATTGCGCGGCGACTGGCGGCGGATGGCGCCCGCGTGATCGTCCACTATTCGCAGAGCGCGGCCAAGGCCGAGGCGCTGGTTGCCGAACTGACGGCGAGCGGTGCCGAGGCCGATACGGTGCAAGGCGATCTTGCCTCGCTGGACGCCGTCGATGCGATGGTCGCGACGCTCCGTGGGAAGGTCGATGGCATCGACATCCTCGTCAACAATTCGGGCCGCGGTTCCGGCCGCTCGGATTCGACGCTGGCAGGCATGTCGGTCGAGGATTACGATACGATCTTCTCGCTCAACACGCGGGCGTTGTTTTTCGTCACCCAGCGCGTCCTCCCCTTGTTGCGCGACGGCGGCCGGATCATCAACATCTCGAGCACGGCCATCGATGCGCGCGTACCGGGCCTCGCAGCCTACGCCGGATCGAAGGCGGCGGTCGATTGCTTCACCCGGGTCTGGGCAACGGAACTCGCGCCACGGCGAATCACGGTCAATTCGATCCAGCCGGGGATGGTCGATACCGACCTCATCACCGATAACATGGGCGAGGAAGTCAAGCAGGTCGCCGCGCGTCACCACCCGTTGGGACGTATTGGCCAGCCTGACGACCTGGCCGACGTCGTCGCATTCCTCGCCGGCCCCGACAGCCGGTGGGTCAACGGTCAAATCATCATCGCCAACGGCGGTATCTGAGCGGAGCAGCCCGTGGACATCGAGTTCAAGCCCGAAGAAAAACTGTTCCGCGAGGAAGTGCGTGACTGGCTGGCCCAGAACGTGCCGCCCAAGCCCTATCCGCTCGATGGCGAAGAGGCGAAGGCGTTCGATCTCGCCTGGCAACGCAAGCAGTACGAGGGCGGCTGGGCCGGGATCAATTGGCCGGTCGAATACGGCGGCCGCGGCCTCGGCCTGTTCGAACAGATCATCTGGTTCGAGGAATATGCCCGCGCGCAGGCGCCGTTCATCGGGCGCTGCTTCGTCGGCGTCAACCATGGCGGGCCGACGCTGATCGTGCGCGGCAACGAGGAGCAGAAGAGCTACCACCTGCCGCGCATCCTCAAGGGCGAGACGGTGTGGTGCCAGGGCTTCTCCGAACCGGGCGCGGGCTCTGACCTCGCGGGCATCAAGACCCATGCGCGGGTCGAAGGCGACGAGCTGGTGGTCAACGGGTCGAAGATCTGGACCAGCTATGCCAACCATGCCGATTGGCAGGAACTGCTGTGCCGGACCGACCCGACCGCCGAGCGGCACAAGGGCCTGTCGTGGGTCATCTGCGACATGCATTCGCCGGGGATCACCATCCGTCCGATCCGCCTGATCAGCGGCGAGGTCGATCTCAACCAGGTGTTCTACGACGATGTCCGCATTCCGCTGAAGAACGTGGTCGGCGGGCTCAACAACGGCTGGTCGGTGGCGATGTCGACGCTCGGGTTCGAGCGCGGCACCGGCTTCATCGCCGAGCAGATCGAGCAGTCGATCCGGGTCGAGCACCTGATCGAGCGCGCTCGCGAGACCTGTGGCCCTGACGGCAGGCCGTTGATCAAGAACGAGAAGATTGCCGAGGAACTGGCTACCCTGCGCGCGCAGGTCACCACGCTCCAGTCGATGACCTACCGGACCATCTCGGAAGTCGCGCGGACCAATACGCCGGGCTCGGAAAGCTCGCTGATCCGCCTGTTCACCGCCGAAACCAGCCAGCGCATCGCGCGGTGCGACATGGAGCTGATGGGCGCCGACATGCTCTCCTACACCTACGGGGTGAATGAAGGACCTGACGAGCACGTCCACGATTACCTGCGCGATTTCGCCAACACCATCGCTGGCGGCTCCGCGCAGATCCAGCGTGACATCATCGGCGAGCGCGTGCTCGGCCTACCGCGTTCGCGCTGACAACCGCATCTGCAAGGATACTGCAATGGACCTGCAACCGTCTGAAACCGAGGAAGCCATCCGCGCCGCGAGCGAGGAGTTCCTGCGCGATGCCTTCCCGCTGCCCGACTCGCGCAACCGCCCTGCCGACGCCTGGGCGAAGATGGCCGAGATGGGCTGGTTCGGCATCGGCCTGCCCGAGGAATCGGGCGGCATCGCCGTCGGGCTCGGCGCCGAGGCGCTGGTGTTCGCCGAGATGGGCCGCCACATCGCGCCCGCCGGCGCCATCGCCGCAGCGGTCGGCGCGCGGATCGCGCACGACGCGGGCGAGCAAGCCCTCGCGCAGGACATCGCCTCGGGCGCACAGCGCGTGGCGATCGGCCTGGCTGACTATCGCGGCTTCGTCCGCGCGCTCGACGTCGAGGGTGCGAGCCTGATCGTGGTGACCACCGCGGAGGGCGGGGCAGTCCACGAACTGCCGGCGGGGATCAATACCGAGGACTGCCTCGACCTGTCGATGCGGCAGGCGGTGCTTCGGCAGCCGCTCGGCGCGGCTCGGGCCACGGTGGCTTCACGTCGGCCGGCGCTGCACCAGCAGATCGCCGCGGCTGCCTTTGCGCTCGGCTGCGCCGAGGCGGGGCGCGACATGGGGGTCGAATATGCCAAGACCCGCGAGCAGTTCGGCAAGCCGATCGGCAGCTTTCAGGCCCTGAAGCACATCATGGCCGACATGGCGGTGCGCTGCTCGGCGGCGCGCGCGCAGGTCATGTTCGCGGCGATGGCGCTCGAGACCGGGCGCGACGACGCGCCGTTCCATGTCGTCGCAGCCAAGCGCATTGCCGATACCGCGGCGGTCGAAAACGGCCGGGCCAATATCCAGATCCACGGCGGCATCGGCATGACGGACGAGGCGCACCCGCACCTCGTCCTCAAGCGCGCGCACCTGCTGAGCCACGTTTCCCCGGCTCTCGCGTCCGACCTGCTCGCGGCCTGAACGGGACTCGGCCGAGCGGCTGAGGGCTGATCAGGTCGGGGCGCGCGGCTTAGCCTACCGCGTTCAGCCGGGATAGTCGGCGTCAAGGCGCAGCAACTGCGCCTTGAGGTCGAGGATCATCGCTTCGTAAAGTGCCGGACCGGTATCGCCGAGCCCCTTGACCGAGAGCTGCTCGAGCAGGATCATCCAGCCGGTGACGCGCGCCGCGCGGGCGAGCTCACCAGGGCTGTCGTCCGCCGGGGGACGGAATGCGGGGAAGCTTTCGCCCAGCACAGCCGTGAGCCGCGCGCGGTTGTGGAGGTAGGCTTCGCCTGCTGCCGGGCTTTGCAACGCGGCGATGTGGAACTCGCGCAGGCGATAGGTGCGGCTGACTGCGAGATAGTTGCGGATGAAGCTCTCGATCGATTCCGCATCGCGCGGGCGGGTGTCGAACCAGCGGAAGAGCGGGATCGGCAACTCTCCCTCGATCCGCATGATCGCGGCGAGCAGGTCATCCTTGCTGGTGAAGTGAAGGTAGAACGCGGCGCGGGTGAACCCCGCCGCGCGGGCGACCTGTTCGACCGAACTCTCCTGGAACTGTCCGTTGAAGAACAGCTTGCGCCCGGCGCGGACCAGCCGGGTGCGGGTGTTCGTGCGGTTGCGGGGGGCGCACTCTTGGGGGACGTGCACCGGGGTGGCAGCCTCGCTCAAACCTGAATTCCTCGTTGGACCAATAGCGCGTCTTGCCAAGCGCGGCGCGGTACCGCAAACCAAGATTCGTTGGCAGCTGTAAATGATCGCTCATCGGGGCAGTCGGCGCCGCGCAATCGACAGATTGACAAAGGGAAGAGAGGATCATGCAAGACCGCCTGCGCCTGGATGGGCAGACCGCCATCGTGACCGCCGGCGGCGGTGGCATCGGGCGGGGCTGCGCGATCCGGCTGGCCGAAGCGGGCGCCAATGTGGTGATCGCCGATATCGAGCCGACGCGCTGCGAGGAAGTGGCCGGGCGGGTGCGCGAGGCCGGGGCGCAGGCGCTGCCGTGGCCGGTCGACCTGCTGGACAGCGAGGCCACGCACGCGATGATCGCCGCGGCGGACAAGCAGTTCGGCCGGGTCGATATCCTCATCAACAATGCCGGCGGCGTCTCGTCGCGGCACTTCCTCGACCAGAGCGAACGTTCGATGTACCGCCATGTCGAGCTGAACCTGATGTCCATGCTGCGCTGCACGCAGGACGTCGGCAAGATCATGGTCCGCGAGGGTCGCGGCGGCTCGATCGTCAACGTCGCCTCCATCGAGGCGACCCGCGCCGCGCCGAGTTTCTCGGTCTATGCGGCGTGCAAGGCGGGGATGGTCAGCTTCACCCGGACGATGGCGGTCGAACTGGCCGAGCACCGCATCCGCGTGAACTGCATCACTCCCGATCACACGGTATCGCCGGGCAACAAGGGCAACCGGACGGGGCCGGTGGACCCTTCGACCTGGCACAAGAACACTCCGGAGGAGGAACTCGCCTTCAAGCAGCTGATCCCGCTCGGCCATGAAGGCGATGCCCTCCAGTGCGGCGACGCGGTGGTGTTCCTTTCCTCGCCGATGGCCGAATACATCACCGGGGTGATGTTGCCGGTCGATGGCGGAACCTGGGCCTCGGGCGGCTGGGTGCGCGACCCGCGCGGCGCGTGGACGCTGAACCAGGGGCTCACCATCGGTGTGCCGCCGCAAACCCCGGGAGCGCTGTAAGATGGATATGCAGGAACTGCTCGATCGCGAGGCGATCCGTGCGCTGATGGCGCAATACAATATCTCGGGCGACCGGGGCCGGCTCGACCGGCTGGCGGCGACCTTCGCCGATGACGGGGTGATCGAGTTCGGCGGCGAGCGCACGCAGGGGCCGGCCGCGATCGCGGCACGGCTGGGGACGCCGGGGGGTGGCAAGAACCCTGCGCTCTCGCTCGTTCGCCATAATCTGACCACCTCGGAGGTGACAATCGACGGCGACACCGCGGAAGGGCGGACCTACTTCTTCGTCTGCACCAATTCCGGCCCGGACCACCAGGGGGTCTATGTCGACCGCCTCAAGCGCACGCCGGAGGGTTGGCGCTTCGCCCACCGGGAGGTGCGGATCGACTGGCAGGCCGAGACCACGCTGTTCCAGCCACTCAACGTGCGCGGCCGGGCACCCGCCCCCGCCAAGTCCTGAAGGGCTTCATCAGCATGACGAAAATGGTTCGGATCGGCGGCGCCTGCGGATTCTATGGCGACAGTCCCACGGCCCCGAAGCAGTTGCTGGCGGCCGGGGTCGACTACCTCATGCTCGACTACCTGGCCGAGGCGACCATGTCGGTGCTGGGCCGGATGCGCGACCATCGCGACACCCTGGGCTATGCCCTCGATTTCACCGAATGGGTGTGGAAGGAAAACCTGCGCGAGATCAAGCGCACCGGCACGAAGATCGTCACCAACGCCGGCGGCCTCAACCCGCACGGCTGCGCCGAGCGGCTGCGCAAGCTGGCCGAGGCCGAAGGGCTGACGTTCCGGATCGCGGTGGTCGACGGCGACGAGATGATGGCCCGGCTGGACGAGATCGCCGGCGACACGGAGATGTTCACCGGCGCGCCGTTCCCCCCGCGCGAGAAGATCAAGACCGCCAACACCTATCTTGGCGCCACCCCGATCGCCCGGGCGCTCGCCATGGGCGCCGACGTGGTCGTGACCGGCCGCGTGGTCGATTCCGCGCTGACGCTCGGGCCCCTGATCCACGAGTTCGGCTGGCGCGAGGACGAGTATGACAAGCTCTCCGCTGGCAGCCTGTGCGGCCACGTGCTGGAATGCGGGGCGCAAGGATCTGGCGCGCTGTTCACGGACTGGGAGGACGTCGAGGACTGGGCGCACATCGGCTATCCCATTGCGGAGTGCGCGGCGGACGGCAGTTTCGTCGTGACCAAGCCGGAGGGCACCGGCGGGCTGGTTTCGCCCGCAGTGGTGGCCGAGCAGATCCTTTACGAGGTCGGCGATCCGCAAGCCTACATGCTGCCCGACGTGGTCTGCGACTTCACCCAGGTGAAGGTGGAGAGCGCGGGTTACCAGCGCGTGCGGGTGACCGGCGCCAAGGGTTACGCGCCAAGCGGGCGCTACAAGATCTCGATCACCTGGGCCGACGGCGAGCGGATCATGGGGTTCATGCCGGTGGTGGGCCGCGACGCTGCGCGCAAGGCCCAGCGCCAGGCCGAGGCGATCCTCACCCGGCTCGACGACCTGCTGCGCGAGCGCAATCTCGCGCCGTTCCGCAAGAAGCAGGTGGAAGTGCTGGGCGCCGAATCGAGCTATGGCGCCAACGCCCGGCCCGCTGCGCGCGACACCCGTGAGGTGGTCTACAAGATCGGCGTCGAACACGACGACCCGATGGCCTTCAAGCTGTTCAGCCGCGAGTTCGATTCGCCCAACACCTCGATGTCGGTCGGCACGACCGGCTGGTTCGGCGCGCGACCGCATGTGACCCCCGTGATGCGCGTGTTCTCGACCACGATCGACCGCGCGGCGGTGCCGGCCACGGTCACGCTGGACGACCGCACCGAGACGGTGGTGCCCGCGGCGCCGGCACGGCCGTTCGACAAGAGCATGATCGTGCGCCCCGTCGGCGTCGCCGCCGAAGCGCCCGCCGGCGAGACGAAGGAGGTGCCGCTGATCACGCTGGCCTGGGCCCGGTCGGGCGACAAGGGCGATGCCTTCAACATCGGCGTGATCGCGCGCAAGTCGGAATACCTGCCGTGGATCAAGGCGGCGCTGACCGAGCCGGCCATGCTCGCGTACTTCGCCCACGAATTCGTCGGCGCGGCCAACCCGGGGCTGAAGCTCTACGACCTGCCGGGGATGAACGCGATCAACCTGCACCTCAATGACGCGTTGGACGGCGGCCAGTTCGCCACGATGCGTCTCGACGGGCTGGCCAAGGGCAAGGCGCAGCAGCTGCTCGATTACCCGGTGGCTGTGCCGGTAGGCGCGGTGGCCGGCTGAGCGGGATGCCGCCGCGGGGTTCGCGGCAGATGTCTCTTAAATTCAGACGATAAAAACAACAAAAAGTCTGTCAATCAAGGTCTTGCGAGCCGACGAGAACAACTGTGTCTGAGTGGCAACAGTTATCGTTAGATATGACACATATATGGATTGCGGCCGTCCGATTCTCTGACTATGCTGCAAGGCGAAGCGCCCGGGAAGGCGCGGATGGTTCCTTTAAGGGAGGGTACTATGACTAAGGCAACCCGCGCGATGCGCGGCAATTTTTGTGCATATCTGCTTGGTGTCACTGCGCTGACGGGCTTCGCTGCGCCGGCTTATGCCCAGGATGCCGCGGCGCCGGCCACGGCCACCGCCAGCTCGGACATCATCGTCACCGCGCGCAAGACTTCGGAGCGCCTGCTCGACGTTCCCGTTGCGGTCACCGTGCTTTCGGGCCAGGCGCTGGAAACGAAGAACGCGGTCAGCCTGCGCGATGTCGCCACGTTCACGCCGGGCCTGATGATGCGGGAGTCGCCGTCGACGACGTCGGCCACGACCATCGCCTTGCGCGGGCAGTTCCAGAACGACATTCTCGCCACGCTGGAGCCCTCGGTCGGCACCTACGTCGATGGCATGTACTGGGGCCGCGCCTACGGCATCAACTCCGACCTGCTCGACGTGCAGAGCGTCCAGGTGCTGAAGGGCCCGCAGGGCACGCTGTTCGGCCGCAACACCTCGGCCGGCGCGCT
>Ga0068859_100004603_pt1 | contig 14072 bp, 14 predicted proteins | sample KBSSwiS22_FD_66585 | JGI IMG/M metagenome (GOLD analysis project Ga0068859, IMG submission 66585) | Switchgrass rhizosphere microbial communities from Kellogg Biological Station, Michigan, USA - KBS Switchgrass S2-2 | ecosystem: Host-associated > Plants > Roots > Rhizosphere > Soil ... | reverse complement strand
GTCGGCGCGGGTGCGCAGCGAGGCCAGGTCCGAGCCGCTGCCGGGCTCGCTCATGCCGATGCAGAAGTAGCATTCGCCGGCGGCGATGCGCGGCAGGAAGTGGGTCTTCAGGTCCTCGCCGCCGAACTTCAGCATCACGGGGCCACTCTGGCGGTCGGCGGCCCAGTGGGCGCCCACCGGCACGGACGCCGCCAGCAGCTCCTCGTTCATGACATAGCGTTCCAGCGCCGAACGTTCGCCGCCGCCATAGGTCTTGGGCCAGGTGAGGCCGATCCAGCCCCGGGCGCCGATGCGCTTCGAGGTCTCCGGCGAGAACCCCATGCCGATCTTCTCAGGCGGCGGCAGGCGGCCGGCCGCGCGCTCCTCGGCGACGAAGGCTCGCACGTCCGCCCGCAGCGCCTCGGCGCGGGGCGTCAGGCGCGGGACGTCGAGGTGCAGGCGCAGCGTCACGCCGCCGCCTTGTCGGGTCGGCCGACCTGCTCGCGGGATTTCAGCGTGACGATCGGCGCGTCGAACACCGCGGGATCGTCGAGGATGGCGCAGAGGTGGCGGCCACAGTCGAGGTCGGTGACCCAGGCGGGGTCGGCCCGGTCGCGCTTGCTCTCGCCGTTGACCATCGAGGCGATCAGGAGCTCGCGGATCAGCGGGCCGTCGCGATATTCGCGGGCGAAGCCGCGGTACATCATCCGCAGCGCCGCCTGCACCATGGACAGGTGCGCCAGCCCCGGCGCGACGAAGTCGGCCATGCCGCCGCCGATCCCGACGTAGAGGCCCCCCGGCGCAAGCCGCGGCGCGAAGGCCCGCACGGCGTTCAGGTGGGTCAGCAGGTTCGCGGCGTGCACGGCGGCCACGTCTTCGGCGGTCAGGCTGCGCAGCGGCGTGGCGACGGTCGGCGCGTTCACCGACACGGCCGCCGCGTCGATCGCGCCGGACGCGGCGACGGCGGCTTCCCAGAGCTCGACGGCGGACGCCTCGGTCTCCAGGCTGCCGGCGACCACCTGCAGTCCGGGATGACGCTCCCTCAGCGCGTTCAGCTTCTGCGCCGACCGGGACGCGGCGATCACCGTGCGCCCGGAGGCGACGGCCGCGGCGACGAGGCCCTGGCCCACGTCGCCGGCGGCGCCCACGATCAGCAGGGTCCTGTGGTTCATCCCCGTCCCTCCCATGGCGTCATGCGGCCGAGGCGATGCGCCCCGCCTCGATCTGCGCCAGCAGCGCGTCGTACCCCTTGGGCGGCGGGCGATCCTTCGGCTTGTACCAGGGCGACAGGATCGCCTTCAGGTGCTCGCGGGCTCGGCGGCCCGTGGCGGCGTTGATCTGGCGCACCCGCTCGCGTGAGGCTTCCACCTCCTCGGGCGTCATGTTCCGGCGGTCGAGCTCGATCAGGTGCCGGGACAGGCGCTTGCCGTGATCGCGGATGTGGCGGACCGCGTAGATGAACCCGTAGATGCGCCACAGGTAGCCGGAGACGGGGTTGGCGCCGTACAGCGCCTGGAAGACGTCGTGGGCCACCTCGCGGTGCTCGTATTCCTCGGCCAGGTGCCACTTCCACATCTCGACCGCCCGCGGATCGGCGCCCTCGAAGAACGCGTCGAACTCCTCGAAGAAGTTGGTCACGGCGATGGCGCTCATCGCCTCGAAGCCTTCCGAATAGGCGCAGTTCCAGCGCAGCGACCTGGTGTTCAGGAACCGCTCGTAGTCCGCCGCGTACGCCTTTTCGAACGCCAGCATGCTTTCGTAGCCGTCGGCGTGGATCGCGTCGTTGAAGGCCAGGTGCTGGCGGAAGTGGGCCATCTCCTGGCGGATGAAGATGTCGAGCTTGTCGCGCAGCGCCGCGTGCTTGGGCCCGAGCTTCTCGCGCGCCCGGCGCATGACCTTCAGGAGGTAGGGCTCGATGTAGGCCGGCACCGTCGAGGCGGCGTTGTGGATCTGGGCGAATTCCGCGTTCGGCGCCCAGTGCGCCTTCAGGCCCGTGAAATCCCAGTTCGGAGCGCGGACGCGCATCTTGTTCACCCGCTTGCGTAAGGCGCGCTGACCCTAGCGAGGCGGCGGAGACGAAACAATTTGCGGCGCAACCCATCACATGGGGGATGGAATGCCGCAGGGCCCCAATCACATATGTGGTTCCCCCATCGCAAGATCGCGCTAGGGTGCCGACGAGTCAGAGGATCCCGTCATGCCCCGCAAACGCGCGACCACCGAACGCCGCCGCATCCGCAATCCCCTGCCCGTCGCCCAGAAGACGGTGAAGTCGGCCAGCCGGGCGCTGGAGATCCTGGAGTATTTCGACGACGTGCAGCGGCCGGCCACCGTGATGGAGGTCGCCGCCGCCCTGGCCTATCCGCAGTCCAGCGCCTCGGCCCTGCTGCGTAGCCTGGTGAACACCGGCTACCTCAACTACGACCGTCACAAGCGCACCTTCCTCACCTCCAACCGCGTGGCGCTGTTGGGCTCATGGGTGAACTCGGAGTTCTTCGCCGAGGGCGCGATCATCTCGCTGATGAAGGATCTGAACGAGCGGACCGGCGACACGATCCTGCTGGCGACCCGAAACGGCCTCTACATGCAGTACATCCACGTGATCCAGGCGACCAGCGCGGCCCGGCTGCACGTGACGCTGGGCACCATCCGTCCGCTGGCGGCGTCCGGCGCGGGCTACGCCTTTCTCAGCACCATGCCGGACGACGAGATCCGCCGGCTGCTCATGCGCATCAACGCCGATCGCGAGGCCGACCAGGCCATCGTCCCCTACGCCGATCTGATGGAGGAGATCGCCCGCGTCCGCAGCCGCGGCTACGCCTTCAGCTACGACAAGGTCACCCGCGGCGGCGGGATGCTGGCCGCCCCGATCCCCTCGCTCGGGGGCAAGCCGCCGATGATCATCGGCATCGGCGGCATCAGCGAGGTGATGCGGGCGCGCGAGGCGGAGCTCGCCCAGACCCTCCTGAAGGCCCTGTCGGAGCTGACCGCCCCGCCCGCGACCGGCGCCCGGTAGCGCGGGGCCCGGCGGCGGGCTGAAGTCCGCCGGCATGTCATGCCTTCCGGTCTTCATTGCGCGACACGCAACTCTCAGCACACAGGTTGCGCCCGGTCATCTCGCCAGCCTGCGGGCAAATCTACGTCCGCGGCGCAGGGATACGTCGTAAATACTTATTGAATCTGTCGCCGCTGCAATATCCGCAGGTCGCCGCCTTCCCCCTCCCGGGGCCGGCGCGCACGCCCGCCTGCACCTGCAACATCTGGCTGAAATGCGGACGTGGACGGACTCTCGACCGGCGGCTCGGAACTCAAATCAAACTTGAGCGCTAACCTCTTTGTCCAGCCTGTACCTGGGCGGTCAAAACAGACCGTGCGCGGCGCAGACTTGGCGAGGTCCAGTTCAGGGTTTCACCTAGCAGTGACGGCGGCCCGACCGGGCCGCCCTCCAAGCTCAACGAATAAGGAATGTGGGAAATGCCCCGGGTCACAAATCGCGTCGTCAGCGTCCCCCTCGCCGTAGCCCTGGTCTTGGGCGGCTTGAGCCTCAGCGGCTGCGCGACCAAGAAGTATGTGAACGAGCAGATCGCCGTCGTGAACGGTCGCATCGACGCCGTGGATGCGAAGGCGACGGACGCGATCCGGCGCGCCGACGCCGCCAACGCCGCGGCGCAGTCCGCGGGCGGCACGGCGACGACGGGCGCGGCGGACGCGACGACGGCGAACCAGCGGCTCGACCAGTTGACCCCCCGTGTGGACGCGCTTGAGCAGCGCGCCATGAAGCGGCGGCCCCGGAACTGATTTTTTTGGATGTGCAGGCCCTGGACTTTGCCGATGAAGTTTCACACTTCATTTAGGTAAAGGCGGATTGGGCCTGCAATCCATGGAGCGACGGCCATGCGAGATCCCACGAGGACGGCGCTCGCGGCTGTGGCGCTATCCTTCGGCGTGATCTGGGCCGGCTCGGCCGCCGCGCAGGCGGTCGAACCGGCCTATGTCGCTGCGCCGCTTTCGGCAACCGTGACGGAGATGGCGAGCTGGGTGGTCGCCTCGGGCGACAACCGCGGCCTGCCCTTCGTCGTCATCGACAAGGTCGCCGCCGAGGTCTTCGTCTTCGGCGCCGATGGGCAGTTGCGGGGCTCCGGGACCGCCCTGCTGGGCCTCGCGCGCGGGGATGAGTCCGTGCCTGGCATCGGCGACCGCAAGATGTCCGCCATCCGTCCCAGCGAGCGCACGACCCCCGCCGGCCGGTTCGTGGCGGGTTACGGATACGCCAGGGGCGATCGCAAGGTGCTGTGGATCGACTATGCGTCGGCGATTTCGCTGCACCCGGTGGTCACGTCGAACCCCAAGGAGCGGCGCCTGCAACGCCTGAAGTCGGCGTCCACGCAAGACAATCGCATCACCTACGGCTGCATCAACGTCTCCGCCGCCTTCTACGAGAACGTGGTGCGCCGGACCCTCATGGGCACGAAGGGCGTCTTCTACGTCCTGCCGGAAACGAAGCCCCTGGATGAGGTCTTCCCGGCGTTCCGAGCCCAGGCGCGCGTGGCCTCGACAGGCGAGCCGGCCGACGCCCTCCATCTCGAACAGTCCCAGGAAGCCCGCGCGGCGGACAATCCCGACAACCCGGCCGCCGGCGCATCCGGCTCGCAGTAGGCGTGGGCGATCGGGTCCCGGCCGTCAGCGCTTGCCGTACTGGCGTTCGAGATCGGCCTGGAAGGCGTTCACCGAGATGCCGTAGGCGCGTTCCAGGCGGGCGACGACGGGCGCCGGATCGACCCCGTCGGCGACCGTGAACGTGCTGCGCCAGGTGAAACGGCACGCGTCCGGGCCCTCCGGGCTCAGGCGCATCTCGGCGCTGTAGCCGTTCGCCAGAAAGTCCGGACTGGACGAGATCACGGTGTAGCGGATGCGATGGGCCTCGTGATCCATGAGGTCCAGGCGTTCGTCCGTGAAATGGTCCTCGAAAAAGACGTGCCGCACGACGCCGTCGCCCGAGCTGCGCAGCTCGCACTCGCTGACCCCCGGCACCACCGTCGGCATGCGCGCGAAATCCGCGAACAGCCGCCAGGCATGTTCGACCGGATAGGGAAAGCGCCTTTCGATCGACGCGCCGCTCGGCGTAGGCATGTGTCGTCTCCCTGACGAAGGCTGGCGCGATCGCCCCGTTCGCCTCGTTTTCTACTGGAAATCATGGACCCGGACGAGGATCGCCTCATCCCACCTTGAACTTGGGATCGACGTCCCGGAGGGTGGCGATCACCTCGTCGGTGAAGGCCGTCACGACCGCGGCCGCCGCGGAGACGCCGGACACGCGGCGCCGATCCAGCGCCCCCACGGCGCCGCCCGATCTGAACAGGGCCCGGAACGCCTCCCTGTCGCTCAGGACCGTCGACAGCATGGCGAGGCCGGCGGCGTCGAGGTCGGCGCTGATGTCCCTGAACGAGCGCCGCGCGCCCGCCGGCGTGCGGGCGAAGACGCCGACCAGGGGGATCGACCGGCCCTCCCGCCGCGACACCCTTGCGACGAGCTCGGCGACCTTCAGGGCTTCGCGGGCCTCCAGCGCCGAGGCCGCCAAGGGCGTGATGACGAGGGTGGCGTGGGCGACGGCCAGGCCGCCCATCCGCGGCGCCCCGCCTTCGGTGTCCACGATGACCATCTCCGCCGCCCGCTGCGCTCGGCGCAGTTCGCCCGGCAGGTCATCGAACTGCGGCGCGTGGAACAGTCCGATGAGATCCGGCTTCCCGGGCAGCGCGCTCCAGGCCTGCAGCGGCTGGTTGGGGTCGGAATCCACCAGGGAGACCGCAAGGCCGCGTTCGGCCAGTCCCAGCGCCAGCAGCAGCGCCGAGGTGGTCTTCCCCACCCCGCCCTTCGAACTGACGAACGATATGACCGGCATGGCGGTCTCCCGCACGGTGTGGCGCGCGGCCCCTTACGCCGCCATGGGGGCCTCGACGCTGATGACTTGGAACTTCGTCAAGTTGGCGACGCCGAACGTGTTTGCGATCGGCACGTCCACCGCATCGCGGCCCCGGGCGATAAGCACCCGGGCCATGCGCGGCATGTTGTTCCGCGCGTCGAAGACGTACCAACGCCCTCCCAGATAGACCTCGAACCAGGCGCTGAAGTCCATCTCCCCCACCACCGGGACCCCGATGTCGCCCAGGTAGCCCGTGCAGTAGCGCGCGGGGATGTTCATGCAGCGGCAGAACGTCACCGCCAGGTGGGCGTAGTCGCGACACACCCCGGCTTTCTCCACCCACGCATCGTAGGCGGTCTTCGTGGGCCGGGCGTGGGCGTGGTCGAAGGTGATATGGTTGTGCACGTAGTCGCAGATGGCCTGCACGCGCTCCCATCCGGGCCGCGTCCCCTGGAACAGCGACCAGGCGGTTTCGCTCATGCGGTCGGTTTCGCAGTAGCGGCTGCCCAGCAGGAACACGACCACCTCGTTCGGCAGGTCCTGGACGGCGTGCTGTTCGGCCTCCGGGGCGTAGGCGTCGATCAGGCCGGGGTCGCGGATGATGAAGTCGGCTGAAAGCGTCAGTGTTCCGGCCGGCGCCGTCACGCGGCTGCAGATGTTTCCGAAGGTGTCGAAATACTGGACCACGTCCAGCGGTGGATCGGTCCGCAGCCAGTCGGGCGTTTCCAGGTCGTCGCGCCGCGAGGGATGAACGCTGAGCGTCAGCAGCATCGGCACGGGCGCTGGACAGTCGTAGACGATCTCAAATCCCGTGTGGATGCGCATGGGTCTTCTTGCCACGCGCGACAGGGCCGGGCAACGCGCCGGACCCGCGAAACAGGCGCTTCGCGCGCCCCTGCCCCCGTCGGCTCAGGGAAGATCACGAATTGGACATGGCCGCGCGGTGTTCGGGCGATTTCGGCGGCCATGCTGGCGTTCCGTGCTCCGAACCCCCATGTGGGCTTCTGCGCCGTCGGGCGTGTGCCGCCACCGAAGCGGTCGATCGTTCCCGACGCGACGTCCTTCGAGACACCATGCCCATACTCCTTACGGTCTCCGCGTCCTGCGTCCTGGCCGCCCTGGCGGTCGCACACATCGCTCGTATCGGGGCGCCGGTCGTCTCGTTGGTCCGGAACCCGCGCCGGCCGCGGTGAGTACGCCCGCCCCCTCGATCAAGCTCCCCGGCGCCGCGACCCGGATCGCCTTCATCGGAAATTCGCTGCCGCGGCGCTGCGGGATCGCCACCTTCACGACCGATCTGGAGCAGGCCGTCTCGTCGTCGCGCGCGGACGTGGAGACCTGCGTGGTGGCGATGAGCGATCACGGCCGCGGCTACGACTATCCGCCGGTGGTCCGCTGCGAGGTCCGCGACGGCGAGGTCGAAGACTATGTGGCGGCGGCGGCGTTCCTGAACGCCGGCGGGTTCGACGCCGTCTCGCTGCAGCATGAGTTCGGCATATTCGGGGGCGAGGCCGGCGAGCACGTCCTGGCGCTGGTGTCGCGTCTGACCGCGCCCCTCGTCACCACCCTGCACACCCTGCTGTCCGAGCCGACGCCGGCCCAGCGGCGCGTCCTCGACCGGATCATCGACGCCTCTGCGAAGGTCGTCGTCATGGCCGAACGCGGCCGGCGCATCCTGCAGACGGTCTACGGCGTCGCGGCCGACAGGATCGAAGTGATCGCGCACGGCATCCCCGACGTCCCCTTCATCGAGCCCTGCGAACCGAAAGCCCGGCTGGGGTTCGCCGACCGGGCCGTGATCCTGACCTTTGGCCTGCTCTCGCCCAACAAGGGCGTCGAGGTGATGATCGACGCCATGCCGTCGATCCTCGCCCGCCGGCCGGACGCCGTCTACGTGGTGCTGGGCGCGACGCATCCGAACCTCGTGCTGCACGAGGGCGAGGCCTATCGCGAACGGTTGATGGCGCGCACCCGTGAACTGGGCGTCGAGGATCATGTGGTGTTCCTCGACCAGTTCGTGGACCAGGCGACGCTGCTCAGCTTCATCTCGATGTGCGACGTCTACGTCACCCCCTACCTGCACGAAGCGCAGATGACGTCGGGAACCCTCGCCTACAGCTTCGGCCTCGGCCGGGCGGTGGTCTCGACGCCCTATTGGCACGCTCAGGAGCTTCTGGCCGACGGACGCGGCATCCTCGTGCCGTTCGGCGATTCCGCCGCCGTCGGCGCGGCGGTCTCCGACCTGCTGATCGACGACGACCGCCGGCACGCCATGCGCGAACGCGCCTATGCGAACAGCCGGTCCATGACCTGGGAACGGACCGCCGAGCGCTATCTCCTCGCGTTCGAGGACGCGCGCCAGGCGCAACGCCAGGCCGCCTCCGCCCTGACCCAGGCTGCGCCGGCCGTCCGGATCGATCATTTCCTGTCGATGTGCGACGACACCGGGCTTCTGCAGCACGCGGTCAATTCGGTGCCGGACCGCGCCCACGGCTATTGCGTGGACGACAACGCCCGCGCCCTGCTGCTGGCCTGCGCGCTCAACGGCGGGCGGGAAGAGCCGCTGCCCGGGGCCGTGACCGCCCGGCTGGCCGCCTTCGTGCAGCACGCGTGGAATCCGGACACCGGACGCTTTCGCAACTTCATGAGCTACGAGCGCCGCTGGCTCGAGGCGAGCGGCTCCGAGGACAGTCACGGCCGGACGCTCTGGGCCCTGGGCGAATGCGCCCGCGGCGACGCCGATCCCGCGCGCCGCAGGTGGGCGGCCGCGCTGTTCGCCGAAGCGCTGCCGAGCGTCGTGGGCTTCACGTCGCCCCGCGCCTGGGCGTTCACCCTGCTCGGCCTCGACGCCTATTGTGGGCAGACCCGCGACGACGCGGCGGCGGAGCGCGTCCGCCTCGTCCTGGCCGAGCGGCTGGTCGCGATCCTCTCCATCGTGGAAAACCCAGATTGGACGTGGTTCGAAGAAGGCCTGGCCTACGACAACGCGCGCCTGCCGCAGGCCCTCCTCGCCACCGGGCTTTCCAGGAACAACCCCGTCTACATCCAGGCGGGCCTTAGGTCGCTGCGCTGGCTCATGCGGGTGCAGACCTCGCCGGCGCAGCACTTTCGGCCGGTCGGATCCGAGGGCTTCGGCGATGAGCGCACGACGCCGCGACCCTTCGATCAGCAGCCCATCGAAGCCGCCGCGTCGATCTCCGCCTGTCTCGCCGCATGGCGCGCGACGGGCGACGCCCTCTGGACGGCCGAGGCGGCGCGCGCGTTCGCCTGGTTCCTCGGAGCCAACGATCTGGCGACGCCCCTGGCCGACGTGGAGACCGGCGCTTGCCGCGACGGCCTGCATCCCGACCGGGCCAACGACAATCGGGGCGCTGAGTCCACCCTGTCCTATCTTCTCGGCCTGGCGGAGATGCGCCAGCTCGAGGCGAGCCGGCGGCTGGGGACGGCGCCTTCGCAGGCCGCCGTGACCACGCCCATTCCCTACCTCACTCCGAACAGCCGAGGCCGCCTTGTCGCCATCCCCCTTCCTGAACCGGCAGGCGCTCTATTTGCGCCCGGATCCCTCGAGGGTCGTGGTCCGGCCCTTCAAGCCGGCCACGGAGCCGCGCGACCTCAATCCAACGGACAAGACCCGCGCGAACCATATCGTTGAACGGGTCCTGGCGCTCGACGCCGAGGCCGCGGCGCACCAACTGGCCGACGTGCTGGAGAACTTCGACGGCCGGCACCGCAACCTGATCGACAAGTTCGAGGCGCGCGCCGCCGAAATGGAGGACGCGCTCGCCGAGCATGTGGTCTTCACCCCGATGCAGCGTCAGCTCGTCGGAGCCTATTTCCTCAACGAATATTCCTTCGAGGCGGCGGCGCTCTTCAACCCGAGCATCGTGTTCGACATCGATCAGACTGGCGCCCCGGAAGGGGGCCGACGCATCATCCTCAGCCTTCGCGCCCTCGGCGAAGGCCACATCTCGTCCCTGACCTTCCGATCCGGAACCATCGCGGAGGACGGCGCCGTCGCCATCGATCCGACGCCGCGCCTGGCGTCGGTTCCGGCCGTGGTGAACCGGACGTCGGGACCGGACGGGGAGACGGTGGACCTGGCCTTCGACCCGGCCGGACCGATCAGCGAGCGGGTGATCTTTCCGATCACCGAGGCCCAGTCCAACGGCATCGAAGACGCCCGCTTCGTCGCCTTCGACGATGACGGCCGGCAGGTCTTCTATGCGACCTACACCGCCTACAGCGGCCGGGCGATCCGCTCGGAGCTCATCGAAACCACCGACTTCCTGTCGTTCCGGATGTCGCCCCTCAAGGGCGCGGCGGCCCGCAACAAGGGGATGGCCCTGTTCCCGCGCCGGATCGGCGGCCAGTACGCGATGATCGGGCGCCAGGACAACGAAAACCTGCACCTGCTCTACTCGGACGATCTCTATACGTGGGAAGAGGGCGCGCCGATCCTCAAGCCCCAGTTCGCCTGGGAGTTCGTCCAGATCGGCAACTGCGGCTCACCGATCGAACTGGAGGAAGGCTGGCTGCTGCTGACCCACGGCGTCGGGCCGGTGCGAAGATACTCGATTGGAGCCGCCCTCCTCGACAAGGACGACCCGTCCAAGGTTCTGGCGCGATCGCATGAGCCGCTGGTCCGGCCTGATCTCTCCGAGCGGGAAGGCTACGTTCCAAACGTCGTCTACACATGCGGCGCCTTGCTGCACAACGCGCACATCATCCTGCCCTACGGCGTGTCCGACACCTTCTCGAACTTTGCGACCATCAAGATCGCCGACCTGATGAATTTGATGCGGCCCTGCTAGCCCGCCCTCACCTGTCCCGATGGCGCTACCGCACATGCCGCTCCGCTGAGGCCAGGGCGTCGTCGTATCCGGGCTTCAGCGCCTCATCCCGCAAATAGGCCTCCTTCCCGGACTGCCTCGACGTCACGTAGGAGGCCGCGAGCAGGCCGAGAAGCCCGAGCGTGATGACGATGAGGACGATGCGCTTGATCATGCTTCAATAACGCTCAACCCGCCGCCTCGGCCTGCGTGCGTTCGAAGTCGCGGCGGATCCAGATCGTCGAGATCATCGCGCAGGCGCTGGCGGCCAGCGCGCCCAGCATCATCAGCATCAGGGAATAGCGTATAGCCTCCGGCCCGAACCGCGGCGTGAAGAAGTCGTTCAGCGCCCCGATCAGCAGCGGCGCCACGCCCACCCCGGTTCCGGTCACCACCATGGTCATCGCCACCGAGGCCAGCGCCCGCATGCGCACCGGCGCCAGCGTCTGGGCCATGGCCATGCAGGGCGGGTTGTGGAACGAGATCGATAGCGTGAAGAGGAACAGGAAAACGAACCCGACATACGGGTTGGAGACGAACATGGCCGCCAGACCCAGGGGGGCGCACACCAGGGTTCCCACCGCAGCCACCCACATGTAGACGCGCAGGTCGCCCCGGCTCACCCGATCGCCGATGATCCCGCTCAGGAGCCCGCCCAGGAACAGTCCCCCGGCCGCGATCGCGCCGAACCAGAAGCCCGTCACGGTCGGGCTGAGGTGGTGGACCCGGATGAACATCGTAGGGCCCCACACCAGCATGCCGTAGCCGGGAAACGAGCCGAAGAGCACGGTGAGCGCCGCGAAGCGGAAGCTTCGTATGCTCCACAGCCGCTTCACCGCCGTCCAGAACGCCGGCTTCTCCGCCGTCACCGCCACGGCCTCCGACATGCCCCGCGGCGGCTCCTTGACGGTGAGCAGCACCAGTATCGCCAGCAGCACGCCCGGCACGCCTACGATGAAGAACGCCGTGCGCCAACTGAAGGTCTGCGACAGCCACCCGCCGACGAACACCCCCGTCCCGATGCCGACCGCCTGGATGGCGATGAGCAGGGCCAGCATCGTCGCCCGGTTCTTCAGGGGATAGAGGTCCGAGATCATCGAGTGGCTGGCGGGACCCGCCCCCGCCTCGCCGATGGCCACGCCCACCCGGGTGAGCGCCAACTGGGTGAAGGTCTGCGCCAGCCCGCCCAGCGCCGTCATGACGCTCCAGACCCCCAGGCACACCGCGATCAGCGTGCGGCGCACGCCCACGTCGGCGACCCGCGCCAGCGGGATCGAGGCGGCCAGGTAGAACCCCGCGAACACCAGCCCCGTGAGCGCGCCCATGGCCGTGTCGCTGGCCCCGAACTCCTTTTTGATCGGCTCGATCAGGATGGTGATGATCTGGCGGTCGACGTAGTTGAACAGGCCGATCACGCACAGCACCGCCAGCACATAGTGCCGGCGCCCCGGACTCCACCCCTCGGTCGGGCGGGTCGCGGCGGTCGCCTGCGAAGTCGGGAAATCGGCGCTCACAAGATGTCTCCTCTGGAATTTTCTTCTGCTCTAGCCTGCTCGGGCCGGTCAGTGCGCGCTTTCAGACGAACGCTTCACCCGCGCGCCTGGTCGCGCAGGCGTTTGCGGTCCGTCACCACGATCGCGCCGTAGGCGGTGCGGAGGATCTGCTCGGCGCGCAGCTCCGCCAGCAGGCGGTTGAGCCTCTGGCGCGATACGCCGACGGTGTTGGCCAGCTCCGCCTGGCTGATCCGGATCGGGTCTTCAGGCTTCTCCTCGTCCACGGTCGCGCTCAGCAACGCCGCCAGGCGCGCCTTCGAGGTCTGGAACCGGTTGCGCTCGATGCGGGCTAGCGTCCTGCGATGGTGATGGCAGGACAGGACCGCGAGACTACGCCAGAATTCCGGATCGTCTCGCGCAAGCTCGCCGATCGCCGCCAGGGACGCAACGGCGACCCGCGAGGGCCGAAGCGCGATCGCATCGTGCGGCCTGGGCCCACCGTCCAGGACGGACAGCTCCCCGAACCACCGGCCGGGCCGCAGGATCAGGCCCAGCACCTCGCCGCCGGTGGCCGAGTAGCTGATCAGCCGGACCTCGCCCTCAAGCAGGACCCACAGGCCGTCCGGCGGATCTCCAAGCCGGTAGATCTGTTGGAGCTTGTCGAAGGTCCGCACGCGCAGACGACCGGCCAGTCGCGCACGACGTTTGGCGTCCAGGGCCGCGAACCAGGGATCGGCCTCCAATAGGGCGGTGTCGCGCGCTTGCATGGCGCTCAGTGGTGCGCCGCTCGGACTCGAATTGTCAACTATGTGACATTCATGGCGTCAGCGATGCGTCACTTAGGGTGGAAGCGGCCGGTGAACCTGGACCGCACATTCGGACCGGACGTTCGTTTCGCAAGGAAGCTGCCATGAGCGACTATGACCTGATCATCCGCGGCGGGGAAATCCACGACGGCCTGGGCGGGCCGGGATTCGTCGGCGACGTGGCGATCAAGGACGGACGCATCGCCGCGGTCGGCAAGGTCGAGGGCAAGGCGCGCGAGGAGATCGACGCCGCGGGCAGGATCGTCACCCCCGGCTTCGTGGACATCCACACCCACTACGACGGCCAGGCGACCTGGGAGCACCGCATGGCGCCCTCGTCGAACCACGGCGTGACCTCGGTGGTGATGGGCAACTGCGGCGTCGGCTTCGCCCCCTGCCGGCCGGAGCAGCACGACATGCTGGTCGAGCTGATGGAGGGGGTGGAGGACATCCCGGAGGTGGTCATGACCACCGGCCTGCCGTGGAACTGGGAAACCTTCCCCGAATATCTCGACGCGCTGGACCAGCGCCAGCTCGACATCGACGTGGCCGCCCAACTGCCGCACTCGGCGCTGCGGGTCTATGTGATGGGCGAGCGCGGCGCCCGGCGCGAGGCGCCGACCAGCGACGACCTGGCCAGGATGCGCGCGCTGACGGCCGAGGCGATCCGCGCCGGGGCCATGGGCGTCACCACCTCGCGCAACCTTCTGCACCGCACCAAGGCCGGCGAACTGGCCCCCAGCCTGCACTCCGACGAGGAGGAGTTCCTGGCGCTGGCCGGCGGGCTCAAGGACGCGGGCGCGGGCGTCTACCAGTTGATCCCCGACATCATCGGCGACGCGTCGGAAGAGTTCGGCCTGATGCGCCGCATCGCCGTGGAGGCGCAGCGCCCCCTCTCCTTCTCGCTGTTGCAGATGCCCACCGGCGATCCCGCTGGCTGGCGTCATTCCCTGCGTCTCCTGGAGGAAGCCAACGCCGACGGCGTGCGCATCCGCGCCCAGGTGTTCCCGCGGCCGGTGGGCATGCTCTACGGCCTGGACCTGTC
>Ga0068859_100004600_pt1 | contig 14074 bp, 12 predicted proteins | sample KBSSwiS22_FD_66585 | JGI IMG/M metagenome (GOLD analysis project Ga0068859, IMG submission 66585) | Switchgrass rhizosphere microbial communities from Kellogg Biological Station, Michigan, USA - KBS Switchgrass S2-2 | ecosystem: Host-associated > Plants > Roots > Rhizosphere > Soil ... | reverse complement strand
ACGCGGTGACGAAGATCCAGGTGCCCACGTTCTACGCGCTCGGCGACACGCGCCTTCCGGTGATCGGGTCGACGTCCGCGGTCGCGGCGAAGCTCGCCGCCAACGGCCTGTTCGTGATGATCCTCCCCGCGGTCGGGATCGATCCGTTCCTGGGATTGGCGCTGTCCACCTCGATCGCCGCCTGGACGAACTTCTCGATCCTCGGGATCGGATTGAGGTCGCGCGCGGGGGCGCTCACCGGGCGCGGGGTCGTCCGGGCAACCGTGTCGATGGCGGTCCTGTCGCTGATCATGGGGGTCGGTTGCCACGCGCTTCACGCCGGGCTGTCGCGCGTCCTCCCGGGGGAGGACGTGCTCCGCGCCGCGCTGAAGCTCGCCGTGGCGGTGGTCGCCGGCGGCGCGATCACGCTCGCCGGCGCTCATCTCCTCGGCGTGCCCGAGGCCCGCGACATCGCGCGGCGGATCGGCGCCGTGGCGAAGCGCGGGCGACGCGCCTAGAATCCGCGACCGTCGTGAGGGTGACGCGATGATCGCGGTGCGCGGGCTCGAAAAGCGCTATGGCGACACCGCCGCGCTCGCCGGCGTCAGCTTCACGGTCCCGACGGGGACGATCGCCGGATTCCTCGGGCCGAACGGCGCCGGAAAGACCACGACGCTCCGCATCCTCTCGACGTACCTGAGCCCCGACACCGGGACCGCCGAGGTCGCCGGGTTCGACGTGCTCCGCCGGCCGATGGAGGTGAGGCGCCGCCTCGGCTACCTCCCCGAGCAGCCGCCGCTCGACCTCGACCACACGGTCCGCGAGTACCTCGGGTTCTGCTCCGCGGTGCGCGGCGTCCCCCGGGCGCGGCGGCGCCGCGCAGTGGACGGCGTCGTCGAGCGGTGCGGCCTGTCCTCGGTCGCGGGACGGCTCATCGGGAACCTGTCGAAGGGGTTCCGGCAGCGCGTGGGCTTGGCCCAAGCGCTCGTCCACGACCCCGAGGTGATCGTGCTCGACGAGCCGACGGTCGGCCTCGATCCCCAGCAGATCCGTGAGATCCGCAACCTCATCCGCTCGCTAGCGGGGGAGCGGACCGTGCTCCTGTCGAGCCACCTCCTCCCGGAGGTCGCGATGACCTGCTCGCGCGCGATCGTCATCCACCGCGGGCGGATCGCGGCCGACGTCGACCTGGCCGGGGAGGGCGCCGGCGCCTCCCTCGAGGACACGTTCCTGCGCGCGACCGCGCTCGAGCTCGAGGGGTGAGCCGGATCGCGGCGATCGTCGCGCGGGAGCTGCGCTCGCTCGTCTACGCGCCGATCGCGTGGATCGTGTGGACGCTGTTCCTGTTCGTCGCCGGGTGGTTTTTCTTCAGCTCCGTCTACCAGTTCTCGGCGATCGTCGCGACGTACGCCGGGATGGGGCAGGAGGGGGCGCTCGACCGGCTGAACCTCAACGACTTCGTCATCGCCGGCCTCTTCCAGAACCTCCTGGTCCTCTTCCTGTTCCTCGTCCCGGCGCTGACCATGCGCGGGTTCGCCGACGAGAGGCGGCAGGGGACCGACGAGCTGCTGCTCACGGCCCCCGTCAGCCCGGGACAGATCGTGGCGGGGAAGTACCTGGGCCTGCTCGCGGTCGCGCTCGTGCTCATCCTCGCCGCCGGGTTCTACGTCGCCCTCCTCACGCGCTACGGCGATCCCGAGAAGGGACCGATCCTCACCGGCCTCCTCGGCCTCACGCTGGCGCTCGCGGCGCTCGTCGCGTTGGGCTTCGCGGTGTCGAGCACGACGAAGAGCCCCGTCGTCGCCGCCGTCGGCGCGTTCGTCACGTTCCTGCTCCTGTTCGTCGTGGACTGGCCGGCGGAGTCCACCTCCGGCTGGCTCCAGGCGGCGCTCCACGGGCTCTCGCTTCCCGGGCACTTCGAGGGGTTCACGCGGGGGACGGTCGCTTCGGTGGACGTCGCGTACTTCCTGTCGCTCATCGCCCTCGGCTTGTTCACGGCGCGCGCGACGCTCGCCTCGCAGCGCTGGAGGTAGGCGGTGCGCGAGGCGCTCAAGATGGCCGGGTACGCGGGCGGAGTGCTCTTCGTCTTCGGCATCCTCTCCTTCGCGCTTTCGGGGAACTTCGACCTGTGGACCGCGGTGCACGTCGCCGCCGGAGGCCTCCTCGTCCTCGCGTCGATCGCGTCCAACCTCGCGGGGGTGAGGAGCACGGTCGCGCGGAGGGGCACGCGCGAGCGCGTGCAGGCGGCGACCGGCTCGTCGCTCTTCGCGGCGATCCTCATCGCGGCCAACGTCCTCGCCGCACGCTACCCGAAGACCTGGGACGCGACCGAGCAGAAGATCCACACGCTCGGCGACAAGACGTTGGCCGTGATCCACGGCGTGCAGGCTCCCGTCGAGATCGTGGGCTTCTTCCCCGCCGCCGACCGGACCCGCCCCGCGCTCGAGGAGCTCCTGAAGCGCTACGCGTCCGCGAGCCCGAAGGTCACCTATCGCTTCGTCGATCCCGAGACCGATCCGCAGGTCGCGACGCAGTTCGGGATCAGCCGGCAAGGGACCCTCGCCGCCAAGAGCGGCTCCGAGACGGCGCAGACCTCGGGCGGCGCCACCGGTGCGATCGAGGAGGGGGACATCACGAGCCTGCTCCTCAAGGTGACGCGCCCCGGCGGCAAGCGCGTCTACGTGATCACGGGACACGGGGAGCCGGCGCTCGACGACGCGACCGCCCCCGAAGGGTGGGCCGGTGCTTCGCGCGCGATCGCCGAGGACAACATCGAGACGCGGCCGCTGCTCCTGGCCACCGCGGCGAGCGTCCCCGCGGATGCCGGCGCCGTGATTCTCGCCGGGCCGAGAAAGCCGCTGCTCGCGCACGAGATCGACGCGCTGCGGAGCTACCTCGCGGGGGGAGGCCGGCTCGCGATCCTCGTCGATCCGGGCCAGGGGCCGGAGCTCGCCCCGCTGCTCGCGGACTACCGGCTGACCGCCGACGACACGATGATCGTGGACCAGCAGGAGATCCCGTTCCTCGGCGCGAGGCTCGGTCTCGATCCTCTGATCGAGGACTTCCCGCCGCACCCGATCACGCGCGCGTTCCACGAGCGGATCGTCCTGTCCCAGGCGCGCTCGCTCACGATCGGCGCGGACGGGGGCGTCGCCGGCGTGGTCACGCAGCCGCTGGCGCGCACGCGCCCCGAGTCGTGGGCGGAGGCGGCCTGGCGGGACGCGCTGCAGACCGGGCGCGTCGCGCAGGACGAGGGGGACCGGCCGGGGCCGCTCGTCGTCGCGGCCACCGCGACGGCGAAGATCGCGGCCGCCGAGGGGAAGGAGGCCCGCCTCGCGGTCTTCGGGGATTCGGACTGGACCGTGAACGGGAACGTCGGCGCCTTCTTCAACCGCGACCTGTTCGTGGACGTCGTACGCTGGCTCCTCGGGAGCGAGGACCTCATCGTCGGCCCGCCGCGACAGATGCGCGCGTCCCGCCTCGACATGACCGTGGCCGATCAGAGGAACCTCTTCCGCTTCGGCGTGCTCCTCCTCCCCGAGATCCTCCTCATCGGAGGGCTTCTGGCCTGGCGGCGCCGGAAGAGCCTGTGAGCCTCCGGGGCCTCGCGGTCCTCCTCCTCGTCCTCGCCGCCCTCGCGATCGCGCTCGTCCGCCTCCGCGGCCCCCAGGACGACGAGAAGGCGCCGGCGGAGGATGCCCCTCTGGTCGCGGCCTTCGACGAGGCGAAGGTCCGCGCGATCCGCACGAGCTGCGGCGAGAGCTCCTACACGCTCCAGAGGGGACTCGCCTCCGGCTGGCGCCTGACCGCCCCCTACGCGGCCGAGGCGGATCCACGCGAAGTGCACGCGATGCTCGCCGCGCTCGGCGCCGCGCGGCGCGGCAAGGTCATCGCACCCGCCACCGCGGACGCGGCCGCCTTCGGGCTCGGAGCGGACGCGTGCACGGTGCGCCTCGATCTCGAGGGCGACGCCTCGGGAAGGACGCTCGCGCTCGGCCAGAGCTCGCCGGTCGGCTACGAGCGCTACGCGAAGGACGCCACGGGGCGCGTCGTGTTCGCGGACGGGTCGCTCCACACCGCGATCGCCAAGGCGCCCGACGCGCTGGAGGAGCGCCGCCTCCTCCCGCTCGACCCCGCGTCCGTCACCCGCCTGGAGATCGAGCGCCCGGACGGGACGATCGTCCTCGTGCGCGCGGGGGACGGCTGGCGGATGGAGGCCCCGGTGCGCGACACCGCGGACGCCTTCGCGTCCGACCGCGCGGTGCGCGCCGCCACCTCGATCGAGCGGGAGCGCGGGACGACGGCGACGCCGCCCGTCGCCCCACCGCGCGAGCGGCGCATCGCGCTCCACGCGAGCGGCCTGACGGCGTTCGTCGCCGCGGCCGGCGTGGGGGCCAAGAGGGTCGCATGGCGCGAGGGCTCCGCTTCGGCGGGGCTCGTCCCGGAATCGGCCATCGCCGACTTCGATCGGCCGGCCGCGGCCTTCCGGGACCGGCTCGTGCTCGACTTCTCGAGCCCGGAGGTGCGGCGCGTGGTCATCACGCGCGGAGGCACGTCGCTCACCCTCGCGCGCGCCTCGGAAGCCGCCGGCTGGACGGTGCGACAGGGGAGCGAGCCCGAGACCCCCGCCGACGGCGCTCGTGCGAACGCGTTGCTCGATCGCCTCAGGGGCGTGCGCGCGTCGGCCGTGGAGGACGGGGCGCCTCCCTCCGCCGCCACCGGAACGATCGTCGTGTCCGGGGAGAAGGGGGATCTCGGGAGCGCGAGCTGGGGCCCGCTCCCGCCGGGAGGCGGCGAGGAGTCGGTGTGGGTCACGGTCCCCGCACGCGCCGGGACGTACTTCCGCGTCCCCGCGTCCTCCTTCGGCCCGATCCCCCAGAGCCGCGGGGAGCTGGCCCCGGCCCCTTCGCCCTCCCCCTCGCCGTGAAGGTCCTCCTCCAGCGTGTGCGGCGGGCCGAGGTCCGCGTGGAGGGCCGGCGCGTCGGTTCGATCGGCGCGGGCCTTCTCGTCTTCATCGGGGTCGAGCGCGGGGACGGGCCCGACGACGTCGAGGCGTACGCGGCGAAGACCGCGGAGCTGCGGATCTTCGGCGATGCGGCCGGGCGCATGAACCTCGACGTGCGTCAGGCCGGCGGCGCGATCCTCGTCGTCTCGCAGTTCACGCTCGCCGGATCCACGCGCCGGGGCCTGCGGCCGTCGTTCGACGGGGCGGAGGAGCCCGGCCGGGCGAACGAGCTGTACCTCGCGTACGTGGAGGCGCTGCGTGAGCGCGGCCTCTCCGTCGCCACGGGCGCGTTCGGAGCGATGATGGAGGTCGAGCTCGTGAACGACGGACCGGTGACCTTCCTCCTGTGACGAGCGCCGACCGCTGGCTCGACTATCTCGCGGCGGAGCGCGGCCTCGCTCCGCACACGCTCGCGGCCTACGGTCGCGACCTCGCGATCCTCCGCGCGGCCCTCGGCGTGCGCCCCCTCGAGGACGCGCGCCACGACGACCTCACCGCGGTGCTGCGCACGCTCCGCTCGGAGGGACGCTCGCCGCGCTCGGTCGCGCGGTGGCTCGTCGCCGTGCGCGGCTTCTACGCGTGGCTCGCGGGGGAGGGAGAGATCGAGGAGAGCCCGGCCGCGCGCCTCGAGTCCCCGCGCCTGTGGTCCACGCTCCCCAAGGTGCTCGACGGCGCCGACGTCGAGCGCCTCCTCGGAGCACCGTCCGGGACGGACCCCCGCGCGCGGCGCGATCGCGCGATGCTCGAGGTGCTCTACGCGACGGGCCTGCGCGCGAGCGAGCTCGTCGGCCTCGCGCTCGGCGACGTCCACCTCGACGCGGGGTACGTGCGCTGCCTCGGGAAGGGATCGAAGGAGCGTGTCGTCCCCCTCGGAGGCGAGGCGTCCGCGGCGCTGCGCACGTATCTTTCCGAGGCCCGCACCGCGCTGCTCGGGGGGCGCCGGAGCGAGGTCCTGTTCGTCGGGCGGAGCGGAAAGGCGCTCACCCGGCAGGGGTTCTGGAAGCTGCTCAAGGCGCACGCGCGTCGCGCGGGGATCGGCGCGAGCCTCTCGCCCCACGTCGTGCGGCATTCGTTCGCCACGCACCTCCTCGAGAACGGCGCGGACCTGCGCTCGGTGCAGGCGCTGCTCGGTCACGCCGACATCTCCACGACTCAGATCTACACGCACGTCAACCGCCACAGGCTCAAGCAGCTCTATCGCGACTTCCACCCGCGCGCTTGACACGAGCCGCGCGCCCGATGACCCTGAGCGCCGTGAGCGCCCAGAGCGAGGACAATTTCGAGGATCCGATCCAGGATCTCGAGCGGCGCGTGGAGTCCCTGTCGGGGATGGGGGACGACACCGCCACGAGGCGCAAGCGCGAGCAGCTCGAGGCGGAGCTCACGGAGCTGCGCGCGCGCGTGTTCGCGGGGCTCACGCCGTGGCAGAAGACGCTCGTCGCGCGGCACCCCAAGCGCCCCTACACGCTCGACTACGTGCGGGCCCTCCTCGAAGGGTTCGTGGAGATCCACGGCGACCGCCGGTTCTCGGACGATCCGGCCATCATCGCGGGCTTCGGCGTGTTCCGCGGACGCGAGGTCCTCGTCGTGGGACACCAGAAGGGGCGCGACACGAAGGAGAAGATCTACCGGAACTTCGGGATGCCGCGACCCGAGGGGTATCGCAAGGCGCTGCGCGCGATGAAGCTCGCCGAGAAGTACCACCGCCCGATCCTCACCTTCATCGACACGCCGGGCGCCTATCCGGGGATCGGCGCCGAGGAGCGGGGACAGGCGGAGGCGATCGCCGTGAACCTGCGCGAGATGGCGCGGCTGACCGTGCCCGTGCTCGTCACCGTCACCGGCGAAGGGGGAAGCGGCGGCGCGCTCGCCATCGGCGTGGGCAACCGCGTCAACATGCTCGAGTTCTCCGTGTACTCGGTCATCAGCCCCGAGGGGTGCGCCGCGATCCTCTGGCGGGACGCCTCGCGCATGCGCGAAGCGGCGCGCGCGATGAAGATGACCGCCCCGGACCTCGTGGCGCTCGACATCGTGGACGAGATCGTTCCCGAGGTGACCGGCGGGGCGCACGTGGACCCGGCGCGGCAGGCGGCGATCCTCGGAGAGGTGCTGGAGCGGCAGCTCGCGACCCTGGAGCGGGAGCGAGGCGGCGCCCTCGTCGCGGGACGCTACGAGAGGTTCCGGCGCATGGGGCGCTTCACGGCGCCTTCGCGTCCTCCCACAGCCGTTCCATGAGATCGAGGGGCGCCTCGGAGACGGGGACGCCCCGCAGGGAGAGCGCGGCCTCGACCCGACGGAAGCGGCGCTCGAACTTCGCGTTCGCGCGGGCCAGCGCGGCATCGGCGTCCACGTCGAGCCTGCGCGCGAGCATCGTCACCGTGAACAGGGCGTCGCCGATCTCCTCGATCACCGCGTCGCGATCGCCCTCCGCCAGCGCGCGGCGGATCTCGCCCGTCTCCTCCTCGAGCTTCGTCACGACGTCGTCGTCCTTCGACCAATCGAAGCCCACGCGCGCCGCCTTCGTGCCGAGGCGCTGCGCCTTCACGAGCGCGGGGAGGGACCGGGGGATGCCGGCGAGGACCGAGGTGTCCTCCGCGACCTTTCCCGACGCGCTCTTCTCCTCTTTCTTGATCTCCTCCCAGCGCTTCAGGACCTCGCCCGAGGAGCCGGCGGTCTCGTCGCCGAAGACGTGGGGATGCCGCCTCACGAGCTTCGCGGCGATCCCCTCGACGACGTCGCCCGCGTCGAACGCGCCGTCCTCCTTCGCGAGACGGGAGAGGAAGACGACCTGGAGCAGGAGATCGCCGAGCTCCTCCGCCAGGCCCGGCCGGTCCTCCCGGTCGATCGCGTCCACCGCCTCGTAGCTCTCCTCGATCAGGTAGCCGCGGAGCGTCGCGTAGGTCTGCTCGCGATCCCACGGGCACCCGCCGGGGTCGCGGAGCCGGTCCATGATCGCCACGAGGTCGTCGAACGAGCGCCGTGCACGCACGGGCGGCCCTCCTTGACTTGGCAGGGGGGAGAAACATGTTTTGTCACGCCGTCCGCCTCCGGAATGGGTCCGGAGGTCGGCGCGGTGCGTTGATGGCGTTGGAAAGCGGATGGTACCATTTCGCGTTTTTCTCGCGTCCTGAGGGACGTCGGGAGGCGCGGATGGGCCAGGGAGATCCCAAAGAGGAGACGGGGCAGGACAGGGGAAAGCCCGGCATCAAGGTCACCGACCGGCGGCACTTCACGGCGGACGGGGAGCGAAGGCCCGACGTCTCGGACGACATCGAGGCGGGGGCGGCTCCGGCGGCCGTCGCGACCGAAGCGCCTGCGGAGCGATCGACGCCTCCGAAGCACTTCGAGCGCCGTCCGCTGGACGAGCCGGAGGGCGTGGACTTCACGATGTTGATCAACGCGATGGCCCAGCCCGCGTTGCTCTACCTCGGCGAGATCCCGCACCCGGCGACGGGGCAGCCGACCTTGGACCTCGAGGGGGCGCGGCTCCAGATCGACATGCTCGATCTGCTGCGCGTCAAGAGCCGGGGAAACCTCACGCCGCAGGAGGAGAGCCTCCTGGAGAGCGTCCTGTACCAGCTCCGCATGCGGTACGTCGCGCGATCGGGGGGGCCCGCGTAGCCGTCACACCGGCCCCCTGACCGCGCCACGTGCGTCGGGGGCCTACGCGTGAGTTTTCGGATCGGAAGGTCGGCTGCGGCGGCCATCGTCGTGCTCGCCGCGTGGGTCGCTTGCGAAGCGGCCGACGTGGACCGGGGCGTGATCCGCCTCGCCGAGCCGTCGGCCGCCGCGGAGACCGACGAGACGCCCGCCCCACCCGATCCCTTGTCCGATGCGCGCCGCGGATTCGACGCCGACGCGTTCGACGCCCGGCTCGAAGGTCTCTGGTTCCAGCGCAAGGCGCTCGAGCGCGAGGGCCGTGCGGCCGACGTCGAGCGCCAGGCGGGCCTGATTCGCGACTTCGTGGGCGAGGAAGGCGTGCGCCGGCTGGAGGCCCCGGCGGGCGCCCTGTTGCTCGAGGCCGCCGCGTGGCTCCGCGAGGGGAACACCCCGAAGGCGCTCGCCTCGTTGGCGCTCGCCGAAGCCCTGGATCCCGATCGGCCCCAGATCCCGATGCTGCGCGCCCGCGTCTACTGGAACGGGGGCGGGGGCGTGATCGCCTCGGCGGGCGAGCTCCTCCGCGCGGGACGCCTGACGGTCGCCGCGGGGCTCGCCGACAAGACGCTTCTCAACCAGGGCGCGCTCGCCGCCCTCGCCGCGCTGGGTGGGGCGATCGTCGTGACCGCGCTGTTCCTCGTCCTGCGCTACCAGATCGTCGTGCGCCACGACGTCGAGGAGACGCTCGTCCGGAACGGGCATCACGTCGTCGCGAAGGCGGCCGGGTGGGGCGTCCTGCTCCTGCCGTTCGTCGTGTGGATCGGAGCGGGTTGGGCCGCCCTCTACGGGCTCGTCCTCACATTCCGCTACGCGAAGCGGGCCGAGAAGCTGCTCGTGGCCGCTCTGCTCCTGGCGACGGCCCTCGTGGTGCCGGCGTTCCGGCTGGCCGTGGGGCTGTACGGCCTCGGCGCCGATCCGACCCTGCGCACGACGATCGACGCCGCCGGGGGCGCGTTCGACCCCGATCGCGTCGTCAAGCTGCGGGAGCTGGTCGAGGCGCATCCCGACGACGCCACGTACCGCTTCCTGCTCGCGGGCCAATACAAGAAGGGGCGCTACTTCGAGGAGGCCTTCGCGGAGTACCGCCGCGTCCTCGAGACGGCGCCGTCCACGTACCAGGCGCGCATCAACCTCGGGAACATCTACTTCCTGCTCGGCCAGTATGGCGAAGCAATCTCGCACTACCGCCGCGCCCTCGACCTGCAGCCGGGCTCCGTGCTCGCCTACTACGACATGTACCTCGCGCAGTCGGACTCCTTCAAGCTCAAGGAAGCCGCGGACTCGCTCGCGCGCGCCCGCGAGCTCGACCCGGCGGAGATCAACCGTCTGCTGAGCGAGGGGACGAGGGACGGGGGCGGGCCCAAGGTCATCGACGCGACGATCGACACGGAGGCCCTCTGGAACGAGCGGGAGGGTCACGGACCGGTCTGGCAGGGTGTCGCCGGCGACCTTCTCAACGCGCTCAGCCTCGCCGCCGGGCTCGGCCTCGCCGCCTGCGGCTTTCTCGCGGTGTCGTTCCGCTCGCGCCCCGGGGCGATCCGTTGCCAGCGGTGCGGGCGCCCCTTCTGCGCCGCGTGCAAGTCCGGGCGCGACACGCACGACTTCTGCAGCCAGTGCGTGCACCTGTTCGTGCTCGGGGACGGATTGGCCCCCGAGACCAAGAGCATGAAGCTCTACGAGATCGAGCGGCACGAGACCCGGTCGCGGCGGCTGCGGTCGGCCGCCTCGGCGGTGCTCCCCGGCGCCGGGCACCTGCTCGCCGGCCGGCCGTGGATCGGTACCACGCTCGTCTTCGCGTGGATGCTCGCGTGGTTCGTCGGCGCGCCCGCCGTCTTGGCGCCGCTGGTGCGTGCCGCCGGAATGGACCCCGCGATCGGCGCGCTCCAGGCGGGCCCCGTTCCCGCGCTCTCGGGCTTCTCGGCGGCCGCGATCCTCGCGACGCCCCTGGGGGTCGCCGTCTGGCTCGCGGCCCACGCGGGCGCGCGACGGCTGCGAGGGGCCTGACGTGGCGCTCGAGGGGACGATCAAGGACTTCGGCCTCGCCGACATCCTCCAGCTCATCGGCATCCAGAGGAAGACCGGGGTGCTCTCGCTGGACAACGGCCAGGAGGCGGTGACCGTGAAGTTCCTCGACGGCCACGTCGTGGGCGCGGACACCCAGGAGCGGAACCTCGAGGACATGTTGGGCTCGGTGCTCGTCCGCACGGGGCGGGTCACCGACGCCCAGCTGAGGGACGCGCTCCGGCTCCAGCGCGAGACGCTGCAGCGGCTGGGCTACATCCTGGTGCGGCAGCGTTTCATCTCCGAGGAAGATCTCGTCGAAGCCCTCCGGATCCAGGTCACCCAGATCGTGTACCGCCTCTTCCGGTGGCGCGACGGCAAGTACCAGTTCAACCCGATGGACCACATGGACTACGACACCGAGCACTTCCAGCCGATCGCCGCCGAGACGATCCTCATGGAAGGCGCGCGGATGATCGACGAGTGGCCGATCATCGAGCGCCGGGTGCGCTCGGCGTCGATGGTCTTCCGCAAGACCGCGACCGGCCGCGAGGTGGACGTCCCCGTCGCGTCGCTCCTGGACACCGACATCGACTTCGGCTTCGGCGACGAGGCGGAGCGGAAGGGCCGCGCCGAGGAGGTCGCCGTCTCCCGCGAGGAGCGGAGCGTCCTCCACATGGTGGATGGGCGCTCGTCGGTGCAGGACATCGTGGACGCCAGCCCTCTGGGGGAGTTCGACGTCTACCACACGCTCTACGAGCTTCTCGACCGGAGCCTGATCGAGGAGGCGCCCGTCTCCGCGGTCGCGGCGGTGACGCCCCAGGCGGCGACGCGCGACCGCTTCGTCTCCGGCGCGCTCGTCGCCGCGGTGGCGGCGCTCGCGCTGCTCGGCGTTGCGACGCTGCCGAAGAACCCCTTCACCCCCGCGCGCGTGCTCGCCTCGCGCTCCGACAGCGAGATGCTCCGGAGCTACGCGAGCCGGAACCGGGTCGGCCGGCTCGAGCGCGCGATCGAGACGTACTACCTCGACCGCGGCGCCATGCCCGAGCGCCTCGAGCAGCTCGCCGAGGGGGGATACGTCCTGCCGGTGAACCTCGCGGACCCTTGGGGCCGTCCGTACCGGTACGAGCGCGACGCCACGGGTTACACGGTGTCGCCCGAAGAGGCCGCGGGGGCGGATCTGGCCATCCGGCACCGCTTCACCCGCGCCCAGCGGTTGCTCCTCGAGGGGGGTCTTCCCGACCGGGGTGCCTCCGCTCCTTGACAGCTCCCACGGCCGGTCCTAGAAACCGGCCGTTCGTCCGCGCCAAGAAGGCGCGGCAGGGAGCCAGAATGAGCAAGATCATCGGAATCGACCTCGGCACGACCAACTCGGTCGTCGCGATCATGGAGGGCGGCAAGCCCACCGTCATCACGAACGCGGAAGGGTCGCGCCTGACCCCCTCGGTCGTCGCCGTCACGGACAAGGGCGAGCGCCTGGTCGGACAGGTCGCCAAGCGCCAAGCGATCACGAACCCGACGAACACGGTCTACTCCATCAAGCGCTTCATGGGGCGGAAGTTCGCCGAGGTGCAGGGCGAGATCAAGATGGTCCCGTACCACGTCGAGTCGGGCGACAACGGCGACGTGCGGGTCGTCATCCAGGACAAGAAGTACTCGCCCCCGGAAGTCTCGGCGATGATCCTCCGCAAGCTCAAGGAGGCCGCGGAGTCCCACCTCGGGGAGACGGTCACGCGCGCCGTCATCACCGTGCCCGCCTACTTCAACGACGCGCAGCGGCAGGCCACCAAGGACGCGGGCCAGGTCGCGGGGCTCAAGGTCGAGCGGATCGTGAACGAGCCGACGGCCGCGGCGCTCGCCTACGGCCTCGACAAGCAGAAGGACGAGACGATCGCCGTGTTCGATTTCGGCGGCGGGACGTTCGACATCTCGATCCTCGAGGTGGGCGACGGCGTCGTCGAGGTCAAGGCGACCAACGGCGACACGCACCTGGGCGGCGACGATGTCGACCACGAGCTCATGAACTGGCTCGTCGCCGAGTTCAAGAAGGACCAGGGGATCGACCTTTCGAAGGACAAGATGGCCCTCCAGCGGCTGAAGGAAGCGGCCGAGAAGGCGAAGTGCGAGCTCTCCTCGGTCACCGAGACCGAGATCAATCTCCCCTTCATCACCGCCGACGCGTCCGGGCCCAAGCACCTCCAGATCAAGCTCAACCGCGCGAGGTTCGAGCAGCTCGTCGACCCGCTCCTGAAGCGGACGTTGACCCCGTGCGAGCGCGCTCTCGCCGACGCCGGCCTCAAGCCGGGGGACGTGGACGAGGTCGTCCTCGTCGGCGGGTCCACGCGCATCCCCAAGATCCAGGAGATGGTCCGCGCCTTCTTCGGCAAGGAGGCCCACAAGGGGGTCAACCCCGACGAGGTCGTGGCGATCGGCGCCGGCGTGCAGGCCGGGGTCCTCGCGGGCGACGTGAAGGACCTGCTGCTGCTCGACGTGACCCCGCTGTCGCTCGGCATCGAGACCCTGGGCGGCGTCTTCACCAAGCTGATCGGCCGGAACACCACGATCCCCACCCGCAAGAGCGAGGTCTTCTCGACCGCCGCCGACGGCCAGACGTCCGTCGAGGTGCACGTCCTCCAAGGGGAGCGCGAGATGGCCGGCGGCAACAAGACGCTCGGAAGGTTCCACCTGGACGGCATCCCGCCGGCCCCCCGCGGAACGCCGCAGATCGAGGTGGCGTTCGACATCGACGCGAACGGCATCGTTCACGTTTCGGCGAAGGACTTGGGGACCGGGAAGGAGCAGAAGATCACCATCACCGCGTCTTCCGGACTCTCGAAGGACGACGTCGAGCGCCTGGTGAAGGACGCCGAGTCCCACGCCGCCGAGGACAAGGTCCAGCGCGAGGGCGTGGAGATCCGGAACCGGGCGGACCAGCTCGTGTACCAGGTCGAAAAGACGCTCACCGAAAACGCGGCGAAGCTCGCCGAGGCGGACGTCGCCCCCGTGCGCTCCGCGATCGACGACGTCAAGGCCGCGCTCGAGAAGGGGGACGCCGCGGGCATCCGCGCCGCCGCCGAGCACCTGGAGAAGGCGTCGCATCGGCTCGCCGAGGTGATCTACAAGAGCGCCTCCCCCGCGGGCGGCGACGGCGGCGGACCGTCGGGTCCCGGGCCGGCCCCCTCCGGGGACGACGTCATCGACGCCGAGGTCGTCGACGGCGACCGCAACAAGAACTGAAGCGAGACGGCGCTCACGATCCCTTGATAGACTCCTTCCGGCCGGAGCGTTCCGGCCGGGAGGTCGCTTCATGTCTCCAACCGACTGGGATCCGCTCAAGGAGCTGGTCGGGATCCAGGAGCGGATGAACAAGCTCTTCGAGAGCGCGCTCGTCCGCACGAATTTCGACGCGGAGGGAGGGGTCGGAGCCTGGAC
>Ga0068859_100004595_pt1 | contig 14080 bp, 9 predicted proteins | sample KBSSwiS22_FD_66585 | JGI IMG/M metagenome (GOLD analysis project Ga0068859, IMG submission 66585) | Switchgrass rhizosphere microbial communities from Kellogg Biological Station, Michigan, USA - KBS Switchgrass S2-2 | ecosystem: Host-associated > Plants > Roots > Rhizosphere > Soil ... | reverse complement strand
CGCCGTCGAACGGCTGGTTCGGATAGGCGGCCACCGTGACCTTCGTCGGCATGCCGGGCTGCACCTTGCCGATGTCCGTTTCGTCGACGCGCGTGCGGATCTGCACGTTCGTGAGGTCCGCCATCTGCATCAGCGTCGTGCCGCCGCTCACGGCCTGCGTCGTCGATTGGATCACGGTGCCGGGCTCGACGCTCTTGCTCAGGATCGTGCCCGTGACCGGCGCTTTCACCTCGCAGTCTTCGAGCGTGATCCGCGCGTTCTCGAGCGTGACCTGAGACGCAACCACCTGAGCTTGCGCGTTCGCGAACTCGAGGTCGGCCTTCTCGACGTCGGTCTGCGTGAGCGTCTGCGACTTGAACAGCTGGTTGGCGCGGTCGAGCTGTGTCTTCGCGATCGCGAGCCTCGCCTTCGCCGCCGCGAGCGCGGCTTCGCTCTGCGCGACGTTGTTCTTCGGCGTGCGCTTGTCGATCTCGATCAGCATCGTGTTCTTCTGCACGACGTCGCCGATCTCGGCATGCACCGCGAGCACCTCGCCGGACGCCTTCGACTTCACCTCGACGGTCGTCTCCGGCTCGATCGCGCCCGACGCGTCCACGGTGACCTCGATATTGCGCGTCTCGACCGGCGCGGAGTCGTAGAGCGGAGCGACGGACGTCGGCGTCGACGCCTGCTTGCAGCCGAACAAGACCGCGAACGTGACGGCAGCGGACGCTGCGACGATGAAGCTACGCATGGCTCAATGAATCGGGTCGGGGTTTCGGGAATCGTCGGCGACTTTGCCGTCGAGGATATGGATGATCCGGTGCGCGTGCTTCGCGATGTCGGTCTCGTGCGTCACGACCACGATCGTGTGCCCGGCGCTGTGCAGCTCGTGGAAGAGCTGCATGATGTCGCGGCTCGTCGTCGAGTCCAGGTTGCCCGTCGGCTCGTCAGCGAGGAGGATGCTCGGCTCGGTCACGAGCGCGCGCGCGACCGCGACACGCTGCCGCTGGCCGCCGGACATCTCCGCGGGCCGATGGCTCATGCGCCCGCCGAGGCCGACTTTCTCGAGCGAGCGCTTCGCGCGTTCGAGACGTTCCTTGCGCCGCATGCCGGCGTAGATCAGCGGCAGCTCGACGTTGTGCAGCGCGTTCGCGCGCGGCAGAAGGTTGAACGTCTGGAACACGAAGCCGACTTCCTTGTTGCGAACGCGCGCGAGCTCGCGATCGTTCATCGCCGAGACGAGCTGGCCGTTCAACCAATACTCGCCGTTGTCCGGTGTGTCGAGGCAGCCGATCATGTTCATCAGCGTCGACTTGCCGGAGCCCGACGGTCCCATGATCGCGACGTATTCGCCGCGCGCGACGACGAGGTCGACTCCGCGCAACGCGTGAATCGTCTCTTCGCCCATCTTGTAGTGACGCTGCAAGTTTTGCGTCTTGATCGTCGCGTCCATGGATCGTTCTTGTGCGCTCCACCCGGCGGCCGCGATTATCGCATCGCGTCTCGAGGTTGCACCGCTACGCGCGACGCAAACCCTACGCCTAAAGCATTCTTAAGTCGAAGAAGACTGCGCGGATGCCGCGCGTCAGGACGTGTGTTTCCCGAGAAATTCGATCGAACGGCCGAACGCAACTCGCGCATCGCCCGCGCTGTAGCTCGCGCGCTCGTCGCAATTGAACCCGTGCCCTGCGCCTTTGTAGACGTGCAATTCGGCGTTCGGATACGTGCTCCTGATTTTCTCGATGTCGGCCATCGGGATCGAGCGGTCCTGATCGCCGAAGTGATAGACGATCGGACACCGCGGATGCTTGTCGAGCATCCGCGCGACACCGCCGCCGTAGTACGACACTGCCGCGTCGAGGTCGAGCTCGCTCGCCGCGACGTGCGCGACCGTGCCGCCCCAACAATAGCCGACGACCGCTGCCGCGCCCGCATCGCGAACCGCGTCGGCGGCCGCTTCGATGTCGGCGAGCGTGTTCGGCCACTCGAGCTGCTGCATGTATGCGCGGCCCTGCTCGATTTCGCTGTACGGAAGCGTGATGCCGCGCTTGATCCTATCGAACATCGCGGGCGCGATCGCGCGATGGCCTTCGGCCGCGTACTGATCGGCGACGCGCTTGATGTGGTCGGTGACGCCGAAGATCTCTTGCACGACGACGATGCCGCCGCGCGGCTTACCCTTCGGCTCGGCAAGGTACGCGTCGAGCTCGTGGCCGTCGCGGGCTTTCAATCGGGTCATCTTCCCCACTGCGTGTTCCCCATCGTTCGTTCTGCATTGGATGACACGCACGCCGTCTCGCGGCCACCACGTGTCGCGCGAAAGCGCAAACCGAGGTGGCGCGAGTTGCAGCGAGCTACTGCTGCGGGGCTTGCGGCTGCGTGCCGCGTGAGAGCCGGCGGAAGTACTCGGCCACCGCGTCCTCGTAGCCCTCGGCGATCTGCGGCGGCGCCTGCGAGCGCACGGACGCGCGCTCACCCTTGTCGTTGTTCGCCGTGAGCTTGAGCTCGAGCTGATCGGTGAGGTTCACGAGCCGTTGGAACTGCTGCTCGAGGAGATCCGGATTGCCGCCGACGTTGAGGCCCGCGCGCAGCGCCTCGCCTAGCTCGCGGATCGCCTTGAGCTCCTCGTCGCTGATGCCTTGATCGCGCAGCCGCGAGCCGAGCGTCAGCAAGTCGCGCGATGCGTCGCTGAGCTGATCACGCGCCTGCTGCACGTTGTCCGGGTTCTGCCAAATCCCGCGATTGCGCGGATCCCAAACGCCGCCGCGCCGTGGGTCGTACCAACCGCGGGGTCCGCCGGGTCCGATGCCGTACGCGCCCCCGTTCGTGCCGCCGAACTGGTTGCCGCCGGTCGCGTTCGCCTGCCCATTGCCCCCGCCCGACGCCTGTTGGCCCTGACCTTGCTGACCTTGGCCCTGTTGGCCCTGCTGACCGGATTGCTGGCCCGGCTGTTGACCATTGGCGCTTTGCTGATTTTGGCCGTTCTGCCCGTTCGGGCCGGGCAACTGCTGTTGCTGCGGCGGCTGATTGAGCTCGGAGAGCTGGCGGCGCAACGACTGTAGCTTCGCGACGAGCTCGGCGTTCGGGTCGGTCTTGCTGCCCTGGCCGGCGACCGCCTCTTCGTTCGCGTCCTTCGCGGCCTGTTCCGTGTCGCGCTGCAGATCGCGTAGCGCCGAGGTCGTGACCGTCTCCGTCGCGGCAACCTGCATGCCCTGCCCGCGCGCGATCGCATCGCCGCCGAGGCCGAGTCGCGCGCCCGTCTGCTTGCTCTGCTCCTCGGCGAGCGCCTTGTTGAGCTCCTCGGTCGCAGCCGGCGTCTGGCCGCGGTACTGCTGCGCGACGCGCTGGATGTCGCGCTCGAGCGCTTCGAGCTGCTTCTGCAAGTCGTACTTGCGCTCCGCGAGCTCGTTCGCCTTGTCCGCGTCGAGACCGCCTTGGCCGAAGTTCTGTCGATCGTTGCCGGTGGTCGAGTTGCGCACGGCGCGCTGCAGATCCTGCGCGACCTGCTGCTGGCCTTCGTAGAGCTGCTTCGAGCGCTCCGCGAGATCGGAGAACGCCTCGCCGACGGCGGCCTGGCGTTGAGCGGTGAGCTGCTGCAGCGCCTGCTGCAGCTGCCGTCGCGCTTGCTCGATCGCGCGCTGCGTCTGCGCGGGATCCGCGTTCTGCTGCTGACCCTGCTGGCCTTGCTGGGTTTGCTGGCCGTTCGCCTGGTTCATCGCCTGCAGCGCTTCGTTGAGCTTTTGAATCGCTTGCTGCGTCGCCTGCTGGCCCTGGCCGTTCGAATTCGACTGCGACGGCTGCCCGCCCTGCTGGCCTTGCTGACCCTGCTGGCCGCGCTGCCCGGCTTGCTGTTGCTGCGCCTGCGCGAGTTGTTGCTGTGCCTGCTCGAGCTGCTTCTTGAGCTCTTCGGTCTCGCGGCGCAGCGCGTCCTGCTGCCAGCGATCTTGCTCGCTGAGCCCGTTACGCCGGTTCGCTTGCTGCGCGAGTTGCTCCTGACGGCGCGCGAGCTCTTGGAGCTTCTTGATCGCCTCGTCGACCTTGTCCTGGCCGGAATCGAGCCCGCCCGCCGACGACTCGGTCTCGTACTGGTTCTTCTGCAAGTCCATCTCGAGCTCGTAGAGCTCGCTCAAGTCGCGGCCGGCGTTGCCGCCGCGGCCGCCACCGCCCTGTTGGAACGCGACCTGAACGTCGGTGAACGCGGATTCCGCGCGGAGCAGATGCTGCAACGCGTCCTGCTCCGACGGCACGGCTTCCGCGAGCTTCACGTCGCCGAGGTTGTCGGACGCCGGCTTCATCGCGTCCGCGGCGTCCTCCAAGTTCTGCACGAACTGCTGAATCTTCTCGTCGACGCCCGTGAGCTGCCGCGCGCGCGCGCGCGCCGCGAGCGTGCGAGCCTGATCCGCGAGCGTGCGCTGCAGATCGGAAAGCATCTGCGCGTTGTCGTGCAGCTGCTGCTTGTCGAGGTAGCTCGACGTCACCTCGTCGCGCTCCTTCATCAAGTTCCAGGTCGCGACGAGGATTTCCTTCTGGCGCCGCGAGATCTCGTCTTGCTGCTGCCCGCCGCCACCCGCGCCGCCACCGCCTTGCGTCGATTGCGTGAAGCTGCGGTCGAACGGTTGGACCTCCACGAAGAAGAGATCGGTCTGCACCTCGCGGTTGCGGTCTTTCGCGACGGCGTAATACGAGATCACGTCGCCAGGCTCGAGCTTGCGCAGCTCCGGCGCCGCGGCGGCCTGCTCGCTGGAGGCCGGCTGGCTGCCATTGGGCGCGGTCTGCGATTCGCCGCCCGGCTGCGTGCGCTCGCGAACGGTGTTGATCTCGCGCTGGTTCTCGATCTGCGGCTGCGGATCGTCGCCAGGCGTCACGAGTCGCTGCCGCTGCCGCGGCCGGCGCACCGTGAGCTCTTCGACGCTGCTGGACAGCCCCTGGCGAGCGCGGTCGGCGTCGCGCTGCTTCGGTGCCGCCTTCTTCTGCGTCATGTCTTCGAGGAACAGCGTCTGCGTGTCGAGCGCGTGCGCACCGTCGATCTTGACCGGCGTGCTCTTCCACTCGCCGCCGTTCACCGAGTAGCGCAGCTCGACGTTGTCGAGACCGAAGTCGTCGCTCGCCTCGACGCGCACGCCGACCTCTTCGATGTTGCTCGCGCGCCAGTCGCGGCCCGGCTTCAACACCTTCACGACTGGCTTCTGGTCCGGCACCACCGTAATCAGGTAATCGTCCGTGAGCTTCACCGAGTCGTTGTTGAACAGCGTCGATACGAAGTACTGGCCGTCCTTCTTGATCTCGAGCGTCGCGGTGTTCGCGTTGCCGTCTTTCTGCATCGCGACGCGCTCGCCGTTCGCGACGATCTCCGCGGCTTGCAGTGGCGCGTCGGTATTGAGCTCGACGGTGACCTTGGTGCCCTCGACTGCGCGGATGTCGCTACCCGGGTCCTCGACGGAGGGCTCGAGCTTCGTCCAGTTCGGATAGTCATAGGTGAGCTTCAGGCTCGTGATCCGCGGCAGATCGACGACGTCGACCGAATACTCGGGGCTCCGGAGCCCGGCTGCCGCCACGTAGTAGTGCAGCGGCTCGCGAAGCGCGAAGAAAGTGAAGTCGAATTCGCCCTTCGGGCTGCGGGTCATCTCGGTGCTTTCCCATTGCCCGCCCGGCTTGAACTGGGCGAAGACCTGCATGTGCGGCGGCGCGAAGCCTTCCGCGGTCGCCAAGACGTGCAAGTCGCCGCCCCGGCGCACGGTGCCGTCGCCGGGCTCGACCGCAATCCGCTGCGGCGGCAACGTGTCGCGCAGCAGCCAGCCGGCCCATAGATTGCGGACGCCATACCGCCAATTCGCGGGGCCGTACGCGGCGAACCAGACCAGCGTCCCGGCCGCGAGCACCGCGATCACGACAGGCACCCGAACGTGCAAGGCGGGCACCTTGATCCGGACGGGCGCCTTATTGGCGACCTTGAGCGCGTCCTCGGCCAGCAGCCCCAAGAACGGATTCGCGGGCGCGCCGTGCGTGAGACCGTCGTACGTCTCGAGCCGGCCGTTGAACGCGGGCGCGCGGCGCTCGATCTCGCGAATGCCGCGCGTGCGCTTGAGCGCGCGCAGCGGCAGCGCGAGCAGCGCGACGACGACCGCTGCGAGCAGCAGCACGAGCACCGTGCGGGCGCTGTAGACGAAGGCGTGATCGAACGCGCGGCGAATGCCGAAATAGACCGCGACGAGCGTGATGACGAGCGCCAGCGCAGCGAGCAAAGCCGCGCCGCGCGCGACGATCAGCGCCTGCAGGCGGCTGCGGAACGAGGCGAGGTAGGCTTCGAGCTGCGACTGTGCGGTCATGCGGCCAATCCTCTGCGAATTCTAAGATGCCAGTTTCCAACCCAGGATTCCACGATCGCTGCGAGGAGCAGCGCGATCACGAGCAGCGGCCCCAGCGGCCGCGGCACGGGCTGCGTCGACGAGGCACTCGTGTTCCCGGGGGACGCTTCCGCTGCGCCCGTGCCGAGTCCCTTCCAGCGCGCGAGCGTCGCGTCGTCTATAAGGGTTAAGTCCGATTCTCGGGGGTCGAAGTTCACCGCGACGAGCTCGGTGTTGCCGCCGCCGACGACCTCGTAGAACCCGACCTGGTCCAGCAGCACGTCCTCGCCCGCGCCCAGGCCGAGCGCCTTCTGGCCCCGTGGATCGAAAATCTGCCCGCCCGCGAGACCGAGAGCGCGGACTGCGAGCGTGCTGCCGAGCTCGGCCTCGCTCGTGAATCCCGCCCCGCCGAGCAAGTGGTTCGCGAGGCCCGCGACGAAGGGCACGAACACCGGCTGCACCGGCAGATCATTCCACTCGCGATCGAGCGAGGATGTGAAGAGCAGCACGCGGCCGGCCCCGATCGTCCTCTCGATCAGCAGCGGCGCGCCGTCGTCGAGCCGGATCAGCACCCGATCGTCCGGGCCGGCCTCGACGCCGACGTAGCGCGTGAACTTCGCGGAGCGCAGGTCGTCGAGCCCCCGCAGCGCGGGGTGCCCGGTGTCGATCTCGCCGATCGACACGGTCGCAGTCGCCCCGAGCTGCTGGCCGGAGCGCAGGGTTTCACCCGAGATCGGCACCGTGGTGAGCCCCGCGGAGCGACCCGCGAGCCCCAGCAACACGCGGCCGCCGTTTTGAACATAATCCGTCAACGCCGCGACGTCGCCCGCGCCGAGCAGCCCGACGTCGGCCACGACGATGAAGCTCTGCTCCGCGAGCGGCCGCTCGGTGAGCTTGCTCGGAACGCGCGTCTCGGGCACGAGCCCGAGCGTCGCGAGCGTGCCGAGCGCGGACGAGAGGAACAACGCGCCCTTGCCGCGCTGATCGGCCGAAATGAGCAACACGCTGCGCGGCTGAGGTCGCTTGAGCACGAGGTAACGCTGGTCGTCCGCCTTCAGATCGTCGCCGGGCTCGAGCGATACCGTGACCCGATTCGGTCCGGAAGCGAGGTCGAGCGCCGCGAACCGCGCCTGCGCGCGGCCGCCCGCCGGAATATCGACCGGCTGCTCCCCGATCGTCTTACCGTTGAGCGTGAGGCGCACCGATTTGTGCGCGTCCGCCGCCGCGAAGCTGCGCACCGACGCCTCGAGCTCGCCCGTGAGCGCGGAGCCGCCGAAGCTCTCGATCGTCCAGTTGTCCGCCTTGCCCCCCGACACGTCGTGGATCGCGACCTCGGCCGCGCGGCGCGGCGCGAGCTCGCCGAAGCGCGTCGGCAAGCTGCTCTGCTGCCTGTCGGTCACGAGGTCGATCACGACGGGCAGCTCCGCGCCGCGCAGTAGCGCGTCGACCGAGCGCATGAGCTGGCCGTAGTCGAGCCGGAACACGCCGGGCTCGACCGTGTTCACCGCCTGACGCAGCACCGACGAGTCTCCGGTCGCGGCGCCGAGCACCTCGAACTGGCGGCCCGCGACGACGACCTGACCGCGGTCGTCGCCGCGGAGGCCATCGATCACGTCGCGCGCCGCGGCGCGCGCGCGCTCCCAGCGGCCGTCGTCGCCCATCGACGCCGAGCCGTCGAGCACGATCAAGTGCAGATGCGCGCTGCCGGACGCGGCGGCCTGCGGCTTGCGCCAGAGCGCGGGCTGCGCGAACGCGAGCGCGAGCAGCACGAGCACCGCGAGCCGGAGCGCGAGCAGCAGCAGGTACTGGAGCTTCTTCGCGAGCACGCGGCGCGGCTCGCCGGGCTCGAGGAACATCGACGAGCTGAATTTCTGCTTGTTCGGGTTATCCGACGACAGCCGGTGCAGCCACAACGGCAACCCCACCGCGAGCAACCCAAACAAGAACGCGGGCGCGATCAGCGACATCGCAGCACCCTCGTAAACAAGCCGTCCGAGTCATGGCCGAGAGGCTCGAGGCGTCTCTCGGGGGCGTCGCCGCACAGGGATGTGCGGCGCCGAGCCCCAGGGACGGCGTCTTGGCGTCCCCCGAGAGATGCCTCGAGCCTCTCGGTCATGACTCGGACTCCTTCATCCGCGGCGGTGTCGGAACATGAGGTAGCTGCGCAGGACCGCATCGAGCGGCTCCGTGATGTTCACGAGCCGATGGTCCGCGCGCGCCCCGAGCGCGGCCTTGTTCAGCGCGTCGACGTGCGCCGCGATCCGCTCGCGGTACAGCGAGCTCATGTAGATCGGCGACACCTCCATCGACTTGCCGCTCTCCATGTCCTCGAGCAGCGCCGACTCCTTGAGCTGCGGCTTGAGCTCTTGCGGATCGAGCAGCTGGAACAAGATCACGTCTTGACCCTGATACGCGAGCGGCTGGACGCTCTTCAGGAGCGCGTCGGGATCGCAGTAGAAATCCGAGATCACGGCGACGAGGCCGCGGCCCTTTTCGACCTCGCGGAAGCGCTCGAACGGGATCTTGAGGTCGGTCCCCGTGCCGGGCTGGGCGCGATCGATCGCGTGCATCACGCCGGTGAGCCGGCCCTGCCGCGACGACGCGGTGCGGTGCTCGCGGATCTTGTCGTCGAACACGATGAGGCCGACCGCGTCGTGCTGGCGCGCCGCGAGGTACGCGAGCGTCGCAGCGAGGTACTTGCCGTACGTGAGCTTCGAGACCTTCCCCGACGCGAAGCCCATCGACGCGCTCGAGTCGAGCAGGATCACGAGCCGCGTATTGGTCTCGCCGATGTAGCGCTTGACATACGTGCGCTCCGTGCGCGCGTAGACGTTCCAGTCGACGAATCGGGGGTCGTCGCCTTCGGCGTACATCCGGTACTCGGCGAACTCCTGGCTGAAGCCGAAGAACGGCGAGCGGTGCATGCCGGTGAGGAATCCGGTCACGACCGCGCGCGCGACGAGCTCGAGATTCGCGAGGCTCGCGAGCGTCTCGGGACGCAGCAGGTGCTGTGGAATCGCAGTCCCTGCGCTCATCGCCGTCAGCCGACCCGGGCCTGCCTCTCGGAGCCGCCGAGCGCCTCGATGAGGCCCGTCAGCACCTTGTCGGTATCGACGCCGTCGGACTCGGCGAAGTAGTTCGTGAGCACGCGATGCCGCATCACCGGCAACGCGAGCGCCGCGATGTCCTCGCGCGTCACGTGGTAGCGGCCCTGCATCAGCGCTCGGGCCTTCGCGGCGAGCGTGAGGAACATCGTCGCGCGCACGCTTGCGCCGTACTGCACGTACTTGCGCACGATGTCGGGCGCGAGAGGATCCTTCGGCCGCGTCGCGCGCACGAGCTCGACGGCGTAACGGCCGACGCTCTCGGAGACCGGAACCTGGCGCACGAGCCACTGGAACTTGACGATCTGCTCCGGCGTCGTGCACGGCTTGACCTCGGGCATGTCCATGCGTCCCGTGAAGCGTTTCACGACGGTGAGCTCGTCGTCGCCCGTGAGGTAGTCGAGGAGCACATTGAACAGGAAGCGGTCGAGCTGGGCCTCGGGCAGCGGGTACGTGCCCTCGAGCTCGATTGGGTTCTGCGTCGCGAGCACGAAGAACGGCCGCTCGATCGTGTGATGATGACCGCGCACGGTGACGGAGAATTCCTGCATCGCCTCGAGCAACGCCGATTGCGTCTTAGGCGGAGTGCGGTTGATCTCGTCGGCGAGCAGCACGTTCGCGAACAGCGGGCCCGGCACGAACGTCCAGGTGCGCCGGCCGGTCGACATGTCTTCTTCGATGATGTCGGTGCCCGTGACGTCGGTCGGCATCAAGTCCGGCGTGAACTGAATGCGCTTGTACGTGAGTCCGAGCGCGACCGCGAGCGTGCGCACGAGCAGCGTTTTCGCGGTGCCCGGCATGCCGGTGATCAAGCAGTGGCCGCCGACGAGCAGCGTGATCAACAGGTGCTCGACGACTTCGTCCTGGCCCACGATCACTTGGCGGACCTGCTCGCGAATCTGCCCGAGCGCCCCGTGGAACGTCCCTATCAGCGCTCGAGTCTCTTCGGTCTCGAGCTGGTTCTGCGCGTCGCTCAACGTACGATCTCCAATAGTAGTTGCTGGGCTTCCCTGAAACCGGGGGCGATTTCCAGAGCATACAACAGTTGCTCCCGGCCACTCGCTTTGTCGTCGGCCGCGAGATAGGCCTTTGCGAGACGGAAATGCGCGTTCGCGAGATCGTGCGGATTCATCGCGAGCAGCGCCTGATATTCGATGACCGCGCGCTTCGCGTCGCCGGCCGCGAGCAGCCGGTCGCCGAGCTCGGCGTGCACTTCCTCCCGCAACGGCGCGACCATCAGCACGTCTTCGAGCACGCCGATCGCGGCGTCGTTGCGGTCGGTCGCTGCGAGCGCCTTCGCGAGCGCCAGCAGCGCGGCGGGGTCGTGGCCGCCGAGCCGCCGATACTCGAGCAACGTCGCCGTTGCCAGCGGCTCGTCACCGAGCTCGCGGCTCGCACGCGCCTTGATCAGGTACGGGCTGTTCTCGTCGACATACTGCGGCAAGAGCTCGATCGCGTGGGTCGCCGCCGTCGAGGCGCCCTTCCAATCCTTGCTGAGGAACGCCTGCTGCGCTTCCTTGGCGGCCTTCTGCCACACCTCCAAGTTCTTGACCGCTTCGCCGAGCTGGCTCTGCACATAACCCGCGAAGTCTTTGTCGAATTGACTCGGCTCGATCGCGAGCGCGGCCTGCAGTGCCGCCGGAGTCTCCTTACCCGCGGCGTATTGATCGAGCATCGAGCGCAAGCCCTGCTGTCCCCAGCGCAAAGCGATGTACTCGCAGGTCAGACCGGCTTGCATGTACGACACGATCACCTGCGCCTCGTACATAGGCCGGATGAAGCCTCGATCCAGCTCGGCGATGGGTAGGAACTTGTCCTCCTTGATCGCCTTGAAAACGGTCAGCGGGATGTGCCGGCCCGGCAGCGGACCCGTGGTCCACTCCTCGTATACGGACACACCCTCGCTGAACCAGCGCGGAACGAGATGTTTCGTCTTCTCGAGCGTGAACACGTGCGCCATCTCGTGCCAGAGCGTCGTACCCCAGTGGAAATCGGAATCCGACCGGCCCGTCGGGCTGTCCATCGCGACGAGGTAGCCGAAGGTCACGCCGAGCAGACCGATGCCGGGCAGGCCCGAGGTCCGTACCGCGAAATCGTCGTGCTCGGGGTAGAGCTCGACGACCACCGGCTCCTTCAGCTCGAACGCATACCGCTTCGAGTACTCCTCGACCGTCCGGTTCACGAGATCGAGCACATACGCGTCGAGCACCGCGGCTTCGTTCTTGTGCAGTCGCAGCAGCGCGCCCGGGTTCTTGGCCGGCTTGTCCGCGCCCGGCGCGGCCTCGGTGGCGGCGCTCGGGTCGGGCATGTGCTTCTCGACGACGAAGTTCTGGAAGCTGTCGATCAGCCGCAGGGTATTCACGATCGGCGCGCTGAACGGGTCGCCGCGATACGCGATCTGCAGATGTTCCCGCGCCTCGTCGACGCGGTTCTCGCGGAGCAGATTCACGCCTAGCTCGGCGTGCGCCGAATACAGCCCGGGCTCGATCTCGACGGCTTTCCGATAGAGCTCGATCGCCTCGCGATAGCGGCGCGTGATCACGTAGAAATAGGCCGGGATCGCGTACGCGTCTCCGTAGCCCGGGTTCGCCTTGAGCGCGCGCGCCGTCCACTCGCTGTCCGTCTTGCCGCGCAATAGGTCGGCCGAAGCCTTGAGCGCGTCGATCTCGAGCTCGGGCAGCTTCTGCTTCTGTGCAATCGAGCGCGCTTTGTCGAGCTTCGCGTCGGCTTCAGCGAGCGCGCCATCCTCGAGGGCCGCGCGCGCGAGAAGCAGGTAGGCCTCGATGCTCGAGTCCGGCGACTTCTCGATCACTTGGTTCGCGAGATCTCGGCCCTTCTCCTCGAACCGGCCGGCCGCGACGCTCGCGAGACCGAGCATCGCGGGCGCGTAGTGCTCGTCGAGCATCAGGCTCTCTTGGAACAGCTTCGCAGCCTCGTCGTTCTGGTGCGTCTCGAGGAACAGATCCCCCCAACGCGCGCGCACGGCCGCGTCCATCGGGTATTCCTTGATCGCCTGCTGGAAGAAGGAGTTCGCGGCGCGCACGTCGCCGCTGGCACGCGCGGCGTCCGCCTTGATCCGTGAGTCGCTGGTCTTCGCGAGCAACGCGACGAAGCACTGTTGCGCCTCGGCGCGTGCGCCGCGGTAGGCGGCCCGGTCGCATGCGACGAGCTCGGGGTTGCGGTCGAGCGCGTACTCGATCGTGACGCCGAACGCGCTCGGCGCCGCGCCGAGCGACGGCAGCGCGAGCAAAGCGAGCAACAGGCGCCGGGACACGCGCTATTCCTTGTGCGCCTTCTGCGCCTCGTCGATCTTCCCCTGCACATCGGCGAGCTGCACGAGCAAACCTTGCAGCTCGTTGAGATACGCGTCAGGCGCAATCGATTCGCGGCGTTGCCGGAGGTCGGCGATCTTGTCCTCGAGCGCGGTCTTCTGCCGATCGAGCGCGGCGAGCTCGGGCGTCGAGGGCAGCGGCGCCGATTGCAGCCTCGCGACCACGAAGCGCGCGGCGCCGTCGCCCTTCAACTGCGGATGCTCGGTCGCGAGCGTGCCGGCTTTGCTGAAGCTGTCGGCGACTTCGCGCGACGCGTAGTCGAACGCCTCCTGCGCCGTGATCACGCCGTTCTTGTCGACGTCGGCCGAGCCGTCGGCGAGCGCCTTGGCCCAATGCTCCGCGAAATGCGTCGCGTTGCGCTCGAAGCCGCTGCGCGTCGCGGTGATCAACATGCGGCCGTTGCCGGCCCACTTCTCGAGCGTCGCGCCGCTCGCGCTCGTCGTGTTGACGATCAGCTGCGAGCGCGCCGGAATCGCGGCGAGCAGCTTCAGGAGCTCGTCGCCGTCGATATCGGGTCCGGGCAGATTCACTTTGTATTGCTCGCCGTCGAAGCTGCCATGGCCGACGAGGATCAGCGCGAACGTGTCACTCGCCTTGACCTTCGAGCGCTCCGAGCCGAGCAGCTTCTCCACCGCGGCCTTGGTCGCGTGCTCACCGCTGAGCACTGCGACGCGCGCGTCGCCGGTGGTGCGGCGCGCGACCGCCGCGAGCTGCTGCACCTCTTTATCGAACGCCTCCTGATACTTCGGCTCACCTCCAAGCCCCCCGACGATCACGTAATAGAGGTCCGCCCGAGCCACCAAAGGCAGCGCGAGCAGGCCGACCGTGAGCACGAGCGCCCTGCGCAAACGCCGGCTGATTCCGGCGGCGCGACCGATGAAGGGTGCTTCCCGGGGGCGTCGGCGCACAGGGATGTGCGCCGCCGAGCCCCAGGGATGGCGTCTTGGCGTCCCCCGGGAGGCACCCTTCAGCGGGCGCGCCGCCGGAATCTGGCACAACGGCCGCAACACGGGCGCGCGTGAGGTCACAGCCGGCCCCAGTAGAGGCGCAACAGCCACTCGGCGGACTTCAGGATCAGAAGACCGAGGAAGATGATCGGCATGCTCCAGAGGTCGAGGACCTGGCGCTCGACCGTGCCGGCGTCGGAAAACTTCACGGCTTCCGGGAGCTTGCCGATATCGGCGACGGTGAAATAGCTGCCTCTGGTCGCGGCAGCGATGCGCTCGAGCAGCGCGCGGTTCTGCTGCGTGTGATAGTGCTCGGCGACGCCGTCCTCGCGCCGCACCGCGAGCTGCGCCAGCCCAAGGGACTCGTCGCC
>Ga0068859_100004594_pt1 | contig 14083 bp, 11 predicted proteins | sample KBSSwiS22_FD_66585 | JGI IMG/M metagenome (GOLD analysis project Ga0068859, IMG submission 66585) | Switchgrass rhizosphere microbial communities from Kellogg Biological Station, Michigan, USA - KBS Switchgrass S2-2 | ecosystem: Host-associated > Plants > Roots > Rhizosphere > Soil ... | reverse complement strand
GCTCTCGAAGAGCTGTAGCCGAGCAGGTACTGCTTGTTCAGCTCGTCGGCAATCAGCGCCGTAGCCGATTGTAGGTCGGCCGTGGCGTGCACGAGCTCGGTGTGTCCGCCGCTTCCGTCGGTAATTTCGCTGAGCGCCGACGGATTCACCGCGCGATTGATGGCCCGCTGCGCCGGGGGATCGATCGCAATCGCATACACGAACGCGTCGCTTTGCAAGAGTGCCGTGCGCACGTCTCGTATCGTCGCGTCGCTTGCGGTGTCGGCCCCATCCGAGATGATGATCACACCCGCCCGCGGACGCGATCGCGCGGCCATCAGCGGTAGCGACGACAACACTGCGTCGTAGATCGCCGTTGCGCCCCACGGGCGCAGCGGCTCAAAGGCTTTTCGCACGACGTCCGGCGCGCGCGTCCATCCGGTCAACGGATGCACGTCGTGATTGAAGGACACGACCGCGAATTCGTCTTCCGGATCGAGCAGCTCGAACAGAAAGCGCTCGACGGCGCCGCGCGCGTCGTCCAGCCGCCGTCCGAACATGCTGTCGCTGACGTCGAGCAGCACGGCCAGGCTGATGGGAACCCGCTCGTTGGTGAACTGCGTAATCGGCTGGCGGTCGCCGTCCTCGAACAAATCGAATGCGTCGACCGGCAGACCGGTGACGGGACGGCCGCCCTCGTCGATGACTGTTGCGGGCACGCTGACAAGATCGATCCCAGAGCGGAAGCGGGCGTCGGGCAGGAGTGAGCGATTCTGGGCAACCAGGGCAGTGCCCGCGAGAGCCACTGCGACCATCACCCGGCCGGGGCAGCACAGCACGTCCACATGCTACGCCTTTCCTGATCCTGTGATGTAGGACTTTCACCGACTCGATTGCGCGCATTTTGGTGCTAGCATGATGAAAATTTCCCCTGATGGCCCGCATTTTGGTTGTGGACGATGAAGAACCGATAAGGGAGATCCTCTCCAGGCGGCTCCAGCAATGGGGCCACGAGGTGGCCGTGGCCGGGTCGGCCGAAGCCGCGCTCGAACAGATGCGGCTGGCGCCCGCCGAGATCGTGCTGTGCGACGTCATCATGCCCCTGCACGACGGCGTCTGGCTCTTCGGCAAGGTCCTCGAGGAATGGCCGGGGACGATCTTCGTCGCCGTGAGCGGCGCGCAGGACATGACCACGGTGATGAGGATGCGCCAGCTTGGCGCTGTCGACTTTGTGCCCAAACCCATCGGCCGGGAAATGCTCCATCAGGCACTCGAGCGCGCGCTCGCGACCCTCGCATCCGCCAAATCCAGATAGAATTCAGCGATCGCTCGGGTCACCGAGACACCGCTTGTGTAAACGCTTCCCGTTCGTACTGGCCCTCGTCGTGTCTCTTGCCGGTTCCGCAGGGGCGCAGCAGCAGATACTGCGGGCCACTCGCATCACACCTCCTCTGGTGCCTCTGGTTGTTGACGGGCGGCTCTCCGAAGAAGCGTGGTCGCACGCCGAAGTGGCGGAACGCTTCACGCAGCGAGATCCCGAAGAAGGCAAACCCGCGACCGAGAGAACGGAAATCCGCATCGTCTACGACGCCGCCGCGCTCTACGTTGGCGCACGGATGCACGACAGCGATCCCGCCAGAATCACCAGACGGTTGTCGAATCGCGACGTGCTCGACACGGAGGCCGATCGCCTGATGATTTATCTCGATCCTCGTCACGATCGACGTACTGGGGTCGAGTTTTGGATCAGCGCCGCCGGCGTGCAGCGCGATGCCGTGATTTTCAACGACACCTTCGAAGACACCTCCTGGGATGCCGTCTGGACATCGGCAGTGGCGTTCGACAACCAGGGCTGGTCGGCCGAGCTGCGGATTCCTTACTCGCAGCTGCGGTTCAACGAGGGCCAGTCGCAAACATGGGGCTTGAACGTCGCCCGGTTCATTCAGCGCAAGAACGAAACGTCGTGGCTCGAGCTCGTTCCGAAAAACGAGAACGGGCTCGCGTCGCGCATGATGCAGCTGACCGGGCTCGACGGCATTCACCCGGCCAGACGGCTGGAGCTCGCGCCCTACGTGGCGGCACGGCAGGAGTTCGTTGAACCCGGCCAAACCGGCGACCCATTTAACGACGGCGCGAGGATATTCGGCTCGGTTGGACTCGACGTGAAGGCCGGCGTCACCGGCGGCCTCACGCTCGATGCCACCATCAACCCGGATTTCGGCCAGGCCGAAGTCGATCCCGCTGTGGTCAACCTGTCGGCGTTCGAAACGTTCTTCGAGGAGAAGCGGCGTTTCTTCATCGAAGGCGCCGATATCTTCAACAACTTCGGCATGGGAGGATCGAACAGTTTCTTCGGGTTCAATACGTCCGATCCCTCGCTTTTCTATTCGCGCCGCATCGGCCGCGCGCCGCAGGGCCGTGCCGGCGGCGACTTTGTCGACCTGCCGCGGGCTGCCACGATTGTTGGGGCCGCGAAGCTGACGGGCAAGACCGCCAACGGCTGGTCCATTGGCGTGCTCGAGGCCCTCACCGGCCTGGAGAAAGCCCGTGTGATTTCCGGCGTTGTCCGCAGCCGCGCCGCGGTTGAGCCGCGGACGAACTATTTTGTCGCGCGCCTGTTGCACGACTTCAGCCGGGGCGGCGTGGGGTTCCTCACCACCTCGGTTCTGCGCGATCTGCAAACGTCCGAGCTCCGCGATCAGCTGGCAAGCCGCGCGTTCGTCTTTGGCGGAGACGCATTTTATTTTCTCGATCAGAAGAAAGACTGGGTGGTGACTGGGAAAATGTCCGGCAGCCGCATCAGCGGCAGCGAGACCGCGATTGCCGGGATAGAACGCGCGCCGCAGCGTTACTACCAGCGGCCGGATGCACCGCAGGTGTCGCTCGACCCGACGAAGCGGTCGCTCAGCGGATACGCCGGACGACTGAACCTGAACCGGAACGAAGGCGTGTGGCGGGTGAACGCCGCGCTGTGGGGTGTCAGTCCTGGTTTCGAATCGAACGACCTGGGATTTCACCAGACGGGCGATCGCGCCGGCGGGCACATGGTGCTTTTGTGGCGAAAGAACAACGTCGATCGCTGGACCCGCGAGCGGGGCGGATGGATTTCCAAATCGTGGGTCTGGAACTTCAACCGCGAGCTTCAGAACGATCTCTGGTTTGGATGCGTGAGCGCGGTGTTCCTGAACTACTGGTCGGGAAACGTGTGTCCGGCCCATGCCTTCCGAACACTGGACGATCGCCTCACGCGCGGCGGACCGCTGGCGGCGAATCCTGCCGTCAGCAGCGTGAATTTTGGATTGCAGAGCGATGCACGAAAGACCGTGTCCGTGAATATGAACGGAGGACGCGATTGGGACGAGTTTGGCGGATGGGCGACGAACGACGGCATCACGGTGAATATCAAGGCGCTGCGATCGTTGACGATCTCGACGGGGCCGCAGTTATCGATGTCGAAAACGATCGCTCAATACGTGGGCACCCGGGTCGATCCGGCAGCGACCGCGACTTTCGGCGAGCGCTACGTCTTTGCGCCCATCGATCAGACCCAGGTGACGTTGACGACGCGCATCAATTACATCTTTTCGCCGCGCGCGTCGCTGCAGGTCTTCATGCAGCCATTGCTGGCCGGCGGAAAGTACCAGGATTTCCAGGAGCTCGTGGCGCCGCGTACGTTTGACTTCAAACGATTTGTGGCGGCCGACGGAACGCCCGCGTTCGACAATCCAGATTTCAACTTCAAGTCCCTTAAGGTAAACGCGGTATTCCGCTGGGAGTTCATTCCGGGCTCCACGCTGTACGGCGTATGGACGCAACAGCGTCAGGACTTCAGCCATCCTGGCGACTTACGGTTTCGTCGCGACGCCGCCGCACTGTTCTCCGCGCCCGCCGACGATGTGTTTCTCGTCAAGATGACGTATTGGATCGGCCGATAGGGCGTGGCGTGTTACTATCGAAATTGCCTCCTGTTTATTTGCAAGGCCAGTAAGGACCAGGCGACATGATGAGACTGTTGCTCTGGGGGATGCTCGGCATCACCCAGGCATTCGCAGTCTTTGCCGACGATCTGCCGTCGACGCCGAAGAGCGCAATCGTGGCTGCGGGCGTTGCGGGCGCGATAAGCCCCGCACCTCCGGCAGAGCAAAAAGGCGCTGCACGCGTCGTCAGCACTGAAGCGATCGATTTCAGAGGGTTGGGCAAAGACAGGGAAAACCTCACTCCGGAATTGATTGCGTCGCGCTCCCGCCGGCTGGAAGCGACGACGGATTTCTATCTGCTGCGCTTCCCGCAGGCGGCCGGCGCCCCTGCGCGCATTTTCGACGACAAGATCTGGCGGAGCATCGAGGCCGCGGCCGGGCAGAACGACCTCGATCCGATGGTGCTCGCCGGAATGATCTTCATCGAGAGCTTCGGCGATCCGCTGGCCAAGAGCCCCACGGGCCCTGCCGGCATCGCTCAGATGACGAAATCCTCGGCGAAGGAAATGGGGCTCGTCGTCGGAAAAAAGATTCAGACCGGTACGCGCGAAGTGACGAAGACGCGCACCGTAGGCCGTGGAAAGAAAAGGCGGACGATTACCGAAACCAAAACGGTAAAGGTCTACCAGACGATTGACGAGCGCTACGACCCCGATCGCGCCATCATGGCGATGGCCCGCCGCGTCAACAATCGGCGTGCGTGGCTCGGCGGCAAGCTCGATTTCGCGATCGCCGAATACCACATGGGCGCCGGGCGCATGACGAAGCTGCTGTCGGCGTATTTCGACCGCAAGACCAAGGGGCGCGACATTTCCGAGACCATGCGTGGCTCGTCGCTGACCTACCCCGAGCTGTTCTGGACCAATACGCCGTACTTCCGTCCGGAGGTTTACAAGCAGATCGACCAGCTGAACCGCGTCGATTTTTCTCCCACATATTATTTCCGCGTGCGGCAGGCGATGCGGCTGCTCGAGCTGCACCGGAAATCGCCGGCCGAGTACGCGTCGCTCGCGGCCAGTTATCGCGGCCGTCCGGGTCAGACCATGCTCGCGAACCTGCAGTCGAGCCTGGCGGGGGAGAATCAGACCGACGAGCTGTCGCTGAAGCGGCCAAAGGACATCGATGCCGAGGTGGGGCAGAGGATTGTCACGCTGCCGGCGATCGCATCGGCGCGCGGCGTGCGCGCCGGCAAGACCGTTACATCGACGCTCGCGGCCGAGCGATCGACGATTGGCTGTCTGTTGTTTGTGGCCGAGCAGCTCGCCATTCTGCAGGGCACGAAATACAAGGGGATCGAAACGAGCAGCATGATCAGGCCGGGCGACAGCGACTCGGCGAAGCCCGACCCCACGCTGCCGATGCATACCATCGGCTGGGCGTTCGATCTTCCGCGCAAGCCGTTGTCGAAAGATACGGTGCGCGATCTGAACTTCATCCTGATGGATCTTCGTTTTGCCGGGCTTCTCACGTTCGCGGCGGAAGGCAAACCCAAAGACTTCCACGTCGTCCGGCATCCCGACTATGCGGCGCGGTTCGAGAAGTTCTACTGGGACTCGGTCGCCGTGCCTCAGGCAGCGAGCGGGGCGCCCGCGGTGACGCCCGGTGACCCGAGCGACCGGCTACGCTGAAGGCGCCGGTCATCTCGGGCGAGCGCAAAAAAATGCCTTACCGGGCCGACCCGATTCGCAGCGCGACGCTGCCGCTCGCGCCGGCAAACCGGTCGTCGTCGATTCGCTCGGCCCTCGTAAATCGATATCCGCCTCCGACGCTCAACTGAAAGTGCTTCGTAAGCCCGAAGAGCAGATCGACCTGAGGCTCGGCGACCACCAGGTCGCTCGTCAGCCATCGTGTGCCTTGCCTGGTCCCCTGAATCACGCCGCGCCGATCGCGTACGGGTGTCGTCAGCGTCACCGCTTCTGCTGTCGTGCCGCGGCCGATGCCAATAAGCCCGCGTAGATCCACTCCGATCCTGCCGGCGCTCCACGGCTCCCAGCCGACGACCACGCCGCCATAGGTGAGGCCGCGCCCGTCTTCGCCGTTCGTCATCGTGTAAAGACCGCCGCCGATCAGAATCGACTTCGTGACGAAGACGCCCGCATGCGCGCCGACGAGTTGAGCCGTCGTGTCGCCGAACTTCGATACCTTGTACTCCGGCGCCAGCGCGAAGTGCTGCTCGATCTGCTCGACGATCATGGGACCGCCCTGGTCGGCGGCCGTGGGCGGCGAGCTCTGCGCGGCGGACATCGCCGGGACCGCGAGAGCCGCGGCTGCCACAATCAGTCGTAAGAATTGCCTGTAGTGAGTCACGTCGAATCCTTTCCGATTATTGCGAAGAGAGGCTGACGTTCAGCGGCAGCGTCTCGCCAGGTTGAATGGTGATGTCGTTGGCGTAGCTTCGGAAGCCAGCCTTGCGAATCTCGACGTGGTGCGAGCCGGCGTCCACCTGTACGAGCAGACGCTCGCCGGGAGCGGACTGATTCCACCGCTCGCCGTCGATCAGAATCTCCGCGTCTCCCGGCTGCACGCGCAGTGCGATCGTCCCGAACCCAGAGGCGGTGACGCCGCGTGGCGGCACTGGAGCGAATCCAGGCGGCTGCGAGCCAGGGGGCGCTGTCCGCGGAACCATCGCGCTGCCGGGCGGCGGAGGCGGAACGGGCGGGGCAATCGCCGGCGGCTCGCTGGTTTCGCCGGCGCCCAGGGTCTTCATCGTGTAGCGCACCCTGAAGCTTTTCCGCGGCGTCAGATAGAGACGTTGGTGGACCGTTTGATAACCCTCGAGATAAATCGCGAGGTCGTGTCCTCCAGGCGGCAGAGGCAGGCTCTGCAGGACGCCATCGAAGTCGTCGACGATTCCCGCGTAGTAGCCGTCGACGTACACAGCGGCTTCATTCGGTGTGACGCTGATTCGCACCTGCGCGCGATCGTCATAGACGGGGTAGTAGGGATAGGCAAACGCGGACGGTCCCCACCATGGATACGGACCGAAGAACGGATCGTAGAAGTAGCCGCCGACAAACACCGGACCGCGCACCGGACCACGCCCTCCGCCCCGGCGCTGAGCGGATGCAGGTTCGGGATAGAGCACGCTGATGGCGATGACTGCGAGCAGCGCCACGAGCGTCAGAAGTTTTCGTCGCATGGGAATCTGCCTTTGTCGAAACGTAAAGGCAGGCGAGCTGGCGATCGGCGGGACCTGCACAAATCCTGCCGCGAATTGGTGCCGCAACTATTGATGTTTCCGACTCACTGTTCGCGCGCGCGGACACCGAGTGTCACCCGCGACGTGGAAGATTGTGAAAATTCTGTGGCAGCTCACTAAGTAATCAGCTCGTACCGATCTGTCCTTTACCACTGAGGACATTCACAATCTCTCCACAATTGAATCGCACACTCTCTCGCAAGGAGGAGTTGCTATGAGAGAGGCAATGAACGGTCGGTTCAGGTTAGCGGTGGTGCTTATCGGGATTCTGGGTTCGGTCGCGATCGCCGTGATCGCGTACAACATGGGCGTGTCGCACGGCCTCGCTATCGGCGCGCCGGCGGCAGGAGGGCAGTCTGGAGTGCCGGGCGCTGCGGTGTACGGGCCATACGGATGGCATCATCCATGGGGATTCGGGTTCTTCCCGTTCGCCCCGGTTCTCTTCATCTTCTTTTGGTTCTTCTTGTTGCGAGGTCTGTTCTGGGGCGGATTCCACCGGCGGCGGTGGTATTACCCCGGCCCATACGACGTGCCGCCCTCGTTCGACGAATGGCACAGGCGAGCGCACGATCGGATGAGCGAGCGGGCCGCTCCGCCGGCGCCTGAAGTACGATGACGGCCGCTGCTGAAAGATGATGCAAACGGTGCTCGTCGTCGAGGATGAACGCCAGATCGCCGAGATTGCGAAGGACTACCTGCAGCACGCCGGCTATGCCGTCTTCACGGCCGAAGACGGCATAGAGGCGCTGGCGATGTCGCGCGACCGGCGGCCGGATCTCGTGGTGCTCGACATCGGTTTGCCCAGGCTCGACGGCCTCGAAGTGGCCCGCCGGCTTCGGAAGGAAAGCGCCGTCCCTATCATCATGCTCACCGCGCGGGCGGAAGAATCTGATCGCTTGATGGGCCTCGATCTCGGCGCCGACGATTACATCGTGAAGCCGTTCAGCCCGAGGGAGCTGGTCGCGCGCGTGCGAGCCGTGCTGCGGCGTGGCGATTCCGTGGCGTCCGATGACGGCGTGTTCCGGCGCGCCGATCTGAAGTTCGAGGTCTCGAAAATGAAGGTCGATCGCGGCGGAGCATCGCTCGATTTCACGCCCACGGAGTTTCAGCTTCTTACGACGCTCGCGCGGCGCCCGGGCCGGATCTTCACGCGCTCCCAGCTGCTCGATGCGATCCGCGGCCCGCTGACGAGCGACGTCGAGTCGTTCGACCGCGCGATCGATGCCCATGTCAAGAACATCCGCCGAAAGCTCGAGCCCGATCCACGCACGCCGAGATACGTCCTGTCGGTCTACGGCATCGGATACAAGTTCTCGGACACATGATGCGGCATCGCGGACACTGGCGCCGGCGACCGCCGCCATGGTGGCCTGTCGGCGAACCGTGGCCACCGGCCACGCACGCGCACCCGTGGAGATACGGCCGGGCGCGTTTTATGCGGCGATTCGCGTTTCTCTTCGGCGCCTTCCTGGTGCTGAACGTGATCGGCGCCAGCACGTTGATCTCGTTCGTCCTGCGCGGACGCGGGCTCGGCGCGATTGTCGATCACCCCGGGCCGGCCGCGGTTTCGGCGCTCGGGGCGATGCTCTTGCTGTTTCTGCTGAGCGTCTTCGCAGTGTCGCTAAAGGGCCTCGGGCGTCCGTTGGGTGATTTGGTGACGGCGTCGGGAAGAGTTGCCGACGGCGATTATTCGGCGCGTGTCCCCGCGCAAGGCCCACCGCCGGTACGGATGGTCGCATCGGCGTTCAACACCATGGCCGAAAAACTCGAGCGCCAGGATCGGCAGCGGCGCGAGCTGATGGCCGACATCGCGCACGAGCTGCGCACGCCGCTCAGCGTGATTCAGGGACGGCTCGAAGGTCTCGTCGACGGTGTCTACCCTCGAGACGACGCGCAGCTCGGGCAGGTGATCGAGGACACTCGGATGCTTGCGCGCCTCGTCGACGATTTGCGCCTGCTGGCGCACACCGAGAGCGGCATGCTGTCGCTCCAGAAAGAGCCGACCGATGCCGCAATCCTTGCACAGGACGTCGTGAATTCGTTTGCTGGTGAGGCGAAAACCAGAAGCGTGTCTGTAAGCCTCGACGCTGCGGCCGATCTGCCGCTCGTCGACATCGATCCGCTGCGGATTCGCGAGGTGATCGCGAACGTGTTGGCGAATGCGCTTCGTCACACGCCCGCGGGTGGTTCGATCTCGGTCACGCTCACGCACTCGGGCAGTGGAATCTCGGTCACGATTGCCGATAGCGGAACCGGCATCGCGCAGGAAGATCTGCCGAAGGTGTTCGACCGGTTTTACAAAGGCCGTTCGTCGAGCGGCTCGGGCCTTGGACTGACGATCGCCCGCAATCTCGTGCGGGCTCACGGCGGAGAAATACGAGCGGAAAGCCAGCCCGGGCGCGGCACGAGCATCACATTCACCGTGTGACGATGCGCCGCGCCGCAGCGATCAGGTCGCCGTTGCTGTTCGCGCGCGTCCCGTTCGGAAGCAGCAACGTGTCTTCGAAGCCCATACGCGTGTGGTAATTCCGGTTGGCGGCGATCTCGACGAATTCCCACGCGGTCGCGCCGAGTCCGTGCAGCAGATACGGACAGCTGATGCCGCGTAACGCGGCCTCGATTTGCGTGAAGTTTGCGCGAGCGTTGCCCGAGCCTTCGGCGGGTTCGATCAGTACCCGTAAGCAATGCTCTGCCAGGCCGCTGTCGATGAGGGTGTGCGCCGCGGGAGCGTTCCAGATGCCGGCCTCGACGCCGATACCTCGCTCGAGCAAGCGCCTGATGATGTCGGCGGCTCCGGCTTCGTGAAGGTTGACCGCCACAAAGTCCGGGAGCACCTTCCACGAATTCACGAGCGCCAGCCGGCGCCACAGTTCTGGAACGATCCACGCGCCGATGCTGATGCCGACCGGAATTCCAGGGCACTCGGCGCGGATCGCATCGAGCGTTCGCGCCACATCGCGGCATGCCAGGCTTTCGCGGCCACTGGTGTCGTGCACGTGGACGTGAATCGCGCCCGCGCCCTCGTCGACGGCCGAGCGCGCCTCGCGAGCCTGGTCCTTCGGCGCGACAGGAATGGCCGGGTGCTCTGTGAGCGTCCGCGTTCCGTTGAGAGCGGCCTCGAGCAGCACCCGGCACCTCCTGTCGTTACTGTCGTTACCGTGTCGACTCTGGGTTTCAGCGGCCAACGTTCAGCAGGATCGCACCGTAGACACGATGACCGTACCGTGGCTGGGTGCTGAAGAACGCGGACGTTGTGTCAACAGAGGGAATCGCGATGAAACGATAGTCGGCGCGAAGTCCCCATCTTCCCGCGTACCATTTCACGCCGCCGCCTGCGTTGGCGGCAAAGCGCGTTTCCGTATCGTTGATGCCGAGCGCTTCGCGGCTGAACACGCTGAGGCCGCCGGCGCCGCCGGTGAAGTACGGGACGATCGACGAGCCGGTCGGCAACGACACCACAACGTTGCCGCTGTAGGTGAGCATATCGGGCGTACGCACGCTGCTCCCGTACCCGAAGTCGAGACTCTGCGAAATGCCGACGCTGCTGCCAATCTCGCCTTCGAGCCCGATGAACCGGTTCAGGTTCACTGCCACCGCGCCGCCAAGCTGGTAATTGCCGAAGCTCGGCGCCGACGCGTCGTGGCTTTCGGCGAACAATACCGCGCCACCAGGAACTAATGTGATCTCAGTGCGGCTGGCGCCGGCTGGGCCCTCCTGAGCGAACGCCCGATCGATTCCAACCAACGATCCGATCAGGATTAGTGCGAGCACAAACAACTGCTTCATATGAACTCCTCCTCTTGAGCTGTCGAGCACTGCAGGAGGGATGCCATCACGGCGCGCTGGTGAATCGGTCGAGTGCCGACATCGGCGTGCCGAAACCTCGGCACCGTGCCGTCGCGTCGGCAGGCACGGGCTCGGCGCGCACGCGCACCTTCTGGTTTTCTCCGGTTTTCTCGTGGCAAACGTCAGAAATCGGGGTTGGACAGGAAATTGCCTTCAGCAGGGTTCATGTTGAAAAGACTCTTCGCCATGTTGACCGTCATGATCGTTCTCATCGGGGCTCTCGGTTTCGTGAAGTTCAAGCAGATTCAAGTCGCCATCGCGCAAGGCGCATCGTTCCAGCCGCCGCCCGAGGCGGTAACAACGATCGTCGCGCAGCAGGAGCGATGGCCGTCCACGCTCAACGCCATTGGTACTCTGGCACCCGTTCAGGGCGTAACAGTGAGCGCCGATCTTCCCGGCACGATCGATCGTGTGAACTTTGAATCGGGCAACCAGGTGCGCGCCGGCGACATTCTCGTGCAGCTCGATACGAGGCAGGAACGCGCGCAGCTCGCCGCAGCGGAGGCGCAGCGCGATCTGGCGCAGCTCAATTTCGAGCGCATGCAGGGCCTGCTGAAAGAAAAGGTGATCTCGCAGGCGGAGAGCGACCGCGCGACAGCCGACATTCGACAGACAGAGGCGAGGGTCGGCGAAATCCGCGCGGCGATCGATCGAAAGACCATCAGAGCGCCGTTCTCGGGAGTTGCCGGCCTTCGACAGGTGAATGTCGGCCAGTACTTGTCGAATGGCAATCCGATCGTGAGTCTTCAGGCGCTGAACCCGATTTATGTGAACTTCGGCGTCCCGCAGCAGGTCGGCAGCCAGATGCGCGAAGGCCACGTCGTCCACATCACGACCGACGAGGTGGCGGGCGTTGCGTTCGAGGGGCGAATCACGGCGATCGACAACATCGTCGATCAAACGACACGCAACATTCAGGTGCAGGCGACGCTCCCCAATCCGGGCAGCCGGCTTCACCCGGGCATGTTCGTTCAGGTCGAAGTGGCGCTTGGACCGGCGCGAGAGGTGGTGTCGCTGCCGGCCTCGGCGATCAGCTACGCGCCATACGGAGACTCGGTCTTCGTCGTCACCGATTTGAAAGACCCGCACGGGCAGACGTATCGCGGCGTGCGTCAACAGTTCGTCAAAGTGGAAGGATCGCGCGGCGATCAAGTGGGGATTGCCTCGGGCGTAAAGCCCGGCGACGAGGTCGTCACCTCCGGCGCGTTCAAGCTGCGCAATGCCGCCGCTGTGTTCGTCAACAACAAAGTCCGGCCCGGCAACAATCCGGCGCCTAACCCTGAAGACAATTGATATGAAACTTACTGATCTCTTCGTCAGACGGCCGGTCCTGGCGGTCGTCGTCAATCTCGTCATCCTGATCGCCGGCCTGCAGGCGATACGCTCGCTCACGGTCCGCCAGTACCCGCGCAGCGACATCGCCGTGGTTCGCGTGTCGACGGTCTACGTGGGCGCGAACGCCGATCTCGTCCGCGGGTTCATCACGACGCCGCTCGAGCGCGTCATCGCGAGCGCCGACGGCATCGACTACATGGAATCGTCGAGCGCGCAGGCCATCAGCACCATCACCGTGCACCTGAAGCTGAACTACGACACCAACGCCGCGTTGACGCAGATTCAGGCGAAGGTGGCGCAGGTGCGGAACGACCTGCCGCCCGAGTCGGAGGCGCCGGAGATCGAGCTCGAGACCGCCGACACCCAGTTTGCCGCGATGTATCTCGGATTCTCGTCGGCCGATCTCGATCAGAACCAGATCACCGACTACCTGACGCGTGTCGTTCAGCCGCGGCTCAGCGCCATCAGCGGCGTCCAGCGCGCCGATATTCTCGGCGATCGCACGTTCGCGATGCGCATCTGGCTGAAGCCCGACAAGATGGCCGCCCGCGGCATCTCACCGACCGAGCTGCGCGAGGCGTTAGGGAGGAACAACTATCTATCAGCGCTCGGCCGCACGAAGGGGTCGATGGTGTCGGTCAACCTCATCGCCAACACCGACCTGCGCACAGCCGAAGAGTTCCGCCAGCTTATCGTCACGGAAAAGAACGGCGTGGTCGTGCGGCTCGGAGAGATCGCCGACGTCGTGCTGGGCGCGGAGAACTACGACCAGGACGTCCGCTTCAACGGCGAGACCGCGACATTCATGGGAGTCTGGGTGCTGCCGACCGCGAACTCGCTCGACGTCATCAAGAGCGTGCGCGCGGCGATGCCCGATATCCAGGCGGGCCTGCCGGTCGGGATGAAGCTCGGCATTCCGTACGATTCGACCGAGTACATCCAGGATGCGATCGACGAAGTGCTCACGACCCTGACGGAAACACTGCTCATCGTCATCCTCGTCATCTTTTTGTTTCTCGGATCGTTCCGCGCCGTCATCATCCCCATCGTCGCCATTCCGATTTCGCTCGTGGGCGCCGTGTTCCTGATGCTGTTGGCCGGATTCACCATCAACCTGCTGACGCTGCTGGCGATTGTTCTGTCGGTGGGGTTGGTCGTGGACGATGCGATCGTAATGGTGGAGAACATCGAGCGGCATCTGCATGCCGGAAAATCTCCGTATCGCGCGTCTGTCGACGCGGCGCGCGAGCTGGTGGGGCCGATCATCGCCATGACCATCACGCTGGCCGCGGTCTACACCCCCGTGGGCATTCAAGGCGGGCTCACCGGCGCGCTCTTCCGCGAGTTCGCGTTCACCCTTGCCGCAGCGGTGGTCGTGTCGGGCGTTGTCGCGCTGACGCTCTCGCCGATGATGGGATCGAAGCTGTTGCGGACCGGGGATAGCGAACGCGGCTTTGCCGGCTGGATCAACCGGCGATTCGAGAGCGTGCGCGACCGATACACGCGCACGCTGGCGTCAACCCTTCGCTACCGGCCGGTCGTGCTCACCCTGTGGGCCATCGTCGCGCTGCTGACCGTGCCGTTCTACATGTTCTCGCAACGCGAGCTCGCGCCGGCCGAGGATCAGGGCGTCGTGTTTGGCATCGTCCAGGCGTCCGCGAACTCGACGATCGATCAGACCAAGCTGTTCACGGCGCAAATCCACGACGTGTATCGATCGATCCCCGAAAGCAAGAGCATCTTTCAG
>Ga0068859_100004593_pt1 | contig 14084 bp, 14 predicted proteins | sample KBSSwiS22_FD_66585 | JGI IMG/M metagenome (GOLD analysis project Ga0068859, IMG submission 66585) | Switchgrass rhizosphere microbial communities from Kellogg Biological Station, Michigan, USA - KBS Switchgrass S2-2 | ecosystem: Host-associated > Plants > Roots > Rhizosphere > Soil ... | reverse complement strand
GACGCCGGCGCGCATGGCGCATACCCGGTTCGGTTACAAGTGGAATTGGGACGGACAAGAGACCGAGCTGCTTTCGCGCTGCACCGACGAGCTGGGTCAACAGCAGCCGTCGCGAGCCGACGTCGCCAAATACTGGAACAAGCCGCTCGATGCCTCATTCAACGTGCCGGGCCTCGACAACACGATTCAGCCGTGGAAGATCGCCAGCGATGGGAGCGTCACCAATGGGAATGCTTAGAGTTCCCGTGTTTGTGTCGGTCATCTGGTTCGGCGGCGTCTGCGCGCTGGCGCAGTCGCCGACGTATGGAGTGGGACGCACGCCGAGCCCCGAGGAGCTCCGCGCGTGGGACATCTCCATCGGTCCTACCGGACAGGAACTCCCGCCGGGGCGTGGAACGACCAAAGATGGCGCACAGATCTATCGCGCGAAGTGCGCGGGATGCCATGGGGCCACGGGGATGGGCGGGTCGGCGCCCTTGCTGAAAAGCAAGGCCGGCCCGGATGTCGAGCTCTGGGAACGGGGACGAATACTGCCGCTCCGCTCGCCGTACGCGGTGTTGGTTTGGGATTACATCAATCGGGCGATGCCTCTCAATCGTGAAGGGACGCTCACGGCCGATGAGGTGTACGCGCTGACGGCCTTTCTGCTCAACATAAACGGCGTTATCGCGGAGGACGAGGTCATGGACGCGCAGACTCTGCCGAAGGTGAAAATGCCTATCGGGGATAAATACGCTGCGCTCCCTGATTGGAAGCCCCGGACGCCAAGGCTTAAGGGTTACCCGTACTAGAGCTTCGTCGCTCAGCTCTCCAAGTCTGTGCTCGGCTCTGCAAGAGTGTGCCGCAGCGCTGCAGGTCTGTGCACCGAATACCGGTTTTGTTGTAGGACATCCCCCTGTTCGCCATTGAACACCGTCCGACCAACCCCGATCGGTAGACTCTTTCTCGGAAATCAATGCAAGACTTGCGATCAGAGTCCCACTCCGCGTTGTACCACCGCTACTTCGCGGTGGTGGCGGCTGACACTCCGGCATTGTTGAATGCGGCGCACGCTCTACGGTATCAGGTGTATTGCGTCGAGCATCCGTTTGAAAATCCGGTCGACCAGTCAAAAGAGCAGGAATGGGACAGTTGCGACGGGCAATCGGTGCACAGTGTGCTCGTCTCGAAGCCAGCGGGCATCGTCGTGGGTTGCGTGCGCCTGATTCTTCCGGACCGCTGCGGACCCTGCGCATCGCTGCCGATCCGGGAACTGTTGAGCGAGGCGGACCGCGCGCGGCTCGACGCGTTTGGGATCGACCGAACGGCGGAGATTTCGCGTTATGCGATCGCCAAACGGTATCGGCGGCGTCCGGGTGAACGTGAGTATCCGGACGTGGAATCGACCGAACCGACGGTCCCTGAGTTCCGCCGGCTGGCGCCGCATATGAGTCTCGGGCTCATTCGCGGCGTCTGCCTCCTCGCGGCATCCAACAACATTGAGACGGTGTGCGCCGAGATGACCCTCCCTCTCCTGCGCCTCCTCGAGCGGTTCGGACTCGTCTTCGAACCGCTCGGACCCGTGATCGACTATCACGGCCCGCGCCAGCCATGCGTGGCCGAATGTAAGCAGTTACTGGCCGGGTTGAGTGAGTGTAATCAGGACTATTACCAGCTCGTAACAGACACATCGCGTCAGCCGGCTGCTCCAGTGCCTGTCGATTCCTAGCCACTAGCCACGAGCCCTCGCGACGGCTGTTGTGCCATGCGGCTCCGCTCAATCAGGCCTCGGGCGGTGTCTCGATGTATAACAGTGCTTTCAGAGAGGTCACTCTAATGTCTAAGAAGACCAACCGCCGCGGATTTATCGCTGGCGCGCTCGTTGGCGGAGCAGGCGCCGCGCTTCCAGGGTGTGCCGCGCCTCGGGCGGTCGCCGCACCTCCGGCCTTCTCGCCGAAGGAGAATTACGCGAAGCTCGACGAGGTCCTGAAACAGCCCGTACTCAAGCGCGAGCTCTTCACGACCCCTGTGATCATCGAGAAGCTGGAGTTGCTCCGCATGGGCGACAGTTTCCTCTGCCGCGTCCGCTCGAAGGACGGCGCAGAAGGCATCTCGGTCGCCAACAACTCACAGCAGCGTTCGCTCTACCCGATTCAAGTCAACCGGCTGCAGCCGTTCTTCCTCGGCAAAGACGCGCGCGATCTCGAAGCGCTGCTCGAGGAGGTGTATGTCTACCAGAGCAATTACAAGCTGCAGAGCCTCGCGCTGTGGGTGCCGCTTGCAACGATCGAGTTTGCGATCCTCGACATGCTCGGCCGCATCGCGAACAAATCGATGGGACAGCTGGTTGGCGATATTCACAATCCAAAAGTCCATGTCTATCGCGCCAACGGCGAACGCGACGTCACCGCCGAGGCGGTCATGGAGAACCTCAAGAAGCAGGTCGTGGAATCCGAGGCCAAGGCGCTCAAGATCAAAATCGGCGGCCGCATGAGCCACGTTGAATATCCCGCGGGGCGTTCGGAGAAGCTGATCCCGATGGTACGCAAGGAATTTGGCGACCAGATGGTCTGCTACGCCGACTCGAACGGCTCATACGATGTCGCCGAGGGGATCAAATTCGGAAAATTGCTCGAGGAATACAAATACGCGTTCTACGAGGAACCGGTCCCGTTCGATTGGTACGAGGAAACGAAGGCCGTGACCGACGCGGTGAACATTCCCGTCGCCGGCGGAGAGCAGGAGTCGAGCCTGCACGCCTTCCGCTGGCTCATCGCCAACAACGGACTGGATATCGTGCAGGCCGACATGTATTACTTCGGCGGATTCGTCCGCTGTATGAAGGTGGCCCGCATGGCCGCCGCGATGGGGAAGCTCCATGTGCCGCACATTTCCGGAGGGCTGGGTTATCTCTACATGGTCCATTTCGTCTCGGCGATTCCGAATGCGGGGCAGTACCACGAATTCAAAGGGCTGAGCCAGACGGTCCCATTCGAATGCAAGACGTCCACGCTGAAGACGGAGAACGGTGTCGTCACGGTACCGACCGGTCCTGGCTCGGGCATCGAGATCGATCCCGCGTTCATCAAGAAACACGCGCTCGTGAAAGGGTCGGCCGGCGGTTCGGCGGAGTAGCGCCGGCGAAGTTTCATCCCTGCATCCAAATGGCTAATCGACGGCATCTACACAGCATGACGTCGTTTCGACAGTCATTCTGAAACAGGAGGTGAGATGTGCCGGCAGTTGCAGCCGCGGCGTTTTGGGGTTTTGTAGCCGTAGTGGTCGTCGCCAAAATCTGGCGTGAGGTTGTCTTCAGACGCGAAACGGAGACGACCATTCGGCTGGCCATCGAAAAGGGACAGAATCTGGACCCGGTCATGGTTGAGAAGCTGCTTTGCCAGCAGCCAAGCCGGGGGCCCGAGGGTCTGCTGGTCGGAGGGGCCGTCACCTTGGCCGCCGGTGTCGGGTTGCCGATCTTGGGGTACTTCGTAAGTCGTTCCGGGGACAACGGAGCCTTCTATCCATTGATCGGTGTGGGCATCCTGGTGTCTCTCATCGGCGCGACACTCCTTATTCTTTCCAGAGTAATTCGCTCTAAGCCCTCGGACGCTGCGTCCCATCGATTGTCGGCCTGACGATTGGTGTTGTTTGGCCGAGCTAGGTGCACTATCGGAGTCCGCTCTGGTCATTCTGGCCCGCCAAGGAGATGACGCCGCGTTTGCGCAGCTCGTCCGGCAGAGGCAGCGCTCTGTGCGCGGACTGCTGCGGCGGCTCAGCGGCGAGGCGGCACTGGCCGACGACCTCGCTCAGGACACCTTCATACAGGCGTGGCAGAACGTCCAAGGACTACGGACACCTGAGGCGTTTGGTACCTGGCTTCGTCAAATTGCCGTGAACGTATGGTTGAGACACGCCCGCCGGAAGCGAATTCAATTCGAGCCGCTTGACGAATCACATGCTGCCGATTACGAACAGCGATCCGAGCGTCGCGCCCCCGATGCTCATCTGATGGATCTGGAGACGGCGCTGGACCAGCTGAGACCAGCACAACGAATGTGCGTCGTACTGGCATACGCCGAGGGCATGAGCCACGCCGAAATCGCCGCCGTAACTGGCCTGCCCCTTGGAACGGTGAAGTCGCATGTCGCGCGAGCGGCTGCCAGGTTGCGGCACTGGCTCGAACGCGATACTGTGATGGGGGTTGAGGTGACCCGATGACCCACGACGTTGACGCGACACTCAGAATGCTCTTTGCGGAAGCGCCATACAGTTTTTCCGACGAGCATTTCGTCGCGGCCGTGTCAAATCGAATCGCCCGGCGCCGCAAGTTTCGTATCGTCACTCGCGCGGTCGCTGCGGCTGTAACACTCGGGTTGACGGTGGTGATCGCACCGTCGCTCGTGGCGGCGACCACGTACATCGCCGAGGCACCGATTCTCGTCATCGAGCCACTCCAGCGCTTTCTGGCGTCTTCGTTCGGCTGGATTGCGTGGGTGCTCGTTGGAGTCGCGCTGCTCGCCCAAGCGACGGTCCGAGCGCTCGACTTTCAGTTGTGAGCGGAGCCCGCGCGAGGCGTGTTCCTGGATGTTACTTTTCCGCAGCAGGTCCCGTTCGTGGCCAGCTTGGACTCACGGTTTCAATGCGCCACACGGGACCTCCGACGTACATTGGCTGCTCCGACTTCAAGAACGCCGGCACTTCGTCGTGAAGAATCCACACGTGAGAATCCGGCGGTTGCTTGCCGACGAGCGGCGCGAGTAATCCGGAGATTCCCCCGATTCCTACCTTCAACACGTAGTGTGTCGCTTTGCGGGTGAGACCGCCCGTCGAGAAGGGCTCCTCGCCAACCTTGGTAATGGTCAGCTTCACGAGACGCGGTTTCGGCGCTGCCGCGATGTAAGAGATTGTCGCCGGCGGATCACCGGATTGTGCATTCTTCAGCAGCGTAACGATTAACCCGTTCGCAAGGTCGGGAATCACGCCAATCTGCTCGGCTTCCACCTTTTCCTTGCCATCCTCCCTATAACGGACCGTGACGCGGCCGGTTGAAGCATCGATCGACATATCGAGCGGCTGCGGAAACCTCCGGCCCTTTTGTACCAAGTGATGTGTGATGAGGCGGAAGCGCTGCCGTTGAGCAAACACGGAGGTTTCGTCGTGAACGGACCCATCCTTGAAATGAAATACGAGCCGGGCCGTGACTTGATCGCCGCGAGGCGTCTGTACCAACTCGCCGTCAGCCAGGGAAGTGCCACCAAGTGTCTTCAGGACGACGAAGGCGTGAAGTAACCCCTCAGGGTGCCGGACGGCGCCGGTCTGGCCGAGCAGGGTACACGGCCACAGCAGCGATGCGCACAGGACAAGCCGGGTCAACAAAGTCATCAAACAATCGAATCCTACGGAGAAACGACGATCTCGCCCTTCATTTTTCCGTGACCCATCCCGCAAAAACTCGCACACTTGAACGCGTAGGTTCCGGGCTTGGTCGCGGTCAATGTAACGCTGGCGGGCCGGCCTTTCTCGAAGGTGACTTTCGTGACGCCGAGCTCCTTGCACTCGAAACCATGCTTGGTGTCCAGACTGTTCAGCGTCAACTCAATCGTCTCGCCAACCTTCATCTCGATTCGTGGGACGTCAAACTCGTACTTCTTTGCCGTGATGTCGATTTTTCTCGATTGAGCGACCTGGGCCTGGTCGGCCTTCGCACCACATACTAATGTTCCCGTGAGGAGGATCATGAAGATCGCATTACGCATACGGCGGAGGACTGCGCAAAGCGTGCCAATCTGGATGCCAGAAATTCGCAGACGAGCGCCGGAAATCAGCGATCTCATATCGTCGGCCGTTCGCAGATTTACGACGAAGGTAACACCTTCCTCTTTTTGTAACAGATGTTCGTGAGGTAGTCACGTAGACGGTAAATTTTTCCTTTCCAAGGCACGCGAGTGGCTCCGGAGTGGCCAAACAGCCGAATTCCTCTGAACAGTGCCCTGGCAAGGATCTCGCTAGGGAAGCGGTATGCAAGTGGGCACGGAGCTCAGGCGGGCACGCGAGCGAGCGGGTTTATCGGCAAAACAGATTTCGGAGCGCACGAAGATCCAGGCGCATCGGGTTGAGGCGCTCGAAAACGACAACTTCGAGAGTCTTCCCGGCGGCATATACCTCGACGCCATTGTCCGCGCCTACGCCTATGAAGTGGCGATTGATCCAGAACCGCTGATCGAACGCATACGATACCAGCGAGGGGAAGCCGCAAAGCTCTGGCAGGCAGGTCCGGCCGACCTCGACGCGTTCGCACCCGAAAGTCAGGTCACGATGCCGCGTGTCGTCGATGCATCGGCTGCTGATCTCGATACATCGGCTCCTGATGATGAGAGCGACCTCGACGTCATCGACCGCCGCGAGGATCCGATCCCGTATGCGGAAGTTTCATACGCGGAAGCTGTTCGGCCGGAGCGCGGCCCAGGCCGCTTCGTCCTACCTCTGTTGTTACTCCTCGCGGTTGCTGGTTTGGGTGCGTATTTCTATCTGGCGCACGGCGGGTTCGATCTCGACCGTACTCGCGGCACCGACACTGTCGCGTCTTCGTCGCAGCCGGCGCATCCCGTCGTGCCGGTGACTCCGCAGCCAACGACTCGCGAGACTGAAGTCGCCACAGGTACCTCCGGGCCGACGGAACGCGCAATTCCCGCGACTGCACCCAAGTCTGTTCCTCACAGTCGCCCGGACGCGCCCCGTTCAATCGCGCCCGCAGCGGCGGCCGCGCCCGCAAGAGCGCCGGCGAATGTGTCGGGATCGTGGACGCTGGCGACGCACGTGGAGTCGAGCAGTTACGAGCGGTTCGAAGGTCTGAAGCTTGGCTATGACATCCAGTTGGAGCAAGCCGGCAACCGCGTCACGGGCACCGGGAGGAAAGTCACCGAGAACGGTGACGGAATTGGCTCACGGGCGCAAACGCCGATCTCCGTCGCCGGCACCATCAGCGGCGACCGTCTGACGTTGACCTTCAACGAACGTGGCGCTCGGCGCCCAACGGAAGGAAAGTTCGTCCTGTTGCTCGACGACAGTGGGACGATGCGCGGCCGGTTCTCCAGCAATGCGGCGCAGTCCTCTGGCACAGTCGAAGCACACCGCACGACGCCGTAACCGTGTTCGGTGCGGAGCTTCCGCGCGTTGAAGTAGGTACCAAGTAAGCGTGTCCTACCTTACACGGCGATGAACGCTATCCAGCCCAGCTGGACGTTCATCGTCGCCTGCCATGCGATCGTCACTTCAAAAGTGGTATAGTCCGCCGCTTCATGAAGGAGGCATCATGATCGATCGCAGAATTCAGAGCATCGCCCTCATCATCGCTGTGCTCGCCACGTTCGCAGGTGCTGCACGCATCCTGGCGACAGTCGGCGGCGGTCCGGACTGGGCGATGATTGGTCACGACTCGACGAACAGCCGCAATCAGCCGTTCGAACACACAATCGGGCCAGCGAACGCGAGTCGACTGGCGCTGAAATGGGTAGCGACGACGGCTGGCGACGTTTCCGCGACCCCAGCGGTCGCCGACGGCGCGGTGTACTTCGGAGACTTTGGCGGCATGCTCTGGAAGCTCGACGCCGAAACCGGCGGCGTGATCTGGTCGCGTCGCGTGTCGGACTACACCGGGATTGCCGGCGACATTGCGCGTACCAGCCCATCGCTTGCGGGCAACACGCTCGTGGTCGGCGACCTCAGGCACCCATACATGCTGGGCATCGACGCGGAGACCGGCGAGCTTCGCTGGATGACTCAAGTGCATCCCGACCCCAAGGGCATCATGACCGGCTCGCCCGTCCTGGCCGGCGACACCATTTACACCGGCGTGTCGGCTTCGGGAGCAGGTGGGCCCAACGCCACATTTCGTGGCGCGATCGTTGCCCTCAATGCGCAGACCGGCCGCATCCTGTGGCGGTCTTACTCGGTTCCGGACAACGGCGGCGTGCCAGGCGGGTACGCTGGCGCGACGATGTTCTCACCGCCCGCAGTCAATCTCCCCGCAGGTCTTGTCTACGGTACGTTTGGGCAGGCGTACACCGAACCGGCAAGCGTCACCGCATGCCATGCGGCCCATGGCGGATTTACCGAATCGTGCGAGCAGCCCGGCTCCTACGTAAAGTCCGTCGTCGCATTCGACACGAAGACCGGTGCACCCCGCTGGTCGTACCGCGTGCAGGGCCACGGTCCCTGGGAGCAGGCATGCGGCGGTCAGCCATCAACGGTGACGTGGTGCGCTGCCGAGTCTGATGGCGAGAAATGGGATCTCGGCGGGTCTGGCGTGAATGTCATGCGGCTGCAAATGGGCGGACATTGGCGCGACGTCGTCGGAATCGGCGGGAAAAGCGGCGTCTACACCGTCCTCGACGCGAAGACCGGGCAGTTCATCTGGAACACGCTCATCGGACCAGGCGGCGATCAGGGTGGAATGGAGTGGGGCACGGCGTTCGACGGTCGCCGTATTTACGCCTCCATCACAAATCACCATCACATCCCCTACAACCTGACGAGCAATGGCGAGCTGACGAACACAACAGTCACGGGTGGTTCGTGGGCCGCACTGGATCCCGTTCGCGGAACGATCCTCTGGCAGACCGCGGATCCACAGGTTGAGATGTTGCCTGCGTTGGGCGTCGTCGGTGTGTGGGATCTCGCGCCGGTGACCGTCGCGAATGGCGTTCTCTACGGCGGGTCGATGGCCAAGCTGCCGAGTCAGGATCAAATGTTCGCGTTGGATGCGGCGAGCGGCGAAGTTCTGTGGCGCTTTCGTGCCGGCAGCTCGGTGAATGCTGGCCCGGCCGTTGTGGACGGCACTGTCTACTGGGGCTCGGGCTACTCGAGGTCTGGTATCGAGGGCAGCGGAAACACGAAACTCTACGCGTTCAGCATCGACGGGCAGTAGTCCATGGTCGAGCTGCGCTGACGAACTTGCTATTTCAACACGGAGACACGGAGAACACAGAGAACAAGAATTGAAGATTGGAGATTGCAGATTGGAGATTGATTGAGGATTGATGATTGAGGAATGAGGATTTATTTCAGATTTTTCAATCATCAATCTCAAATCAAGAATCGACAATCAATCCTCAATCTCCAATCCCCAGTCTCCAATTTTTCTTCACCCTGTGTCTCTGTGATGGGACTGAAACAGCTCTCAGTCAAGCCGCGCGATCAGTCGTGCCCTAGGCCGATAAAGGTCTACCTTTCAGGCTTCAATCACGGGCTCTCCCGTGAGCAACAATCCCGGAAATACGTGCATTCATTCAGGTTAAGGGTTCATGGCTAACCGGCACAGTCTCCGCTAATGAAAAGCCGCCCGCGCACGACGCGCGAAGCGTTTCAGGAGGGCCGTATGAACAGCCAGCGCCTCGCCGCGATTATGACCATCGTCGGACTGAGTTTTTCGAGCGCCGCGGTTGCAGGAGAAAAAGAGACCACGCGGCCCGCTGCACTGCCGGCTCTTTATGTCGCGCTCGGCGCCACGCAGACCTGGGATATTTACAGCACGTCGGCCGCCTTGCGTGCCGGCGCAAAGGAATCGAATCCAGGGGCGGCGCCGTTTGCACGCAACGCCGGGTCGATGTCGGTCTCAAGGCCGCAACAACGGCGAGCACAATTTTCTTCGCCGAGCGGTTATGGAGGACGAATAGAGCCGGCGCGGTTGTGATGATGATGGCCATCAACGCCGCGTCGGCAGCGGTGTCGATTCACAACATGCGTAACGCGAAAGTCGCGAAAGGATCAGTTAGCCGGTGACGGCGCAGCCGGGAAATCGCTGCTGAAGATCAGGTACTCCAAGAGCCATCTGCCGCCGAGTTGACGGAGGACCCACAGAAGCTTGCCTCTGTCTTTTCGTTCGGGGCCGCCCGCGGGCGCTAACCTCAGGCCGTAAGTACCGCTGATGTACGCGATCGTGCCCGAACCAGCGATGTCCTTCGGCTCTATTACCAGATCCGTCGCGCCCTGGGCAAAGCGGCCGACGAAATAATCGCGGATAGAATCGGTGCCGCGAACCGTAGAAGCGTTTGGCGGCATCAACCCCGCGCCGCCTGTGAACAACGCGGTGATCTTGGCCGCGTCCTTCGCGTTGTATGCCGTGGTGAAATCCTGAACCAGCTTCGTGATGTTGTCGCGGTCGGGCTTGCCGAACTCGCGCTGGGCGGGAGCCGAGCACGCAGCGAGCGCGACGACGAGCGCGGCGGCGGCCATCATTGAGGGTGCTCGCATACAACCTTCTTTCTTCCCTCTCTGGGAGCTTGCGTTGTCAGACGTTGCGTCCCAAGCGCGCATTATGGATCCTTAAGATGCCTCCTGGTTACGCCCCTTTTTTCGGCGCCAGCTCCCACGTTCCCGACGTCGTGTCCTGGCGGACGATATAGACCGCGCCGTCATCGCCTTTCAGCTTGAAGTAGCGATGATCGGGCCCGAGCCAGCTATCGAGGATCTCCTCCACGAAAATCTTGCGCTCGTCGACTAGCAGCATGCGCGGCTTTTCCTCGCCGCGGTGACCGGCGTAGCATTCAACGTGAAACACGTTCCCATATTAACCTGATGATTTCTCCCCGCGGCTGTTTTACTGGCGTGATAGTCTTCGATACTTCTTTTTCCGACACCGCCAGATGAGAAAAGCGCCTTGCCTCGTCGCGCTGTTTGCGCTGACCCTGACCGGCCTCGGAGACCGGCCAAGCGCCCAGACGGTTGCCGTCAAGGCCCAGCCAGGGGAGCTGGTCGTCGACCATCCGACGTTGATCAACCTGGGCTTCGAATGGGTGATTCAGGGAGACGACAATCGCAACGCACAGGTTGACGTGTCGTACCGCAAGCAAGGGAGCACCGCATGGAGACAAGGGCTCCCGCTGCTGCGGCTTCAAGGCGAGCGCATCTACCAGACCGACGGCGTGTTCGATGTGATTTCTCCCAACATGTTCGCGGGCCTGCCCAATGTGACCGACGGTTTTGGGGGCCAGGCCCCTGATCTTGGCGCCATGGAATCTGGTCAAGCCCCACCCCACTACGGCCCTCGACCGTTATAGAGCGTCAAAAGGTTCAGCGTCGGATTGGAGCACAATACCCTTATGACTGTTCGCACCCGCCTCCGGCTGTTCTTTCCAATTTTTGTCATTGCGTCGGCCGTCAGCTTTGCCGGCGCCCAGCAGCCGAGCGTTGCTGTCAGCGTTCAAAACGCCCCGCTCACCCAGGTGATCCCGATCGACCCGTTGATCACGGTGGGCACCCTTCCGAACGGTCTGCGCTATTACGTCCGGGAGAACAAGCTGCCGCAGGCGCGCGCCGAGCTTCGGCTCGTCGTCAAAGCAGGGTCGGTACTCGAAGACGAGGATCAGCGCGGGCTCGCGCACTTTGTCGAGCACATGGCCTTCAACGGCACGCTGCATTTCCCGAAGCAGGACATCACGAACTTCATGCAATCGCTGGGCATGCGCTTCGGTGCACACGTCAACGCGCACACCAGCTTCGACGAAACGGTGTACGAGCTGCAGATTCCCACGAGCAATCCCGTGGTGATTGAACGTTCCCTCACCATCCTCGAAGACTTTGCGCACAGCGTGTCGTTCGATCCGGCGGAGATCGACAAGGAGCGCGGCGTCATTCTGGAGGAGTGGCGGCTCGGCCTCGGAGCCGGCGAACGCATACAGGACGCGCAGTTTCCCATTTTGCTGAAAGGCTCGCGCTACGCCGAGCGGCTGCCCATCGGCAAGCCGGAGATCATCCAGAACGTGAGTCACGACCGGCTGAAACAGTTCTACACCGACTGGTATCGCCCAGATCTGATGGCGGTGATCGTCGTGGGCGACTTCGACAGATCCACGATCGAGACCCAGATAAAATCGCGCTTCGGCGCGATCCCCGCGGCGCCGTCTCCGAAGCCGAGGCCCGCTTACACCGTGCCCGAACAACCCGGGACGGTCTACTCGGTGATCACCGACCCCGAAGCGACGCAAACGACCATCGGCGTGTACACCAAGATGCCCGCGCGCGAACAGGCCACCGTCGGCGCCTACCGGCAGTCGATGGTCGAGCGATTGTTCAGCGGAATGCTGTCGGACCGGTTTGATGAGATGACGCAGCAGCCGAATGCGCCGTTTCTTGCGGCCGACACGGGGCGCGGCATCTTTGTGCGCACTGCGGAGGCGACGACGCTGAACGCGCTCGTTCCGCAAGGCGGCGTCGAACGCGGCCTCGGCGCCCTCTTTACCGAGATCGATCGGGTGGCCCGTTTCGGGTTCACCGCGACGGAGCTGAATCGGCGGAAGTTGAACCTGCAGCGATTTCTGGAGAATGCGGCCGTCGAGAAAGACACGAGCCCGTCTGGACCGCTGGCCGACGAGTTCATCCGCAACTTCGTGCAAGGTGAACCGATTCCCGGCATCGTCTACGAGTTCGCCTTGAATCAACGGTTCCTGCCTCTCATCACGCTTGCCGAAGTAAATGCTCTGGCGAAGGAATGGGCGCCCGACCGCAACCGCGTCGTGACGGTCAGCGCACCGGAGAAGGACAAGGCGAACCTGCCGAACGCCGCAAAGCTGACGGCGGTGATTGCGGCGGCCAGTGGCGGACCACTGACCGCGTACGTCGATACGGTCAGTACGCAGCCGCTGCTTGCCCCGCTTCCGTCGCCGGGAGGGATCGCGTCAACATCTACAAATGATCCCCTCGGGATCACGGAATGGCGGTTGTCCAACGGCATCCGCGTCGTGCTCAAGCCCACGAAGTTCAAGACGGATGAAATCTTGTTTCGGGCCGTGAGCCCTGGCGGCACGTCCCTGGCGAGCGATCGCGATTTCATCCCGGCAGAAACCGCCAGCGAAGTGATTTCACAAGGCGGTCTTGGCAAGCTCAGCAGCATCGATCTCAATAAATACCTCGCGGGCCTCAGCGTCTCGGTGAACGCGGACATCGCCGAAACCGAAGAAGGTCTGGGCGGCGGCTCTTCGCGCAAGGATCTCGAGACGATGTTTCAGCTCATCTATCTCACGTTTACCGCGCCGCGGCCCGACCCGGTAGCGTTCCGCGTTTTTACCGAACAGCTGAAGGTGGCTCTCGCCAACCAGGACGCGATACCCGACACGGCGTTCGAAGAAGCGCTCAATGCCGCACTAAGCCAGAACCACCCGCGAGCGCAGCCATTGAAAGCGGCGACCGTCGACCAGATGAATCTCGACAGATCGCTCGCGTTCTATAAAGACCGCTTTGCCGACGCGAGCGATTTCACGTTCGTCTTTGTGGGGAGCTTCGATCTTCCGACGATGAAGCCGCTCGTCGAGCGTTATCTCGCCAGCCTGCCTGCGCTCCATCGGAACGAAGCCGCGAAAGACGTCGGAATCCATCCCCCGGCGGGTGTCGTCGAAAAAGAAGTGCGAAGAGGTATCGAGCCCAAGAGCCAGGTGAGCATCGTGTTCAGCGGAACGTTTCAGAACACCGAGATGAACCGCCTGGTCATCCGCGCGATGGCAGAGACGCTGAGCGGAAATCTGCAGACGACGCTCAGGGAAGATCTTGGCGGAACCTACGGAGTCAGCGTTCAGCCGCGCTTTACCAAACGTCCCACGGAGGAGTACCGCATCGCGATCAACTTCGGGTGCGACCCGGCGCGTACCGAGAGCCTCGTCAAGACCACGTTCGAGCTGATAGACCAATTCAAAATGGCCGGCCCCAGCGACGGGCAGGTCGCGGACGCACGCCAGGCGCTGTTGCGGGACTTCGAGACCAACAGCCAGCGGAACGAGTACCTGCTGAGCCGGCTGTTGTTCAAGTATGAGTACGGGGAGAGCGTCGAGGACGTCTTCAACATGCGACCGTTCTTTGACCGCTTGACCGCACCGGTGCTTCGTGACGCCGCACGAACCTACCTGGACACGCGCCGCTACGTCGAGGTGACGCTGCTGCCGGAAACCCGGGCGAAGTGAGCGCGTTTATTCGCCGCGCGCGGTTTTCTGAGGTTCAGCCGAGTCGGTCCACCAGCGGCGGCGGTCTTCATGACGTGGCCGGTCGCGACGGTCTCGCCCGCGCCGCCGTTCTGGCGAGTATTGCAGCAGTGTCCATCCGGTGTTGAGCAGGCGCGC
>Ga0068859_100004586_pt1 | contig 14096 bp, 12 predicted proteins | sample KBSSwiS22_FD_66585 | JGI IMG/M metagenome (GOLD analysis project Ga0068859, IMG submission 66585) | Switchgrass rhizosphere microbial communities from Kellogg Biological Station, Michigan, USA - KBS Switchgrass S2-2 | ecosystem: Host-associated > Plants > Roots > Rhizosphere > Soil ... | reverse complement strand
CGAAGCGAAGCGAGTTCGACGCAGGTTCGGCGATCGTTTCCTCACCGGCTATCGCGTCAAACCGCGTGTTGTTTGGTTCCCAGGACGGTGTTCTTTACTGCTTGGGATAAGGCTGCACGACGACGCTGCGATCTTCGGGCAACATCAACTCGTTGGCCTTGTCGGGAGTCTTATCGGCAGGCAAACCTGCCTTCCAGCTCGGGATCGCAGTCTTACCGGGCGGATATAGCGATTCCATCGGGCCCCACAGTTTATCCACATGCCCGTCGAAGACGTCCCCAATCAGAACATCGGTGACTGTGCCCTGCAAATCCGGGAAACTCTTCACGAAGCCGCCAAAACTGAACCCGTCGTAGTACTCGCAGACCAGACGCCGCATTCGATCAACGCCTTTATTGAAGTAGTCTTCCCAGTTCCCCAGTTGCGTTGCCGATGTATCTCCTTTACGCAGACCCTCAGCGATCGCATCCGCAGCAAGTTCTCCGGATTTGAGCGCCAGCAGGACACCCGACGAATAGAGCGGGTCGAGAAATCCGAAAGCATCACCGACCATCACCCATCCATCGCCGGCAATGCGCGTGGCTCGATAGGAGTAGTCCTTTGTTGCGAAGTATCCGCTGACCCGCTTTGCAGCGGAAACGCGAGACTTCACGTTCGGACAAAGCTCAACTTCCTCGTTGTAGGTTGCTGCATAATCACCGCGACCTTTAAACAAATAGTCGAATGGGGCAACGACGCCGACGCTGACGATGTTGTTGTGCAGCGGGATATACCAGAACCATCCCTTCTTGCTTACCGTCTGAATGACGATCGTTGCACCCTCGTCCTTGCCCGAGTCACGATAGGCGCCTTCCCAATACGTCCATATCGCGCCTTTGTTCAGCACGGGATCCCAGACACGCAACCGCAGGCGGTTTTGGAGGAGACCGATCTGCCCGCTGGCATCCACGACGACCTTTGCCCGCACTTGCTGGAGTGAGCCATCTGGCTTCTTGATCGTGACGCCGACGGCGCGCTCGCCTTCAAAGATCACCTCCATGACCCGAATTCCTTCGTGGGCATGGACTCCATGCTCACGCGCGTTATTCAGCATCATGTGATCGAACTCACTGCGGACCACTTGCCAGGTCTGAGAGCACTCGTGAGGCTTGTTGTCCCAAAAGTAAAACGGCGCCGACAGCTTTCCCCTGGAATTGACGAATTGAACGCTGTATTTCTTTGTAAAGTGGCTGGCCTGCATCTTGGGCAGCATGTTCAGCCGCTTCAAGACCCAGTACGTTTCCGGGATCAAGGACTCCCCGATATGAAACCGGGGGAAGTGCTCACGCTCGAACAGTTCAACCCGGAATCCCTGCTGGGCAAGCAGCGTCGAAGCTGTCGATCCCGATGGACCGCCCCCGATCACGACAACGTCGGTACTGGTTGGAATCAAAGGTTGCCTCCTCCTTCAATGACAAAACGTCGAGCTTTCATCTCGAATCTCGGCAGAGTTCCTTGGCCCACGATCCGGACCGGTACTGTGAGCCCCAAAGCGCTGCGCAACTGCCGGACGAGTCTCGAGGAGACAGCGGAGGTGTCTTCGATTCCGTTCCCATCAATTTCAATTTCCATCGTCAGGGTTCTCAATACGCCAGGTTGCGAAACGGTGGATCGAAACTCCAAGATTTCCGGAATGCCGCGTACGACGGATTCTATGCTTGTGGGGTACACGTTGACACCACGGATGTTCACCATGTCGTCGGCCCGCGCGAGAATACCTCCGTCCAAACGAGCCCACGTTCTTCCGCACGCGCATGTATCGGAACGCCTGACGACCATATCTCCCGTACGATAGCGGATGACGGGGCTCGCCGTTCGTCCGAGATTCGTTACCACGAGTTCCCCCCGTTGCCCGTCAGGGACCGGGTTTCCAGTAACGGGGTCAACGACCTCACAGATAAACTCTGCTTCGTTGAGATGAAGGTAACCGGGACCTTCCCAGCATTCAAAGCTCAGGGGCCCAGTTTCTGTAAGTCCATGGTGATCGATAACACGCGCACCCCACGCGCGTTCGATGCGTTCGCGGGTCGCGGGAATGCTTCCGCCCGGTTCGCCAGCCACAATGAGGACACGAACGCCACTGTCCGAGAGGTATCCAGCGGCAGCCTCGTCCTTAGCCGCGACCTCCGCCAGCCACAGGGCATAGGTCGGTGTGCAACAAACGACCGTGGCCGCGGTGCTTCGGATAAGCTCCAGGCGAACCTGGCTCGACATCCCGCCACCCGGAATACAGTGAGCACCGATCTGCGCTCCGGCTTCAAATGCAGACCAGAATCCCAGAAACGGCCCGAAGGAAAATGGGAAGAAAATTCTGTCGCCGTGAGCAACTCGCGCTCCGCGGAACACGGCTTTCCAGCACTCCAGGACCCATTGCCAGCTCTCATTGGTGTCCAGCCAGCGCAGTGGCGAGCCCGTTGTCGAAGACGTCTGACAATAGCGTGTGTACTTGTCGATGGGCTCCGTGTATTTCGTGCCAAACGGAGGATGCGCGGCCTGATCCGCAACGAGCTCACCTTTTACTGTGAAGGGCAGCTTATTCAGGTCGTCCAACAGGCACAACTCTTGCAGGTCAATGCCGGAACCTTTGAACTTTTCTGTGTAGAAAGGATTGGGCCCGTTGATGGACGCCAGCAGACGTTGAAGACGTTCAGCCTGATGCGCTTCCAGCGCCCGTCGATCGAGGCACTCCGACGGAGGAATAGGGCTGTCCTGTTTCATGAAGCCTGGGCACCTTCGGGGGCCACGCGCAACTGCGATGCGATTTCCGGAGGAATCGGAACGGACTTCATGGGCTCATTGGGCCGCCTGGCCACACAAACGATGGTCATCGTCCCCGTTGCGATCGAAATACCGTCAAGGACGATCGAGCATTTATAGCGGATCTTTTTTTCACCGATTTCGGCAATACGGATGTGCACTTCGAATTCATCCTGGAAGCGCAGAGGGCGTGCGTACTCGAAGGAAACATTTACCCGCGGCCATCCTATCTCGGAGCCGGGAACAGAAATGCTCAGACCTGCAGAACGCCACAGGGCATGTTCTGCCTCTTCCATGTAACGAAAATAGTTGCTGAAGTGAACGATGCCCGCGGCGTCCGTTTCATAGAACTGCACGCGTCGTTTCAAGCGGAACTCAAAGACCAAACACTACTCCTCTGAAAATCATGTATATCGAATTCCCGCGTGCTGCGGCAGAAAGAACCGCGGAAGCAGGGAGTCTACTCGAAGCAGTCCTTCACGCGATAAGCTCACGGTCTCTTCATTCACTTCGCGCAGGTAACCCTCGGCATCCAGCGAATTAAATTGATCGTTGAAACGGTCCAGCACGCGCACGCTGTACTTCTCCTGGAAATACCCGGGCTTCAGGGAGCCGCGCTTCAACTGCAAAATAAACTCGCGAATCATTCTTTCTTCGTTCGTTGGCCGATACGCGCGGCTGAGCGGGATTGCCCCATTTCGAACCGCGGCGTAATACGGCTCCCACGAATCAAGGTTCTGCACGTGAACGCCGTTGATGTGGCCGAACGAGGAAACGCCGAGCGCCATCATGTCGGCTCCCTGCCAGAGGCGGTCGGTGTAGATAAAACGGTTTGAGGGATCCTTTACGACCGTGTACGCACTCTTGATGTGATACCCGGCAGCAAGGAGCCTTTCGAAAGCCTGCTGCACCCATCGGCGTTTCATCGCCCACGTCGCGAGAGGCTGGTTGAACTGGCCGGTGCCCTTCAGCACATCCTTGCTGATGGTGGTGTTGTAGGGAAGCTCCATCTGGTAGATGGTGACGCTGTCGGGCTCCATTTGAATCGTTCTCTCGACGCATGCCATCCAGTTTTCGTTGGACTCGCCGAGCATTCCGGCAATGAGATCGATATTGATCTGAGGGAAATTTAACTTGCGCGCGAAATCATAGGCTCGAAATATCTCGGCGGACCGATGAGCGCGACCGTTGACCTCGAGGATGGTGTCATCGAAGTTTTCGATTCCGAGGCTAAGACGTGTCACACCCATCTGATAAATGGCCGTTAGCTTGTGCTCGGTAAGAGTGCCCGGTTCGCACTCAAAGGTGATTTCTTCGGCATTCTTCCAGGGCATGAGCTGTGTTAACCGGCTGACCAGGTTTTCAAGCTGCTGCGTTGAAAGAAACGACGGCGTTCCTCCGCCAAAATAGACGAAATCCATCGGGCGGCCAGCATAGGCGGGCAGGTGACTATACAGTTCCGCTTCGCGGACGAGAGTATCGAGATAGGACGCGATCTCGTCCGAACTCTTGTCGGTGTAAACGCGAAAGTAGCAGAAGTGGCAGCGCTTTCTGCAAAAGGGAATGTGCAAGTACATGCCGAGCGGAATGCCCGGGGACGGTTTCGATTGCATCGCCGGAAGCGCGACGCGGTCGACATCGTCCTTCGACCACACGGAAAATGGGGGGTAGTTTGCAACGAAGTAACTACCGACTTCCGTTTCTTCTCCTGTTCCCGTTTTCGATTCAAGGCTCATTGGGATCGAATTATAGACGTTCGAAGTCGGCTAAGGGAATCGCGCAATGGCTGCAGCACTTCAGTTAGTGAACAGAGACTTCAATGCTGCGCGACAGGCGGTCAATGTGCCTCAGTATGCGGGAGCGTGCGTTTGCCCGGTTGCGAAGGGGCAACGGGATCCGACGCTTGATAGCATAAATCCTCTGAACCGACGCTGAAACCCGGTTGCGGGTCGTGGTGCTCTGCCGGGCGGCGTTCAGAATTGTCTGGAAAGCCTGCTCTACAAGTGGCGTGGTCTGTGAAAACAGCAGCATGTCATTCCCCGCCTCAAAGGCCTCGAGGAAACGTTCCGGTGTGAGCCCAAGACCGGTAACAGCACCAAGTGTCAGGTCGTCGGTGATGATCAAACCCTCATAGCGGAGTTTCTTTCGCAGGAGCTTGTCCACGATGCGTGGAGACAGCGACGCCGGCATAGGACGAGAATCCGACAATGAGGGGTAATAGGCGTGGCCGACCATGATCATCGGTAACACCTCAAAGAGATTGACGAACGGAGCGATATCCTCCATCAGAAGAATCTTTTTGGGTTTGTCCACCTGGGGAAGCGTGAAGTGTGGATCGCGCTGGACACCACCCAATCCTGGAAAGTGTTTTCCGCAGACGATCGTTCCACTGTCGGCGACCTCCTCGATGAATGCGCTGCCCGACCTCGTAGCCGCGGCCGGAGAGGCAGCAAGCGTCCTTCCGCGTAGAATCGACCCGGGCGTCGAAAGGTCCAGTACAGGACCGAAGAGTGTGTTGAATCCAGTAGCCTGGAGCTCCGCGCCGATGACGCGCGCAAGTCGCCGCAACTGCGCCATGCCGCCATTGGCCGCGTCACTCATGGACGGGATGGGAGCGAAAAGTTGTCGGAGGCGATCCGCGGCGCCACCTTCCTGGTTGATGGCAACGAGGGCGGGGATATCGCGGCTCTCGGTAAAACGCGACGTCAATTTTGCTGTTTGATCGAAGGTTTCGATATTCCGTCGTGAGAGGACAATGCCACCCGGCTTGATGACGTCGAGCAGTTCTCGCGTCTCCCGGTCCGGCTCAATGCCGTGAAAGCCGAGAAAAAACAACTGGCCGACTTTTTCTTCAAGGGTTAAACGGCTAAGGTCCTTCATTGGCCCTCTTCCTCAGATCGGCGAGCTGCTTCAGCGCCTCGACAGGTGTGAGGTTGTCGACGTCTATCGCGCGCAGTGAACGACGTAGTTCCTCCTCCATCGCCGTAAAAAGCGGCAGCTGGTTGACGATGACGCGGGTCTTTCGTTTTGCGCGAACCGTCAGATTATCAGACAACTGATGTTCGTTCTCCTCATGTTTTTTGAGAATCTCACGAGCCCGTGTCGTGACATTGAGGGGGATTCCGGCAAGCCGCGCCACCTCAATCCCATAGCTGCGATCGGCCGGACCCGAGTCGATTGTTCTCAGAAAAATGATCCGGTTTTCCGTCTCCTTGACGGTCACGTGGTAATTCCGAATTCCAGGCAGGAGATCTGCCAGTTCGGTCAGTTCGTGATAGTGGGTGGCAAACAGTGTCTTGGCGCGAATTTGCGCCTGGATGTGTTCGATGACCGCCCAGGCAATTGACAGCCCATCAAAGGTTGCGGTACCACGTCCAATCTCATCAAGGACGATAAGGCTTCGCGAAGTTGCGGAGTTCAGGATCATCGCAGTCTCGGTCATTTCCACCATGAACGTGGAACGCCCGCGTGTCAGATGATCCGAAGCTCCGATTCGCGTGAAGATGCGATCTACAAGCGCAAACTTCATCATCTTTGCCGGCACGAAGGATCCCATCTGCGCCATGATGACCATTAGCGCCGCCTGCCTGAGAAATGTGGATTTGCCGCCCATGTTCGGCCCGGTAAGAATGATGATTCGATCGGACGATTCGTTCAGATAGAGATCGTTCGGAACAAAACGATCTGCGCGGTGCTGTTCGGCAAGAGCTTCGATTACCGGATGACGTCCCTTGTGAATCGTGAGTTCGTCACCCGCCGTGATTTGAGGCCGAACATAGCCGTAATGCCTCGCTGCGAATGCAAAATTCGCAAGGACATCGAGTTCGGCAATTACCGAAGCGCTTTCGCGAATACGGCGGGCTTCTGCCGCAATCTGGATGCGGATCTCCTGGAACAGTTGTTTCTCGATCTCCAGAATGCGTTCTTCCGCTGTAAGAATTTTTCCTTCGTATTCCTTTAGTTCGGGTGTCGTGAATCGCTCACCGTTGACGAGTGTCTGTCTCCGATCGTAGTCCTTGGGGACCAGATGCAAATTGGCGTTGGAGATCTCGATGTAATAACCAAAAACGTTGTTAAACCTGACCTTCAGAGAGTTGATGCCGGTTCTCTCGCGCTCACGGGATTCCAGCATGGCCAGATAACCCTTGTTGTTTTTCGAGAGATTTCTCAGCTCATCCAATTCCTGGTGATAGCCCTCGCGAATCACCCCGCCGTCGGCGAGAGCAAGGGGAGGATTCTCGCTAACAGCGCGGGAAAGCAATTTATGGAGGTCCTCGAGCAGATCCAGCCGCCCGTGCAGTGCGGCAAATCGGGGGGCCTTGCGCTTTTCAACAACCGCACCCACGGCGGGGAGCCTCCCAATCGAATTCCGCAGGGACGCAAGCTCGCGAGGTCCTGCCGTTCCGATTGTGATGCGTGACAGCAGCCGCTCCAGATCGAAAATTCCTTCAAACGAATTGGAGATTTCATCGGATACGACAGTCGAGCGGGAGATTTCCTCAACCGCTTCGTAGCGCGCTTCGATTTCCTGCGAATCGATCGACGGCCGGATCATCCATCCGCGAAGAAGGCGCGCGCCCATTCCCGTGCGGGTTTTGTTGAAGATTCCCAGAAGGCTGTCTCGTGCTTCTCCTGCAGAGGATTCCAGGAGTTCCAGGTTGCGAATGGTTGACGGATCAAGAACGAGATAAGCAGCCGACTCCTGACAACTCAGCGTGTTGATGTGTTCGAGCGCGGCCTTCTGTGTTTGCCGGACGTAATGCACGATCGCGCCCGAAGCGCCGGTCGCAACGGCTTTGTTTGCAAGTCCGAAGCCTTCGAGGGTTGCGGTCTTGAGCTGATCGCGAAGGATGCGCGATGCATAGTCCAGATCAAACAGCCAGTCGTCAAGCGGTGTTTTCGTAATTCCGTTCAGTTGTTGCACAGCGGCCTTCATGCGCTCGGGAAAAAGAACTTCGCGTGGCGACAGGTGGTCCACTTCCAGGAGCAGGCGAGACCACCGGTTGTCGCCGGTAAACTGGGAAGCTCTAAACTCGCCGGTAGAAAGGTCGAGGAATGCGCAACCGAGTTCGTTGTCGTCGTCCGTCAGGGCAAGCAGGTAGTTGTTCTCACCCGGGGTAAGCAGGTTGCTGTCGGTGACGGTGCCGGGAGTGACAATGCGAGTGACCTCACGGCGGACAAGTTTGGAGCCCTTCTGCGGAGCCTCCATCTGATCGCAGATGGCAACTTTGTGTCCCTTTCGAAGAAGACGGGCAATATAGCCGTCAGCAGCGTGATAGGGGACACCGCACATCGGAACCGGCTGGTCGCTGTCCTTGTGACGGGCGGTCAGGGTGATTTCAAGCTCTCGGGAGGCCGTAACTGCATCTTCGAAAAAGAGTTCGTAGAAATCTCCAAGCCTGAAAAGGAGGAGGGCGTCCGGAACCTCCTGCTTTACGGCGTGATACTGGCGAAGCATCGGAGTCAGTGCAGTTAAATCCTGGCCGCTCATCAAGTAACTTCCGGGGACGTCTGACCGTATCAGAAAAGAGGAGCTTGCGAACACTAGAAAGTTGCAGGTTTGGGGCGAACGCGATATCTATTCTACTCCTCGGCAACTTCATGTGCTCTAATACTTTACTTACACCATCTTGGGAGGGAATTAATGCCTGGAACGAAACCGGGGGGCAGGTCTAAAGGTAAGGCCTTGATCGTCATCATCGGCCTGCTTGCCGTTGCCGCCGGGGTCAGCTATTGGGCGCTGGGGCGCAATAAGACCGGCGAAACCGGTATGGTCAAAGCCCGGGTCGAGCGAGGAACGATCCGGATCAGTGTTAACGCAAATGGAACCCTCGAGGCGCTTCGGACCGTCCAGGTCGGCAGCCAGATTTCAGGGCAGATTTCTGCCCTCCATGCCGACTACAACTCGGTAGTCCGGCAAGGACAGTTACTCGCCGAAATCGACCCACGGACCTTCCAGTCGCAGGTTCTCACAGAAGAAGCGCAGAATGCGGCCGCACAGGCGCGCATGCAATCCGCGCAAGCAGATCTGCTGAATCAGGAGGCGAACCTGGTTCAGGTTGAAGCCAACCTTAAGGTCACCCAGGTCGCCAACGAAAACACCGCGTTGCTGTTTGAGCGATCCAAACAGCTTCTTGAAAAAGGTTTGGTCTCGCCTGCGGATCACGATATCGCGAGGACGAACGCAGAATCCGCAGCCGCGAAGGTCGAACAGGCCAAGGCCGCGGTAAAACAGGCACAGGCGCAGATCCGATCCCGAGAGGCCTCGATCGACCAGGTGAAATCGGATATCGTTGGCGCCAAAGCACAACTCGAGCGAGCCCAAATCAATCTCGAACTGACAAAGATCTACTCGCCTGTTGACGGTGTTGTGATCTCGCGCAGCGTGGATATCGGTCAGACGGTTGCCGCGAGTTTATCCGCGCCGACCCTATTTCTGATCGCGAACGATCTTTCACGCATGCAGGTGAAGGCGAGCGTCGACGAGGCGGATATCGGAAAGATCACCAAGGACGTTCAAGTTTCGTTCACCGTCGATGCGTATCCGAACGATACGTTTGCCGGGATGATTTCTGAAGTCCGGCTCGAACCTCAGACGGTTCAGAATGTTGTGACCTATAGCGTGATCATCCACGTAGACAATCCACAGCTAAAGCTCAAACCTGGAATGACCGCAAATCTCACGATGGTTGTGGATCAGCATGAGAACGTTCTTACCGTACCCAATACGGCTTTGCGTTTCAGGCCCGCAGGAGTAACACAGGAAAAGATTCAGGAACTGATACGCGGCGCCCGGCAGGGCACGCAGGCAACTCCAGGATCGGCCCCGGCAACGCCCGAGCAGACGGCAAGCGCCGATGCTGGTTCTTCGGTTCCGCCCGTTCCCACAACGGAAGGAGCGCGCCAGGGAACTCCTCAAGACGCAAATGCAGAACAACGTGGCCGTGGCAATCGCGGCGGCGGCGGTGGAAACGGTGCAGGCTTCCAGGGCCGTGGCGGCGGTGGCAATGGTGGTGGATTTCAGGGTGGTGGCGGCGGTGGACGCGGGAATGGCGGCGGACGCGGCCAGGGACGAGGTGGCGGTAGAGGCGGTGCGCAGGGCCAACCGAGGACTGCCGTCCTTTGGGTCCAGGAACTTACTACCAATGAACTCAAACCCATCGTTGTGAGAACCGGACTGAGCGATGGAACGCGCACGGAAGTTACGGGACAAGAGTTGATGGAGGGTATGGAGATCGTGGTTAGCGATCTCAGTCAGACCACGTCGACGCCGGCACGTCCGTCGACGAACAATCTTCCGTTCGGAGTTCCTAATATCGGTGGTGGCGGTAACCGCGGTCGAGGTGGTTTCTAATGCCGCAGCGCGAGACGGAGTCGTCCGCCTCCACGAGTGCACCGGTCATCCAGCTCAGCGGCGTTCATAAAATTTACCGTACGGGCGAGATCGAGGTCCACGCATTGCAGGGAGTCTCGATGAACGTCAGACGGGGCGAATTTGTCGCTGTCATGGGGCCGTCCGGTTCCGGCAAGTCGACGATGATGAATATCATCGGGTGTCTGGACCGGTTGAGCAGCGGCACTTACATCCTGGACGGCATCGACGTATCCACGATGTCCAGGAATGAGCTGGCGGATACGCGCAATCAGAAGATCGGGTTCGTTTTTCAGGCATTCAATCTGATTCCACGTACGAGCGCCCTCGCCAATGTCGAACTGCCGATGGTGTATGCCGGCGTCTCACCAGCCGAGCGGAGCGAGCGGGCGCGGGCAGCCCTGGAAGGCGTTGGACTGGGTGCGAAGGAACACAGCTTTCCGAATCAACTTTCGGGAGGTCAACAGCAACGCGTGGCGCTGGCGCGCGCAATGGCCAGTAATCCGGCGATCATTCTGGCAGACGAACCGACTGGCGCTCTCGACAGTAAGACCGCTGAAGAAATCATGAGCATGTTCCAGCAACTGAATCGTGAGCGCGGTATAACTATCGTGCTGGTCACCCATGAACCGGATGTAGCCCTCCATGCCAAAAGGCTGGTTCGCTTCAAGGATGGACTCATCCAGGAAGACCGCTCCATCACGCCGCAGGACGACATCCTGACACTGCTTCACCCGCTGGAGGTTAGTCATGAGATTCCTTGATATTCAGAAGATGGCCGTTCACGCGCTGGGAAAGAACAAGATCCAGACGGCTTTGACGATGTTGGGCATTGTTATCGGCGTGTCGGCCGTCATCGCCATGGTGTCGTTGGGTGAGGGAGCTCAGAAGCTGGTTCAGGACCAGGTTGCCGGTATGGGCACCAACGTTTTGCAGATCCAGGGTGGCGGTGGCTGGAACGCGGGTGGCGGCGCGCGGCAGGGCAACGACCAGCAATCCCTGACAGAAGGCGATGTCGAATCGATCCGGCAGGAAGTCCCCACGGTCAAGCTTGTCACCCCAATCGCCCAGGCACAGGGACAATTCGTATTTGGAAATCAAAACTGGCAATCGCGTGTTGAAGGATCGAACGAACATTATCTCGACATCCGCGGACTGAAATTCGACCAGGGTGATTTCTTCACCGCTCAAGATGTTCAAACTGCAAGCAGGGTGGTCGTGCTGGGGAAGACGGTGGCAGAAAACCTTTTTCAGGGGAGCGATCCCATCGGGCAGACGATCCGGATCCGAAATCTGCCTTACCGGGTTATTGGCGTGCTGACCCCGAAGGGTCAGTCTGCAAACGGACAGGACCAGGATGATTTCGCGATCATGCCGTATACGACCGTGCAGAAGAAGATGACGAACAGCGCCATTCCCCGAATCAACCGCATCTCTGTCTCCGCCATTGGCGCGCAGGCCACAGGGGCCGCCAAAGACCAAATCACCGAACTTCTACGGGAACGCCACTCCATCCGCCCCGGCCAACCCGAAGACTTCCGCGTGAACAACCTGACCGAGGTAGCGGAAGCGGCAGAAGCCACGACTCGCGTCATGACTCTTCTACTGGGCAGCATCGCTGCGGTGTCCCTGCTGGTCGGTGGAATCGGCATCATGAACATCATGCTTGTCTCGGTTACGGAGAGAACCCGCGAAATCGGAATTCGCATGGCAATCGGTTCGAGAGGCAGTTACATCCGAATGCAGTTCCTCGCCGAATCCGTCATCTTGTGCATGCTGGGTGGGCTTATCGGAGTACTGCTGGGAATCGGACTGTCCGTTGCGATCGCCAGGGTCATGGGTTGGCCGAGCTTCGTATCGCCCCAGGCTGCTTCAATCGCTTTCTTGTTTTCAGCCGCGACGGGTGTGTTCTTTGGCTACTATCCCGCCCATAAAGCAGCGTCGCTCGATCCGATCGAAGCGTTGAGATACGAATAAAGATCTATCGTCCCCGAGCGACTCGCCGAAGAGCTACAATAGTAGGCCCATGCGCATTCTAGCCGTCGATACCAGTTCGGAGCGGGGAAGCGTGTGTATATCGGAAGACGGGGAGATCCTTGGAGAGGTCCGTCTGAGACGCTCTGTGCAACATTCGGACCGTCTGTTCCGCTCTGTAGACTTCCTGCTTCGATATGTGCCATTTGGTTTGCCAGACATAGACTTGTTTGCGGCCGCGCGCGGTCCAGGTTCCTTCACGGGGCTCCGCGTTGGCCTGGCCGCGATGGAAGCTTTTGCGTCGGCGCATGGGAAACCCGGTATCGGGGTGTCTACGCTCGAGGCCTTAGCGTGGAAATGTGGAATTCGCGAACAGTTGATTGCGCCGGTTATCGATGCACGTCGTGGCGAAGTTTATGCTGCGCTCTATCGGCGTGAGAGCGACGGGGCACTGGGCGAAGTGCGTTCGCCGGAAGTGATGCCGCCAGCGCAGTGGTTTGATTCATTGCCGGATTCGAGCATTTTGTTTTGCGGAGACGGGATACTGCGATATCCGGAATATGTTACGAGTCCAAACTGGACTGTAGCCGAGGTGGACCTTTATCTGGCAACGGCACTGGCAGAACTGGCAGTTCTCCCGCGCCAGGGACCTCTCTCTCCACTTTATGTGCGTCGAACAGAAGCGGAGATAAAACGAGAACGGCAGCATGAAAGCGTTACAAGTTCGAATCCGAAAAGTCAGGCCTTCTGACGTTCGCCGGATCATCGAGATTGAGCGATCGTGGGCACACCTGTCGCACTGGTCTGAGGACAGCTACTACCGTCTGGTCAACGATGAAGGATTTACAGCAAGCTATCTCGCCGAGATCGAAGATGAGGCCGGCCGGCCATTCACTGCAGGATTCGTTATCTTTCACGTCGCGGGAACGAATGCTGAGGTTTACAACATTGCCGTCGATGCGCGCCATGCGCGCTCCGGCATTGGCAAACAACTGATGAATACTGTCGTCAGCGAATCTCTGAAACGCTATGCGAGCCGCGTGCTGCTGGAGGTTCGCAAATCCAACGCGTCGGCGATTCGATTCTATGAGGGGTTCGGATTTAAAGTATTGGGTGAGCGGAAGGACTATTACTCGAATCCGATTGAAGATGCGTTCGTGATGGAAAAGAACCTCTACGAACAGGCCCAAAGTTGAAAAGGCCGCAACGATTGGTGAATCGTTGCGGCCTTTTGGCTCCTGGACGAGTGACCTTCTACTTTTGAACGTCGATCTGCGTCGCCAGATTTGCTCCGCGGTTTTCCCGATACATTACTTTCAGGTTCGAACCCGCCTTCGCGCCCGCTAGTCCCTGCGGTCCTTCAACACCGGAGATCTTCGTCTGTTCGTTCCAGGTGAAGATCATCTCTTTGTTGTCGCTTCCCTTCAGCGTAATCTCCTTGGCTGCAGCATCGACCTTGCTCAACGTTCCTGTGAAGGTCTTCTCTGCGCTAGGAGGAGCTTGTGCGCCCGGTCCACCGGGTGCTGGTGCGCCAGCTCCCGGCCCGCCCGGCGGTGCCTGTGGGGGGTTCTGAAGTGGTGCAGCAGTCAGGGTGAGAGTCAGTACAAACACTGAGCAAAACACAGTCAGCGTTGTCAGTCTCTTCATAAACAAACCTCCTGGCTTAAATTCAGAATTCGCTCTCTTCGTGCAATATGCGTGCCATTTTGGGTTAGGAGACTTCTTGCTGATAACTTCACGGGTTTTCCTCCGAATCGGCCAGCCAGTCGATGAAAAAGGAATCATCGGCTGCGCGAATCATGGAAAAAACGGCGGACTAAGGCCTCCTCCGTGGTGCAACTCCCGTGTTGCAGTCTCGTTTCTCGTATGTTACGGTTCGAGTCAGTCCGATCCCAGTAATCCTTAACCCCCAAAAGGAGGATGTGATGATGAAGGAGGAGGAGATCAAGGAACA